>Ga0209800_10000704_pt1 | contig 45070 bp, 33 predicted proteins | sample Higcelweek8metaG_FD_187174 | JGI IMG/M metagenome (GOLD analysis project Ga0209800, IMG submission 187174) | Freshwater pond sediment microbial communities from the University of Edinburgh, under environmental carbon perturbations - High... | ecosystem: Environmental > Aquatic > Freshwater >...
GCGACCAAAATCTCCCGGCTCAGGGCGTTCACCCTGAAGCCCCACAGGCGTGTGGTGTGGGTTCCCATGTCGTGGCCAAAATAAAAGTCGTAGAAGGCCTCGGCCGGAGTCGTGGCCAGGATATCCCGGTCGGGATGCCCTTCCAGCATGAGAAAGGCGTTTTTGTGGGCCTTCATTTCGTTTTGCACCTCGGGCAGGGCCAGGATCAGGGCCTCGGCCGCGTCGGCCGAGAGCAGGCGGGAATCGACGCCCGGGGCCTGATATTTTCCCTTGGCGTTTTGGACGAAGACCTCTCCGGTCACGGCGTCCACCCGCCAGGAGTCCGCCTTTCCACCCTCCTCGTCCAGGCAGTCCGTGGCGTCCACAGCAAAGGCGTAGCCCCGATTTTTGTACTGCCCGGGGGCGATCTTCAGGCAGGCCGCAGAAACCGGATAGTACGGCCTGGCCATGAAATACGACTCCAGGGACTTTTTTGCCTGGGCCTGTGTCATCTCCGCCGCCGCCTGCGGCAGGCAGGGAAAAACCAGGGCCAGCGCCGCCGCAGCCGTCAGAACACACCGTTTCATGTCGCCATTCCTTTGCGGCGGATCACGGCTCAGACGGATCGTCCAGGGCCGAGCCGCGCCGCAGCCGCTCCCGGACCCGGGACATCTCGCTTTCCATGGCCGAAAGTCTGGCCAGGACGGCCTGTTCGCCGTCGCTTCGCTCCATCACGGTCCGCACCGCGCCGTTTTCAAAGACCAGCCTGCGGTGGGCGGACAGGGCCAGGACCGGATCGTGGGTGGCCATGACGATGATCTTGTCGCTTCGCACCAAAAGCTCCAGGGCCTTTTTCTTGTCCACCCCGGCATTTTCGATCTCGTCGATGAGCAGCACCGGCGACCAACTTAAGAGCGCCGTATCCGCGATCATCAGCGCCCGCGACTGGCCGCCGGAAAGCTGGGTGAGCTGGACCTCCGGGGGAAAAGGCTCCCCGGCCAGGGCGTTGGCGGCGACGAAGACCCGACGGGCGACATCTTGCGGGTCCTCGGCCCCCCGGCTTTCGGCGTGGGTGGTCAAAAAGTCGAGCACCGCCATGTCCAGGACAAAGTTCATGTTCTGGGTGAGCTGCGCCACCAGCCTGCCCGTTAAGGCGAAGCGCTGGTCCTCGTCCGGGGCGCGGTCGTCGAGCAGAAGCACCCGGCCTGTGGGGGTGTCGCCCTGGGCCATGGACTCGATGTCGGACAAAAAGCGGCTTTTTCCCGATCCCGTGGGTCCCAGGAGCGCCGTGACCTGCCCGGCGGTAAAGGTCACGTCCCGGGTCTCGGCACGGCCCGACTTGTCGCGCCCGGCGGTCAGGGTCATGGTCCGGGGCACAAAAATTCCGGCTTCAGCGGACATGGTCAGGCGCCTCCCCGAATCGGGCCTTTTTCACGTTGCCTTTCTGGTAGCGCACGCCGATGCGGGTTTCGCTCAGGCAATAGGAACACACGGCGGCGGGCATGGAAAAGCGCAGCTTCACGTCCGTGACCGAGGCGATGTCCGGGGCCTGGGCCAGGATGCGGGCCAGATCGGCGCAGCCCTGGCCGGTCAGGCCGTTGACGTGGCGGATCACGGCCCGGCTGTTCATCTGGCGGATGCGATGCCGGTAGACCTCGCGCTCGGCCTGGGAGACCAGATCGCCCTTGGTGACCACCACGATGTCGGCCAGCCTGAGCATGGGGCCGACCTTGGCCGGGGCGTCGATGCCCATGAGGTTGTCGATGACGCACAGCCCAAGCGCCCCGCGCAGGTGCGGCGAACACCGATTGCACAGTCCGGCGGTCTCCACCACGAAACACCCGGCCCCGGTCCCGGCGGCCCAGGCGAAGGCCTCCTCCAGGTTCGAGGCGTAGTAGTGGTCCGGGCACAGGCCCCCGGAAAAGACCACGGACACCGGCACCAAGGCGGCGCGGTAAAATTCGTCGTCACGGCTTTGCAGGCAGTCGAACTTGACCACGGCGCACGGCGTGCCCGCGTCCTGAAGCGCCCGGCAGACCTTGGACATGACGGCAGTCTTGCCGCATGAGGGAGGCCCGGCCACGGTGATCAGCCGCATGTTTTTTTCCGGACCATGTCCCGAAACAGGATGTTTAAGGTATCACGGCGCTCGGTGATGTCGTTGTCTTCGATGTAGTCCCAGCCCACCCATTTGAGGCTGGCCTCGGGGGGCAGTTTGGCCGCCGCCGCAGCGGCCATGGGCGCAAACCAGGCTGCGCTGTCGATGGCGGCGAAGCCGTCCGAGAAAAAGGCGATGACGTCGGCCAGACGCTTCCGCTCGCTTTTTTTGGCCAGAAAATACAGAGGGCTGGACGCCGCGCCGTCGCGTGGCCAAATCACCCGCAGATGGGCCGGGCGGGTTACGGTCTCGGCGAAAAAGGCCGGGATGATGTACACGGACCCGGCCGATTCGTCCCCGGACCCGGCGGATTTGACCATGGACGAGGAATGCATGAACCCCTTGCAGTTGTCCGCCAGGGCGCGCAGGCCGTCCATGCCGAACTCCTTGTAGACGTTTAGGATCACGGCGTCGGCCATGTCGTCGCCGTCCCCGCACATGATGAGTTCGCCCTTATAGCGCGGATGCAGGACGTCCTCCCAGGCCGTGGGCATGGGAAGGTCGCCCAGGCGGCGGGCATCCGCCAGAAACAGGTAGGGGGTGACCCCGTAGAGGGTGTAAAGACCGCGCGGGTCGATGAGTCCGGCCCGCTCGTGCAGCGGGCTTAGGGGCACGGCCGGGGCGGCGGAAAATATCCCGGCCCGGACATGGCGCGTGACGAACTCCCGCCGCCAGAAATCCCCGAAGCCGATGGAGGCGATGATCCCGGGCAGCCGGTCCGGATCAGGTTCGCGGTAAATGGGATCGTAGGGGTCCACGGAGGTGCAGCCCATGGGGATATGCACCGTGAGTTTCCGGCCGCGCCGGGCATGGTCTGCGGCAATGCGGTCGATGCCGTCCTTCACCACCAGCTTCACCGGGCAGGGCGCGTAGAGCAGCAGGTCGACGGCCGGGCATGAAGCGCCAGCGGCGGCGTCCGGCGTCTCCTCCTCGGCCATGCCCCGTACGGAGCGCATAAGTTCGTCCAATGCCTTCATGTCTTGCACCTTTTCAAATGTCGGAGCGTGCGAAAACGTCGTCGCAGGCTACAATTTTGCGGAATCCGGAACAAGCCGGTCGCCCTTTCCCCTGATAAAATACGGCGGCACGCGCCATTCCCCGGTCTTTGCCGCGTATCCATGGCGCCATACAGCAACCTCCGTGCCGACGGGAACGTCTCAGGCGTTTTTTTGGAGCATGATGTCCAGAATGGCCGCATCCAGGCTGGCGAGGCCTTTTGTGGCGATGATCCCCAGGTTGCGCATGGTTTGTTCCGCCGAGGCGTCCACAATGCCGTCCGTGGCCCGCACGATGCAGCCGGACAGGGCCAGTAGCCCGTTTTTGACCGCCGAGGCGGCGATTTCCCCCACCTTCAAGGCGCAACTGGTCTTGGCCCCGTCACAGGCTACGGGACAAAACGCCGCGATATGGTTTTTCACGCCCCCGCCGATTTTCTCCACCGTTCCGCCGAAAAGGTACGCCGTGGCCGCCGCCACCCCTGCCCCGGCGGCCAGCCCGCTGCCGCACAGGGCGGACAGCCGCCCCACCCCGGCCTTGATGGAGCAGGTGATGAGGTAGCTTAACATCACCGCCCGCACCGGCAGATTCGGATCTTCCATGGAGGCGTACTGGGCGACGGTGACCACCGGGACGCCCGCCGCGATGCATTGGTTTCCCGAACCGGCCAGGGTCATGGCCGGAAGCGGCACCCCGCCCATGCGCGAATCTATGCCGGAGGCCGTACGCACCCCGGCCCAGACCACCATGTCCTTTTTGAGAAGCCCCTGACGGATGAGCCCAAGCTGGGTGCGGCCCACGGCGATTCCCGGGCCGTGGGCCAGGCCGTATTCCACCAGGGCGTCGTTTAGGGCCAGGCCCTCGCGCACGTATTCCAGGTCTGCGGCGTCCATCTCGTTCACCAGACATACAAGGTCTGTCAGGCTCATGTCCAAAAGCCACTGTTTGAGGGCCGCATGCTCGGCATCGGAAGCCCCCGGGCCAAGCTCCCCGTCGCAGCCCAGCTCCCGACCGTCCAGCACCCGGGACGAGACATGGTCGTGGCGGCCGGAAATGACCGCCGTGGCCGAATGATCCCGGCAGGCGACCGTGGCTTTGACGAAAAGTCCCGTGGTCCCGGGCGCGATGCCCGCCGTGACCCGTCCCTGGCGCACCAGGCCCCGGGCTGTCTCCAGGGCGTCCGGGGTCACGCCGGAGAAGACCTGGAGACGCATGGCCGGATCTCCGGATACGGCCCCCATGGCTGCGGCCAGAGGAATGCCCGCCTCGGAGCTGGCGTTGGGGATGCTTACGCCCATGGCGTTTTTATAAATGTTGGGGTCGGTCTCGACGCGGATGGACTCGATGTCGCGGCATGGCAAGAGCGAGGCGGCCACGGCGGCGGCAAGACCAATGGCGGCGGGCTCGGTGCAACCCAGACCGGGATCGGTTTCCAGGCGCAGAAGCTGCCAGGCCTTGTCGTGCAGGATGTCTTTGAGGCTGAAACCCATGATGGCTCCTTGAATGTGGTTGGGGCGGACTCCATGCAGGGAGGTTATCGTCTCCGACGCCCCGCCTGGACGGATATCTACCCCAAGACCACGGCAGGCAACAACATCCCACGAACCAGATACCGAAAAGTTTGCACCCTCAGCAATACAAACGCCACCCGCCGGGCGGTTTCGCCACGCCGTAAGCGAGTGGTCTTCGAGTCTCTCAGGGATGCCGCCGCTTTGTCCCTGGCGGCGACAGGCTTTGGTTTACGCGAACATGACAGGCGTCATCGATCTGGTTGCACACCCTGTCGTTGCCTGAACCGGGAGGCAGGCTGCTAAAGAACAAACGGCGCGCCCCGAAGGACGCGCCGTCTTGCAAGTCATGTCGTGCGGGCGTGCTTACTTCACGCGGCCTTCACGCCAGGCCTTGATCAGCTGATCGTAGTCCACGGTCTCGCCCTTGGGCTTTTCGTTGGCCAGCTTGGGCTTGGGGGCGCCGGGCTGGGCGAACCAGTAATCCGCGCCCTTTTCGGGGTTGAGCTTGGGGGCGCATTCGCCCTGGACATTGGCGCGCTCCAGACGGGCCAGCACCTTGTCCTGGGCCTCGGCCAGATTGTCCATGGCCTTTTGCGGGGTGACTTCACCGGAGAGGGTCTCGCCGATGTTCTGCCACCACAACTGGGCCATCTTCGGGTAATCCGGCACGTTGGTGCCGGTGGGGGTCCAGGCCACGCGGGCCGGGCTCTTGTAGAACTCCACCAGACCGCCGAGCTTGGGCGCGATCTTGGCCATGGCCTCGGAGGTCACGTCGGAGTTGCGGATGGGGGTAAGGCCCACGATGGTCTTTTTCAGCGAGGTGGTCTTGGCCACGCAGAACTGGGCATACAACCAGGCGGCCTTCATGCGGTCGATGGGGGTGCTCTTCAGGAAGGTCCAGGAACCGCAATCCTGGTAGCCGAGCTTCATGCCTTCTTCCCAGTACGCGCCGTGGGGGGACGGGGCCATGCGCCACTTGGGCGAGCCGTCGGCGTTGACCACGTCAAGCCCGGGCTTGACCATGTCGGCGGTAAAGGCCGTGTACCAGAAGATCTGCTGGGCGATATGCCCCTGGGCGGGAACCGGTCCGGACTCGTAGAAGGTCATGCCCAGGGCTTCGGCCGGAGCGTACTTCTTGAGCCATTCCATGTACTTTTCCATGGCGTAGACAGCGGCCGGGCCGTTGGTGGCGCCGCCGCGGGAGACGCTGGAGGCCACAGGACGGCAGCCTTCCACGCGGATGCCCCACTCGTCCACGGGCTTGCCGTTGGGCAGGCCCTTGTCGCCGGTTCCGGCCATGGACAGCCAGGCGTCGGTGAAGCGCCAACCGAGGTCGGGGCTTTTCTTGCCGTAATCCATGTGGCCGTACACGCGCTTGCCGTCGATCTCCTTCACCTTCTCGGTGAAGAACTCGGCGATGTCTTCATAGGCGGACCAGTTGACCGGCACGCCCAGCTCATAGCCGTAGATTTCCTTGAACTTGGCCTTGAGCTCGGGGCGCTGGAACCAGTCGTAGCGGAACCAGTACAGGTTTGCGAACTGCTGGTCCGGGAGCTGATACAGCTTGCCGTCCGGGCCGGTGGTGAAGGACGTGCCGATGAAATCCGGCAGATCCAGGGTGGGCAGGGTCACGTCCTTGCCCTCGCCCGCCATGAAGTCGGTCAGGGAGACCGCATGGCCGTAGCGGAAGTGGGTGCCGATCAGGTCGGAGTCGTTGATCCAGCCGTCGTAGATGTTCTGTCCGGACTGCATCTGGGTCTGGATCTTCTCGATGACGTCGCCTTCCTGGATGAGATCATGGGTCAGCTTGATGCCCGTGATCTCAAAGAAGGCCTTGGCCAGGGTCTTGGATTCGTACTCGTGGGTGGTGATGGTTTCCGAGACGACCTTGATCTCCATGCCCCGGAAGGGCTTGGAGGCCTTGATGAACCATTCGAGTTCCTTGAGCTGCTCTTCCTTGGACAGGGTGGACGGTGTGAATTCCTGATCCACCCATTTTTTGGCCGCCTCCATGTACTTGGCGTCGTCATCCGCCGCCGCCGCGAGGCCCGTGACCACGAAAAGCGCCACTGCAAGGAAACCCAAGCACAGCGAGGCTTTCCCCAATCCGCCACGTCGTAATCCTCTCATCTGCCGTACCTCCGGTTAAACGTTACCTGCCGCTTCACATCGCAAAACGTCTGTCCGGGCCAGGCGAGACCGGGGCTCATCCGAAACGCAGGACGCCGCCGAGAAAGGCCAGGGCCAGGGCCAGGGCATACCAGAGACTGACTTCGGAAAGGCCGATGAAGGCCAGCAAAATATAGCATCCTCCGAGCAGCCCGACGAAAAGTCGGTCCCCCCGGGTGGTGGCCATGGGCAAAAGGCCCTTGCGCTCGACGGTGGGCGAGAGCACCTGCCACACGGTCATGATGGCCAGGGTGCAGCCGATGAAAATGAAGAAATAGGCCGTGATGGGGGTCCATTCCATCCAGGTGAGGTCCATGCCCCGCTCTCCTTCCTTACCGCGCTCAAGCAATTAAACCGGTTGTTGCGCATCCATGGGCCAGGCCCGACATGCGCCGCCGCTAAACGCTCCATAAACCTGGCGGCGGATCAGACGCGGCCCAGGGCGAACCCCTTGGCCATGTAGTTGCGCACGAACCAGATGACGATGGCCCCGGGGATCATGGTCAGGACACCGGCGGCGGCCAGCCCCCCCCAGTCCATGCCTGCGGCGCTGATGGTCCGGGTCATGGTGGCGGCGATGGGCTTGGCGTTGACCGTGGTCAGGGTCCGGGCCAGAAGCAGTTCCACCCAGGAAAACATGAAGCAGAAAAAGGCCGTGACGCCGATGCCCGCCTTCACCAGGGGGATAAAAATGGTGAAGAAGAACCGGTGAAAGCTGTAGCCGTCGATAAAGGCCGTCTCGTCGATCTCCCGGGGGATGCCGGACATAAATCCCTCGAGAATCCACACCGCCAGCGGGACGTTGAACAGGCAGTGGGCCAAAGCCACGGCGATGTGCGTGTCGAAAAGCCCCACGGTCTGGTAAAAGTTGAAAAAGGGCAGCAGAAAGACGGCCGGGGGGGACATGCGGTTGGTCAGAAGCCAGAAAAACATGTGCTTGTCGCCCAGAAACCGGAACCGGGAGAAGGCGTAGGCCGCGGGCAGGGCCACGGAAAGCGAGATGACGGTGTTTAGGACGACGTATTTGATGGAGTTGATGTAGCCCATGTACCAGGAACTGTCGGTAAATATCATCCGGTAATTGGCCATGGTGAAATTGTCCGGCACAAGACTGAAGGCCCCGAGGATATCATCGGTGGTCTTAAATGACATGTTCACCAGCCAGTAGATGGGCAGAAGCAGAAACCCCAGGTACAGGAGCAGCACGATCTGGCGGCCGTTCAACTTCATTTCGCCACTCCTTTGCCGAGATTGGTGATCACGGTGTAGAAGATGTAGCTTAAGAGCAAAATGACCAGGAAGTAGATGAGCGAAAACGCCGCCGCCGGTCCCAGATCGAACTGGCCGATGGCCATTTTGGTCAGAAACTGGCTTAAAAACGTGGTGGAGTTGCCGGGACCGCCGCCGGTCAGGACGAAGGGCTCGGTGTAGATCATGAAGCTGTCCATGAAGCGTAAAAGGACCGCGATCATGAGCACGCCGCGCATCTTGGGCAGCTGGATGAACCGGAACACGGCCCAGCGCGAGGCCCCGTCGATCTTGGCCGCCTGATAATAGGCCTCGGGAATGGCCTGAAGCCCGGCGTAGCACAAAAGGATCACCAGGGGCGTCCAGTGCCAGACGTCCATGACCATGACCGTCAGCCAACTGTCCATGGGATCGGCGGTGTAGTTGTAAGGGATGCCCAAAAGCTCATTGATGGTCACCCCGGAAAGCCCGATGTCCGGCCGGGAAAAGACCACCCAGATGGTGCCGACCACGTTCCAGGGGATCAGAAGCGGCAGGGCCAGGATGACCAGACAGGCCGACACCCCCCAGCCCCGGGCGGGCAGGGTCAGGGCCACGGCTATCCCCAAGGGGATTTCGATGGCCAAAACCGTGAAGGAATAGATGAGCTGGCGCAAAAAGGCCTCGTGGAGCCTGGGGTCATGCAGCACCTCGCGGTACCACTCCGGCCCCACGAAGATGCCCTGCCCCGGGGCCATGATGTCCTGCACCGAATAGTTGACCACGGTCATAAGCGGGATGATGGCGCTAAACGCCACCACCAGAAAGACCGGCAGGACCAGGAACCAGGCCTTGTTATCTTCCCACTTCTCCACGACGCCCTTCTCCTCGTTTTAAACCCCGAACCATTTTGCGCGCGGCGTGCGCCGGGCGAGGCGCTATTTTATGAGCCTGCCATCGGCGAACATCCTGGTCCACTCCGGCGGAAAGACCGCCCTGGCCTCATGCGTGGGGATGGCCCGGCCCTCGGGAACCCTGGCCTTGATGGTCACCTCGCCCATGCCGACGGTGACGATGCGGCAGTCGCCCTGGTCCTCCACCAACTGGATGCGGGCGGGGGCGCCATGCGGCGATCCGGCGTCTTCCAGCCCCAGGTACATGGGCCGGACGCCAAGCTCCAACTTCGCGCCCCGCGCCTGGGCGGCCCGGGCCTTCTCCGCCAGGGCGGCGGGCAGAGGGATGCGCGACGAACCAATGGCCGCCATGTCTCCCTCCACGGTCACGGGCAGAAGATTCATGCCCGGACTGCCGATGAAATAGCCCACGAAGGTGTGCTCGGGATATTCGAAAAGCTCCTGCGGGGTGCCGATCTGCACGATCTCGCCATCAAACATGACCACCACCTTGTCGGCGAAGGTCATGGCCTCCACCTGATCGTGGGTCACGTAGATGAGGGTGAGCTTGAAACGGTCATGGATCTCTTTGAGCTTGCGGCGAAGCTGCCACTTGAGATGGGGGTCGATGACCGTCAGCGGTTCGTCGAAGAGAATGGCCGCCACGTCGCTGCGCACCAGGCCCCGGCCGAGCGAAATCTTCTGCTTGGCGTCGGCGGACAGGCCGCTGGCCTTGGCGTCAAGGACCGCCACGAGGTCAAGCGCCTCGGCCACCTCCATCACCCGTTTGGCCGTGTCCGCCGGGGACACGCCCCGGTTGCGCAGCGGAAAGGCCAGATTCTCGCGCACGGTCATGGTGTCGTAGAGCACCGGGAACTGGAAGACCTGGGCGATGTTGCGCTTTTCCGGGGGCAGGCGGGTGACGTCGGTCTCGCCGTAGAGCACCCGGCCCTGGCTTGGGATCAGGAGGCCGGAGATGATGTTTAATAGCGTGGTCTTGCCGCAGCCCGAGGGACCGAGCAGGGCATAGGCCCCGCCGTCCTCCCAGACAGTGTCGATGCGCTTGAGGGCGAAATCGTCCGGGCCCGCAGGGTGCGGCCGATAGCTGTGAGCCAGGTCGTCGAGAACGATGCGGGCCATGAACGCCTACCTCTTTGGCGATTAGATATCCTCGAACAGGGGAGCGCGGACAAGCTCGCCCTCCTGGCCGAAGATGTAGAACTTGCGAGCGCGCACGTAAAAGGAAACAGAGTCCCCGATGCGGTATTGGTGCACGCCCTCCTCCTGCACCACCAGGGGACGCTCATTGTAGGTCAGGTGGATGAAGGTCTCGGAACCGTTGATCTCGGCCAACTCCACCCGGGCATGCAGCTCGATGTCCCGGGGATGCTGGCGATTTAAAAACAGATGGTGGGAGCGCACCCCGAACAGGTAGTCGCCAGGGGTAAGTCCCGTGAGATGGCCGTCAAGGGGCACGGACAGCCCCTCGCCCAGGTGGGCTGCGGTCTGATCCACGCGGGTTCGCAGGACGTTGATCGGCGGGTCGCTTAGGATCTCCGCCACCTTGACCGTGGCCGGACGGCGGTAGACCTCTTCGGCCTGGCCGGTCTGGAGCACGCGGCCCTCGTTCATGACCACCAGGTTGCCGCCGAGCATAAGCGCCTCGGAGGGCTCTGTGGTGGTATAGACCACAATGGAGTCGCGCCTGCCGAAAATCTCGCGCAACTCGGCCCGAAGCTCCTCGCGCAGCTTGTAGTCAAGGTTGACCAGGGGCTCGTCGAGAAGCAACAGCGAGGCCTCCTTGACCAGGGCCCGGGCGATGGCCGTGCGCTGCTGCTGGCCGCCGGAAAGTTCCTGGGGCAGCCGGTCGAGCAGGTGGTCGATGTGCAAAACGGCCGCCGTATCGCGCACCCTGGCGGCGATGACGTCCTTGTGCAGCCCGGCCAGCTTGAGCGGGGAGGCGATATTGTGGAAGACGGAAAGCGACGGATAGTTGACGAATTGCTGGTAGACCATGGCCACGTTGCGTTTTCGCACCGAGACCCCGGTCATGTCCGTCTCGTTCTCCAGAATGCGCCCGCGCGACGGCCGATCGAGCCCGGCCATGATGCGCAACAGCGTAGTCTTTCCGGCCAGTGTCCGGCCCAGAATGACATTTTGCGACCCGGATTCGAGATGCAGGTCAATGTCGGCGAGATACATCTCCCGCCCGACGAGCTTGTCGACTTTCGAGATTGAAAAACTCATCCCCGGCTCCCGCCTTCGCCTGATGAGGGGGCGAACTTCTAAAAATAACGTATGATTTCAAACAGTGAAGACTCGGTTTCGAGAATGGGGAATAGCAGCTTCAGGCTTTTTTCTCAAGCGAAAAAAGAATTATTTTTGTAACAAACCGAAAAAAAAACGCCAGCCGCCTGCGTTGATTGAAAGATTTTTTGTCACCGGGCAGTCGCCAGGGGCTGCGACGCACGCGCTTTGTGAGATTCCGGCCGACAGGACAGGGCCGGACGATCTGGGGCGACGTTCCAAAAGCCCCGTGGCGCGGGCGATGCCCGGGGCCGGACGAGGACTGCCGGGTCCGGGGCGGACCGGCCGGACGGCGGCGATCAGTCCTGGCCGGACACGTAATAGTTCACATCCGCAGCCTCGAGCTTTTCCCTAAGGGCCGTGGGCGGCAGGGCGTCGGTGAACAGCGCGTCGATCTCGGTGATGTCCGCCAGGCGGACCATGGCGTTGCGGCCGAACTTGGTGTGGTCGGCCACCAGGAAGGTCTTGCGGGAATTGTCGATGATGGCCCGGGCGGCGCGCACCTCGCGGAAGTCGAAGTCCAAAAGCGTGCCGTCCAGGTCGATGCCGGAGATGCCGATGATGCCGTAGTCCACCTTGAACTGCTGGATGAAATCAATGGTGGCCTCGCCGATGATGCCGCAGTCGCGGTGGCGGATGAGTCCCCCGGCGATGATCACCTCCACGTTGTCGTACCCGGCCAGGATTCCGGCCACATTGAGGTTGTTGGTGATGACCCGTAGGCGCTGGTGGTTGCGCAGCGCCCGGGCCACCTCCTCGGTGGTGGTGCCGATGTTTATAAAAAGCGAGGCGTGGTCCGGGATATGGGTGGCGACCATGGCTGCAATGCGGCGTTTTTCCTGGCGACACAGTACCTTACGGTCGGAATAGGCCAGATTTTCGGTGCTCGATTCCAGGCCAGCGCCGCCGTGATAACGGTGCAACAGCCCCTCCCGGGCCAACATGTTGATGTCCCGGCGGATGGTCTGGGGCGTGACCTGAAAGGTCTTGGCCAGGGACTCGATGGTGGCGAAGCCCGTCCCGCGCACGGCGGCCAGGATCTTCTCCTGGCGCTTTTTCACTGTCGCGGATTTGGCGGACATCTCCGCTCCGCCGCCGCCCTCGCCCGAAATCGCCTCCTGGGCGTCATGATCAAGTTCCCGTTGCGTCATGATCGCGTTCCCCGGATCGACGGCATGTCCTCGATCCATTTTCGGTTTAGAAAAAAACATCGCCATCTTTGTTGTTAATGGAAAAAAATGATGACAAAATAGCGCGTAAGGGCTAGTTTGTGACAAGTTCATGCGCGTGATGGCGACAGAGTTTTCAACATGTACGTATCACTGCGTTTCTGTTTTCACAAGGGCAAACTGAAAGCAGGGACCCTCCACAGCCGGACCCCCCGGCGGCATCCCTGCTTCGGGCGGCGGCCTCCCCCCAAGAAACCGTCGCAGCGGACCTTAGTCCGTTGCGACGGGGGCCGCCGGATACACGACATTCTGCAAGGAGAACCGGAGTGCGGACCACCGTGCTCATCATCGGAGGCGGCGTCACCGGCGCGGGACTTGCCCGCGATCTGGCGCTACGCGGCGTGGACTGCGTCCTGGTGGACAAGCAGGACGTCAACGCCGGGGCCTCGGGCGGCAACCATGGCCTGCTGCACAGCGGGGCCCGCTATGTGGGCTCCGACCCCCTGGCCGCCCAGGAATGCCGCGAGGAAGGCGAAACCCTGCGCCGCATCGCCCCGCACTGCATCGAGGACACGGGCGGGTTGTTCGTGGCCGTGTCCGGCGATGACGAATCCTATGTGGCCGATTTTCCCGATTTGTGCGCCCAAAGCGGCATCCCGGCCACCTGCCTTGACGTAAAGACCGCCCGGGCCATGGAACCCGCCCTGTCGGACCGGCTGATCGCGGCCTATGCCGTGGCCGACGCCTCGGTGGACCCCTTCAAACTTTCCCTGGACAACATCGGGCAGGCCATGGGGCACGGGGCGCGGTTTCTGCCCTGGACCCAGGTGGTGGGCTTTCGGCTGGATGCGGGCCGCATCCGGGCCGCCGTGCTGCGCGACGCCACAGACGGGCGTGAATTCGAGGTGCAGACGAAGCTGGTGATCAACGCCGCCGGGGCCTGGGCCGGACGGGTGGCCGCCCTGGCCGGACCGGCCGTCGATCTGGTCTTCTCCAAGGGCACCCTGCTCGTCACCCAAAGCCGCATCACCGACCGGGTGGTGAACCGGCTGCGCCCGGCCACGGACGCCGACATCCTGGTGCCGGGCGGCACGGTCTCCATCCTGGGCACCACCTCCGTGCGCATCCCCGATCCCGACGACTGCCGCCCCACCATCGCCGAGGTGGACCAGATCATCGACGAGGGCGCGGCCATGGTCCCCGAACTCAACGCCACCCGCTACATCCGGGCCTATTCCGGGGTGCGCCCCCTTTTCGGCAAGACCAGCGCCGGAAGCGGCGACCGGGCCGTGAGCCGGGGATTCGCCCTTTTGGACCACGCCCGGGACGGGGTGGACAACTTTGTGACCATAACCGGCGGCAAGCTCACCACCTACCGGCTCATGGCCGAAAAAACCGCCGATCTGGCCTGCGCCAAGCTCGGTGTGGACGCGCCGTGCCTGACAGCCGCAACCGTCATGCCGCCCTACGAGGGCGGCCGCTGGACCGAGCCGGGGCTTGCCCCGCGCCGCTGGCTCAAATCCACGGACCCAACGGACACCATCCTGTGCGAGTGCGAGATGGTCTCCAAAAGCGTGGTGGACGACATCGTGCGCACCATGCCCCCCCAGACCCCGGGCAACACCCTGTTGTCCATCGGGCTGCGCAGCCGCATCGGCAAGGGTCCCTGCCAGGGCGGGTTTTGCAGCATCCGGGTCACCGGCCACCTCTACGACACCGCCGTGATCCAGGGAGACCAGGGGCTTTGCGAGATGCGCCGTTTCCTGGACGAACGCTGGCGCGGGCTGCATCCCATCCTCTTCGATTTTTCCCTCATGCAGGCCGAATTCCAGGAGGCGGTGCACTGCGGCCTCTTCGGCCTGGAACTGGCCCCGGCGGGCGGCGACGGAAAGGGGGACGCATGACCGCCCAGACGTTTCCCCGCCACGAAGTGGATCTTATGATCATCGGGACCGGGTTGGCCGGGATGGCCGCCGCCGCCTTTGCGCTTAGGCGCGGGCTGCGCGTGGCCCTGGCCGGGGCGCCGGGCGAGAGCCTTTTCTCCAGCGGCCTGCTCGATCTTCTGGCCGTGCATCCGATCAGGGAAGGCCGTCTCTGGGACGATCCCTTCGCGGCGCTCGCCGCCCTGGCCGCTGACGAGCCGGACCATCCCTACGCCAAGGTCTCCCGCCCGGAAATCGAGGCCGCCTTCGCCGCCTTCACCTCCTTTTTGGGCGAGATCGGACTGGACTATCACGGCCATGACGGTAAAAACGCCATGGTCCTGACGCCGGTCGGCGCCATCAAGCACACCTACCGGGTTCCGGCCGGGATGTGGGCCGCCGACCTCGGCGTCCGCACCACCCCGCCCGCCCTTATCGTGGACTTCGAGGGGCTCAAAGGTTTCAGCGCCGCCCAGGTGGCCCAGACGGCCGGGAAATTCTGGCCGGGCCTGTCCCATGTCCGGTTGCCCGTGCCCGGCGGCCGCCCGGCCCCCTATCCCGAGCCCATCGCCTTCGCCCTGGAGGGGAAAAAGGCCCGCGAGGAACTGGCCGCCGCCTTGGCCCCGCACATCAAGGGCAAGGAGATGGTAGGCCTCCCGGCGGTGCTTGGCATCTACCGCACCCGGGAGGTGCTGGCCAGCCTGTCCGAGCTTGTGGGCCTGCCGGTGTTCGAGATCCCCACCATCCCACCCTCGGTCACCGGGTTGCGCCTGAAGGCCGCCTTTGAGGACGCCATGCCCGGACGCGGGGCCGTGACCTTTTTCCGCAAGCTGGTGCTGACGGCCGTGCCTGCGGGCGACGGGTTCGCCTGCGACGTGGGTTGGAGCGCCGTGGAGGCCACGGTGCAGGCCAGGGGGGCTATCCTGGCCACGGGGCGCTTTTTCGGCAAGGGACTCGTCCCGCACCGCAAGGGCATAGCCGAGGCCCTTTTCGGCCTGCCTGTGGTCCAGCCCGATTCGCGGGCGAAATGGCACGGCGAACACATGTTCGATCCGGCCGGGCATGGCGTAAACAGGGCCGGTCTGGCCACGGACGGCCGCTTCCGTCCCCTGGGAGGCGACGGGAAGCCCGCCTTCGAACATCTCTACGCCGTGGGCGCCATCCTGGCCGGGCACGACTGGACCCGTCAGAAGTGCGGCGCGGGGCTGGCCCTGGCCTCGGCCTTTGCGGCTGTGGAGGATTTCGCCGGACGCGGATAAGAAGCGAGAGAGGATAAGGCGGTCCGGCCCGCGCGTCTTCCATGACCGTCCGGGCGGACCATTTCCCGGGAGCGTGCATGAGCCTTTTTTCCGCCATCCTATGGGCCTGTCTGGCTGTGTGCCTGTGCGGCGCGGCCTGGCGCATGGCCCGCTGGCTGGCCCCGGACCGCTCCCTGGCCGTGCCCGGCCTGCCCCCTTCCGCCGCCCTGCGCTATCTCTGGCGCTCCCTTTCCTGGCGCGACGCCCTGGCCGCCGCCCCCCGGCTGGCCCGGGCCTTTTTCATCGACATCCTGCTGCAGGGCCACCTGCTGCGTAAAGGCAGCCTGTGGCGCTGGCTCATGCATTTTACGCTTTTCGCCGGATTCTCCGGCCTTCTTTTTTTTCACGCCCTGGAGAACTTCGTCTCCCGGCCCCTTTTTGCGGGCTACGAGCCCACCCTCGATCCCTGGCAGTTTCTGCGCAACGCCTTCGGGGCCATGGTCGCCTGCGGGCTCTGCATCGCCCTGTGCCGCCGGATTTTTGTGCGCGACATGCGCCGCACCTCGCGTATCGAGGATTTTTTCACCCTTGGCGTCATCTGTTGCCTCATCGCCTCGGGCTTTGGCCTGGATGCGGCCAAAATCGTCTCTCCGGCCGCCTTCGAGCGCATGACGGCCGACTATCTCCCGGCCCCGGACGCCGCCGACCTGGCCGCCCTTCGCGCCTACTGGGCCGCCGCCCACGGCATGGCGTTCCCGGTGCAGATGTCGCCCCCGGGGCCAGCCTCTCCGGAGGCTCTCGAAAAAGGGCGCGACATCGCGGAAATGTCCTGCATCCCATGCCATTCCCCGCTGCGTTCGGCCTTCGTGTCCGCCCCCCTGTCCAGGCTTTTCGCCCCGGCCGGGGCCGGACTCGTGGACGGCCTGTGGTGGCTGCATGTCCTTGGCTGTCTTTTCGCCCTGGCTTGGCTGCCCTTTGGCAAGCTCTTCCACATCCTGTCCACGCCCGCAGGCATCCTGCTACGAGGCCTTGACCCGGGACGCGACGCCGCCGCGCCCCCGGCCGCCGCGCCGCTTAACCGGGCCGTGGGCCTGGACGCCTGCACCAACTGCGGCATCTGCAGCCGCCATTGCAGCGTGCTGCCGTCCTTTTTGGCCCTGGGCACGCCGGAGATCCTGCCCTCGGAAAAGCTGTTGTCCATGCGCCGTCTGGCCGGAAAATCCGGCCGCTTGACCCCGGCCGCCCTGGCCGCCTTCTCCGAGGGCGGCTTCGTGTGCACCGAATGCATGCGCTGCACCGTGGTCTGCCCCTCGCGCATCAACCTCCAGGATCTGTGGCTGGTCTCCAAGCGCGAGGCCGCCCGCCTCGGGTATCCGGAACTGGCCGTACGGCTTCGCGCCCTGGGCCCGGACGTCTGGGAGCGGCTGGCCAGGACCGGCAGGCGGGCGAAAAGGACCCTGGCCGCCTCGCCGTCGCTTTTGGACAACCCCGAAACCTTCGCGCACTGCGTGCAGTGCTCGGTATGCACCGGGGTGTGCCCGATCTTCCGGCTGCCGGACATTCCGGCCTCAGAAGTAGACGTCAGCCCGCACCAACTCATGAATCTGGTCCGCATGGGCCTGGCCGACACGGCCCTTTCGGCCAATTTTCTGTGGAACTGCACCACCTGCTACAAGTGCCAGGAGCACTGCCCCCAGGGCGTCCGGGTGGCCGACGTGCTCTACGAGTTGCGCAATCTGGCCCACGCCAGGGTGGAGGCGGCAGCCCGGGCCGGGCTTTTGGACGATGCAGACCCTGCCGCAGCCCAACCAGGGGGCCGCCCATGACCTTTGCCTGGTTTCCCGGCTGCCGCATCCCCTTCCACCTGCCGGACTACGGCCGGGAGTCCCTGGCGGTGCTGGCCGCACTCGGGGTGCGCCCGGCAGAGGTGGAATTCAACTGCTGCGGCTATCCCGTGCGCCACCAAAGCCTTTTGGCCTCGGTGCTCTCGGCGGCCCGGGCCATGGCCGTGGCCAGCCGGGCCGGGCTTGACATCCTGACCCCGTGCAAATGCTGCTTCGGGAATCTGCGTTTTGCGCAAAACGCCCTGGCCGAGCGCCCGGATCTCATGGCCGCCGTCACGGACGCCCTGCGCCCCGAGGGTCTGCGCTACGACCCGGACCTGACCGTATCCCACCTGCTTCAGGTCCTTGACCGGGACATCGGGAGCGCCGCCGTGCGCACGGCCGTGGCCGCGCCCCTGGCCGGGCTTCGCGTCGCGGCCCACTACGGCTGCCATGCGCTTCGGCCGTCCCAGGTGACGCGCTTCGACGATCCCCAGGCCCCGACCATCTTCGAAAACCTGCTTGCGGCCGCAGGCTGCACGCCCGTGTCCTGGACGCTGCGCCTGGAATGTTGCGGCCAGCCCCTGGCCGGGAAAAACGACCGTCTGGCCCTGGCCCTGGCTGCGTCCAAGTACGAATCGGCCCTGCAGGCCGGGGCGGACGTCCTGGTCACGGCCTGCACCTACTGCCAGATGCAGCTCGGGGCAACGGCCCTGTCCTGCGCGGTCCCAAGCGCCCTGGCCGTATCCTGGCCGCTCCCTGGGCCGCGCCCCGGGCCGCCCATCGCCGTGATCCACGTGTCCCGGCTCCTGGGGGCGGCCTTGGGGTTGTGGCCGCTTGGGACCATGCCGCCTCCGTCGCCCGACACCGGATAGGCAGCCCCGAAAAAGCGCTGGCGGCGAAACGCCGCCCCGCAGTCCTTGCCTGGACGGCCAGGACCTGGAACAAACAATACAAAAGCCCGCCGGGCGAACACGCAAGCAAAAGGAGAGCGACATGGGCGGATACATCGGCGCCGTGGATCAGGGAACCACCTCGTCGCGGTTCATCATTTTCGACGCCGCCGGGCGCATCGTGGCCATGGACCAGAAGGAGCACCGTCAGATATTTCCCAAGCCCGGCTACGTGGAGCACGACCCGCTGGAGATATGGGAGAATACCCAGGAGGTCATCGCCGGGGCCCTGCGAAAGGCCGGAATCGGCGGCGCGGATCTGGCTGCGCTTGGCATCACCAACCAGCGCGAGACCGTGGTGGTCTGGGACCGGCGCACCGGCCGCCCCTACTACAACGCCATCGTCTGGCAGTGCACCCGGACCCGGGACATCTGCGAGGACCTGATCAAAGACGGCGGCCCGGACCGCTTCCGGGCCATTACCGGCCTTCCCGTGGCCACCTATTTCAGCGGCCCCAAGATCAAATGGATTCTTGACAACGCGCCCGAGGCCCGGCGCGCCGCCGAGGCTGGCGAGGCGCTTTTCGGGACCATGGAGTCCTGGATCATCTGGCAGCTCACCGGCGGCCCCCGGGGCGGGGCGCATGTCACCGACGTGACCAACGCCAGCCGGACCATGCTCATGGATTTGAAGACCCTGGCCTGGGACGAGGGCATCCTCGACGTGCTGGGCATCCCCCGCCGGGGCCTGCCGCGCATCGTGCCCTCAAGCGACGGGGCCTCCTGGGGTCCGACCATGGAGGACGGCCCCCTTGGCGCCAGGGTGCCGGTGTGCGGGGCGCTGGGCGATCAGCAGGCGGCCCTGGTGGGTCAGGCCTGCTTTGAGCCGGGCGAGGCCAAAAACACCTACGGCACGGGCTGCTTTCTGCTTCTTAATACCGGCCCTGTCCCCATCCCCTCCCGCCATGGCCTGATCACCACCCTGGCCTACAAGCTTGGCGACAGTGATCCCGTCTACTGCCTGGAAGGTTCGGTGGCCATCGCCGGGGCGCTCGTGCAATGGGTGCGCGACAATCTGGGGCTGATCAAGGCCGCCCCCGAGATCGAGCGGCTGGCCCTGCACGCCGAGGACAACGGCGGGGTGTACATCGTGCCTGCCTTTTCCGGACTGTTCGCCCCGTATTGGCGCTCGGACGCCCGGGGGGCCATCGTGGGGCTGACGCGCTACGCCACCAAAAACCACATCGCCCGGGCCGTGCTTGAGGCCTGCGCCTACCAGACCAAGGATATCGTTACGGCCATGAACAAGGATTCGGGGGTGGAGCTGACAAAACTCAAGGTAGACGGCGGCATGGTGCATAACGAACTGCTCATGCAGTTCCAGGCCGATGTGCTGGACGTGCCGGTGATCCGTCCGGTGGTGTCCGAGACCACCTGCCTGGGGGCGGCCTACGCCGCCGGCCTGGCCGTGGGCTTCTGGCGGGACACGACGGAGCTTTGCAAAAACTGGGCGGTGGACCGGATATGGGACCCCAAAATGACCCCGGAGGCCCGCGAGGCCGGATATCGGGGTTGGAAAAAGGCCGTGCAGCGCACCCTGGACTGGGTGGAATAACCCGCGACGAGCGCTCTTCCCGATCAAAGGGGTGCTGGATGCCGGGTCCGCACCCCTTTTTTGCACTGCAATGGCGACCATTTCAGTCTGGAACTTAATCTGAATCCACAAAATAATGCACAGATATTGCTATTATTTTGGAAAAAGCATACACAATCCAGGCCCAGGTTGGCAATTCCATTTCAAAAGGACCGCTCCCATGAAACGACTCCCGCTCCTTGTCCTGATTTTGGTCTTGCTTGCATCCTTGTGCGCCTGCCAATCCTCCAAGCAAAAGGCGCACGAGCTTGCTCAGGAAAACGTCTACAAGCCCGTGGAATACAAGAATGCTTCGGTTCCTGGCCCAGAGATCGTGGTTTTGCCCGGCGAGATGAAAAGCGCCAACGCCACCTTCACGCAAAAGGTCACCGAGAACAACATTCGCGACTTTGCGGAGCTTGAGCTGTCCAAGGCCAATTTCAAGGTGCTGGAGCGGGCCGACGCCCATGAGTTTTTCAATGAATTCGCCCTGGCCGCCAATCTGGGAGATACGGAGGCCATCGCCATTTTCAAGAAGGGCCGCTTCAAGGCCACCAACTGGCTGCTGGCCTTCGACGTGCTCAAGGCCGAGCCGGTGGCTGACGTGAAGCAAAACGTGGACGGCGCTGCGGCCGGGGCGATTCTGGGGCTGGCCCTGGCCCTGGCCGGGAGTTCCGATGCCGGACGCATCGCCGGCACCGCCGTCGCCTCCATCAAGGGCAGCGACAGCTCGGTGATCTGGAACGTGGGCCTGCGCTACAAGATTCTGGACGCCAATACCGGCATGCAGGTGGCCACGGGGTATTTCGAGGACAAAATGGAGATCAAGGCCTCCATGCAGAGCTTTCTTGGGGCCACCCAGGAGCAGGCCTCGGGCGTGACCCTGGACACCCTGGTGCAGCGATTGGTGCAAAAAGCCGTTCAGGACATCGACGGCTGCCACAAGACTGCGGCGCCAGCGGCATCCAGCGCCCAGGCGACCCAGGTCGCCGAAGAAGAGGCCGCCGAGGCCTCGCCCCCAGCCAAAAAGGGCAAGAAGCCGGAACAGCCCAAGGCGCAGGCGCAATCAAAGAAAGAGGCCGCCAGGGAACAGGAAGTCATTGCCGAATACCAGACCAAGGCGGCCGAGCACAAAAAGCAGAAGGACGCCGATTCCGCCACGAGCACGCTTAAGGGCTATTTCACGGCGTTTTCGCAAATCGACCGCACCGCGATTATGGCCTGCACCTGCCCCACTGTGCAGCCGGAGATTGAAAAGGCCATGACCCCGATGTTTCAGATGGCCGCCCAAGGGTCCGATTGGAAAAAGGATTTGACGATTGACGTGTCCAAGGTGACTTACGAAATCGTGGACCAGCAGCAGGACAGCTGCAAGATCAAAGTCGGCGGTGAAATCGTCTACTCCGGACCGAAAAAAGACGCCAAGACTGAGCCGCAAACCGAGGAATACACCCTGACCAAGGATAACGGCCGCTGGAAGGTCTGCACCGTGCATTTCAGCTGATACGCTTGTCACAGTCTGGAGACGCTACACGTCCCGCACCGGAGACTTTCGGTTCGCGGGACGTGCCGCGTTTCAGGATGTCGTACCGGCATGGACAGGCGCGTTTTCGCCGCAACCGGTCGCCACGCCGAAACGATTGCCGTGGCGCAACGGCGGGCATGTCCCTGTGATCGGTCAGATTTCCGGGGCCGGTCCGGCCGGGGCGTCAGGCGGCGAGGAGGGGGCAGGCTGCGGCGCCGATGCGTCTTTGCCCTCCCTGGCGTCGAGAAACAGCAAAAATTGACGGCACTCCTCGAAGGCGGGTTGCATGCGCAGGGCCTTTTCCAGGAACCGCCGGGAGACCTTCGGATTGCCCTTTTCGTAGAGGGTGCGGGCCATGTTGTAGATGAGGTGCTCGTCGTCCTTGCTCAGTTGATAGGCCCGGGCGTAGTATTTCATGGCCTGGGAATACATGCCGAGTTTGCGCATCTGGATGCCGAACTCGTTGAAAAGATGCTTGTGCTCCACGCCAAAGGCCGCCTCCAGGCGCACCAGCTTGCGGAAGACGCGCTCGGCGTTCTCCGCCTCGTTGCGCTCAAGGTACGTGAGCCCTAGGCCAAACGTGGCCCGGACATGGTCCTCGTCCAAGCCAAGGGCCGTCTGGTATTCGAATTCCGCCGAAAATAGTTCGGTGCGCTCCCGGTGGCGATCCCCGCGCTCCACGGTCTCCTCCATGCGGCGCATGATGGGGACGACCTTGTTCATGTAGATGGAGGGTTCCGGGACGTAGTCCTTGAGCAACTCGTCGCGCTTGACGATCTTGGACGGGCCGGAGGGCAAAAAATTGCGGTTGAGACGCTGGATGCTGAAGCCGCCGTCTTTTTGCTCCTCGGCCAGGACGAACACCTGTTGCCGCACCCGGCGACGCGAGCCGCCGAATCCGAGATAGTGCGAGGATTCCGTGGAAAAGACGCCTCGCATGCGTTTGGCTTTGGTGTCGGTGTCGTCCGTCATTTCGGCCTTGCGGGCAGCCCCGGCTCGCGATACGGGTTCACGGCGGACGCGACGGAACCGCCCATCCGGGAGGCACGGCGAAAAAGCCTGTGTTGACACGAAAAATGGCGCGGGCATACAATGTCCTGCAAAGACGTGCGCCGCGCGGACATCTCTACGAAGACCTCCCGGAATTCCCGGAACGGTCATTCGGCAACCGCACCATAGATACGCGCAAAGGCCAAAATGTCAATAATCGCAAGGCCCCGTGAGCTCCGCCCCCATGCATGTCAATGAATATCCCATTTTAGTCGAACAACTGTGCCCGGGTCTTTACGTGCGTCTGGATTCGGCCGCAGGGATCGGCCCCCTGTCCAAAAAGACCTTCAAGATCACCTCCGAGGCGCAGATCGAGGAAATTCGGCGCCTGGGCATAAGCTACGTCATCTGCATCTCCGACAAATCCGACCGGTTGCCCATCTCCCTTGAAGAATTGGAACGCAAAAAAAACGCCGCCAGGCCGCGCCCTGGCGCCAAGACCTACAAAACCCCGGTGTCCCTGGAGCTTCTCGGACTCAAACGGGAGACCATCGCTCGCAACAAGGAGCGCCGGGAACGCTTTGCGGCCTGCGAAAAACGCTACGACGAGGCCGTTTCCCAGGTCATCGGGGTCCTCAAGCAGGCCGCCAAGCCTTCCGATGAGGTCCTGGACGCCGCCCGGGACATGATCTCCTCCCTGGTGGACACCTTTTTGTCCGATCTGGACGTGGTGGTCAGCCTCATGACCACCAAGCCCCGGGACGAGACCCGAAACTACCATGCCCTAAACGTCACCGTCCTGTCGCTCATGCTGGCCCGGGAGATCGGGCTGGGCAAGGCCCAGATGCACAATCTGGGCATGGGGGCGCTGTTCCATGACGTGGGCAAGGGACGGGTGCCCATCCAGCGCTTCACCAAGGGCAACATGACCACGCTCAACAGGGTGGTGCGCGAATACTACCGCGAACATCCGGTCCTCGGGGCCAAGATCGTCTCGGCCTTTCCGGAGTTCCCCCCCGAGGCCCTGGACGTGGTGCTCAAGCACCATGAAACCCTGGACGGCCAGGGCTTCCCCCAGGGACTTTCCGGCGACGACGTTCCCACCCTGGCCCGCATCGCGGCCCTGGCCGACACCTACGACACCCTATGCAACCGCAAGGACGAGTCCGGGTACGCCACGCCCCACGAGGCCCTAAAGGCCATGTACGGCCGTAAGACCAGCCTGGACCAGATGCTTCTGGCCACGTTTATCCGCAACATCGGAGTCTATCCCCCGGGCAGCGTGGTGGAGCTGTCCAACGGCCTGACGGGCATGGTGGTCTCGTCGAACCCCCTGGCCTCCTTTCGACCAAGCGTTCTCGTGCACCATCCGGACATCCCCCGCAAAGAGGCCCTGATCATCGACCTAACCATCGAGGAAGACTTGAAGATCCTGCGGGCGCTCAAACCCGAGGATCTGCCGCGCGAGGTGTTCGTCTACCTAAATCCGGTGCGCCGGGCCAACTACTACGTGGACACCCTGCCCCCGGCCTAGATCCAGGTCGGCATGCGTCATTTACCCGAACCGCACGATACGGCCATGCCCACGCCGCCACTTGACATCTTCACCACCATCCTGCGCCGGGAGCTTTTTTCCCTGGCGCCGCCGGACTATACCGCCATTTTGCCCCTGATTCGCCAGGCCATGGCCTTTCTGGAGCGCGAGGACCGCAGCCTGCCCGCCACCGACGGCTATGCCTCGGACATGATCTGGCTGACGGCGGCCATGATCGAGGAATCCCACTCCCCTGCCTTCGTCAGGGCCGGTCTGGGAATCCTTTTGCAACTGGGCCACGCCGGGGAATCCCTGGCCGTCTCCTTTGCGGGCAAGGAAGCCCTGGCCGACGACCATCTCAGCGCGGTTCTGGGCAGCCTGCCGGGAGAGGAAAAACTGCTTCTGGCCAACGCCATCCTGCGCCATCCCCGCAGCGGGCGCCCCGAACTGGCCCGGTTCGCCGAGAATGTCCTGGAGGCGGCCATCGACCAGGATCCGGATGATATCCTGGTCCTTTTCGATACCCTGCGCCTGCGCCGGGACGTCCCCTCCACCCGGGTGCGCGGCCTCTGCCTGCATGGACGGCTGGGGCTGTGGCTGGCCCGGCTGGTGAAGATGGATCTGTATCCGGAGCAGGTGGACTATCTGTCCCACATGGCGGCCGTGCTGTGCAGCGCCGAGCTCGCCGAACCGCTTCTGCACGCCGCGTCCGCCGCCGCACCCGAGGCCCAGGCGGCCCTGTGCCAAGCCCTGGCCACGTCCCCCTGCCCTCCTGAGACGACCGCACGCAAAGGCATCGAGGCCATGACCGCCTCGGACGAGCCACAGGTGATTCTGGCCGCCCTGGCGGCGCTGTGCCGCCTGGACCCGGACGGGGCCGCCCGGACCGCCGCTGATATCCACGCCGCACGCCCCGCCCTGCGCCCCGCCCTGTCCGCCGTGCCACTGTTTCTGCCTCGTTCCCGGTTTCCCGCCTTTGTGCGCGCCCTGCCAGAGGCCGAACGGGCCGTTTTTTTGCGCGGCTTCCTGTCCCTGCTCGCCCGGGGCGGAGACGAACGCCTGGACGAACTCATCGTGACGTTCCGGAACGCGCCGGGAACCGATGCCGGGGCCATCTCCCTTTTGGACGACCTGTCCAGGGAGATGCGCGCGGCCGCCCTGCCCCTGCCGCCGCGTCCCCGTCTGGTCAGGGCCGACCCCCTGCCCCAGGCCGAGGCCGAGGGGCTTTTGGGCAGGCTCAAATCCCTGGTCGGACTGGAAAAAGATGAGGCCGCCGGAGATAATAAGCCCTCGCCTCTGGACGGTTTGGCCGCTGGCGGCGGGATCTCGGGCCTGTCCATATCAGATGTATCCCGGCCGGGGCTTGAACTGCGCGAGGTGGTGTTCACCAAAATCAACATGGACTGCGTGGACCTGTCGCGGGCCGTCATGAGCCGGGTGATCTTTCGCGGCTGCCGCCTGCGCCGCACGGATTTCACCCTGTCCAGGCTGGCTGGGGTCCGGTTCGAGGCCTGCCGCCTGGACCTGTGCCGATTCACCGGCATGGCCGGAAACGGACTGACCTTTTCCGGATGTGATCTCACCGGGGTCTCGTGCACCGACGCCGAGATATCGGAATTGCGCCTGGACGGATGCAGCGTCAGTGAAAGCGCCTTTTTCGGGTCCCGGCTGCCCCGGTTCGAATCCCGAAGCACCCGCATCTCCTGCGGCGACTTCACCAGGACCGTCTTCACCCAGGCCCGGCTGCTGGGCACGAATATTGAGGACTGCACCTTTTCCGGAACCGTTTTTCAGGGACTCTCGGCCATCGGCTGTCATGTCCAGGGGGCCTTTTTCCCCGACTGCCAGTTGATCGGGCTGCATACCGACGAACCGACCCTGCTGGCCGTCAGGCAGCGGGCGCAGACGGATCGCCTCGTCCATCTGGCCTGCACGTCGCCTCCCCAGACCCCTGGCCTGCCCTCCCCGGCAGCGGCGCTTATGGCCACCCGGCTGGCTGAGGCCTGGTATTTCGACACCGAGACCCGGCAGCGGCTGACGGTCGCCCTGACCCGCAACCGACGCCGCCTGGATTGGGCCAAAATAAAGATGGGAGATCCGGACGGGGATTTTCTGCGCTGCCTGCCGACCCTGATGGAGGTTCCCCGCACCTGGTCCGGAAAAGACTGGGTGGCGGCGGCGGCAGGCCGGATACCGGACTATCATCCGGATTTTGCGGCCTGCGCCGCCATGCAAACCGTCATGGGCGAGGCCTGCCCTCCCCATTGTGCGACCAAAAACGCCGTGACCATCCAGGGGCTTTTCGCCATGGGGAGCCTGGGCACCGTGGCCCAGGGGCAAAGCTCGGACCTGGACATCTGGGTCTGCCTGGCCGACGACGACGTCTCGCGGCGCATGCTCGACAGATTCCGCAAGAAGCTCGACGGCCTGAGCGCCCTGGCGGCCTCGCGGGGCATCGAGGTCCATTTCTTCCTCATGACCGATGCCGACATCCGGGAAAACAGGCTCGGACTCGGAGACGGCGAGCAGTGCGGCCATGCCCGGGCCATGCTCCTCAAGGAGGAATTTTTGCGCACGGCCATCGTCCTGGCCGGACGCAAACCGGCCTGGTGGCTGGTGAGTCCCGGGGCCGACGACGAGGTCTACGGCCGGACCCTGTCCAGGCTCATGCGTCCGGGCGCGCCCGCCGCAGATGATATCCTGGATACGGGCAACGTGCGGCGGGTGGCGGACGAGGCCTTCTTCGGGGCCTCGCTGTGGACCATCGTCAAGTCCCTGGAGAATCCCTTCAAGTCCATCATGAAATTCGCGTTGCTCGAAAAATACCTGGCCGGCGACGACCAGGGGACGCTTTTGTGCGACCGCATCAAACAGCGGCTGTTAAGCGGGCGGCTCAGCCTCCTGGACACCGATCCATACGTGCTGCTTTTTGACGACGTCCGGGACTTCCATGAGGCCCGGGGCAATCGCGAAGCCCGGGCCCTTTTGCGGCTGGCATTTATCCAGAAAACAGGCATTGATCCCCAGGAGCCGATAAGCCTGGCGGACCAGGAGCATCCCGGCCAAAACGGGGGCGAAGGGCTTTTCCGGGTCGGCTACTTCTTTGATCTGGACGAATGCCGCGCCAAACGGCGGCCGACAGAGACCGTTTTGGCCGAGCCCGCCGCCACCGGAGGCTTTGCCGAATATATCGCGGCGGGGAAAAAAATCGCCGCCTTCCTGTTTGGCACGTACGAAAGGATCAGGGATCAGTTGGCTGTGCGGGACAAAAAACCGGACGCGGAATCGGATGACCGCGACCTGGACATGTTCGGCAGACGCATCCTCAGCCGGTTCGGCAAGCGCAAAAACAAGATCGCGCGCATTCCCTTCGTGAAGCCGCCCCATGACATGCTGCACGCCATCGAACTCATCCCGGACGGCCCGGAACGGGGATTTTCCGCCCGTGGGGAATGTCGGCGGCCAGGCGGCCGCACATCACCGGAGCACATCCGCGCCGAACGGCGTCTGGAACGTCTGGCGGCCTGGCTTGTGGTCAACGACATCTACCGCCCTGGAGTCTATCTCAAGGCCGCGACGGTCAAGGCCCCCCTGTCGTTCCCCGACATCCAGGGCCTGTTCGAGGCCCTGGCCGCCACCTTCCCCCTCACAGACACCTTCGCCCCTCCCCTGGCCGAAGGGTTGGCCCCGGAGCGCATCACCCGGGCGCTCATCGTGATCAACCTGTCTGTCCCCCGGGATGAGAAGGAACTGACGGACGTGGGGATTGCGTATTCCACCAACTGGGGCGAGGTTTTTTTCGTGGAGAACTCCCGGGCCCTGCATCTTCTAGCCGACGCCCCCCACGATTTCATCCGCTACAACACGGGACTCGACGTGGACCCCCTGGCCCGCCTGGAGACCTTCATTCCGGCCAAGGCCGCCTGTCCGAAGATCACCGTGTCCTTCTACGCATAAATCTTCGAGGGATCGCGATAGAGCCGGGCCGCGTCGAAACGGACCGCCGCCCGTCGGAAAAACCAATAAAAACCCGGCCGCACCACGGATTTGTTGCCGTAGGCGTCGCACGCCAGATGCCAGGCCATGCCCGTGACGATCATGCCGCACGCCGCCGCCCCCGAGGCAAAGGCCCAAAGCCCGCCAAGGATGATCAGCTCCCAGGAATGCAGGACCAGATACAGCCGGTTCAGGCGGCCCTCGTTGCAGCTTCGGAAGAAATCCCCCAGGCCGCGCCAGCCGCCGCGGCACAACACGTAATCCGCCACATGGTCCACATCAATCAGGACGCTGGACGCAGCAGCGAGAAGCGCCTCGGGAACCGGGCGGCCGACGGCGACAAGGGCCGCCGCCAGGGGAAACGCCGCCAGCACGTGTCTGGACGCCTTCATGTCCGTCTCATCCTTTGGGCCGCCTCCCGTCCGGCGCGGGTGAGACGGCCGCTATAGGGCGATATGTCGTATTCATAGAAACCACGCGCTTCCAGCCCGCGCAAGACGGCCACGGCCCGAAGCGGGGGCATGCCAAGCCCCACGGCCACCTCGCCGGGCATGCGCCTGGCCGGGAACTCCTCCTCGGGAAGATCGGCCAGGGCCGAAAGCAACGTCCGCTCGTGCTCTGTCATGCGTCCTCCCGGGGCGCCTCGCCCCCAGCCGCCGCAGGTTCTGATACCAGGAGGGCCGCAGCAAGGTAAGGGGGTTTCTCAAGGGCCGTCCAGGGCGGATCATGCCGGCCCTATGGCCAGTCGGCCCCGGGGGTGACCATCCCGGCGTCTCCCCCGGGGCGCCTAATGACGCCGAATCGCCATGACAGGTGGTCCCGTTTGGGCTAGATGATCCGTATCGGCAACCTCATCTCGTCAGGAGAAATAACTATGAGCGAAAAAAACGTGTTGTACGAAAACGAGGGGCAGGTCCTGACCTACGACGCGGGCGTCCTGCTTGGCCGCATCGCGCAGGGCTTGCGCCAGGGGGAGATCGCGCTCGAAGGGGAGTCCGGGACCGTGAGCGCTCCCCTGTCCAACGAGGTCTCCATGGAGATAAAGATCAAGGACAAGACCAAGGACGGGGCCACCAAGCGGGTTCTGGAGGTCGAAATGAAGTGGGTCGTGCCGACCCCCGAATAGGCCGTTCCGACGCCAGCCAGGCTACCGGCCGTCGTGTCCGTCAGGACGCGGCGGCCTTTTTTTCGAGCATGGCCTCCGAGGGCTCCCCGGACTCGTCGCTCAGAAGGGGTCCGGGCAGAAAGATATGGAAGGTGCTTCCCCGGCCGGGTTCCGATTCGGCCCAGATGCGGCCGTCGTAATGCTGGATGATGTTGCGGCAGATGGCCAGCCCCAGTCCCGTGCCCTGGGGCTTGTTCTCCAGAATGTCCCCCTGGGCGGACTGGCGGAATTTGGCGAAGATCGACTCCAGGTCCGCCGTGGGCACGCCCATGCCCTCGTCGCTGACGCTTATGCGCAGGCCCTCCCCATCCCGGGCCGCCGCGATGCGCACCACGCCCTGGTTTGCGAACTTGGCGGCGTTGGAGAGCAGGTTGATGAGCACCTGGAGCATACGGTCCGGATCGACGGTGATGCCCGGCAGGTCGTCGGGTACGTCCAGGGCCAGGCACAGGGACTGTTTCTCCTCGAAAAGGGCCCGCACCGCATCCACGCTACGGGCCACCAGATCGGAAACGGCCAGCCGCGTATCGCGCCACTCCATCCGGCCGGACTCGATCTTGGACAGGTCCAGGAAATCGTTGAGCAACATGGTCAGCCGGTCGCTTTCCTTGATGATGATGCCCAGGTTCTCGTCCACCCGGGCGTATTTCCCGGTCAATACCTGCTCCATGCCCGTGGCCCGCGACAGATCCCGGCGGATGAGCTTGGCGAACCCCCGGATGGAGGTCAGCGGGGTGCGCAGTTCATGGGAAACAGAGGACAGGAAGGCCGATTTGAGCCGGTCGAGCTCCATGAGGCGGCTGTTGGCCTGCCCCAATTCCCGGGCCTTGTCTTCCAGGGCCTGGGTGCGCTCGGTCACCAGCCGTTCCAGTTTGCGGTTGAACTCCCCCAGGGCCTCCTCGGCCCGTTTGCGGTCCGTGAGATCGACCATGGACACGATGCAGGAATGCGTTCCGGCGATCATGGCCACGGTCAGGGACACGAACCGGATCTCGCCATCGCGGCCCACGAACCGGCAGTCGATGGTCCCGGGCAGGGGTTTGTCCGAGGCGGCGCGTTTGCGGAAGAAATCCTCGATGGCCAGGGCGTCGAATTCCAGGGTGAAATCCTTCCAGGTCTTGCGGTGCTCCACCTCCCGGCCGGGGAAGCCGGACAGGCGCTCAAACTGGGCGTTGACCAGTTCGATCATGGAGCTTTCGATATTGACCAGGAGCATGGCCGTAGCCGTGTTCTGGAACAGGGAGCGGTATTTCCCCTCGGAGATCTCCAGGGCCTCCTGGGTTTTTTCCAGGCGGTCCAGCATGTCGTTTATGCTGTCGGAAAGCCGGGCCAGTTCGTCGCGGCCGGTCAGGGCCACCCGCCGTCCGGCGGCGCGCCGGGTTCCGATGATCCCGGACTGGCGCTCCAGGATGCCAATCCGGGAGATGACCCGGCGCTCCAGAAAGACCAGAAGCACCAGGGCGAAGGCCAGCCCGGCCAGGAAGATGGCCGCCAGGGTGTAGCGCATCATCTCCTGCCCCTGGCGGTAGACCTCCCGGGACATGGTCATGAACATGATCAGGGCCGGATCGCCGTACACGTCACGCACCAGGGCGGCCCCCTGGGCGAACTCCGACTCCGGCGTGGGAGCGACCAATGAAACTCTCTGTTGCGCCTCCACAAGGGACGTGAGCGCCGAGGGCGGCAGGCCTGCGTCGTCCAGGGGCCGAAACGACAGGTCGAGGTGGGTGATCTGGGACAACTGCGCCACCTCGGCGTCGCCGAAACGGCTGCCCATGAGCAGATACCCGCGTAGCGGTCCTGTATCGTCGCTTTTGAGCACGGGCCGCAGGGCCGCCAACATGGGGCCGTGCGGGGTGATCAGCACCCCGTCTAGCGCTGTCTGGCCTTCAGGGGTGATCAGCCGCCGCAGGGCGGTCTCGAACCAGCCGCGCAGGGATGGGGACAGGGGATAGGGGGCCTTTTGCCCGGGCTCGCGAAAACCGCCCCAGACCAGGGCGCCCTGGGCGTCAAAAAAGAGAATGGCGTCGAGTCCCTGGTTGATGAACGTCTCGGGGCCGAGATTGGAGCGGATGAAATCCTCATCCGGCTGGGCGACAAAGGCGTAGGCCTCGTCCCAGTTGGCCCAGTCAAGGGTCAGAAGCTGCAATTGGGACAGCCGGGCGTGCAGGGCGTTGACGCCACGCTCCACGTTGCGGCTGGTGAGCTCGTTTTCCAGGGAAAGGAAGCGGTCGAGGATGATGTAGTGGGATGCTGCATACAAGGCCGCCAAAAGGACGGCCAGGGTGATGCCTGTCAAAAGGACGGTGGAACGACGAAGGCCCATGAAAACCTACCCGGAACCGGATCACATGGGCGCCACGGGGCACGGCGCTCCCGACAGGGAAGGCGCCGCGAAGCAGCGTCGACAGGGTCCGGACACGCGTTAACCTGACCGTCGGCGACGTGACGTGCGTCACCTGACACGGGCGACACGCACCGCCCCTGCCGCTTTCGCCGGAATGAGCGGAAGATAGCATGAAAAACCGGGGATTCAAATCATCTTTTGAATCCCCGGCCGGAAATCACGGGAATGAAGCGGCCCACAGCGAGGCGGGACGGATCGACTAGGCGGATTTCAGGGAGTTGACGGCCAGAGTCAGGCGGGAAATATTGCGGGCCGCCTTCTTCCAGTGGATGACTTTTTTGGTGGCGGCCTTGTCGAGCACCGACGAAGCGTCCAGAAGGGCCTTTTCGGCGACCTCGGCGTTCTTGCCGGTGACGGCCAGGCGCACGGCCTTGATGGCGTTTTTCACCCGGGTCTTGACCATGCGGTTGCGGTCACGAGCCTTGAGGCTCTGCTTGTGCCTTTTGATCGCGGACTTATGATTAGCCAAGGATATCTCCTCCATTCATTGCGTGCTAAAAAGGGCCATTTACGAAAAAGACTCTCCCCTGTCAAGACTTCGGCCTCAGGTATTTCGGCAAAACCCCGTCCTCACACCTGAAGGGCCGCAAAATCCGCCAACCGGGACAGTCGCGACACCAGGGACATGAGCAGGTTCAGCCGGTTGGTGCGCAGATCGGCGTCCTGGCACATGACCATCACCGAGTCGAAAAAGGCGTCTACAAAGGGACGCAGTTCGTGCAGCATATCGAATAGGGCCGGGAAATCGTCGGCGGCCAGACAGGCGTCCATGCGCGGGAAAACCTCGGCGAACTTGGCGTAGAGGCGTTTCTCGGCGTCCTCGGCCAGAAGGGCCGGGACCGCATGGCCGGTCAGGGGATGTCCGGCCTCGGCCCCCTGTTTGCGGATGATGTTGGCCGCCCGTTTGAAGGTCAACACCGCCTGCCCGAAATCGGGTCTGGCGGCGAAGGCCGTCAGGGCCTCGATGCGCGCCGCAAGCGCGAAGATGTCCTCGTACCCCGCCCCGATGGCCGCCTCGACCACCAGGGTGTCCTGGCCAAGGCCTGTGAAGTAGGCCCGAAGCCGCTGGCCGAAAAAGTCCAGAAGCCTTGCCAGGGCATGGGTGGGCGTGCTTTTGAGGGCCACGCCCTGATAGCCCTCGAAGGCCGCCTGGATGAGCTCCGGCAGGTTCAGGCGCAGGCCGTGTTCGAGGATGATGCGGCAGATACCCAGGGCCTGGCGCCGCAGGGCATACGGATCGGCCGCTCCCGTGGGCACGAGATCCATGCCGAAACAACCGGCCAGGGTGTCGATCTTGTCGGCCAGTGCTGCAAGCGCCCCGCAGACCGTGGCGGGGACGGGGCTGTCAGGTCCGACCGGCAGGTACTGCCCGGCGATGGCTGCGGCCACGGCCTCGTTCTCTCCCTTTTTGCGGGCGTAGATGCCGCCCATGATCCCTTGCAGCTCGGCGAACTCCCCCACCATCTCGGACACCAGATCGGCCTTGCAAAGCCGCCCGGCCCGCGCGGCGTCGACGGCCAGGGAGGGATCGACCAGACCTGCCAGGCGGCCGCACAGGCCCTCCAGGCGGCGGGACTTGTCGCCCATGCTGCCAAGCCCGGCCAGAAAAACCACGCTGTCCAGGCGGTCAAGCCAGGCGTCACGCGGCGCGGCCAGATCCGCCTCCCAGAAAAAGCGCGCATCCTCCAGGCGGGCCCGCAGCACCCGCTCCCATCCCTTGCGCACGAGGTCCAGGCTCTCTCCGGGGTCGAGGCCCAGGGTGGTCAGAAAGCACGGCAAAAGGCCGCCGTTTGGGTCCTCGACGCCGAAACTTTTTTGATGACTCTCCATGCTGGTCAAAAGCACTTCCTTGGGGACCGCCAGGAATTTTTCGTTGAAACGGCCCATGGCCACCACCGGATATTCCGTCAGCCCCGTGACCTCGCGCAGAAGCGATTCCTTGATGACCGCCCGGCCGCCCGCCTTTTCGGCCAGGGCTTCGGCCTGGGTGCGGACCAAGGCCTCGCGCTCGGCCGGATCCACGATCACCCGCCCCTGGTCCCGGATGATGGCCGCATAGGCGTCGGCATGCGGCACGTCGAAAGGTCCCGGCCCCATGATGCGATGCCCCCGGGTGGTGCGGCCGGAGACGATGCCCGCCGCCTCGAAGGGGATCACGGCGTCGTCCAAAAGGGCCACGAACCAGTGGATGGGACGGCCGAAGGTGAATTCGCCGCTGCCCCAGCGCATCTTCTTGGGAAACGACAGGCGGTTGACGCACTGTACGCAGATCGCGGGCAAAAGCGTTGCGGCGGGTTCGCCGCCGGTGGTCTTGCGCACGGCCAGATAGCGGCCCTTGTCCGTCTCAAGGACAAAGGCCTGGGCCATGTCCACCCCCTGGGTGCGGGCAAAGCCCAGGGCGGCCTTGGTGGGCGCGCCGTCCGGACCGAAGGCCACCTTCTCGGGCGGTCCGCTGACCACCTCCTCCTCGCGCCGGGTCACGGCCTGCATGTCCGTGACGGACAGTCCAAGCCGTCTGGCGGTGACGAAGGGACGGATGTCCCCGAAGCCGATCCTGGCCTGGGTCAGTCGTTCGGAGAAAAGCGCTTTGAGCTCCGAGGCAAGCCCGGATAAAAACCGGGCGGGCATCTCCTCGAAACCGATCTCGAAAAGAAAATGGGGCATGACCGGTCCTTTTTCGTTAGGCGTCGAGCATGGGGTAGCCGAGTTCCTCGCGCTGGGCGGCGTAGAGGCGGGCCAGGGACGAGGCCAGGGCGCGCACCCGGGCGATGTAGCCCGTGCGCTCGGTGATGGAGATGGCCCCCCGGGCCTGGAGCATATTGAAGGCGTGGGAGCACTTGAGGCAGTAGTCGTAGGCCGGCCAGGGCAGCTTCAGCTCCACGAGCCTGCGGCACTCGGCCTCGCAGGCGTTGAAAAAGGAAAGCAGCATGGCCGGGTCGCTTTGCTCGAAATTGTAGGTGGAATGCTCGAACTCGCCCCGGTGATGCACATGGCCGTAGGTCACGCGGTCATTCCAATTGAGATCATAGACCGATTCCTTTTCCTGGAGGTACATGCACAGCCGTTCCAGGCCGTAGGTCAACTCCACGCTCACCGGGGACAGGTCGATGCCGCCCACCTGCTGGAAATAGGTGAACTGGGTGACCTCCATGCCGTTTAACCACACCTCCCAGCCAAGTCCCCAGGCCCCGAGCGTGGGGGATTCCCAGTCATCCTCCACAAAGCGGATGTCGTGGCGCGAGGGGTCGATGCCAAGCGCCCTCAGGCTTTGCAGGTACATCTCCTGGACATTGGCCGGGGACGGTTTGAGGATGACCTGGAACTGGTAGTAATGTTGCAAGCGGTTGGGATTTTCGCCATAGCGGCCGTCCGTGGGCCGTCTGGAGGGCTCAACATAGGCCGCCCGCCAGGGTTCCGGGCCGATGACCCGGAAAAACGTGGCCGGATTGAAGGTTCCGGCCCCCACCTCGATGTCGTAGGGCTGGACCACCACACATCCGGCGTCGGCCCAGAAGCGCTGCAAGGTCAAGATGACGTCCTGAAAATGCATTCCGTTCTCCATGCCCCGTATTCCGGTCTTTCGTAAGGACACGGGGCCGTCAGTTTTTGACAAAGGTTCCATGCTCCCAGGTGAGTCCCATGTGGTAGGAGACGAACCGGTCGAGCATGCGGGAAAACTCCCCGGCGGCGCCGGAGGACGGCTCCGCCTCGCTCCACCGGGACGGTTCCAGGCGGCGCACGCCCTCCACAAGGTCCACGGTCTCCCGGCCAAGACGCATGAAGGTCCCGCGCCCCGGCCGTCGGCAGGCCGGACACATAAACCGCCCCTCCTCAACATGCAAGACGGCCCCGGACAGTTCCTGGCCGGTGGCGCCGCAACCGTGACAGGCGGCCAGGGAGGGGAAAAAGCCCTGATCGCAGGCCACCCTGGCTCGAAAGTACAGGGGGAAAAGCCTGGGCGGCGCGGCCTCGGCCGACAGGACGGACAGCGTCTCAAGCAACAGGTCGTGGGCCGCTTTCGCCCCGGGCGGGGCGACCTCCACGGCCTCGAAGAATTTGAGACAGTTGACGGCCATGCCCAGCCGTCCGGGCATCGTGCGCAGGGCGGGGTGTCCGTTGACGAGACGGCCCTCCAGCAGGGTGTGGTAGGCGCGTCCGGTTTTGACCTTGAACTGTACGTGGTTAAAGACGTCCAGACAGCCGAAAAACCTTCTGCGGCTGCGACAGCCGCCGAAGGCGAAGGCGGTGTAGAGTCCGCGAGACGGCGAGAAAAGGCGCACCCAGGCGTCTATTTCCCGAAAACGGCCCACCCGCAAAACGAGCGCCTTTTCGGAAAACTCCATGCCCCGCTCCTTCTCTCCCCGTCAACCAGCCAGCACCGTCGCCTGGCGATCCGGGAACGATCTCGCTCCCCTTGCCCCCGCAATCCGGCCATCCGCGTCCAGTCCGCCCTGCTTTGACCGGTTATGGATTGGGGGCGGGGTTGGGGAACCGGATGGATTTGACCTCGCCGCGCTGGGTGCTCAGGGGATATTCCTGCCCATCATGCCGAAAGATCACGCTGCTCGGGTTGCCCAGCCGTATCTCGATCTTGTCCGTATATGGCTCGTTGATGGTCTGGCCTTTTTTCAGAAAAATTTCACGGGGTTTGCCGCCGTCGGTGGTCACAATGACCCAACTGCCGTCAGCGCCGACGATGTCCAGGCTGCGGCCTCCGGCCGGACGCGTCGAGGCGTCCGCCGCAGGCTGTACGGCTGGCGGCGCCACAGGCGTAATGATCGGGGCGGACGGCGCCTGAACGATCGGCGCGGACGAAGCGCCGGGAGCGACAACGGGAGAACTCGTCGAAACCGGAGCGCCGGACTGGCCTGCCCCTGTCTGGGGCTTGGGAGACACGGGCACCTGGGTCGTCAGCGAGGTCGTCGTGTTCTGGGACGGCGTCCCGTTGGTCTTGGTGACGAACTTGAGCGTCTTGACCTCGCCGTGCCCGGCCTGGAGGGGGTACTCCTTGTCGTCATACCGGACGTCCACGCCGCCGGCATTGCCAAGACGCACCAGGAGGGACTCGTTGAAGTTGCCGACGAACCGCTTGCCCTTGGTGAGCATGATGCCCTTGGTGCCGCCGCCGTCCACAGAGACGTCGATCCAGCATTCATCGCGGGCGATGACGGTCACGGCATGGGCGCCGCCTTCCCCGAGGACGACATCCGGCGACAGGGATGGATCGGCCGGCTCCTCGGCATCGGCGGAAGGCTGGATCACGGCGGGTCGGGCGGCGGCCGGATCCGCCGCAGGAGGCGCAGCGGAAGATGTCGGGGACGGTTCCGTGACTGGAATGGTTGCAGGAAGCGATTCTGGAATCTTGTAGGAAGAAATACGTCCCGGATCGGGACGGGAGGTTTCTGGCTGGGAAGGCGTCGCGGAAGCGGACGGGGAGCCGGATATCTCGGAAGCGGGGACGGGCGGACCCGAGCGTTTGAAATCGAACGGCATCAGGGAGAAAAACCACAGCACACCGGCCACGACGACCAGGATGACCACAGCGACCAGGACATAGCGCAGCATCGGGTTCCCGCCGCCGAGCAACCTGGGTTGGGTGACGGGTTCGTTCAATTCATGCTGCGGCATGATGTTCGATGGCGGCACGACACCCACCGCCAGGGAAAAAGCCTCGCCGACCTCCTCCGGGTCAAGATCGAGTAACTTTGCGTAATTTTTGACGAACCCCTTGGCGTACACCAAATGCGGCAACCCGCCCTGGTCGCCGTCCTCAATGGCCAGCAGACAGGCCCGTCCGATCTTGATTTTGTCGATGACGTCGTTTTCGGAGAGACCGCGACGTTCTCGCTCCGCTTTGAGCAAGGCTCCCAATTCGCGCAAATCCATATGTCGGCACTCCCTGTACATGAACGCAAAAAATCTTCAGGGTTGTAGTATGTTTTAGAATCAGCGAGCGTCACGCCGTAAAATGGACCTGTATGGACTCGGCGGGCATGCCCTGGTTGAATGCAAGGACCAACGCCGTCCTACAAACGGACATCGAGCACGGCCTTGGAGCGCAAGGTTCCCATGTATTCCTGAAAGAGCTTTTCAAATTTCGCATGGAACAATATTTCCTGGATCTGTTCTTTGGCCTGCTCAAAGGACTTGGAGGAGGAGGCGGGCGCGGCTGGTTCTTCATGCGTCGCCGGTGCGCCGGTTTTGTCCTTGCGAATGAGCAGCACCGCCTTGCCGTCCATGGCCACAGGCGCGGTCACCTGACCGGCCGGAGCGTCCTGCAAGGCCTTGCGCAAGGGCGGCGCCAGATCCTCCACAGCCACATCGCCGCCCAGGTCGCCTCCCTGCTCCTTGCCCGGACCGATGGAATGCTTGCGGGCCGCATCGGCGAAGGACAGCTTTCCGGATGAAATCTTCTGACGCAGGTCCTGGGCCTCGGCCATGCTGCCGACCATGATAAAGCCGATAGAACCTGGGGTGCGCCGGGTCAAACTGGCTTTTGGATCGGGGAGGTCGCCCCCCGATTTCTCGTAATATTGCCGCATCTCATCTTCCGTGATCAGGATGCGCTTGTTGATCATGTAGCCCACGAGCTGCTGCTTGAGGGCGTCCGTCTCCATGCTCTTCTCGAATTCCTGGCGCGTCAGGCCTTCCTGGGCCAATTGCTTGCGGAACTGTTCCTCATTGAAGCCGTTTTGTTTCTTGATCTCGTTGATCTTGGTGTTGATATCCGTTTCCGAGACGGTGATGCCAAGCTTGGCGGCGGCCTGCTTCATCAGGATGTCGTTTACCATGGATTCCAGGATGCGCCGCTGCAGTTCAACGTATTCCGGATCCTTTGAAGTGATGCTGATTCCCTGGTTCTGGGACAGAAACTTATCCACCTTGGTGTTAAGCTCAAAAAGGGTGATAAGTTGGCCGTTGACCACGGCCACCACTTTATCGACAAGTTCCGCAGCATGTCCCTGAACGGCAAAAAGGGTAAGGCACAGGGCCAAAACAAGGGAAGAGAAAGCTCGGGACAAGGTGTCCTCCAGCAAGCCGGCAACTCCGGCGTGATGATAAGTGTTTTACGCAATATAAAAAACGGGCAACGACGATGCGCCCTTTGCCTCGCCCGGGGTCCACCACGGTGGACACGCTGCCCCTACGCTATAGACGGTTTTGACTGGACAGGCAATCAGGGCCGACGATTCCCGAACACGAAATCCAGGCTCATGGAAAATCAGTCGTTTTCACCTCGCGCGGCGAGGACTCGACCCGTTCCTGCCGGTCGCCGAATCGGTAGGTGACGTCGCTTGGGCTGCCAAATTTGACCGCCAGTTTTTTCGTAAAGGACACGGTATGCGTTTTTCCGCCCTTGATGTAGACCCGCTCCTCTTTGCCGTCATCCACCGTAAATATCACCCAACTGGCCTTGTTCGCCAGAAACTCCACCCCGCGCGGTTTCTCGGACATGTCCGCCGCTGCGGGCGGCGTCTTCTCGGCGACCGCAGCGGCGGGGACAGGAGGCGCTTGCGGCGGCGACGCCTGGGGGGCGGCCTGCGGCGCGGTCATGTCGGCCGGGGCCGGGGGTATTGTCGGCATGAACTCGGGAGTCGCGACGGCCGGGACGGATGCCTGAGCAGGTTGCGCTGGAGACGGTTCCGCCGGGGCTGCGGATTCGGACGCGGGCCGCGCTATCTCCTCGGCCCCATCCATGCCCGGCACCAGACGCATGGGTTCGACGCTCCCGCCCGGCGGCGGAGGAGGAGAAGCCCCTGGCAGCGTCGCTGGCGGCGTCTCCCCGTCGGCGCCGGAAGGCGCGGCCGGATATTGCGCCTGGGCGGGGAAACGGTCGGCAAGGCTCTTCGCCACATAACCGGTGTCGGCCAACTGGGAGGCATGCTCTCCCTCCTTATCGCCTACGCCGGGAAATTCTTTTTCAAGGATATCCGGGGCGGGGGCTTCCGAGACGGCTGCGGCCCCGCCTTCCCGCAGATGGGCGCTGATCCGGATGTCGGCTGCGGCCAAGGCCGTCGCCAGCCAGTCATGAAAGGCCGCATTGCGTTTTTTTTCCACAAGGGCCTTCTCCACCAGGGGATAGGCGGCGGCCGGGTCCAGGGTCATGGCCGGGGTCTCCCCCACCAGGACCAGGGCCATGGCCTCCTGGCGTTCCTGGATCACCGGGCTGGCCTGCCCTGGCTTGAGTTTGCCCAACATGTCGCGCCACTGGGGGGGCAACATGTCCCGGGGCTGGCGCACTTCCTGGATGGAGGCCGCGTCGGGAGTCGGCTCACGATGAAAAGTCCGACCCGATCCCCGTTCCTTGAGGGCCTTTTCCACAAGCTTTTTCTCCGGCCCACGCACCAAGAGGAAGGTCACCTGGGCGGGCCTTCGGAAATCGGCCACATGCTCCTTGTAGTAGTCAGCCGCCTCCTGGAGATCCACCTTGGCCCGATCCGCCACAAGGCGGTCCACGAACTTATCCATGGCCGCCCGGGTCGTCAGGCTGGCCCGCCATGTTTGCGGGTCCACATTTTCTTCGAACAGCATGCGGTCGAAGACCTCGGGGGGATAGTCGGCCCGTATCTCTGACTCCAGGCGGGACACATCCTCCTGCGTGACCGCAAGCCCGGCCTTGGCCAACTCCTCGGAAACCAACTCCTGGACGATCAGGTCGGCCATGATCCGGCCGTAATCCTGACGCAGGCGGTCCACCGAGGGATTTTCCGTGGCCACAAGGCCCATGCCGCGCAGGTCGTGGTTGAATTCCAACTGGCTCAGGTCGATGGGACGGCCGTTGACGGTGGCCACCACTCCGGGCTGTTCGGCGTCCTGACCGCAGCCCCAGGCGCAGGCCAGGGCCGTGCATAGCAGCACAGCAAAAAGATGTCGGGGAAAGACGGTCATCGCGTTCACGCTATGTCGCATTGGGTTCACACAGGGTGGCCAGTTCCTGGGCGGCGGCGGCCAGATCGGCCCGGAGGCTGTCTCCCGCAAGCCGCATTTCCAGTTTGGCCGGAGGCACGAGCTTGGCCCGGTCCCCCCGGGTGCTGACGAAGGCCACCAGACGCTCGGCCGACACCGCGCCCACGGCCCCCGGACGACTCTCCCAGGCCAGGGCCAGCTTGGCCGTGGTCACGTCGGCCTTGGCCACCTGGAGTTTGCCCAGAACCTGCTTGAGGGCCAAAACAGAAATGAAGTTCTCCACCTCAACCGGAAGCGCCCCGAACCGGTCGCGCATCTCGGCGGCAAGCTCCGCCAGACCGGCCTCATTGTGTGCCGTGGACAGGGCTTTGTAAAGCCGCAACCGGTCCTTGGGATCGCCCACATAGCTCTCCGGAATGCGGGCGGGCACGGCGATGGTCAGCTCCGGATCGGTGCGTTCGTGTTGCGGTTCGCCCCGAAGCCGTCTTACCTCTTCGTCGAGCATTTCCAGAAACATGTCCAGCCCGATGCGGGAGATGTGGCCCGACTGGACCTCGCCCAGGATATTGCCCGCGCCGCGCAGCCGCAGATCCTCCATGGCCACCTGGAAACCCGCCCCCAGGTAGTCCATGTCCTGGATGATGCGCAGCCGTTTGCGGGCCGTCTCCTGGATGCCGTCCAGGGAGGTCACCACGAAAAAGGCGTAGGCCTGAAGCGAGGAGCGCCCCACCCGGCCGCGCAACTGATACAGCTGCCCCAGGCCGAACATCTGGGCCTGGTCCACGATAAGCGTATTGGCTCGGGGAAAGTCCAGGCCGGACTCGATGATGGCCGTGCACACCAAAATGTCGATCTCGCCGTGCCAAAACTCGTGCATGGCCTTTTCCAGGGCGGTCTCGGCCATCTGGCCGTGGGCCATGGCCACCCGGGCCTCGGGCACGAGCTTTTTGACGAAGGCCACCGTCTCCTCAAGGCCGCGCACCCGGTTGTGCACCCAAAACACCTGTCCCTGGCGCTCAAGCTCCCGGCGCACCGCGTTGCGTAAAAAATCCGGGTCCCGCTCCACAAGAAGCGTCTCCACGGCCTTGCGCTCGGGGGGCGGCGTCTCAATGACGCTTAAGCCCCGAATGCCCGACAGCGACAATTGCAGGGTGCGCGGGATGGGCGTGGCCGTAAGCGTCAGGACGTCGATGTTTTTGCGCAGGGCCTTGAGCTTTTCCTTGTGCTTGACCCCGAAACGCTGCTCCTCGTCCAGGATGAGAAGCCCCAGGTTCGGGGCCTGCACGTCTTTCGAGAGCAGCCGGTGGGTGCCGATGAGGATGTCGATCTCACCCTTGCGCACCCCCTCCGTGACCAGCTTCTGACGCTTGGGGGGCACAAAACGGCTCAGCATGCCCACCCGGACCGGGAAATCCCCCAGCCGCCTGGTGAAATTTTGAAAATGCTGCTCGGCCAGAACCGTGGTCGGGCACAGCATGACCACCTGTTTGCCGTCCAGCACGGCCCGGAAGGCGGCGCGCAGGGCGACCTCGGTCTTTCCGAAGCCCACGTCGCCGCACACCAGCCGGTCCATGGGTTCGGGCCGCTCCATATCGGCCAGAACGTCGGCGATGGCCTTTTCCTGGTCCGGGGTCTCTTCAAAGCCGAATCCGGCCTCAAACTCCCAGTACAGTTCGTTAAGCGGGCCGTAGGCATAGCCCTTGGCGATTTTACGGAAGGCGTACATCTCCACCAGATCGCGGGCGATCTGTTCGATGGCCTTTTTGGCCTTGTCCCGGCCAAGCTTCCAGCGGTTGCCGCCCAGGCGGTCCAGGGACGGATCGAGTCCCTCCGGCCCCTTGAACTTCTGGATGAGCGACAGCCGGTCCACAGGCACGTACAGCCGGTCCTCGCCGTCGAAGTGCAAAAGCAGGTAATCCCCGCCCGCGCTGTCCACGGTCATCCGGGTCAGACCGTCGAACCGGGCCAGGCCGTAGTCCCGGTGCACCACCAGATCCCCGGGGATGATCTCGTCTTGCGAGGCGATGCCCTTAAAACCGCGCGTGCGGGAGGCCCGGACGGTCTCTTCCCCGCCCTCGGGCCGCAGGACGTCCTCGGACAGGATGAGGGTGCGGTTCCAGACCAGCTCCATGCCCTGGCGAAGCGGCGACACCAGCGCGAAAAGCCCGGTGCTGCCCGGATGGTACTGGGTCGAAAGCGAGATGCCCTCGTGCTCGATCATCTTCAGGAATTTGGTGCGCGAGCGCTCGCCGTGAAACGACAGCACCACTTGGCGCTTGGACACGGCCCAGTCCCGAAGGCCGGACATGAGCGCCGACCAGGGCCGTTTGTCCTCGCCAGGCTTCCAAAACAGATCCGTGAACCGCTCCACAGCCTTCTCGGGCATGTCCGGGCCGTGCTTGCCGTGCCCCAGGACCAGATCCTCGAAAAGCACCTGCCGACCGGCCGTCCACATCTTGCGGGCCATGCCGCCCGGCCAGCACAGCCTTGGCCCGGGCCAGCCGTAGCCGCGTTCGGCGGTCTCGGCATCCAGAAACTGCTTCCAGCCAAACTCCACCTCTTCCAGGCGCGAACGCATGCGCGAGGCGTCGGACAGGATGTATACCGCGTCCGCAGGCAGATGATCGGTCAAAGGGACCGGCTTTTCATAAAAAAGCCCGGGCCAGATGCCGCCGTCGCCGGATTCGAGCTTGTTTTCCAGGACCGCCTTGGCCTCCCGGCGCAGTTCCCCGGTCACGGCCATGGACTCCCACAAGTCCAGCGCCGACGCCCGCGTGGCGTCGGTCAGGACGGCCGGGGCCACGGGCAGAAGCAGCACCCGGGGCATCTGCGCCTGGGAACGCTGGGTAGCCGGATCGAAACAGCGGATGTATTCGATGGTGTCGCCAAAAAATTCAAAGCGCAGCGGCCAGTCGTATCCCGGGGCGAAGATGTCCACCACATCGCCCCTGACCGCCACCTCGCCCGGCGACTCCACCATGGGCTGCCGCCGATAGCCCCACAGGGCGGCCTGCTCAAGCAAAAGCTCCCGGGACATGTCCTCCCCGGCGGCAAGCTCGATGAAGCTTTCCTCGATCACCTGCCGGGGCGGCCACTTGGGCAGCAGGTTGTCCACGGTGAGCAGGCACAGCCGGGCTCGCGAGGCGGCTGTGGCGAAATGCAGGAAGGCATACCGGGCGGCCCAGGCGGACAGGGACGGGGCGGCGGGCGGAAAGGCGGGAAGCGCCCGCCAGGGGGTTACGGACAGGGGGTCGCGGCCGGTGGGCAGAAGCAGGGAAAAAAGGGATTTGAACCTGGCCAGCTCCGCAGCTCCCGGGACCACGACCACGACGGAAGACCCGGACGCCAGCATGTCGGCGGCCAGAAAGGCCAGGGTGCCCGGACCGCTTTTATAAACGCCAAGCGACTCCCCCCGTCCCCTGAGGAAGTCCTTGATTTCGGACGGATACTCCAAGTGTGGATGCTCCTTCGCGCGACACGATGAAAGGCCGCCGTCGCTAATGACGACGGCGGCCATGAAGGTCGAGCGAAAACCGGACCGGGGAGTATGTCAGCGTCCCGATCCGTGCGGCGGCCACGCCGCTTTCCGCAGGTCGTTCATCTAGATGCCCGTCAGGACATCGCGCTCTTCACCGGACAGCAGGCGGTCCAGGTCGAGCAGGATCAACAGACGGTCCTCAAGTTTGCCCACGCCGCTGATGTATTCCGATTCGAGACCGGACACCACCGGTGGCGGCGGCTCCACCGTGTTCGAGGGTATGCGCAGCACCTCGGAGACGGAATCCACCACAAACCCGACGATCATCTTATTGATCTCGATGACGATGATCCGGGTATGCTTGTCGTGATCCCTGGTGCTTAGGCCAAAGCGTTTGCGCAGATCGATGATGGGGATGACCTTGCCGCGCAGGTTGATGACCCCTTCCACAAAGTCCGGGGCTCGCGGCACCTTGGTGATCTCCATCATGCGGATGATTTCCTGGACCTTCAGGATGTCCACGCCGAACTCTTCCTCGCCGATGCTGAACGTCACCAGCTGCATCAGCTCAGCGTCCTGCTTCTTCTGGGTTTCGTCCATTGGGCTGTCCCCTTCTTCGGATTACCGGCCTAGGCGTCGTTCGTGGAATCACATCCCGAAGCCGCTTGTCTCCATTTCCTAGCCCGTTTCTTCATTCCTGGCAATGCTTGGCGACTGAAAAATCACTGTCCGGAGCGCTCGTTGGCCACCTCTTCCGGGGTCATGCTCCAATAGGGGAAGCCGTCCTTGGTGCGACGCACCTTAAGCTCCACGTCCTCGGTCTTTTTGATCTTGATGGCGATGATCACGTCCTTGCCGTCGATTTCGGCCCAGGCCCCCACCACCTTGACCAGATCGCCCTCCTTGAGGCCGATGCCGTTTATGTCTACGGCGGACTTGGGCCCCAGGTGCACGGTCTCCTTGCGCTTGTCCTTTTTGTCCTCGATGAGCAGCCCTATCCCGGGGGCCATCCCCGGCATGGGAACGATGTCCTGGATTTCCAGTATCTTGCCCTTGAAGGAATCGGATTCGCTGACATCGAACAGCTTGTCGTACGCGCCGCCCTTCTCCCATCCGGCGATGCCCGGATCACCGGCCAAGACTGCAGAAA
>Ga0209800_10000705_pt1 | contig 45045 bp, 73 predicted proteins | sample Higcelweek8metaG_FD_187174 | JGI IMG/M metagenome (GOLD analysis project Ga0209800, IMG submission 187174) | Freshwater pond sediment microbial communities from the University of Edinburgh, under environmental carbon perturbations - High... | ecosystem: Environmental > Aquatic > Freshwater >...
AGGTTTCTTATCAAGAGGCATTGCAGAGAGTGTTATTGTCGCATACTCAGAAGTTTGGACTTCCAGACTTAGCAGTATTTCAGAAAGCCCTTGCTGATAAGCAGAGTTCACGGCTTGATGTTATTGCCCTTCAAGAGTTCGACCGTCTGAAGAGATCAGTGCATTATTACAAGAGTATTACTTTCAAAGATGTCCGGACGTGTTACGCATTCAGAGCGATAGGCGGCATTGAAGGTTATTGCAATCGCCCCGAAAAAGATCAGGCGTGGATTCAGAAAGAATTTATTTCAGCTTTCAAGTCTGCGGACGCAGTGAAAGAGAATTTGGAAAGAATAGAGTTCCATGGTGGTTTGGATAACTCAGACGATAAGATGATATATGTCGGTTACAATGAGGAAGAGATATTACAGATTAAGGGCGAAAAGAACAAGATGATAGGACACGTAAATAATTTAATCGAAAGGATGGTGGCTAATGGCGAACGATATTAACAAGTTGATTATCATAGGGCGTTTAACCCGTGATCCGGAACTTAGATTTACTCCGACAAACGTGGCGATAGCTTCTTTGGCGATTGCTAATAACAGAAGTTGGACAGGTCAGGACGGAGAGAGAAAAGAGACGGTAAGCTTTTATAACTGTATCGCATGGGGCAAGACAGGACAGATAATCGCTCAATATTTCAAGAAAGGGCAGAGAATCCTTATCGAAGGTAGATTGCAGACTCGGGCATGGCTTGATAAGCATGGCAACAAACGCATAGCGACAGAGATAGTAATAGAGAATTTTAATTTTATTGAGTCAGCAAAAAGTGAAAGTGGAGCAGTGCAGCAGGAAGCGGAAGTTCCCGAAGCAGGACAGGAAGCAGTGCAGAGTTTCGATGATCTTCCTCCGTCATCATTCAACGACGATGATTGTCCATTTTAAAAAGGAGTGAGAGATGAAAGAAGCAAAAGTAATATTTAAGAATATGGACACGGAGATGCTTGAAGCCGTTATTACTATGAAAAATGAAAATGGCAAGTGCGGATTGAATATTGACTTTAATCCGTCATTATCATTAGTCAAAGGCAAAGAGAGAAGCACTCTATTGCAGAGAATGGCTCTATCGTTCGTATCTTATGTTCAGGAAAACGGAGGAATATGAAAAACAAACTTAAACAGGCGCACAGAAGAGCGGTGAGAGAAATTGCACAGGAAGATTATGATAAGCTGAAAAAACAGCTTCTTTCGGGTATTCGTAGAAATAGACTCTTGACAGCCGTGGGAATTGTTGTAATGGTATTCATTCTAACCACGGTTGCTGTGATGGGAACTATTTTCAAAAATGAATTGAACAGCAAGGATATGAAAATCAAGCACTTGGAAGAACAGCTCAAAGAAAAGGTTCGGATAGAAACTGTAATGAGACAATATCCGAGAATGAAAGTCGAAATATATATTCATGCTCGGAAAGAGTGCGACAGATACGGCGTTCCTGTCAATGCGATATTCGCCCTTATTGACTCTGAGAGTAACTGGAAACAGTCGGCAAGGTCTCGAGTTGGCGCGATAGGACTAATGCAGCTTATGCCGGAGACAGCCGAAGGTCTTGGAGTAAATCCGTATGACTGGAAAGAAAATATATCAGGCGGAGTTAAGCATTTCCGGTACTGTCTCGATAAGTCAGATGGCTACCTTTCCATTGCTTACATGAAATATAACTGCGGTACAAACAGAGAGCGGATTCCCGAAGAATCGATAAAGTACGCCCGAAATTGCACGCAGAAATATTTGGTGTCAGAACGTATTCCGGTGACGATATGAATTATCTCGATTTGTTTCACGGAATCGGAGGCTTTGCTCTTGGTGCATATTGGGCAGGGATGAAATTTGAAAATCATTACTGTTCAGACATTGAGCCATATTGTCAGCAATTATATAAACTCAGGTTTCCCGATTCTGTGCAACTCGGAGATATTACCAAAATAAAAACAGAGGACTTGCCTAATGGAGAATGGATTATATCAGGAGGATTCCCTTGCCAGGACATTAGTATTGCCGGAAAAGGAGCAGGGCTTGAGGGAGAAAGGTCTGGTCTTTGGTTTGAGTATTGGAGACTTATTAGGGATTTACGACCAAGATATGCAATCATGGAAAACGTCGGTGCTCTCACTTTTCGCGGACTCGACAGAGTTCTTGGTTCGCTTGCCGAAATCGGGTATAATGCGGAATGGCAAGATATACGAGCAAGCGACGTGGGTGCGCCGCACCGGAGAGAACGAATATGGATTGTCGCTTATCCCAACACCGACTTCTTCAGATGCGGACCAGGGAGCAATAATGAACGACAACACCAAAATAATATTTTTGAAATCAGGAAAGCCGAGAAAAATAAGCAATCAAGGAGTTTCGGGGAGTGTGGGACTTGCGAGATATTATCAAATAATGCTGCCAACCCCGACTGTGACGCTTTACAAGAACAATACGATGAGTCCAGCACAAACCAAAAGGAAATCAAGTTTGATAAACGAAGTGAACAAAAGTATGCTAAGAACTCCAGATGCAAATATGGCAAAAAGAGGCCCGAAGAGCTTGGAAGGATACAAGGATTGCATGGAGAACGGAACACATGCGATCAATTTGAACGACCAGACACGGCACGAATATGGAATGAAACGATTGAATCCAGAATTGCCCGAATGGATGATGGGGTATCCCGCAAACTGGACGCGGATAGATTGCGAGGATGTGGAAATGCGATTGTCCCTCAAATAGCAGAGATTATATTCAGGAGTTTGACGATATGAGAAAGCTGTTCTTGGTCAAAAACAAGTCCGGTGGTCTTAGCCCGTATGGAGAAGAGAGCGAGGATATAGTTAAGCGTTGGAAGATCGGGAACTTCTACGCCCTTGATTACAGACAGGCGAGAAGCCCGAAGCATCACAGGCTTGTATTCGGTCTTGCCGGATTAGCTACAAAGCACAGTGCCGAAAATAATTATTGGCACGGAAAACCAGAAAGACAGTTCATCGAAGCAATTCAGCTCACATATGATATAGAGATTGATTTTATTATGGATATGAACGGAGAGATGCACAAGAAAGCAAAGTCGATATCGTTCGAGAATATGGACGAGAAAACCTTCAGGGGAATATCGGATTTGGTGTTTAAAGAGGTCGCCCGTGTGCTTGGTCTTGAAGAATCATATTTGCGAGATAATTACGAAGAGATATTTAAGGACACAAAAGTTTTTTTAAAGGAGTCTGCATGAAGAAGCGCCGTCCTACACGAGTGAGGACTATATGTCATATCTGCTTTGAGAAACCGGCACAGCAGATGCACCACAAATTCCCTCAGACGGACGGTAATAGGGAGTTGTACGGTGAGTTGTTGGATGAAGAATTTAATCTTGAGCCCGTATGCTGTGACTGTCACCCGAAAGCCGAACATTACACGGAGAAAGAGTTCTGTGATATTTTAGGGATAGAGCCGAGAAGCAAGAGCGGAAAGAAGTTAGCATAAAAGGCAATGTTCGCCTTGGAAGAAAATTGCCCTGAAAGCTAAAAGTATTAGCTTTAACTCATACAGGAGAGAGGATAAAATGAAAGAAGCAGAAATAATAAAAAAGGAATTAGGACTTGCAGCAAATGCAGCTTATAGGACACAATTACTTCTTCATCAGGTAATTTCCGATTTAGACAGCATGGAAAAGAAGCTCAAAAGAAGTGAAACGGATCAAGACATTCAATTCCTTGCGAAGAGAGCAGACGAAGCAGGCAAAACACGGTTTAGCGGATATAGAGAAACTGGGGCAAGCAGTAATTCTATTGTTGCCATTGCATACGGTATTCTGCCCCTTGCAGATCAGATACTCCCGAGTGATGATTCAGACTTAACGGCATGCGAAAACATGTGGAAAAAGCTTCCAGAACATCGAAAAACCCCCGAAGTATTATCTGCGATGGAGAGGGCAAGATGTTACATTGATGAGAAATGAATAATGTCGGAGTGGCGGAATGGTAGACGCTAATGCTTGAGGTTATACGCGCAGAGATTAGATAAGACAATTAGCTACTGTCGGAAGCTAATCGCATTTAACCGTACGGGTTCGAGTCCCGTTTCCGACAATCGCCGTAACCGAGACCGGCGCGGAATAATAAATATTCAAAGGCAGGCAATATGAAGAAATGAAATCTCGTTAATATTTATCAAGATTAGAGGGGCTTAACGCCCCTCACAAAAGAGAGGAAACGATGATTGAAGATTGCATAAGCGATAATTGCCCAGAATATGATGTAAGCAAAAGACATAACTGTAGAAAAGACTTAGAAGGAGAAGGGTGCGATTCTTATTCGCCGGAATCCTTTCATGGAGGTGATGATGAAGTTGAGGAAGGTTAAATGCAGAGCAACAAGAAGAGCAATACGATTAACAAAGAGGCTTGAAAAGGGAAAGTTCGGCAACCTTTTCAAGACAGCCGAAGCATGCTTTAATCTTGCTTTTCTATATTCTGCTGCTGTTCAACCGAAGTCCATGCACAACGAAGGTGGATTTATGATACCTCAAGAAAACAGGAATATCCTTCCAGTGAAAATAAATTTTAATTTAACGGAGGCGGAATAGATGGGAGAGAAAACGTGCGAAAGTTGCAAACATTATTTACATGTAGAAATTTCAATGCATAAGAGCTGTGGTCATGCTTCAAACCTTAGATTCACTTCAAGAAAAAATGATTCTATGCCAGAAATAATACAGAAGCCGGAAGAAAAGAATCCGGGCAATGAATGTATTTTTTATTTACCAAAAACAGTAGAAGAAAAAGGTCTTAGCGAATCAGTTATAGATACCATGATTGAAATATTTGTTTCATTCACTTCTTTTCCTTTTATGTTTGTAGGAATAATCGTAGGCATAGCCCACAATGGAGCTTCGGTCGGCTATAATTTCGGCGAGGCATTGTGGAAGCTCTACATGAAGAAAAAAGGAGTAAAAGATGAGAGATAGACTTTTGATGGAAGTCTTTCCGGTCGGAACTAAAGTGACTATAAATATGTCAGGAGTGTCGGGAGAAATAATCACTATATCCATGAAAAGAACTGCTGTGCTTTATGAGATCATGTATCTGGCGAACAACGACTTTATGACCAACTATTTTCAGGAATTTCAGTTTACTGCAATTGGAGATAAAACTTGTATTTGGGAGAAAAAACATGAGAGAATGTAATATAAAATCATTTGAGAGAAAAGGGAATAAGTTCAATTCAAAAAGAATCGTTACAGAAGATGGTAAATTTGATTCAAAAAAGGAATACGAAAGATGGACGGTTCTGAAGTTGATGGAAAAAGAGGGAATGATTTCAAATCTTAAAAGACAAACACCTTATGTGATTTTGCATTCAACGGACAAGTACAGAAAAGTGAGCTATATAGCCGATTTCGTTTATCTAAAAGATGGGATAGAGGTAGTTGAAGACGTAAAAGGATGCAAGGTCGGGATGGCTTATAATATGTTTAAACTTAAAAAGAAAATGATGTATGCTTTTCATGGCATAAATATCGTAGAAATCTAAAAAACTGTTGACATGTTCCATTATTTAGAACACTTTTTGTTCTGATGTTCTCCCGATAAATTTAACAAAGTGGGGCTAACGGTTGCTTGAACGAAGCCCCACAACACTGCGAGATGGTGCAGATGGTTAGCACAGTGGGTTCATATCCCAAAGATCACAGGTTCGAGTCCTGTTCTCGCAAATGACTCTCTGGAAGGCACAACCAGATAAACGCGCAGTTATTGGTGCAATGCTTTCGAGTATTAAATAACGAGCCTGCGACCCTCACGTGACGTAATTATGTGATAACGTCCGGGGATGATTCCGCATATGACAGCCGGGAAAGTACCGGCAAATTCCAAGAGGTGGAAAATGGTAAAAGTATATCTTGTTGTAATGAAAAAGAAGCGTACAGAATATATCCAGTTTGCGCACGTTGGGAAAGAAGAGCGAGCAATTCAGCGAATGAACCAGATGAAAAGGAAGCATTTTAAATCAATAGGGCTGTCCGAGGATGAATATAAAAAAAATTATTCTTGGTCATGTTTTTGGATTAACTCAAATATTTCAGATTGCAAGCATAGTTTCGTAGAAGCCCATGGTATAGGTGGCGGTTATGTTTTTCAATATTGCAATAAATGCGGTATTACAACAAACAGAAAAGTTTTGAAGATGAGGCGAGATAATGCGTATATCGGATGATCTTAATGAACGAATAAACGATATATCTAGGAGATTCGCCGTTGCCGGAATAAATGTGCCTCCCGACAAGATAAAGCGAGCTTTATCTTGTCCAAGGTGCCACGGACTGGGTTATATCTGGCAGGGAAAAGAAACAGAAGATTGCCCCGTTTGTAACGGTAAAGGAGTAGTGGCAAAATGATTCAGAGTGTTAAACTCTTCGGTATTCTCCCAAACATGCTTGAGCTATCATGTAATATCTGCACTCAGGGGTGCACTTACTGTTATGCTAAGAACTGGAAGAAAGAACAGTATTCAGTCGATAGAATTATCAACGACATTCTCCGTAAGGAAGCGAAGAAAGAAGGTCTTTTGCCTTTTCTTCTGCGTAAGCGTTCGCCGATAACAATATCGAACCGAACAGATATAATGTGTGCCCCAAACTGGCGCGAGTATCTTTCGGCCATTAAGAAGCTAGGATTCCCGATATATCTTGAAACAAAGCTCACAAAGGAGTACAAGGATTTAGCAGAGATACTCGACCCGAAAACAGACTATATATATCAGACCATAACCGGATTCAACAACAAACACGAGGAAGGAAACCACCTTTCCGCAGAAGAAAAGATTCAGGCTGGCAAATGGCTTGCAAAACGCTTCAACTATTGCCTTGCTGTAAATCCTTATATGCCGGACAAGGTTTCACTTGATGAAATAAAGAAGCTCATAAAAACAATTAAGCCGGCTCATTTCGTAATGCGCCCTTATCACACCTCTTCCGTTCAGATAGAGAAGAAATACTTCATGCCGGAGTTCCCGAAAGAGCAGATGACAAAGGATCTTCGAGAAATGATGCTTTGGTGCGATAAGAACGGGATTCCGTCTGATATTTCCGGACGTGAATTTATGAAATCTCAGCCCGAAAATCTCAATGTGAAGATTCTGTCAAACGAATCGACTTTCGGAGGTAATCACTTTGTTTTCCAGAAACTACTTTCGCCCCTATACGGGAAATTGCTAAGTTCGGATCTCGAAGCTATAGAGCTTCATTTTGACGAATTTACACAGCTATTTGCGAAAGAGATAGACTATTTTTCTAACTGCTCCTTCACTCCTCAGTGTTATACTGGACGATATAGAGACATGCGACCACTTGGTAAAACATTCGGAATACTCGATTTTGTCAGGTATCTCTGGAATAACCGCGCCCTTACAGCAGTCTTGGACTACTGGACGGACGAAAAGGACAAGGAAGGAAATCTAATTTATATGAGGTGCAAGGATGATCTTGTCTAAAGACAATACCATTCAGGACAGAGGAAGCGGCAGCGGAAAGGGCAAAAAGAAAAGCTCTGGTGGATTTATGGGAAAAGTTAAAAGCTTTTTTGGTAGATAGGAAGCCCTAAATGAAAGTTGCCATCAGCAAAATTAAACCATCGCCCTGGAATCCCAAGAAGGAGTTTACCACGGAAGACAGAAAGAGGCTCGAAAAGAGCCTTGAAGAGTATCCGGGACTCGTTAGATTTCTCGTCTGCAAGGATTATTCAGGTGGAGACGGTTACTTTTGTCTTGATGGCAATTCCCGTTTGGCTATAATTACAGCTAAAGGGATCAAAAAAGCAGAGATTCAGATTGTCGATCAGGTTACGGACCTCAAAAGCCTCAAGAAGTTCATAACGATATACGACTACAACAGAAAGAAATATAAAGGCTCGGCAATCATTGACGAGGTTGGAATATCCTTTTCCGCCCTCGAATTGCAGGAATTCATCAATATTGACCTTGATAGGTACGCCCTCAAAGACCAGAAGATTGATATCGAATACTCAGAGATGGAGACAGAACAGTTCTTTATCTCTTTACCGAGGGGGATTGCTGCAAAATGCAGAAGAAGATTCAAGGCAGCTACTCCGGATAAAAACGGCGAGAAAATAATGACTGCTCTCGACAAGATGGAAGACGAAGACATCATCAAGGCTATCATAATGCACGAAGAAGAAAAGAAACAGGTGAAAAACAGGTCATGACAAAGGCAAAAAGAACATCGTTCAAGCCTGGACAAAGTGGAAATCCAAAAGGCAGACCGCCGAAAGGAGAATCTCTTACCGAAATACTGAAGAGTCAGCTTGACGATTATGTCCGAGATAAGGACGGCAAGCCCACAAAGAAGACGTATAGAGAGATTATATCGCAGAGATTGATCGCTCTTGCTGCAGCCGGTGACGTTACGTGTCTCAAATATGTATTTGACCGGACAGATGGCTATCCGACACAGGCAGCGAAAGTTGAGACCGAGATGTCGATTGTAGTAAAAGCCCCTGAACCGGATGATGAAGGTGAATGAGTTGCTATATAGACCTATCACGTATTCGGGAGGTAATTAATCCCGTTTATTATAAACTCCTGTGGTGCTATAAGCGCTTTCAGGTGTATTACGGTGGAGCCGGAAGCGGAAAGAGTGTATTTGTAGCGCAAAAGGTTCTTTTCCGCATAATGACCGAGAGCAAATGCAGGGTGCTTGTTCTCAGGAAGATAGGTAAGACGACACGGTATTCAACGTGGGACTCTATTCTTGATCTTATATCAGAGTGGAATCTTGAAAAGTTCTTTGAAATCCATAAATCAGAATACCGAATAACTTATATCGGGAACGGTAATGATATTATCTTCTCGGGTCTTGACGATAGGGAAAAGATTAAATCAATCCGCCGTGTAACAATAACATGGCTTGAAGAAGCGACCGAGTTTTCGCCCGAAGACCTCAAACAGCTTAATCTCAGACTCAGGGAAAGAGGCGTTCGCTCGGAGATATATCTCTCATTCAATCCGATAGATGAAGATCACTGGCTGAAAGCATACTTCTTTGACCGTCTTGACCCGGACTACAAAATAGTCCACTCGACATACTTGGATAATCAGTATCTTACAGAAGAGTATATCAAAGAGCTGAACAAACTCAAAGAGATTGACCCGGTTTACTATGAGATATACGCACTTGGGAAATGGGGTCATATACGCGGTGCGAGGGTATTCCCTCATAACATTGTTATTCACGAATTCCCCTATGATGAGCACAGCCTTGAGAACGTGCGCCACGGCTTAGACTTCGGATTCAATCATGCGACTGCATTGATGAGTTCCGGCTTTAAAGATGGAGAATTATATATCTTTGATGAGTTTTGGAAGAAGGGAAGGACAAATACTCAGCTCATAAGCGACATAACGTTGTCAGGATGGGACAAGAGCAAGCATATTCGATGTGACTCTGCAGAACCGGACAGATACTATGAGTTCAGAGAAGCTGGGTTTAATATCAGCCAGGCAGACAAAGGAGCAGGATCAAGGAAAGCCGGAATCGATTATCTGCGAGGAAGAAAGATTCATATTCATGCGACAAAGTGCCCGAATGCCGCAAGAGAGTTTCCGGCATTCAGGTACAGAGAAGGGAAGGATGGAACGCTATATGAAGAACCAGTCGAGATCAATGACGATACAATAGCAGCAGTTAGATACGCAGTAGAAGATTTATGGATGAATAACGCACCGACAATATGGAATCCAATAGGATTAAGAATGTAGGAGGAAGGATGAAAATAGGTCAAATAAACGAGAAAACAATCGCAACGGCTATAAGCCTCACGGCAAAGAAGAGAGAAAAAGCCGCAAGACGGATTGAAAGATACGATCAGGAAAAACTGCCGATACATGATAGAAAGTATATGATTGATAATGAGGAACAAAAAGGACTCATTAAGCGCCTATTGTCCGTGGACATCTTCTCAGAGATAGTGGATATATCGACCGGTTACCTTGTTGGGATTCCAGTTGCCATTAATCTGAATAAAGATAGGTACAAGAGAGAGCAGTCCCTTTTTTCGATACTGAAAGAAAAGGTATTGCCCGGGTCGCCGGAGAAGAAGCTTGAAGAAGACTCTTATCGTTTACAGCGATATGGAATAATAAACGATATTGACCTTCAGAATGCAGAGGTCGAGAAATTCTGTTCTATCGCTGGTTACTGCGGACGCTTAAACTATGTCTCAGGAACAGAGATAATGAGCAAGACGATCAAGCCCTCAGAGTGCTCGTTTTACGATGATGCAGCTTTGTATTTGTCTAGTGTAGAAGAGATAACGGAGAACACCGTCAAAACAGTGTTATACTGCAGAGCCTATGATGCAGTGAATATGTATGAGTTCAAAAATGATGGTGGATGGAAATTCGTTAAGGAAGTTTCACATGGATTTGACGGAATACCTCTTATCGAATGCAAAAATAACGAGAGAGGAAATTCAGACGCATACAATGTTATTGATCTACTCGATCAAATAGACCGTATAGTATCAGACTGGGCTTCAGAGACTGAACAGGGCAGGCTTGCAGCACTTATTGCTATGGGGAAAACAAAACCTTCAGACACTTTTATTGCGGAACTTAAAAAGAACGGCGGAGCATATCTTCCGGATGGTACAGATATAAAATATATCACGAAAGAAATTCCTTTCGAGCAAATCCTTGCCCTGCTAAAATATCTCAGAGAAGAAGCGTTCTATACTTCCAAGACTCCGAACATGCGCGACGAATCATTCGGTGGCAATCTTTCAGGGGTTGCTCTTGAATATAAGTTCCGTCCGTTCGAGTTTAAGTGCGTTACGAAAGAGAGATACTTCACAGCTTTTCTTAGAGAGCATTATCGACTTGTATGCGGAATTATGAAGAAGTACGGAAAGGGAGATATCGCATATAGCGCGATAGATTTCACTTTCACACGAAACTATCCGAAGAACCTGTTTGAAGAAGCTCAGACTCAGAACCTTCTTGATGGTAAAGTGCCTGTTAAAGACCGCCTGAAGCTCTGCTCTTTCATTTCCGATCCGGATAAAGCAGCGAAAGAGCTCGAAGCAGAACAGGGAGAGTCCTTATACAATGGATCCTTCAGCAAAACAAAGACCGAAGTGAAAAACGACCTGAACGAAAACATAGAGGATGAAGAGAGTGGATATAAAAAGTCTGCTTGATACATATTACTGGCTTACTAAGGACGAATTAAGAGCACTATGCCTTTCCGCTCTTGATGACTGTGAGAAAAAGCTCCGCAAGTACGAAATGAAACACGGTGCAAGCGGACTTTCTCTCTCTCAGTCGTATCAAGCAGGAAGACTGCGCGCACTCGAGGACGAAATAAACGGAATACTCACTGATTTGTCAGGAAATATGTACGACACTCTAAAGATACAATCAATCAATGCGTATCAGACGGGAGTTGTTTTCAATAATTATCTTATAGATAACTCAGTCCCTTTTTCCGTTCCGTTCTCGGGAGTAAACAAGCATTTGATGATGGAGTCTGTCAGCAAAGAGATTGCCGGATTGACTCTTAAAGATAGAGTAACGCCCGAAAGACTCAATCTATTATTCAAGGAAAGGGAAGCGGTCGCCAAAGGAGCAATGCTCGGATGGGGAGAGAAAAAAACAGCTCTTCAGATACAAACCGAGAACTTAAGAGAGGGGATAGATAAGTCTTATAAGCAATGTTTGAACATTGCCCGAACAGAATTAACTCGAAACTGTACTGCCGGATATATTCAGAATCAAGCAGAACTACGTTCCGAATACAATCTTGATATACGCTCTAAATGGCTCGCTGCGAACGGAGAAAGAACGAGAGAATCTCATTTATATCTCAGAGGAAAAGAAGCGTCAGTGTGGAGAAACGGAAGATATGAGTTCGAGTGGAATGGTCATTATTCCCCTGGTCCTGGAATGTGGGGAATCGCATCGATGGACTGTAATTGCCGATGTCGGAATACATCAATCGTGAAAGGATATGAAGAATTTTATCCAACGGAGAACACGTATCTGAATTGGGTACAGCAAAACATGGTTCATAGCGATAATTCTTATTCTTGGGATATGGGAGCTAAGATAGTCGCAGAATATACAGCGGCATAATGTTCAAAAAAATGGAACTTTTGCCGGAAATTAATTGACAAAACCGAAAGGAGGTTTTTATGTTAAGAAATCTATTACGCTGTCTGCCTTTAATTTGTTTGGAAGCAGACGGAGCCGCAACCAGTGGGGGAGCTTCAACCGAAGGATCAACCGCAGGGGGCAAAAAAGCTGATGATGAGGGGCAGAAAGGCAACTCGGAAACAGTCACGCTATCAAAGGAAGAGCTTGATAAGAAGCTTCAATCATTCTCGGATCAGAGAGTGACAGATGCTATCAAAACTCATTCCGCAAAACTCGAAGCAGAATTTCAGAAGAAGACCGCTGATGCTGTCGCTGAGGCTATGAAAAAAGCCGAAGAGAAAGCAAAAATGACGGAGAAGGAAAAAGAAGAAGCTGCCAGACTTGAAAAGGAAGAGGCCCTCAAGGAAAGGGAATCCAAGATCAAGGAACAGGAAAGGCTCATTCTTGCAGGCGATCTTCTTTCAGCAGCCGGAATTGACCTTGGTATGAGAGAGTTCATCACTTCAGCAGATGAAGAAGGAATGAAAGCTCAGATACAGAAGCTCAATGGCGAACTAGACAAACGAGTCGAGAAGAAACTTGAAGAGCGTTTAAAAGAGACTGGAAAGGAAACAATTCCACCGACGGATGGCAAAGGAGCAGTAGGAATCGACGCCGAACTTAATGCTCTTCTTGCGATTGATAATCCGACTACGGCGCAGCTCAATAGAATGTATGAACTCGCCGAACAGATGAGAAAAGCAAAGACGGCGTAAAACAAAAAGGAGTGTAACAAAGAATGCCATTTAATATCGGACTACACACAGAATTTGATGATCCTACTTCGATACTTGACCCACTTGTGGCGATAGCGGCGAAAAAGGTAAGAATGGGGGCACACAAAGGAGCTCTATATAATGCGCTGAAAGCCCCTACTCAGTCAATCACTCAGAAAGTTTTCCAAATATATGGAAGATCGTTTACTGAGAGAAAAGGAGCACTAAGAGGTTCCGGTTGGGACGTATCAGCGACAACTGGACTTATTGTGTCAGACGCTCTCGCAAATGTGGTCACAAGAGGAACTATCCTCAAGGTCGGCAATGAGCTTGTAATCGTAAAAGGTGTAACAAGAATAGCCGGAACTTCAACGATTGAAGTTTTTGCCCGTGGAGCAGGCGGAACAACTGCTGCAGTTCATGCAGGAACAGACATTGCGGTTGGAATTGGTCACGCCGGAAATGACACAGACCTGAAAAGCGTTGAATCATTTTCTGAAAACACTAACGTATATGAAAACTATGCGCATTCTGTTTTCGAGGCGATTGACTATACTAAATCAGAAGAAATCATCGGAAGAAAAGGTCTTGGCGGTGCACATATTCCTCTCAAGCAGGCAGAAGCAATGCAGAGAGTAGCGAACTACCTTTCTACGATGACTCTATGGTCACGCAAGCAGAAAGGAGCAATCAACAACCCTTACATGATGGCAGGTCTATTCCAGCAGCTCGAAGATTCGGCAGGTGCAAATTCAACAACCAGACAGCTTAACAGAGCAGACTTTGCAAATGCTTCTTTTACTGAAGACAATTTTAAGCTTTCGCTTGCTAAAGCTTTCTCGGTCGGAAATCCAGAGACTATTCTCTGTTCTCCCGCAGTAAAAAGAAAGTTCAACGACTTCAACAAGGGCATTATCAAAACAGATAGAGCCGACAAGACCGCAGGATATGATATTACAGCATACGAATATGAAAGCAAAAGACTTTCGTTTCTCGTCGATGAAGATATGCCGGATAACAGAATCTGCGTACTTACTCTCGGACTCTGTCAGAAAGGATGGCTTGAAGGGGATATGCTTAGAATCGTTGATGAACCGTCAGCTTCATCAAGAGAAAAGAGAGCGTCCATACAGGGAACTGTTGGCGTGATCATCGATGGTGTTGGCTACGACCATCTCGACATTTACAACGTAGGAGCGTAAACGATGGGCGATAATATTACAGCATCGGCTGCAGTATCAGAGGCTTCAGTAAGCGAAATCAAGGACTCCGAAGGAATAATTGCAGAACTTGAAGCCCTCAAGGAAGCCTTGGAATCCGAAAACGAAGCCTTGAAAGCAGAGATTGAAGAATTGAAGGCTGATAACTCAGCCCTCAAGGAAACAATCGAAGAGCTAAAAAGAGCGTCTGAGACTAAAAGCGTTTCTGGCGGAGTAGAATCTGCCGTGAAGCAGAATAAAAAGCCTTTGTTCTTTGACCATGATGTTCTTTCCGATTCCGGAAATGTAAACGGAAGATACATCCCAAAGACTGAGGCTGAATACGAAAGACTGAAACCGTTCGCGGTTGAGGAGAAATGATGAATCTTACCGCCGAAAATATTAAACCGTACACCGTGACTTTCACGAATGCGTCCCTCTCCGATGACATTATTGCGGCTTATATTCCGGCGGTAAGTGATCTTATCCAGAACTATGTCGGCTCGGTAGCTGAAGAATGGACTGAAACTGTGCCGGCAGGGGTTAACCTTGCCGCAGCCCATTTAATAAAGCATCTTGTCGAACAGGGAGACCATGACGAAGCAATGTCCTCGGAATCAACTGGAAATTCTTCAAGGTCTCTCAGTAATTTAGGAACTTCAGGATTCCCGAAATCAGTAGAAGCAATGCTGAATCCGTATAGACGCATTGAGGTGTTCGGATGAGTTGGAAATATCCTTACATAATCGTCAGATACACTAAGAATGCAGAAGGGAAGTGGATGCCGAACGGAGATGGAACTTGCAATACAGACCTCTCTGGAAGCAAGACAAATACTCAGGGCGGAGCGGTATCTTCCGCAGATGCCTTAATTGTTTGCCCTATAGCTTTCGGTGACACTCTGGCAAAAGGTGAAAGACTCGCTGTTTATTATAACGGTGGAAAGTTTGATACCTTTGATGTCGTTAAACCGGATCGGAACAGGAACAGAAACTATACCGTGTATGCAAAGCTCAATCTAACGTACAGGATTGATGCTACTACAAGGGAAATGAAATGAAATGAGCGTTGAAGATAGAACTCAAAGGGTAATCAATGAGTTCAGCAATCTGGCGAAAAAAGCGTGTGTCATCGCTGGTCAAATAGCGGTAAAAGCCGCCGCAGATTATGCGTCAAAAGATTCGGGAACTATGAGCCGTGAAATATACGCAACTGAGCCCGAAGAAGACGGCGAAAGAGGATGGAAAGTTCGAGTAATTTCGCCCGTTTCGTATTCAGCGTATCAAGAATTAGGTCCGGCGGCGACAGGAAAAAGAGGGTGGAAGTTTAAACCATTTGTTCGTCCGGCAATGGCTCATATCAGAGCAGTATTGCAGGGAATAGTCGATAAGCAGATAGGGGTAAAATGACAATAGAGGAAGCACTAATTAACGAGATTCAAAAGACTTATCCGGACATGAAAATGTTCGAGGATGAAGCTGAACTTGATGAGTGTCCGCCTTATGGCGTTGTTTCTCTTGTAACAGGTGCTCCGGCTTTTCCGGCAGGCGAAACGGGAACATGGCAGATAACTCTTGCGCATAGAGATAAAGCTGAACTGAAGGACCTGAGCAAGGCTGTCATCAAAATGTTTCATGGCATGCGCGGAGATATAGGCGGAATGCTTGTCGGTTCTATTTGGTGCATAAGAAATTACAAGATAAGCCCGAAAGACGATGCAGGCATAATGTATAAAGCACAGGATTTTCAGATTTATTACAGATAAGGAGGACGGCGATGGCAAACGCCCAAACAACATACAAAGACGAGAGCTCGGTATTGCTCGGTTCTCACGTACTATTTTTAAGCTCTCAGAGACCTAAGTGGTCGGCTGATCAGCTTGCAAGATTTAAGAATTATCCGAATATGACCATCACTCAAAAACAGGCTGTTGTCAATGAAATCAAGGCGGCATATCTCGCTTTACCTTTTGTTGATGCTGGCGCACTGGATGATGGCAAGCTCTCGGAAGAAAATACTTCCAAGAAAAGAGAAAGACAGAACGTTCCAGACAAAACGACCGTAACAGACCAGACCACAAAGTACTCTGCGAAACTATATGAATTTCTTCACCCTGAAGTTGAACCGATTATCTTTCCTCTATCGGAACAGATAAATCTTCCGGGAACATCTCAGACACAGACATTTACACTTCAGGAAGGATTCGTTTTCGGGAAAAATTACAGAATCCCTTTCAAGAATGCAGACGGATCAAAACCGACATTCGGATTAGCAACTGGAAGCGTTGATACAACTCTTGCTGAGAATGAAGATTATACCATTTCTCTCGGTGAAGATGGGTATTATTATCTATCAGTAATTGATTCAGCGACCATCTCTACGAACGCACAGACAGTATCTCTCGATGTGACATTCATTCCTCAGGCTGAAAGGGTAGTTGGAACCGGCGGAAAGACTGATATTCCGTACTGTTGTGTAATGGTGGTTAACACCAACGAAAAAGGCAAAACACGCAAATGGATTATTCCGAAAGGATCTTCCGTCAAAGGAATGGAGTTGGCTTTCAAAAAGTACAATAACGAAGACCCCGAAGTCGCTGTTGACATTGAAATCAATGGAGAGATTGACCTTGATCTTCCGGTAGGCTTTCAGCTTCGCTTCCGTATTGACGGGGTTGCATAATGTTACAAAGCAGAAGAGATAGAAGAAGAGAGCGCCAGAGCAAAATGAAAACAGACTTTCAGGATATACTCGGCGCACCGGCAGAAGAAGTAATCGATAAATCATATTTCTTTTTCAAAGACAAGAAAGGGAAGGAATATTCTTTCCCTGCCTTTATTTCTTCGGAAGTAAGCCTTCTTATCGCCGATCTTTGGGACGATTTAACGCCCATGATGGCGATTATGGCGAAAAAGGGGAGCGAAAGACGAGAGTTTATCAATTCTCTTGGAGACGCAAAGTATGATATTATAAAGAAATCCGATGAAACTGTAAGGGAAATTCTTTCGTATTGGATGAATGAGACAAATCCGGAAATCACAGCCGAATGGCTCAAAGACAATCTTAATGAGGCAGAATATTATATTCTTGCTTTTGAAGTATTGCAGAAAGCCATGAGTTTTTTTTTGAGCAAAGCACGGAATGCGGAACACGTAGCGAAGAACAATCTGAGCCTGATGAGTCAGGTAAAAGATTACGCATCGGAGTAGTATATGCTAACGCAGTTAAAGTCACAGGTGAAACGATACGGACTCTTAAACGTCGTTACTCTTTACGTGAAGTTTTTTTCTGGTCGGAAATGTATCTTCATGTTGAACACGGAAAGAAATTTGAAGCAGACCTTCGAGACGCTAAAGAATCGCTTAAAGGGAAAGCTGAACAGATCAGAGCAGCAGTCAAACGGGAGAATAAAGTAAGAAATGGGAATGGATGAGGCTTTAAACGCCGGAGCGGTTTTCGCTGACATTAACGTTAGAATGGAAGGGTTTGAAAAGAGCATGGCGACTGTCGTAGAGACGTTGAACCGTGTTGACAAACGCTTCAACGAAACCGCTAAAAACATGAACTTGACGAAAGTAGCCGAAGGGATGGCAAAGGCAGGGCAGAAAGCGACATTGTTTTTCTCTCTGCCTCTTGCTGCTCTTGCCGGACTTTCCGTTAAAGCCTCATCTGATTTGAATGAGACTATTTCCAAGACTCAGCAGATCTTCGGACAAGCAACCGATGATATGCTCAAATGGGCGAAAACAGCTGATACAACTCTCGGAATGTCACAGAGAGTTGCCCTGGACTCAGCAGCATCTTTTGCCTTATTCGGCAAATCCGCCGGACTTGCAGGACAGCAAGTTAATGATTTTTCCAAACAGAACGTAGCCCTTGCCGCCGACATGGCTTCATTCTTTAACACCTCGCCCGAAGATGCGATTACAGCTATTGGTGCCGCACTCCGCGGTGAAACTGAACCTATTCGCCGGTATAATGTACTTCTTGATGATATGTCAATGAGACAGGAAGCCGTTAAACAGGGTATAATATCGACAACAAAACAGGCGCTTACTCCTCAGCAGAGGATTCTCGCCGCACATGCACTTATAATGAAACAATCCTCGGCAGCTCTCGGAGATCGCGCTCGAACTGCTGACCAACTTGCGAATAAAGAAAGAGAGCTTAAAGCCACAGTCGAAAACACCATGGCAACACTCGGGAATGTGATGCTTCCTATCGTTCTTTCTATAACAACTCATATTTCCGATCTTGTTGCATGGATTGCCACATGGGACGAGAGTTCTGTAAAACTTGCCATTGCTCTTGGGGTAGCCGTTGCCGCTGCCGGTCCATTAATGACCGTTGTTGGAAAAGGAATTTCTACTTTCCAGAATATATCGAGTGTTATCGGAGCTGTATCGGCAGCAATGGGCGGAAAAACTATCGCTGATAATTCAAACGCAGCAGCAGTCGCAGCTCATACTATTGTCACAAAGCTTAATTCTGTAGCGATTAAAACACAAGAAACTGCGACAAAGCAGGCAACGGCCGCAACAAAACTTTTTAATATGGCATTGAAAGCAACTGTTGTAGGACTTGTTATTGCAGGATTAATAAAACTCGGAACAACTATATATGATTATACAGCAGGGATTATTACCGCGATTATAAATCAAAGAGAATTTAATAAGTTGTTAAGTATGACAGGCGACGAACTTGACAAACTGACATCTAAACAGAAAGAATCTGCGATAGAGCTTTTAGAGAATCAAATTGAAGAAAACCGGAAAACAGCAGAAACAATTAAGTCGGGAATAGAGTCTTATAGAAAATCTGCAAACATGACTGATACATACGTTCGTCCTGATGAACTTGCCGGTTGGAAAAAATATGAAGAAGCAATGAATAGAGTATTTTCTGCCGAAACACGTCTTAAAGCGCTCAGAAAAGAGGGAGTATTCTCCGAAGAATATAAACAAAAACAGGCTGAGAAAAATTTGCAACTTGATACAAACTCTGGAACCATAAAAGAGAGCAATCACAACAAGTGGATTGAGTATATTATGTCGGAAATAGAGCTTGAAAATGAACGATATAAGAAAGAAAAAGCGGATTTGGATGCAGCCGGATTAGAAGAACAACAACATCATAAAGCAAGTCTCAAATTAGCGAAAGAACATGAGAGGAAACTATCCGATATAGAAAAAGAAGCAAACCGAACACGTAATGACGCGTGGAAGTCTTCCTTTGAGTTAAATACAGATGTCGCTTCTAAATTTGAAGCCATCTATGAAGCCCAAATGAAAGGGACTATCTCGGCTACGCAGGCTGCAGCAATGCAAATAGTCGCTGTGATGACTTCGGCTTTTGCAGCGATTAATGATGTTATGGGTTCGTATTTTTCGGCTCAATCTCAAATGATTGATGATAGATACGACTACGAAACCGAAGAAACAAAAGCATATCAGGCGTATCAGGACGAACAGGATAGAATAGCATATCAGAAACTTTCCTCGAAAGGAAAGAAAGAATATAATCTTCGTAAGGCAGCGGAGAAAGCCGAAGAAGAACTTGATGAGAAACGAGAAAAAGCAAAGAGAAAGCTTGAATATAAGCAGGCTCTCTGGACAAGAGCAGTTGCACTTTTCCAGATTCCAGTCAATACAGCAATGGCTATAATGAAAGTTATGACTTCTTTGCCAGCTCCGGCAAGCTTTATCGCTGCGGCGGCTACTGCTGCTCTTGGTGCGGCTCAAATAGCTGCGACCGTTGCAGCTCCGCTCCCGAAGATGTGGACAGGTGGTGTGATCAAAAGTAAGCCTGGAGTCGGAACAGATGTAACAGTAGGAGAAAGGGGATATGATGAGTATATTGTGCCCGATACTGACTATGTAATAAATCGACTCGCTCAAAAAATAAAGGGAGTTACCTCTCAGAAAGATTCAAGCTCTCAATCAGGATCATCGGAGACAAAAGCAAATAGTACAGGAGAGGGTTTTCTTTCGATTGTTGCCTCTGATGTCAATATCGGAATGGATAAAGTCGGAGAAGTTTTATTCAAGGTAACAAAATCGGGGCAAGGGCTTGTTGCTAAAGAGGCGGTAGTATGATAGTTTTCTTTGATGACATTCTGGAAAAAGATGGCTGGGCTATTTCCGCTCCAGGCCTATGGAATCGCACACCCTTGGAGAACCTGAAGGATGACACTCTGTACGATAAGTGGATCAGATTGAACGCAGGCGAACAGACTATGACCTATACAGGAACCATTCCGGCTCAAATCGATTATTGTGCTCTTGGCGGTGTCAATTTCGCAAAGGCATCTATTCCCCCGATAATTCAGTTGAGCAATGACAATTTTGCAACTTTAATCGGAGAGTATGAGCTTGCGCCCGAAGGAAACAACCACATGATCGCTCAATTTGATGTGCACGAAGCCCGATATGCGAGATTAATCATTAACACTTCCGGAGTGAAAAGCATTGGAAAAATCAAGATTGGATTATCTGTAGCTATGCCGCCAATGTCGGGAACAAAAAAAGGAGAGCACGGAACGACTAAAAAACCGCAAGTGTCTAAGTCCGGACAGAATTATCCGTCAAAGACAGGCTATGAGTATGAAGCTGTAGACATTCCTTTTGAGTATCTATCTGAAGATGAATGGAATCAGTTGTTATCATTTTATAAAAAGGTACTGAACCAGAGATGCTTTTTTATGCGTTTGTGGGATAATCGCGGAGACCTTTATCCGCTCATGTATGGCAAATTGACGAATGATAAATTGACGTGGGACGAAACAGGATCGTTGCTTTATCCGAAAAAATCAAAACTTGAATTCAGCGAGGCTTTCTAATGTCAGAACTAATCAAACTCAATGAGCATATTATCGGTAATCCCGATACATATAATATATCAGCTCTCATGCAGACGCTCATGGAAGCATATCGCGGTAAAGATGTATTCACTATTTTGAATCATGCGAACGATGCAGGCGCTCCCGGACTCAAAGGTATTGCAGTGATTGACTGTGCAGGATCACTCTATATTCTATCAGAGGACACAGCGGCTCTATATCGCAATGGAGATGCTCAGAACGGCACGATTCAGGATATAAGCAGTGCTCCTGACGGATCATATTATCTCATGTTAACAGAAAGCGTGAATGGTTTACAGGTTATTGCCGCTTCATTGATAGATGCCGATTTTATTTACAATCATGATTATTCGGGGTACTATGAGAGATATACGACCAACAAGATAATCGGGAAATTCACTAAATCCGGTACAGCTTTCACAAATAAGCTAAAACTTTATAACGAAGGAACGGCTCAAATATGGCTGAGAGGTGACGGATGCCTTATATCACCTTTTATGCAGACCGACAAAATCGTTTCTCCTTTGATACGCACCAACAACTTTGAAATCGGTGGTGCTGGTCTATACCGTTCGTTTGCAAATGGGAATCATGTAAGAATTAAGACTCTTTGCAGTTTAAATTTCTCATCTTTTTCGTGGTCTACTACTAACGGCCCATACGCTGCGCCAACTATTCATACAGTCTCTTGTGGATTAACCAAGTCCGGAGTCAAAAATATAATGGGCGGATTATTCGTTCCGGGAGACTATACGTTCACCGCCCCCGAACAGATGGATTATGTGGGAGTGGTAACGGTTGGTTACGCTCTCGGAAATGCTGCAATGACGCTTCCTGACATTATGGTGCTAATATGAAAATAGTGCATGAATCTAAAAGCGGTTCTCATGTTCAGCTTACTTCGGGAGAGGTGGTATTCTTGAAAAACGAAACAAATCCTGTTCCCGAAATAGAAATAACAACCGAGAAAGAATTCTATGAGATAGCTCCGGAATTCAAAAAATACTCATGCGTTTATATTAATATCAAGAATCCTGAGACGGAATATGCCCGTCTTGTCAATAATCACTTTGTTATAAAATTGCCCGGATCGCCTTTCAGATATGAAGAGAAATTAAGCGATGACTCTGGAAAAAAACTCAAACAGATGCTTAAACGCATAGGGAAGGAAGCATGAAAAGAGCAGTGATAGTAATATCTCATAACCAAGCCTCAAGCATTCCCGATATGCTCAAAGCTCTTAAGTCTGTCAAAGCAGATCGCTTCTGGGTTCTTGATCGCTGTTCTGATAATTCAGCGCAGCTTCTTTTGGGCGAAACGGTGGTAACAAATAAAGAGGGTCGTGGATTCCTTGCCGGGAAGATGAGAGACCTCGGACTTGATGAAGCCCTCAAAAGCAACTACGATGAAGTCATTTTTCTCGACGGAGACAGAATACCGCAGAACATGACAGACAAAGCCCTTGATGATGCAATGAAAAACTATGGATGCGGGATATTTAGACGTGCCGGTTTCTCTGTATCAACAGAGAGCGTAAGTCAGTATTTGAAATGTCCGAAAAGCACAATGAAGGTTTATACAGCCGGACTTATTGTTAAAAGGGAATATCTTGATAAGGTCAGAGCGTTGACGATCAACGGCGGAAGGTGTTTCAATTCTCTTTTTGATGGATACTATGGATGCGAAGATTACTTCTTTGGTCTGTGCCTATGGGCGTGTGGATGCAGTATCGGCGAAACTGATATAATTCTCTCCGGAGATTCTGAAGATAATGACGACAAGCAAATGCACAGCGTAATTAACGTGGAACGAATGAAGCAGTTAAGATTTATGATGTTCGGAAATCTTGATATATCGGTGGCGGAATGAACGCAGCAATCGAAATAGATATTCCAGTAATCCCGAAGTACATTATATCCTATCAGCCAGGGCAATGGATGTATCCGATTTTCGGCACAGAAAAAGTGATGATAGGGGATGATGAAGCATTTTTCGGAGGCATGGCACAGCAGAACGTATCAGTTATCAAGTCTGTGCGGAACGGTCTTGATGAAATGATTCCGACATCTTCTATTGATGAAAATTACCAGACTGGAAATTCATTTTATTTCGGCGAATATCAAGGCGTGATGATGTTGTTCTTCAATATATCGAAGAACGGGATTCCGCGCCAAACCTTCTGGGGAGCGCATTTAAAAATAGGTATCATTGAAGGTTATCTGTATAGAGTAGACATTACCAGAGATAATCGAAACATGTATAATGACATGCTTTATCCGGTAAGAGTATCGAACATTCCGCCCATAAGCATGAAAAGAGACCACTTGTTTTTCGGGAAAATACAGTTTCCTGAAGGATCTGTTGAACTTATAAATCCTGATGGCGAATTCTCCGGCAGAAATTTCAAAGGTAATTTCATTCGCATATACGGCTTCAATGATGGAGATGAAGCGAAAGATTGGCTTTGCGCTTATTCTGGGAAAGTCACCGGACAAAAAGACGGAAGCTCTTTTACACTTTCGTTCGGGGACAAGAGACCATATCTCAATAAGGAAATCTGTGCCGGAATAATATCCGCAGTGACTTGCCCGACCGTGTTTGATCCGAAAAGCGATGAGCAGAAATATGTTCCAGTTGCATATAACTTCGTTGAGCGATTCGAGGCAATACCGATTAAAGAGACTACAACGGCTGTCAGATATAAGTTCTGCGCAGGGAAAGGAGATGATGTCGGCGGAACGGTGGACACTGCTCGCGGAATAGCTCATTACGCCCATTCTGTTGTGAATATTTGGAATGAGACTTCAGACGATGAAAAGAACTTTTTCACCGTGGGAGACGGAACATTATTAGCCGTTAATCTTCTTGAGGGATGGTTCGAGATACACCCCGATTTTGCTCTCGGGGATAATCAGTATGAATACGAAACAATCTGCGTCTCGTACTATGGTTGGCATAGATTCTCAGATAGCTCTAAATATTGGGACGGAAAGCCGTGGCTGAATGCCGCCGAAATAGGACTCGACCTCTTAATGATGTTCGGGAATGTTCAGTATAACACGGCAAATATCGAAGTTCAATTATACGAAGAAGAGAGAGAAAAGTGCGAAAGCGAAAAACGTAAAATCTCATTACTTATAGATGGAGACGACGAGAAATGCTTGGACGTTATTGGCAAAGTGTGCGACTCCGCCGATGCAATGTTTCCGAATCTCTCAGACGGCAGATATGCTTTTCGATTTATGACAGAAGCGAAACCGGCAGTATATGAAATACGTAAACCGCCCATTATGAACGACCTTGTGATTAGTTCAGATTTGCTAAACGTGGTTACATCGACTGAGATTACTTACGGTTCAGCCGGTGGAGAAACGGAAATATTCAAAGATAAAACCCGTGAAGAAGAGATTTCGACAAAGCATAATGTTTATAATAAATATGAGAAAGAAACGATTCTTGCAGATAAGGCAAGCGCAAAAAAGAAATCGGAAAACGTTCTGAAGCAATCAGCAGAACCGAGAGACAATAGCTCGTGGGATATCCCTCTTGATAATGAAAACATTGTCCTTGATTGTTCTATGGCAATCAAAGCCATTCGGAATGACGATGGAGAAGTTTCTGTTTATGATATTACATCGGTCAAAAAGGATCTTCTCGGAGACACTATAAGCATTGAGGGAGAAGAACGATACAAAATAGAATTTCCTGAAGATTACATTCAGGGGATTCTTCTCGGAACATTCCTTCTCGGTATTGATATATATAGAGAAACATTAACGGAGGTTTAATGAAAAGGCTTTACACTTATAACAGCAAAAATTTTCCGCATATTGACAGAGAGGAATACGAAGTAACCAGTGTTTCTGCAGTCTTTCAACTTGGATATATCCGCAGATGTTTTCTCGGCAGGTCTGTTGAAATATGGGATTCTCCTTCAGGCGGAAAGAAGTATTCTCTCGGAATAGATTATGTGATAACTCAGGACGCTTTCGATATCGCTAATAGCAAGCTTGTCGGGGAAAGTTGTTATTCGGGCATCAAATTCATTAAGCAGACCGGAAAGATCTATGTTTCTTATGACGTGGTTGCAAGCTATTCTTCAGGGCAACTGATCAATGAACACGAAGCGAGACTGGACGGGCAAGATGCAAGATTGACAGCTCATGATTCTAGGATTGATTCAATTGAGGTGAAAAATACAAATCAGGATTCGGCAATAACTCAAATAAACAATACTCTTGATAATCATTCAGCAAGGATATTGTCTCTTGAGCAATTCAAAGTTGACCCTTATACAGCACAGACTCTTGCGGATATGTATGCGATAACTGATTGCACAGTCGGAGATATCTGCTATGTGAGCGAAACTGCTCTATTTTATTCGTTCTCCGGAGAAGAATGGGTTGTTATGTCTGGAAGCGGTGGAAGCGGCGGTGAAACTCTGGACGCTATCGTCACTAACATCGACGTGGACTACGTAACGCCCATTCTTACACAGAACACAAAGCTCTATTTTTCACCGTCACAAGACAGAGCATGTAACATCACTGCCGGTGCCGTAAGCGTTGGAACGAAGCTCTTTCTGTATCATTCCGGTTCTGGAAACTTCAAAGAGACTGTAACGTATGCAACAGGCAAGACTTATGTTATGACACGCAAGATGTTTGCCGAACTTGAATCCGTACCCGGCGGATGGATGTTTGTCCGAGAAAGTCGCATAGGGCACATGGACTCAGGCATGTTCGTTCCTCGCGGTGCTGTAACACTAAACGGAGACTTGCGGGATAAAGACGCCCTTTGGCATTACATCACTGAATATCTATCTGTATATATCGTAACCGAAACCGCCTGGCAAGCCGGTGACTGCTTGAAGTTCGTTAACTATTCCGAAACTCAATATCGCATTGCAGACTGGCGCGGTATTACAACGCGTTTTTCCGGCGTAAACTCAGTTCTCAAAAAAGCGGATGGCACAGCATACGATGGCGGAGGCATATCATCGGTACTGCTTGATGCGATGCAAAAAATTACAGGAGCTATTGCAGGTGTTGTTCGCCACGGAACCGGTTCTAGTTCTTCCGGCGCGATAACATTTACAAAAGTGGACGAGGTTAGACCAAATAACGGTGGTCAGGATGGACGATACAACATCACATTCGATTCGTCAAATTCTCCAAACTCCCGAACTAGTGCTGAAAACCGCTCTGTATCCGGATCTGAAATTAAATACATTTTTGTGGAGGACTAATGAACACTGCATTGGCAATTACATCCCTTATAACAGCGATTCTCGGATTTGTTTATGCTGCAGTCAGAATTGGCGAAATTAAAGGATCTACGGAAGAAAAAATGAAAAATATGTCTGAAGCAATTGCAAGAGCATTTTGCGAGATAAAAGAAAAAGATAATCAGTTGGATGTTGCACGAACGGCGATAACTAAAATCGAAATAGGGATAGAATATCTTATCAGAGGTTTTGAAAAACTCGAAAAGAAATTTGAAGAGAAGCAGGAAAAATGTAAGGAGGATGCCGGAGAATGAGGAAAATAGGATTCAATTCACAGCGAAACAATTTTGATTTTGCAGGGAAGTTCAAAGGATATCAGCAGTGTTTTGCAACATCGGCATGGATGTTCATGGCGTTCTTTGCTGAACTGTTCCGCTCACGGGATGATACTCAGCTTGCAAAATACACTGACGATGTTTGCAACGAAGTCGGAGAAAGCGGCATCGGAGAAGAAGAGGCAAAGTATCACAAGCTTTCTGGAAATTCCGGCTATTACTGGCTTGTTCATGTGGCAGCGATAAAAAAATGGCTCGGTTCGGCAGGAAAGAAAATCGCTATCAGCTACGATTCGCAGTCCACGGCAGATAAAATAAAATCAGTATTGAAAGACTCTCCTGTGATTGTTGGAACGAATCGACTCGGAGGACTCAAAGGCGGTCACATCATACTGATTGTCGATATTGATGGAGAGGACTTCATCGTAAACGATCCTTACGGCGACGCTCGAACAAATTACAAGGACCACAACGGCGAAGCAGTGCGCTATCCTATCTCATGGCTCTCGAAGTATCTGACAGGGCATTCCATTTACGGCAAGGAGATAATTGTATGAGAATGATTCCGGCAGAGGTTTATTCAAGGGTGGTCGGATATTTCCGTCCGGTTGAACAGTGGAATCTCGGTAAAAAAGCAGAGTTTGATGATAGGAGGTTTTATGATGCAAACAGCAAAGCCGAAAGTGAATAGAATAGGAAAGTTGATGTCGGATTATCTCAAGTATTCGATAACTCGCGTCTGCGTGTTGATGGTTACGCTTACCGGTTGTTTTTGCTCAATCTATGGGCTTATAACCGGCAAGGAGCTTGTCGCACTTTCTGTCTTCGTGGGAGTGATATTCGGATCAGCTTTCGGCGGAAAATTCTTTAACAAGAAACTGGAAAATAACGGAGGCGGAAATGGGAATTAAGATAGAAAGAATATTGCCCGGACGTAAATACGTTGTCACTGAAGATTATTTTGAACCGGAAGCGAGAGTATTGATACCGAAAGGCTTTACGTGCGATCATGCAAGTATTCTGCGCATTTTGTGGGCGATAATTTGTCCGCAGGACTTGAGCGATGAAGCTCCGGTAACACATGACTATCTATACGCACACGCCGGAACTACAACACCTTTCTATCTCGGAGAAGATCACTTGTCAGGTGCAAAAGTATTCAGCAAGTCGGAAGCAGATCGGATTTTCAAGGCTATTATGATCCGTGAAAACGTCCAGCCATGGAAAAGAAGAGCAGCTTTTTTCTGCGTGAAATATTTCGCCGGTTTTGCATGGAACAGACACAAAAAAAAGAGCCTTTCCCGAATGATGCAGATTGCATCACTTTGCATCATAATGATGTTCGGAGCTTGCTCGACAGTGCAGCCGACCGCTCACGCCCAGAAGATCACAGACATCGAGGCGACAGGCGTGTTTGAGCCGGAAGCGGACGACACTCCGAAAATGTCACACGTTAAGGCGAAAGCGAGAGAGACTGCTGAAGCCGGAATAACCGGCATTGCAGAGAGCGAAAAGAAGAGAGATAAAGCAGAGGCGAAAGCAGAAAACGCCGAGAAGCTTGCTAATGTCGGGCGATACACGATAGGCGGATTGATAGCAATAGTCACATTCATTCTCATTGCTGTTTTTCTGTTTGTTTTCAAAATCATTCGCAAGCGAGCCTGATTTCTTACCTATACAACAAATTTAGATTTTCAAGGGGCAGAAAAAGCCTCTTTTTTTTTATTTTTTTGCAAAAAAAGTGTTGACATTACATAGCAAATCTGCTACATTATTATCATGATTGAGAGTGATTCTCGATCAAAAAAAAAGAGGGTAGCGACCTCAAAAAACACCGCAAGGAGAAAAACAATGAAAGGAATTTTTACTGGTAAAACGTACAAAGATTATGCAAAAGCGAACGGCGATTCCGACGAAACAATTGAATCGAGAGTTGGTGGCTTGTTTGGATCAGACGCCGTTATAGGTGAGTTAATCGAAAGCACGAGTGATCATGATTCTTATAGTGTTGGCGGATATATTCTGAACATGAACAATTCGGCGTGCGATACGGTAGAAGTCAGAGATGAAGATGGTGAAACAATCGAATCTTGGTTTCTTGATTGAATTATTATGCGGGGAGAAATCCCCGCTCATTTTAACGGAGGATTTATGAATCTTGAAAAAAACGAATTTATGCTCGTCGTTGACTCAACAAACGGGTTTGCACTCTGGGACGAAGAATCAACACCAGTGAAAGAGCAAGGACTCGGAGTTAAGGATCAGATATTTTTTAACGTTGAAGAATCAATCAGAATTGAAAAACTCGATGAAAAATGGGGAGTAAACCCAGGCGATCTTTTGGAAAAAATGGAGAAAGCAGATGAAGACGAATATAAACAGCTCTGGAAGCAAATTGAAGAGTTCTGGGCTAAAAACGATCAGAGTAACCGCTAAAAATTATGATGACATGAAAACGGCGATGAAACGGTATCTGATTCTTGAGATTAACAGAAGGATTCTTTCGCTCGGCACTCGGGAGAAGCTTTCAGTTGCGCTTGGTCATGCGGAGAATTATGTTCAGCTTATACTTAAGAGGCAGTCATTTTCCGCGCTTGAGCGACTCGTCAAGGAATGCCGGGAGAAGCTCGGATGAAGCTACACGCGAAAGAAGTTCTTGAGCGTTGGAATAGAGAGCACGCTGAATGGTTTCAAACCGTTAATCTATTCGTCAATGCAAAACATAATCGGGAATTTTCGTGGGCTGACTGGTGCTTTGTTCCGATTTCTGCGACCATTGCCGCAGTGAGACCGGAAGGAGAGCCAACAATGCAGGACTTGTATTTGAGTGGAAACCTTGCGATACTTTCGGCATGGCGCGTCTCTCAAGGCGTTTACAGATTTGATCCGACCTTATGGCGCGAACTCTGGACGACTCCGGTTGACGATCAGATCCCAGTCGACGTGTTCTTAAATCTGCCGGAGTGGTGCGTTTATATCGAAGTTCCAGCGGAAACAATCGGCGGTTGTCATGGTGTATGGGTACATCTTGAGCACGATCAAGTTAAGGGACATTCGGAATTGCGTCTCGGTGTTGACATGGACTCATATATTGCCGTTATCCCGATGCACTTAAAGCCGACACTAACGGAATCTTTTTCCGCCACTGCGGAATATATTTCCTCAATCTCGAAATTCGATATGAGCGAAATCTCCGGAATGCTTGATCCTATCAAAAGCTTTGTTGCTCATGTCATTCCGCACATATTGTATCTATGCTCGGCAGAAGCGGACTTTATTCGTCCAAATCGCCCGAACCCGAAGAAGATTAAGAGCGGAATACGCTATTTCGATCCTGACGAACCACGGATAATAGAAGTTGGTTACGGCATCGGAAAGATCATCCGCGAGAGCGGAACCGGATCACACAGCGGAAAAGCTCCACACATCCGAAGCGCGCACTTCCACACTTTCCGTTGCGGTCCCGGAAGAATTGACAGCTTTATTAAGTGGATTCCGCCGATTGCAGTGAACGCCCATGAATAATATCACAATAGAAATCAAAGATTCTGAAGCAAATCTATTTCTTGGAGACGGTCGCTCAGTCGAAGTTATCCTCAATGATTTTACTCTACCCGAAAAAACAATGAGAGAAATATTGAGCTTCATCGGGCGAAAATTGATTGACGCCGATAATGGATAAGCATAGCAATATCAGCATGAGTATAACATTTTACAGTGCGGCAGACGTTCGAGCATCACACGAAGCCGAAAAGAAGTATCTGTTCAGATCAATAAAAGAAGCATCTGAAGCGGCAGGGGGAGACGATAACCTTGCACGTCTGATAGGTATCGATTCGGCTAAAATGAAGAAAGACCTTGATAGAGGGTCGTTTTCTGGCATGCTTCGTGTACTTGAAGCTATTGAAAACAGGAATAAACGGTAATAATCGTCGATTTTCACTATGAGACATAAGATATATTATCGGAAGTAAAAAATATAATATAAAAACTTGCATTATTTCCCTATTTCAAAAACGGCTTGACTCCCGAAAGCTATCCGATAAGAGAAAAACATGATAATAGCAGTAAACAGCCACAAAGGCGGAACCGGTAAAACAACAACAGCAATTCATCTTGCGGACATATTGTCCGAAACCGGTTCTGTTCTTCTTATTGATCTTGATGACTCATGCAACCTTACAAATTTCTATATTGATACAGCTCAGAAAAAAACTATCATTGAATTTCTCAAAGGCGATAAAAAAACCATAAAGCAAATACGCTCAGGTCTTTCGATTGTTTGCGGAAGTCCGGAAATGGCTCGGTTCGATAAACTTTTCTATGATGCTGTCGGTGTCGAATTAGTTTTAAAGGAAGCTCTGGACGGACTGCCTTTTGACAATATTATAATTGATACGCCGCATTCTATGGGCGGAATTATCGCAAACTCTCTTTTTGCTGCAGATGTTGTTGTAATACCGGTCCTACCTCACTCGTGGAGCGTTGACGGAAGCATGGATATAGTGGCGTATATTGAAAAATTGAAGTCCAGTCCGAGAAAAAAAGATATGGGGGAGTGTCGCCCTACCCTTTTACCCGTCGCCCTTGCCTCTCTTTCAAGCCATGACAGACAGCTTCCGGCTATGCTTGGAATCGTACATAAAAACATTGAAGTATTGCCGAAGATCCCTTACAATAAGTCGATAATGAAGCACCAATCAGAAAAGATTGTTAAGAAAACGAATGTCTATAAGGCATACAAGGAAGTAATCAAATGGCTTTCAAAATAAAAGAAAAAACAGAATTAAAATTCGACATAGAACCGGTCGATCACGGCAAAAGAGTTATTGAAGCCAGGGAAATGAGGTTCAGAGAAAACGACCGTGCCACGGTTGACAGTATTCTCTCGATATATGAAGAAAACAAGGCTAAAGTTGAGACCGGAACTGATGATGAACAGATAATGCTGTTGTCAACCATGCATGCACAGCGTGAATTCATGGGATGGTTTCTCGGTGAAGCTCTGATGATTATAGACGAAAAAATCAAAGACGGAAAGAAATCATCTATTGTTTCCCTTAATGAATGGCTTGATGTTAACGAAGGTCGCCTCGGATTTGGGAAAAAGACTGCGTATAAATACATTGTTGTTAGACAGGCTTCTACGCTCGAACAGTTTAAAAAACTCGGAGTGTCTAAAACTCTTGCAGTCGCTCAGATCAAGGACGAAAAGAAACGCGAAGAAGCTATCAAAAAAGTTACTGAATCGAAAATGACAACTGAAGCCGTTAAAAGCTATGTTGAAGAGCTTGCGGAGAAAGAGCGCGACAAGCTCCGGAAAGCCGTCGAAAAGAAAAAAACTGAAGCAAAGAAAGAAATTCCTATATCCTTCAAGCCGGATAAAAACGGCATAAGCATCCAGACGTCCGCAGAATACGCAGATTTACTGAGAGACTTCCTCGGGTCACCATCGGAAATAGAGCGCCTTAAAATAGCTCTATACCGCCTTAGAGAGCAAATCTAAGCCCCCTTTCTAATGTGACATAAAAAAACCTTGACATTAATACTACTTGGTGCTACCAAGTGTCATTGAGTGAGATTAATATCAAGGGGGCGGCATGACCGTTAAGAAAAACATAACTTTGTCGGATAACGTTGCCCGTTGGATTGAGAGACGACTCGAAAAAGAACCATGGCGAAATGGAAATTTCTCCGGAATGGTTAATGAATTGCTTCATAAGCAGATGTCAGAATCCTCTGATTCGTTAGAAGACGAGGATAAAAAGTAAAAACCCCAGAATTGCAGTTCTGAGGTTTTTGAAAAATTTCGGTTAGTAAATCCCTTTCGGGTATGTTCAGAACATACTCCGATAGGATCAGAATTGTCAAGAATTTTTCTTGTCGGAGCGCTTAAATGGCGAAGTATGAGATTCAGAACAAGTATCTCCGCGCTACATTTGGAGATATAATAGATCACGGATTCACGTCCGTGCCTAATATGCTGCTTGCCAACGGTCACAAGATGGGGCTGTCCGACCATGCGGTATTATTCATCATCCAAGCTCTTCGGGCCTCTTACGCATCCAAAAACAAAGGCGGCATCATTGAGGACGGAGATCTCTGTATGAGTTCGAGCACTTCAACCTTATACCGCATCCGGAAAGAGCTAAAAGAACTTAAAGGCTCAGACGGTAATCCATTAATTAAAATCAAAACATTCTACGAAAAAAGTGATTCGGGAACAATATCGGGAGCCGGAACGCATTATGATTTTTCTGGACTTTTTGAGGAAGTATCAAAAAGATTTTCACCGACCGGTCAAAATGACAATTCGGTGACACCGCCGACCGGTCAAAATGACCGAGAGCCAAGCAAAAAAAGCGAGCCCACCGGTCAAATTGACAAAGCTATGCCGGTCAAAATGACCGATATTAATATAGAATTAGATTTAAAAGATATTATAGATAGGCAGTCTCAGGAAATAAAAACATACTTTGTATTTAATGACTGGGAATTCAGATCAGACGGTAATGCAGTTCATAAAGTTTACGGGGATAAATATCCGGTAAGAAAATTTCCGTTTATGCTGCCTTTGGAGCTTGTTAATAAAATAGACGAATTATTCCCTGGATAAGTCCTTCAGAGTTTTTTTGAGGGCTTTTAGTGCTTCAGCTTTTTTTTCATCGGGGAGCTTTGAGAAATTATTATAAAGATCAACAAATTCAGGAGATACGCCAGAAACATTTGCTACATCATTTTTGTGCATGAAGAGTGTGTAAGCTTTGACTCCTGCAATTTCGCAGATTTGGAAAATCATGTTTACCCATTTCGGATCACAGTTTAAACGCTGAGATAGAGTATTTTTAGGAAGTCCCATTCGACGGGCATACTCGGATCGCTTCATCGGAGATGAATCCATCAGCTCTTTTAATCTTTCTGCAATATCAATATTTTTCATGTCTCTTCTTTTGTCTTATAACGAAGAAAAGTCAAGTCTAAAAAAAGTTCTATATTTTGGAACAATTCGCTTGACAATATAATACATACATAATATATATGTATTATATCAAAGCCGAGCGGGCTAAAAACGCAAGGGAAAAGAAAAATGGCATACATTACATCAGAACAAGTTAAAGCAGTAAGAGAAGCAATCAAAAAAGAATTTCCAAATTACAAGTGGACAATTACTGGCAAAGACTATTCTTCTATTTATATCAGACTAATGGCGGCTGATTTTTCTGAAGAAGAAGTTTCTAATTATGATAACATTTTTATGTATTTTGACAAGTTTCCAGAAAGACTCAAAGAGGTATTTTCTAAAGTTAAAGAAATACTTTTCAGAATAGCGCCATATCATAATAATTCTGATAGTATGACAGACTATTTCGATTATGCTTATTTCTATTGGTTTTCTATCGGAAAATGGGATAAGCCTTATGTCCAAAAGTAAGGAACATCAGCCGGAGAAATCCGGCTTGATTATAAATAATAACGGAGGTAAAATGTGAATGCGGTAACGTCTATTTATTGTCCGATTGAGACAATGAAACAATTTAATCAGCTTGCGAAAGAAGAGAATATGACCAAAGGAAAGACTTTAGAAAAACTGATTGAAAGCTATAAAGAAAAAAAAGAGAAAGAAAAAAGTTCCAAAAAATAGAACTTATTTCTTGACAGAAAAACAATGATATAATACATATATATTATATCAAGGTGAGCGACCTCAAAACGCAAGGGAAAAAGATGAACGAATTTTGCGAAAATCACTGCATGAAATGCGAACATGGCGAACCGTGGGGAGAAGACACTTCTTTCAGTCATCATTTTGGGATTGAGAGAGGCATGGAAACCCACATCACTTGTAATCATGATAATGGAAGCGAAGACCCAACAGGAGCTTGGGCTTGCCCTCTAATGATAGCAGCTCACGAAGTAAACGTCGCAAAAGGCGAAACAGATTGTCCTATCACTTGCGAACATATCGGCTACTATATCGAAGAGATTATAGAAGGTGAACCTTTGACGTATTGTCATCGTCGCAAAGGTGAATGCACACACAAATTAAAAATAGGAGCGTAAAGCATGAGTACGGATTTAATGACGAAAGAAAAACACGAATTAGCGCCTGTCTCAGAACAGGTACTATCAAGCTACCTTGCAACATTTACGGGGGCAAATGCCCTTCTCGAATCGGAAAGAATGCAGTTCTTGGAAATAGCCAGAGCTTATAATCTAAATCCGTTCAAAAGAGAGATATATTGCGTAGCCTACGGGCAGGGGCAGTATCGTAAATTATCAATTATTACCGGCTATGAAGTATATCTTAAGAGAGCGGAAAGAACAGGGAAACTGGACGGATGGAAAGCGGTTGTCGAAGGGAAGAAAGAAGAGATGAAAGCGAAAGTGATTATATTTCGCAAAGACTGGACTCACACCTTCGAGCATGAAGTACTATTTGAAGAAGTCGCTAAATATAAAGACGGCAAACTCCAAAGTATATGGGCTTCTTCTCCAACCTTCATGCTTAAGAAAGTGGCTATTGCGCAGGCTTTCAGAATGTGTTTTCCTGATGAATTCGGCGGAATGCCTTATATCTCAGACGAGCTTCCAGACGAAATGACAAAAGGCTTCAATAGCCCATTGCCAACTTCCGGAGAAGGAACATCAAAAAATCCGGAATATATTCCGCCTGAAAATAAAACACAGCCGGAAGCAAAACCTGTTCCAGAAACACCGAAAGAAGAGCATGAAATGCTCAAAGAGGGGGAATTAATTCCGAAATGGTTTTGGAATATTCCGAAAGAGGTAAGAGCAAAATATATTCCTGAAGGATATCAGATTAAGAAGGTTGAAGATGGATTTCGGTGCATTCCTAACGTACAACGATGAACTTCATGAGTATAGATTTGAGGGGAGAGTGATCCCCTCGGTCACTCAGGTTCTACCGCAGAAAGACTTTTTCGTATCTGCGGAAAGATTGGAAGAATGCAGACGAGAAGGAAAGCAAAATCATGCAGACGCAGAGCTTTTCATTCTTTCGGGCGATACATTCGGAAATGAATATGCCGAAGGCATAAAGAGATTTATGCAGAACGCCCCGAAAGAGTGGGGGAGTCTCATAGGCTCGGAAGTGCGGTTATGGTCCAAGCACAAATATGCCGGAACGGCTGACTTGCTTTTCGAGAATGCGGTTGTAGATATAAAGAGAACGTTCGGGGACAAGCAGATCCATGCTTTACAGCTTGCAGGCTATCACTTTGCAGCAGTTGAGCGTGGATTGATTAACCGGAATACGAATCATTATATTCTGACAATCAAAGATGGAAATCCGAAATGGGTCAACGTGTATCACGAACTTGCAGAGATAATGTTTCTTTCACTGGTTAAACGGTGGTGGACTAATGACGAAGCTCTGAAAGACAAGATAGACCACAGCGTAAATCAATATTTATTATTATAGGAGTATGATATGGACACAAGCATTGAAGTAATTAAAAAACAGGCGGAAAGCCAGATTCAGGACTACGAAGCGGAGAGCGAGATTGTTGTCGATGATCCGATGACGCTTGAATTTGCAACGGAGATCATAACTAAAGGACAATCTTACATTAAGAACATTGATGCTCTGTTTGCCGAACCGGCGAAGAAAGCCCATGAGGCTCACACGGCTATAACTAAACTTAGAGAGAGCCTGAAAAGCCCGATAATGCTTAAAATTAACGCGCTTAAATCAAAATGCAGTTTGTATCTCACAGCTGTAGAGAACAAGAGAAAAGAAGAGCAGAAAAAAGCGGACGCAGAAAGACTCAGACTTGAAGCTGAAGAAAGGACAAGACTTCAGGAAGAAGCAGATCGGTTAAAAGCGGAAGGAAAAACTGAAGAAGCCGAAGAAAAACTGATTGAAGCTGAAACCGTGCTTTCCGTTCCAGAAGTGGTAAAAGCAGAAGTGCCTAAGACTGTTAAAACTGAATTTGGAAGCGTAACAGGAAAAGCAGAACTTGTATTCTCTATAACGAATATGACTGAGTTCTTGAACGCATTATGCGCAAAAGACCTTCTTGAATTTGTTGAAATCAAGGAAGCGAAAGTTAAGCAGTATTTGAAGGTGAATAAAATCAAAGAATTCCCTGGACTCTCCATAACGGAAATCGTTCAGGGCAATTTCAGGAGCAAAGGGGTGGCGTAAGCCGCCCTTTTATTATTCGGAGGCAGTATGATATTAGAAGACAGCATCACTTTGTTAAACGGTGTAACAATCAAAAGAGAAAACGGCAAATTTCCATCGTATGGCAATATTTCCGATAAGGCTTGCCCTTGCGATGACTGTCCGATGAATCATATTTGTTCTGAAAATCACTGGTTGCAATGCGGATGCGATGAAATGTTTTCAGGCTTAGAAATAGAAGTTAATAAACTCGGGAGGGCTGTATGATTATTGCTGCCATTATTCTTTCAGTAGCATTACTGGTCGGATTCATTTATGTTATAACGAAGGTCGATGATCCTGATGTTGAACTTGCAGAGACTAAAGCGGAAATGTTTAAGGGGATGGCGAAATGATAGAAAACAAGACTTATTATCCGACGCCTGAAAAAATTATATGGAAGATGTGGAGTAAGATAAACTCTTCGATTGTTTCAACAATACTTGAACCATCGGCAGGGCAGGGTCATATTGCCGAATTTATCAAAAGAAGAGGCAGTCGAGAAGAAATATCATGTATTGAAATAGATCAGAATTTTCAATCTATTCTCAGAGGTAAGAAGTTCAAGGTCATCGACTCTGACTTTCTGGCATACTCAGGCTCGGACAGATTCGACCTTATTATTGCAAATCCCCCATTTAACGAGGGCGGAACGCACCTGATGAAAGCAATTGATATCATGTATTCTGGACAGATAGTCTTTTTGCTGAATGCGGAAACGCTGAAGAATCCGTTCTGTAATGACCGGAAAGCCCTTGTTCAGAGGCTTGAAGAACTGAATGCAGATATCGAATATATCCCGGATGCTTTTGTTAATGCAGAACGTAAAACACCGGTTGAAATTGCCCTGGTGTATATCAATATCGAAAGAGATATCGCAGATGATTTATTCAGAGATTGCACGGACAAAGCGAAAGACTATTCGGTCGAACTGGACGAAGAAAAGGAATTGATGTCATCGAATAATATTACTTCCAGAGTCGAGATATATCAGAAAGAATTGAGTGTCGGACTCGAATTCATTCAGAATTATTTTAAGGCGTCGAGATATGTCGGGCAATACTTTGAGCTTGAAAAGAACGACTTCAGATATTGCAATACATGGAATGCGAAAGTCAATGCGGAAGTTAATCGTTTTGTTTCTGCTTTACGTAAAGATCACTGGAAGAAGATTCTCGACATGAAGGAAGTTAGCTCTCGAATGACAGAAAAGAAAGTGCAAGAATTCCATCATAAGGTCGAAGAACAGGGAGATATGGAATTCAATGAGTCAAATATCCGCTCATTCATTATATCGCTTATCGGCAGCTATGAACAGACTATGACTGAAGCAGTTGAAGAGATATTCGACCGCTTAACAAGACGCTATTCGTGGGCGGATGAAACCGACAAGAATATTCATTATTTTAACGGATGGTCAACAAATAAGGCGTTTTACGTTAACAAGAAAGTAATTGTTCCGGCAGGGAGCGGATACGGGGCTTCCCACCCTTTTATTGGTTATAGTGGGGATTTGAGAGTGGATAGATGGGTATTAAAAGAATTCAACGACATCGACAAAGTGATGAACTACTTTGACGGCAGTAAACATTATGAAATACTTGATGAACCGATACCAGATGATTTCCAACACCGAAAGGAAGAATACAATAAGCAGGGCTATGATATTCTTGTTATAGATGGGAATTCGAGATGGATTAAGTACATTAATTATGTTTCAATTTTTGATGCAATAGAGAAGGCATTCAAAGAACCATCGGCAAGGCTTTCAGAGAAAATATATTCAACTTACTTTGAAATAGTTTGCTATAAGAAGCGGACTGTTCACCTTACTTTTCGGTCTGAAGATATCCTGAGACGCTTTAATGTTTGCGCGTGTAAGCATAAGAAATGGCTTCCTGAAGATTACGGAAAGAAGAAATATTCGGATATGTCCGAGAGAGAGAAGGCGGTTGTGGCTGAATTTGAAGGAAAAGACAAGTACAGCAAGAACCTGAATCAAATCGGCTTTGCGCCGAAAAACTTTGAAATGATAGCGTGATAATATGAAATACAAAAAGCCCGAATGCTGCAAAGTCTCAGATGATGAATGGAACGCGCCCCTCGGTTACTGTTGGGCGTTAGCATTAGCTCAAGATGAAGGTATAGAGCATGATTGTTCTAATTGTGAACGTGTTTTAAGTTTAAGAATATAGCCTCAAATTAATCGGGACATTGCACGAAGAATGTGCAAGCAAACGTTATTCTCGAAACTGAATTTTTTTCTATTTTTCAGAGATTAATTTCTTGCGCTGTTTACTATACAGACGTATAGTAAGACATAAGGGAGGCAAGGAATGGAGTCCGAAAGCAGCAATAAGCCACGGAGGGCAATCCCGTCCGAGGCAATCAGTAATTATCAGAGAATAGTGGAGGCAGTAAAGGAACAGAACCGCCGGATTGAAGAATCCGAGCGGTTGGAGGCTTGTTAGCGAGTCATACGCATGACATATCCGTCTTCTTTACGCTTAACAATAAGCTCATTAGAAGAAGAGTACGAAATGTCGTAAGTTTGAGAACCTTCTTTGTCATCGAATTTTAAAATGAGAATGTCTTCAGTTATAGAGTAAGTTCCTTTTACGGGATTAAATGTTGGAATAAAAACAATAAATGATTTGTCTTTTGAAAAAACGTAATACACGAAAAGTGTGTTTTCTTCAGCGGGCTTAAGTTTATCAAATGGCGGATCAAGAACCTTCCATTTACCGACAATATCGGTCTTTCCGAAACAAGAAGAGAAAACCAAAATAGCCAAAACCATACATAATTTTTTCATTGTTATCACCTGTTACACTTAGGACATACTTTTCTATCAAGGTCGTACTCTGTTTCACAGTACGGGCATTTTCTTTTATTAAAACCAAGCATAAGCAATCTGCGAAGATCCTCATAATCAAGTTTGCGCTGAATTTCGTTCTTGTCGGCTTTATCGACAAGGTAGGCGATGGCGAAATATGTTATACTCTGAATTATACCGGCAATAATAAACAACACTGAAAGCTTTAGTTCCCTCATGGCATCATCAAGACCTAAAACGATTCCGCCGATTATAGACAATATACCAAGAAAAATAAGAATGTTTCTCATTGTTTTACCTCACTTAAAACATTTAGGGCACACAAGGGAATCATGGTTGTATTCTGTTCCGCATGTGGGGCACGATTTTTTAGGGACAATTCTTGAAAAAATCCCATTGATTTTAGTAAATTCAGAAAGAAGTTTGTTTTCTGTTATCTCAGACTTATGATATAGATGTGCGATAGCGAAATAGACAACGCTTTGCGTTATTCCTGAAATAATACAGAAATTAGACAACTTCATGTATTGCACGGCATCAGATTGACTGAGCACAAAACCGCCGATGACCGTTATAATTCCTAAAGCAATAAAAAGATATTTCATTGTTTGCCTCACATTAAAAAATATTTAAGAAGATCATAAGTGCCATCATCGGTTTCTTTGATTTTTGCACTACTTGCTGTTCCATCCGGAAGAGTGGAAGCAATCACAGTTTCCTGACCAACTGCAAATGCAACGGAAATATTTATTTTGCCACCAGTTGCCCATAGACAATAGTTCTTTTCTCCATTTGGGAAAGCCACCATTGCACCAACGAAGTAAACATTTTTGAAGTCTTTTGACTTAACTGTTTTAAATTCTGAAACAACAGAATAGCCTTCGACTAATGACTTTTTGATAATGTCTATTTGTTCGCCAGAAGCATCTTCTAATCTGCTTGGAGAAGAGCAAGCGAGAATAGAAACTAATAGAATAAAGCTAAGATATTTCATTTAAACCTCGTAGTATATAAATTTAATAATAATATCCGAAAGGGAAAAAACTAAGAAGTCAAGGCTTTTTTAGCCCTGTGAAGGTAGTCACAAATTCCACGTCCGCAGCGAGTCGAGAAGAAATAAACTTCTGCTGCTCTTCAGTAAGCTGTGATAATGCGTCCATAGCCTCAAAAAACGTCATAGGAAGCTCTGTTTCGACTGAGGCAAGGACTTTCCATGCGTCAACGCCGCAGGCATCACAGATTTTAACAATAGTCTGATAGGTGAGATTATCTGAGTCCCAATATCTATTGACCGTAGGGGGAGCTACCCCAAGTTTGCCAGCAAGAGAAGCCTGAGAAATCCCCATTGTTTCTATCATATTCTTCAGTGTTTGACCTATAGTAGCCACAATAACCTCACGTGTTCCAAAAAATAGAACACTTCTTTCCATCGACATAATAACCATAATAACTTAATAACGCATAAAAAAAAATGAAAAAAACTTGACAAAATTGCTGTATATACTAATAGTCATTAGCATATAAGACAAGGGGGGCGCGTGGAAAAGGAATATACTACCTTCAAAGTCCTTAAAGAGGACATGCGCAAGTTTAGTGCTCTTGCCCGAAAGACTGGCGTTAAGCAGTATGTTCTTTTCAATAACATTTTTGATTATTATATCAAGAATAACAAAGAGAAGAACATCATTAAAGTATCCGACTGAAATATAGCCCACGGGTTTATATTTGGGCGTGCTGCCCTAAAACGCAGGGGCGTCAGGCGGACGGAAAAGCGCAAGGGAAACGCGAACGGCGTATAAGCGTAAGTGACAGCGTGCGGCTGTTAAACGCAGGAGAGGGACGGGGCGAAAGCCCCTTCTCAATCCTCCGAAAAGCAAAGGAGGTATCATGATAAACAAATACGACGAAGAACTTGAAACAAACGTGGATATTGACACGGTAATTACTGATAGGGTAAAAACCGCCTGCAATGCACACCTCAGAAGTCTGCTCTCGGATGCTCTTTCAGAGCCTGACGGGAAAAAGAGAGTCTTAACGATTAAAATCGAAATGTATTCAGATCAGATGAATATCGACAAGGCAAAAACAAAAGTTTCAGTAAAAGCGAAATTGCCCGAAGCTGATCCGGACGAATTTGAGATGAATCTTGATTTTACAGGGCAGGGTAACCTTTTCTTGGTCAAGTAACGAACATGGGCAGTCCAATTCCGGACTGCCTAATAACAGCGAGGTAAAGATGAACACAAAGGAAATAGCATTAGCAGTAAATAAAACAGAAAGATCGGTAAGAAATTGGGCTAAAAAAGTGGCGGAAAAAAATTCCGTCATGGCGGAAAAGATTTCCGCCAGTACTTCGACTCATCCGGCGGATTATGATCTCGAAGAAACTCTAATGATTATTGAAACCGGCTTAGGGAAAAATGCTGCGGCTCTATACGAAGTAAATGCCCGAAAACAACCAATGGGGAAAATCGTCTCTTTCCCTGAATCATCATTAAGTCAGAAAGACATCGAAGTAATATCTATGATATTTGCAGAATGTGTCAAAAAGATTGATGCGAGAATGAGCAGAATTGAAGAGAAGATTGAAGAGCGCAGAGCCTTGCTTCCTGCTCCGGAAATAGCACCAAGAGACAGAATCAATATGATAATCAGAGATTATGCTGATAGAAACAGAATGCCTTTTGCCACAGCTTATAGTGAACTTTATAAAATATTCAATTACACGTACGGATGCAATGTGAATGCTTCAGCGAAACACCGAGGCGTTGCCATTATAGAATATATCGAATCTGAGGGATTGATTGAGAATCTTGAATCAGTCGCAGTTTCCAAGTTTAGTCCGAGAATGGCATAAAAATTTCCCACGGTCGAATTTTCGACCATCAAGCGAGGTAAATATGAACGAAATCAAAATATTTGAAAATCCCGAATTCGGCAAAGTGAGAACAGCAGAAATCAATAACGAGACAATGTTCTGTCTTCTTGATGTTTGCAAGGCACTTGATATTTTTAATGTTTCGGAATGTAAAAGAAGGCTTCAAAAAGATTGGGTCAGTAGTGCTGAGGTAATCGATGACTTAGGTCGGAAAAGATTTGCAACATTCATCAATGAAAGCAATCTTTACCGTGTAATATTTCAGAGTAGGAAACCTTCAGCTGTAAAGTTTACTGATTGGGTAACAACAGAGGTTTTGCCGTCAATACGCAAAACCGGTCAATATTCCATCGTTAAAGACCTATCAAACATTCCTAATTTTCGTAATCCGGCGGAAGCGGCTCGCGCATGGGCTGATCAGTATGATAGAGCGGATAAGGCAGAAGAGATTCTGTCGAAGGAAAAGCCGAAGATTGAATTCTATAATGCAGTTGCCGGAAGCAAAGACGCTGTTGAAATGAGCGCCGTTGCAAAAATGCTCGATAAGAAGATCGGACGTAATAATCTTTTTCAGTTTTTGCGTGAGAAGAAAATTCTCCGCGATAACAACGAACCCTATCAGGAGTACATTGACCGTGGTTGGTTTAGAGTTATTGAACAGAAATACACAACACCCGAAGGAGAAACCAAGATTAACATCAAGCCCCTTGTTTACCAGAAGGGAATCGAAAAAATAAACAGGATGCTTGAAGCATGAAAGAACTTACAGAGAGACAGGAAGCAATCTATAATTTCGTGAAAGACTTCATTGAAAAAAAGAATTACTCTCCGTCTTTCAGAGAAATATCAGATAAGTTTTCGATAACAATCAGAGGCGTTTCAGATCATTTGAAGCTCATAAAAAAGAAGGGGTATATTGATTATTCATCAAAGTTAGCTCGGACAATAGTTATAAAATAAACAGGAGGCTCTACAATGTTTTTCAGGAAGAAAGAAAAAAAATACAGAATGATGTCATATTCGGAATACTGTCAAAAGTGGGGTAAGGTTTCCACGAAGCGTTATGCTGAATTAACTGATTTCGCCCTTCGTCTGCATGATAAGTTCGCTTACAGCCTGAAGATATACACGGAGGTTGCATAATGTCAGAGTTTGAAGAAAAAGCAATACTTCCAAAAATTACAGAGTATATCAAAGAGCACAAACAGAAAACGTCCGTATTCGGCATTGTTCAGGATTTGCACAAGCAAGGAATACATGTATCAGTTCAGAGGGTTGTTAAGCTGATAGAAAACTCTCCCGAACTCATTAGAATATTGTCAGAGGTTGCATAATGGAGTATTCTTTCGACATTAATGTGGCTGAGAAATACGGAGTTGACGAAGCCATAATGATTAAGAATTTCCAGTATTGGATTATGAAGAATAAAGCTTCAAAAAAACACTCTTATGATGGGCGAACATGGACGTATAATTCTGCTGAAGAGTATACAATATTTTTTCCTTTTTGGTCGTCAAAACAGATACGAAGAATTCTTGCTTCTTTGATTTCTCAAGGCGCTATAATTACGGGGAATTATAATAAAGTCAGGTACGATCAGACTCTATGGTATGCTTTTGATGATGAATCAGAATTTCTTTCAGGAATATCTCCGAAAAGATTCGTTCATGGTCACGTGTATATCATCGAAGAAAAAGGTCTTTATAAAATCGGATGTTCTTCTGATTATGAAAGAAGACTTAAAAAATTCAAAACTGCCCAACTTGTAGCGGTATATGAAACGGACAATATCTTTAAAGACGAGAGAAAAATACATTTATTATTTGATGAAAAGAGGGTTTGCGGAGAATGGTTTGAGTTAAATCCAAATGACCTTATGGAAATTTCCAATTTCCCATTTGAGAAAATGGAAAATCCCGAACGGGAAGATCAAACTGACCATAAAGGCAAACCTATACCAGATAATAAACCAGATATATTAACAGATAATAAGACAAATGATGTCCCAGCACCGCTGGACGCGGATGCTGTGAGGTTGACTCAGTTCTTTTACGATGAAATAGTCAGGATAAGAAATCCAAAGATTTGGCTTAAAAATGCTCCGGACTTAGCGAAATGGAGACCGCATATTGAGAGGATGCACACTATTGACGGACTGAGTTATGCCGAAATAGAAAAAGTAATCCGGTGGGTTACGCAACACGATTTCTGGTCTAAAAATATTCTTAGCGCGGAAACGCTGAGACGGCAAACGAGAGAGAAGGATTTTCTCGGATGTATTGAGTCTCAGAAAAAATCAGTACCGAACGTAGATGACGCGCAGAAGCGACTTGCTGAACTTAATGAGAGGTATGGAACATGAATTTTCCGGAAATGATATTGTTTCTTGAAACTCATTATACTGGAACATTTGCGCCTCTAATGGCGGATTTGATTAAGCAGCTTATCGACAGCATGGAGGTTTCTTATCAAGAGGCATTGCAGAGAGTGTTATTGTCGCATACTCAGAAGTTTGGACTTCCAGACTTAGCAGTATTTCAGAAAGCCCTTGCTGATAAGCAGAGTTCACGGCTTGATGTTATTGC
>Ga0209800_10000706_pt1 | contig 45038 bp, 34 predicted proteins | sample Higcelweek8metaG_FD_187174 | JGI IMG/M metagenome (GOLD analysis project Ga0209800, IMG submission 187174) | Freshwater pond sediment microbial communities from the University of Edinburgh, under environmental carbon perturbations - High... | ecosystem: Environmental > Aquatic > Freshwater >...
AATTAATGGATTTTATTGAAGAAATAGAAAAAAATACAGGTAAAAAAGCAATAAAGGAATTCTTACCGATGCAGCCTGGCGATGTAGTTTCAACAGTTGCAGATATAAATAAAATTAGTAAATTAGGCTATAAACCAAAAACTGATATAAAAGAAGGAATTGTAAATTTTATTAATTGGTATAAAGAATATTATAATATTAGTTGTTAAGTAAAAAATACACAGGAGCTTTTATGTTTAATCCCAAAATTTGCGTAGTAGGATTAGGATATGTTGGACTTCCTTTAGCAGTAGAACTTGCGAAATATTTTCCTGTTACGGGTTTTGATATTAAAAAATCAAGAATTGATACATTAGTAAACGGTATAGATCCTACTAATGAGATTTCATCAGATATACTCAAAAGTTCTAAGTTAATATATTCATCTGATCCGTCTGTTATTAAAGATGCAAATTTTATAATCGTGGCAGTACCGACACCTGTTGATGATCATAGAATTCCCGACCTTACTCCACTTTATAAATCATCTGAAACAGTAGGAAAAAATCTTCAAAAGGGAGCTGTTGTTGTCTATGAGTCAACAGTTTATCCAGGAGTGACTGAAGATGAGTGTGTTCCGGTTCTTGAAAAATATTCAGAATTAAAATGGAAAAAAGATTTCTTTGTAGGATATTCTCCTGAGCGTATTAATCCTGGAGATAAAACTCATACTGTTTCAAAAATTACAAAGATTGTTTCCGGAGACACATCTGAAACACTTGAGAAAGTTGCATTTGTATATGGAACCGCAGTAACGGCGGGAGTACATAAAGCAGCGAGTATTAAAGTTGCAGAAGCTGCAAAAGTAATAGAGAATACACAAAGAGATATAAATATTGCATTAATGAATGAATTAAAAATAATATTTGACAAACTGGGAATATCAACAAGAGATGTTCTGAATGCAGCATCGACAAAGTGGAATTTTCTTCCCTTTGAACCCGGATTGGTGGGAGGACATTGCATTGGAGTGGATCCGTATTATCTTGCTTACAAAGCAGAGGAAGTTGGACATCACCCGCAGATAATAATGGCTGGAAGAAGAATAAATGACGCTATGGGGAGATATTATGCCCGTGAATTGATTAAAAAGATGATCAACCGGAAACTTAACATAATGGGAAGCAATATACTTGTGCTCGGGATAACATTTAAGGAAAATGTACCTGATATACGTAACTCAAAAGTTCTGGATATAATACAGGAACTAAAAGAATTTGGAATAAATATTCATGTTTTTGATCCTGTTGCTGATCCCCGGGAAGTTAAAGAAGAGTATGGAATAGATTTACAAACTGATATTACAGAGAAAAAATATGAATCTATAATATTAGCTGTAAAGCATAAAAAATTTATAGAAAATGGAATTGAATATTATTCAAATATGTTAGTTGCAAACGGTATTTTTTACGATATAAAAGAGGTTATCAGATAATGAGTTTTGTTTTAAATAGTTTATTTCTATCAGGATTGTTTGTTGCAGGTCAGGTAATATCCGGATCGAATCTTTCTCAACAGGTCAGTCCTGAAATGATAAAGCAGTTTCAAAGTACTTATAAATCAGAGTATCAGTCACAAGGCTCAAAAATTGGAATGTATCTCTCTGATACTCTTTCAAAAAACAACCGCCCGGAAGATGATATAAAGGATATAAAAGAAATACGAGACTCGACAGATAAGAAGAATGGCAAGAATAAATATAAAGAAGATACACTTGTCAAGAAAAAATTATCGATATATGAAAAAATGTTTATTGGTGAAAACATTGATCCGGACAGTCTTATTGATTCATTGTCAATTTTTGGATATGATGTTTTTAAAAATTCAAAACCATCAACCTTTTCATTAAATAATGATGTTTCAGTACCATCAGATTATCCTATAAATTCAGATGATGAAATTAACATTCTTATCTGGGGAAGAATTAACGAAGAGTATAAACTTAAAGTTGATAGGGATGGAACAATAAATATACCAAGAATCGGACCGATTCCTGTTGCAGGCTTAACATTTGATGCTGTAAAGAAAAATATTAATGATAGAGTTAAAAATATTGAGGGTGTTAATGTAACGATTTCGATGGGAACTTTAAGATCAATAGGAGTATATATTGTTGGTGAAGTTGTTTCTCCGGGATATTATACAGTAAGTGCATTATCAAATGTTACAAATGCTCTTTTTTCATCTGGGGGACCCACTAAAAGCGGCTCTTTAAGAAATGTTCAATTGAAAAGAAATGGTCAGAAAATAGCAAGTTTTGATTTTTATGATTTTCTTATGTCAGGAAATGACAAAACCGGATATCGTTTACAATCCGGCGATGTGATTGTAGTTCCAGTTATACAGGGAATGGTTGCTGTTGTTGGAAATGTAAGAAGAAATGCGCTTTATGAGATAAATGGAAAAACAACACTTGAAAAAATTATAAATGTTGCAGGCGGCATTACTCCATCGGCATGGACAAATAAGATTCAGATTGAAAGATTTCAGAAAAATGAAAAAAGAGTAATTCTTGATCTTGATTCCTGCAGCGATAAATTGCCTGATATTGAAATTACAGATGGTGATATTATAAAAGTATTTCCTGTACTTGACAAAGAAAGTAATGCTGTTTATCTGACAGGAAATGTTTTACGACCAGGGAAATTTCAATATAAAGAGGGGATGAAAATTAGAGATTTACTTACTAATTATAATTCCATTCTACCTGAGACTTATTTTGATTATGCTGTTATTTATCGTATGGAACCGCCGGAATATAAGAATAATATTATTCCTTTTAATTTAAAAAATGCCCTGGAAGATATTAATTCAAAAGATAATCTTGAGTTAAAACCCAAAGATCAGTTGTTCGTTTATAACATAGAATATTTCGAACCGGATCGTTATGTATTTGTTGATGGTGCTGTAACAATGCCTGGAAAATATAAGCTTCTTGATAATATGAGAATCAGGGATCTGATATTATTATCTGGCGGACTTAAGGATGAAGCAAGTCCTATCAGGGGTGAATTGTATAGAAGAACGAGTTTGAATGTTGAAAAAATTGTAACAGAAAAATTTGATTTTTGCATTGAATGTGCAATGGCTGACAGTTCAAAAGATAATATGTCACTTCGTAGGTTTGATCACATATTTATTAGAAGTAAAATGGGGTGGGAAGAAGAACGTAAAGTAAAACTTAAAGGACAGATTGTATATCCTGGGGATTATATTCTTTACGAAGGGGAAACACTTGGTGATTTGATAAAACGTGCTGGTGGCTTTAAAGATAATGCATATCTTGCAGCAGCTGTTTTTACACGTAAATCTGTTAAAGTGCTTGAAGAAAAAAGAATGGATGACTATAGTCGTCAGCTTGAAACAGATATTATGAAATTATCAGCTGAGATTGCCGCAAAAGATAATGCTGATGAAGCTCGCGAATTATTGCAGCAGCAAATGGCACTTAAAGAAAAATTAAAAAATATTAATGCAACAGGGCGAGTAGTTATTGATTTGAGAAACGAAAAAAATTATAATGATTTTTCTCTTGAGGATGGTGATGAAATTGAGATTCCAAGAAATCTTAATACTGTTTCTGTTTTGGGAGAAGTATATAATCCATCGACGTTTAAATATGATATAAAAAATGTTTCTGTTGCTTATTATATTGAGTCGGCCGGAGGTTTAAAAGAAAATTCAGATAAAAAGCATGTTTATATTATTAAAGCAAATGGAATAATAATTACGAATAAGACAGTAAATATTTATTCAGCTGCCCTTGAACCGGGAGATGCCGTAGTTGTTCCTCAAAAGCTACGATATGTAAATGGTAATAAGATTTTTGTAGAGACTGTTGATGCAATATTTAAGATTGCAACATTACTTGCGACAATAACAGCATTGGTCATAGCGATAGATAACTGATTCAATCTGTAGTTGAACGCGAGTGATATATATGCAGATTGTTATAGATTGTATTACAAAAAGCGCAAGGATACTTGGAGCAGAATTTGAGTATTTCTGTAATCAGAATGTGACAATAGCTTGCGAAAAGCGATACGATTAAATTGCGGATTTTAGTTTTTAAATACAAAAGGACATCTTTGTTTAATAAAGATGTCCTTTTTAAATAATTATTTATTGTATCTTATTTATTATCCGGTTCATCCTCAGGTATATCATCAGTAGTACTTTCACCCTCGGGAACGTCAAAACTGTTTTGAGCATCTTCAGCCTGAAGTTCTTCAGGCTGAATTGCAATTATGTCTGATTCAGGATCTTTCTCGCATAGAGTAAGATCAATTACGCGGTCATCTTTATCCAGACTGATAAGTTTTATTCCCTGAGTATTTCTGCCAATTGTGGATATCTTATTAACATCAACACGGATAATAATACCATTTCGAGTTATAAGCATTACATCAAGATCACCAATTACACCTTTTAATGATACAACATTTCCATTTTTCTCAGTGACTTTAATATTAATTATACCGGATCCACCTCTATTTGTTTTACGATAATCAATAACAGGAGTTTTCTTACCATATCCATTTTCAGTTACTGTCAATACTGTTTCTTTTTCATCAACAATAATCATGCTTACGACTTTATCATTATCATGAAGTTTAATACCTCTGACGCCTCTTGTGTTTCTTCCAAGTTCACGAGCAGCGCTTTCATGAAATCTTACTGCCTGACCCTGTAATGTTCCAAGAATTATGTTATTGTCGCCGTTTGTAAGTTTACATTCAATAAGATGGTCATTATCATCAAGATTAAATGCATTTATACCATCACGACGAACATTCTGATAAGCTGATAGTGGTTGTTTATTGATAACACCAAGTTCCGTTGCAGCAACAATGAAATTTTCATTATTAAATTCTTTAACAGTTACAAAAGCTGCAATTTTCTCACCTGGTTTTAAATCAATAAGGTTTATAATAGGTTTCCCACGTGACTGCCGGCTTGCTTCAGGAATTTTGTACACTTTAAGCCAGTAGCACCGACCTGTATTTGTAAAGAACAAAATATAGGAATGGGTTGATGCAATAAACATGGTGTTTATGTAATCATCATCTTTTGATTCCATTCCCATTACACCTTTTCCACCCCGGCCCTGTGATCTGTATGTGTTGACAGATGTCCGTTTAATGTAACCTGCATGAGACATTGTGATTACCATATCTTCATCTGCAATCATATCTTCAATTTCAAAATCACTGCAGGCATCAACAATTTCGGTTCTTCTTGGATCTCCAAAACGTGTTTTTAAATCTATCAATTCATCTTTAACAATTTGCATTCTACGTGAATAATTTGCGAGAATGTCCTGAAGGTCAGTAATAAGTTTAAGAAGTGACTGATACTCTTCCTCAAGTTTATCACGTTCAAGTCCTGTGAGTCTTTGAAGTTTCATATCAAGAATTGCTTTAGCCTGAATTTCAGTAAATTTAAATTCTGCCTGAAGAGCAAGCTGTGCTGTTTCAGTAGAATCAGATCCTCTGATCAAGGCAACTATCTGGTCAATATGATCAAGTGCGATTTTTAAGGCTTCAAGAATATGAGCACGATCCTGAGCTTTTTTGAGTTCAAAATTTGTTCTTCGGACGATTACATTATGCCGGTGATCAACAAAATATGTTATCAATTCTTTTATAGTAAGAACCCGGGGTTGTAAATCTACAAGTGCTAGATTTATTATTCCGAAAGTTGTCTGCATCATGGTCAATTTATAAAGCTGATTTAGAATAACATCACCAAATGCATCTTTTTTAATGCCTACAACAATTCGCATACCTGATCGGTCTGATTCATCACGAATAAAAGAGATTCCATCAACAGTTTTTTGTCTGACAAGATCAGCCATTTTTTCAAGCAGAGTACTTTTGTTAACCATGTAAGGAATTTCGGAAATGATAATTTCCTCACGGTCATTTTCAGTTTTTGTAACTTCTGCTTTTGCGCGAACAATTACTTTTCCTTTACCGGTACGATAAGCTTCAAGAATTCCGCCACGACCTAAAATTATTCCACCTGTTGGAAAATCAGGGCCGGGAAGAATTTTAAAAATATCATCTACTGTAATATCCGGATTGTCAATTACTGCAACAATCGCATTTACAACTTCTGTAAGATTGTGAGGTGCCATGTTGGTTGCCATACCAACAGCAATACCAGTTGAACCATTGACAAGCAGGAAAGGAACTTTTGAAGGCAGTACAGAAGGTTCTTTAAGAGATTCATCATAGTTTGGTACAAAGTCAACAGTATCTTTTTCAAGATCTAAAAGCATCTCTTCGGCAAGTGCAGTCATGCGACATTCGGTATATCGCATTGCTGCAGGCGGGTCTCCGTCAACAGATCCAAAGTTTCCCTGTCCGTTAACCATTGTATAACGCATTGAAAAATCCTGGGCCATACGAACAAGGGAATCGTAGACTGCTACATCACCATGTGGATGGTACTTACCTATTACATCTCCAACAACACGTGCAGATTTTTTTGTAGGTTTATTATGTACAAGATTAAGATCTTCCATCCCAAAAAGCACACGACGGTGAACAGGTTTTAAACCATCTCTTACATCAGGGAGTGCTCTGGCTACAATAACACTCATTGAATAATCGAGATAAGATTTCTGCATCTCGTTTTCAATGAAAATAGGAAAAATGTTCGAATTATCACTCATTAGATATCACCTCTCAAAAAGTCCCCATTTTCAATTTTCAGAAGATGAGGGATTGCATGGTGTGCTGTTGAATCAAATGTTAAGGGAGTAATTGTAATTGATTTATTAATCAAAGCTCTTGAATCAAAAGCATCAGAATTTTCAACATCTTTTTTTTCCCCATAAACGACAAATCCTTCACCTGATTTGTGGGCTTTAGATTCTATTTTTTTATAGTGGTCATCAAAAAAAGCCAGACTCTGCCATGTTATTTTAGTATTCTTGACATCTGCTAAAGAACACGCAGGAAAATTAATATTATAATAAGTTCTGGGAAAAGAAGATTGATTATCAGATGAAAGTATGTGTTCAATAATTGACGGGACTATTGTAGCGTAATCACTTGCATAATTAAAAGCTTCACTGCAAACTGAGAATGCAAAACTTGGAATATTCCAGAAAGCACCTTCACGCGCAGCTGCAACAGTACCTGAATAAAAAGCTGATAAGCCGGAATTCTCTCCATTGTTTATTCCAGAGACGACAATATCAGGTTTTTTTGAAAGAAGATGTCCAATTGCAAATTTGACACAATCTGCAGGTGTTCCGTTAACTATATATCCTTTGAATGATTCGCAGTCTTCCGTTTTGACATAATGCAACGGATTATTAAATGTAAAAGCATGACCGACACCGCTTTTTTCATGTTCCGGTGCTACAACAATTACATTGAATTTTTTTATAAGCTCTGAATAAAGAATTTTGATTCCATCAGCGTGAAATCCATCATCATTAGTCAAGAGTATTGTAAGTCGTTTGTTCATATTATACGTCAAGATTCTTTACTCTATGCGCATTAGCTTCAATGAATTTTCGTCTTGGTTCAACTTCTTCACCCATTAACATTGTAAAAATCCGGTCCGCTTCAACGTAATCTTCAAGCTTAACCTGCAAGAGTGTTCGTGTTTCAGGATTCATAGTAGTTTCTGCGAGTTGGTCAGGATTCATTTCTCCAAGACCTTTATAACGCTGAACAGATATATTTTTTTTGTCCTGCCATCCATTAAGATAGGAATCTCTTTGTGCTTCATTGAATGCATAGTGTTCTTCTTTACCGCACTTTACTTTAAAAAGCGGAGGTTGAGCGACATAAATATTTCCATTATTTATAAGGCCTGGCATATGTCGGAAAAAGAATGTTAATAATAGTGTTCTTATATGTGCGCCATCAACATCAGCATCAGTCATAATTATAATTTTGTGATATCTCAGTTTATTCACATTAAAACCGTCTTCATCATCAGCCCGGCCAAATCCGGTTCCAAAAGCCTGGACCATGTATTGAATTTCCTCGTGAGATATAATTCTGTCAATGCGGGCTTTTTCTACATTAAGAATTTTACCTTTGAGAGGCAAAATAGCCTGAAAAGTTCTATCGCGTCCCATTTTAGCACTTCCACCTGCGGAATCTCCCTCAACAAGAAAAATTTCACAATGTGAAGGATCTTTATCACTGCAATCAGCCAATTTTCCAGGTAATCCCCCGCCATCCATGATTGATTTTCTGCGGGCAAGCTGACGAGCTTTTCTTGCAGCTTCACGGGCAACTGCTGAATTAATGCATTTATCGATAATTTTTCGAGCAATCGCAGGATTTTCAAGTAGATATGTGGAAAGCATATCATTGACAGCAGCTTCTACAATTCCAAGAATATCAGAATTACCAAGTTTCCCTTTTGTTTGTCCTTCGAACTGAGGATTAGGAAGTTTTACACTGACAACACATGTAAGACCTTCTCTGAGGTCTTCACCTTTCATCTCAAGCTTATCATTTTTAAGAAGGTTATTAGATGTGATATAATTATTAATTGCTCTGGTAAGACCTTTTTTAAAACCTGAAAGATGAGTGCCGCCATCAATTGTGTTTATATTATTAGCAAATGAAAAGATGTTTTCTACATATGAATCATTGTATTGCATTGCCAGTTCAATTTCTATATTATCTTTTGTATGAAAAAAATAAAGCGGCTGAGGATGCAGCGCAACTTTATTTTCATCAAGATATTGAATATAGGATACTAATCCTCCAGGGTAATGAAAGATATGATTTTTCCCCTCAGGTCTTTCATCAGTAATGGTAATTGTAATACCTTTATTTAGAAAAGCCAGTTCCCTTAAACGCTTTGCAAGAATTTCGTAACTATATTCAAGAGTTTCAAAAATTTCAGCGTCTGGTTTAAATGATATTTTTGTTCCACGGAAATCAGTTGTGCCAATAGTCTGAATATCAGCTTTTACGTCTCCGCGTTCGAATTCCATGAAGTAGATTTTACTATCCCTATAAACATATGCTTTAAGCCATATAGAAAGTGCGTTTACACAAGAAACGCCGACCCCATGAAGTCCACCGGAAACTTTATATGAGGAGTTATTGAATTTTCCACCCGCATGAAGAGTAGAAAGAACAAGTTGAAGAGCAGACATTTTCTCTTCTGTATGATAATCAACAGGAATACCGCGTCCATTATCAAGTACGGAAATTGAATTATCTACATGAATAGTAACATCTACTTTATTGCAATATCCAGCCAATGCCTCATCTATAGAGTTGTCCACAACTTCATAGACAAGATGATGAAGTCCGGAGGAACCAGTACTGCCGATGTACATTGCAGGACGTTTTCTTACAGCTTCAAGACCTTTAAGGGCTGAAATACTTTCTGCATTGTAACTATTATCATTTTCGCTCATAAATGCTCCAAATGTTGATAGAGGTATCTATCAATAAAAAACAATATCATTTAAAGAGGTACAATCAGTCTCTTTTTTGATCATTTTTATTATTTCATATTTTAGGTAAGAAATTTCGTTTCGCCAGCTTGCTGATGTAACTTTAACATAAAGCCGGCCATCTTCCATACGCGTACACTCAGTAACAGACGCTATTTTTTCACCAACAAGATCTTTCCACTTGGCAACAACGTCCCATTCTTTGCATGCAGTAAGGTAACCTCTTTCGGAAAGAATTGAATCAATTAATAAACCAATTCTTTCAGGACTTTTTTGTTTTTTCATGCTTCATAAACCTTTCCGTAATCGATTACAAAATGCGGAAGTGTTTTTTTTAACTGTGAAGTAAATACAGGTGTTGCTATGAAAAGTTGTCCTTTACTTTCTATAAGAGGCAGTACCCGCGATATTCGTTTTGGATCTAACTCAGAAACTGCATCGTCAATCAGAAAAATCATTTTTTCTTTACGGTACTTTTCTATACAAACAACTGAACTTAATTTTAATGAAAGAACAATTGAACGACATTGTCCCTGTGAACCGTATTGTTTAACCATCTTTTCATCAAGTAGGAATCCGATATCATCTCTGTGTGGTCCGACAGTAGAAAATCCGGCTTCAAGGTCTTTATTTCTTCGTTCCTGTAGCAATTTATAAAATACATTTTTGCACAGTTCTTTACTACTACAATTAAAAGAAATTGATGGTTTATATAGAAGTTCTGTGAACTCCCTGTTATCACAAATTTCTTTATAAAAGGACTGATAATTTTGATTAATATCGTTTATAAGGTTTTCTCTTTTAGAAATCAAATAGGAACCGTATTCAGCCATTTTCAACTCATATATTTCACATTGAATAGAATCAAAATTCCGGGATAGCAGAAGGTTGCGACATCGAAGATAAAACATATATTGAAGGAGAACTTTAAGATACTCGGGATAAATCTGACTGCAGGTAATATCAAGAAATTTACGTCTGATCTCAGGTGATCCATAAACCAGTTCAAGATCATCAACACCAAATGAAACTATTGGTCTCATTCCAAACCATTCTGTAACAGAACGAACCGGTTCACTGTTGAGTTTCATAACAGTTTTTTTTTGTCTGTCAAAACCGTATGACGCAATTACGGGATCCTCACTATCAGAAATAAAAGAACCTTCAAGAAAACTGAAATCTGAGTCGTTTTTTATCATTGATATTTTACGTGCATCACGCTGTGATTTACCGGTACATAACATATAAATTGATTCTAAGAGATTGGTTTTTCCGGATCCATTTACCCCTTCAAAAACAGCACCGTCAGGATAGAATTCTATTTTTAGATTTGAATAATTTCTAAAATTTGTAAGATTTAGATTTTTTAAAAACATATTTATAAAATACGTTTTTGTTACTGGATTTTTCTATTTATATCAGATTTGGATATGTGATTTTCAATTGGAATAATTATTTATCAAATTAAAAATAAATCGATAATAGTATATCAATAATTCTTATTTAAAAAACATTAGAGAAATTTGTATGATATTAAAAAGCAGGGATTAAACAGATTGTATATAGATAGTTTTAATTATGTTTTGAAAAAAGGTCGTTCATATTTATTTGAACGACCTTTATAAAAATGGACTAAAAATTAAATAATAATCAGATTTTTCTGATTTCTTCATTTGATAAAAGTTTATAATTCTTTTCAAGTAATATTTTTAATGCTTTGTCAGGATCTTCAAAACGTAAGAACAGAATTGCCCTATTGGATGTTTGTTCAACAAATGAATAGGTGTATTCAATATTAAGATTGTTTTGATCGCAAAGGCTCATAATATCATAGAATATTCCTTCGCGGTCATCAATTGCAACTGCAATTACCGGGTTTTGTTTGACAAGAAATCCTGCTGCTTTAAGTACTTCATATGCTTTTTCAGGTTGGTTTACAATCAGACGTAGTATTCCAAAATCAGATGAATCAGCAACAGCAAGAGCACGTATATTTATGTGATTATCTTTCAGAACCATGGCAACATTAGCGAGTCTGCCTGCTTTATTTTCAAGAAAAATTGAAATCTGCTGGACTTTCATAATTACCCCTCTGTCAAATGATTCTTTTGTCAATAATACGTTTAGCTTTTCCTTCACTGCGTTCAATGCTTTTAGGTTCAACAAGTTTAACTTTACTATGTATCAATAGTTCATCACGCAGTTCGTGTTCAATTTCTCTTTCCTTCTGTTCAACATATTTGATTTCATCAGAAAAAAGTGACTCATTCATTTCAACCTGAACTTCCAGATAGTCAAGTTGATCCTTGCGATCAACAAGAATCTGATAATGAGGTTCAATTCCTTTTATTCTTAAAAGAACCTGTTCAACCTGGGAAGGAAAGAGGTTGACTCCGCGAATTATAAGCATATCATCAGTGCGGCCAAGAATCCTATGCATTCTCACACTGGTTCTTCCGCATTTACATTTTTCCCGGTTAAGATAAGTAATGTCACGAGTTCTGTAACGTATAACAGGAGTACCATCTCTGGTAAGAGTGGTGAATACAAGTTCTCCCTTATGGCCATCAGGCAGGACTGCTCCAGTATTTGGATTAATAATTTCAGGATAAAAATGATCCTCGAAAATATGCAGCATATCCTGATGTTCGCATTCAGAAGCAACTCCGGGTCCAATGATTTCAGTTAAACCGTAAATGTCAATTGCTTTCAATCCAAGCTTATCCTGAATTTCAGCACGCATGTTTTCACTCCATGGTTCTGCCCCGAAAAATCCTGATTTAATTGGAAATTTTCTAATATCAATACCTTCTTCACGGGCAAATTCAGCAATATAAAGACTGTAAGATGGTGTACAGGCAAGAATTGTTGCCCCGAAATCTTCCATAATTGTTAATTGACGTTTTGTGTTTCCACCTGAAATTGGAATGACTGTTGCACCAATTCGGCGTGTCCCATAATGTACACCAAATCCTCCAGTGAATAACCCATATCCGAATGCATTATGAACAATATCCTCTTTGTTTGTATCTCCCATGGAGAGTGTTCTTGCCATAACTTCCGACCAGATATCAATATCGTTCTGAGTGTAAGCATTAACAACCGGTTTGCCTGTTGTTCCTGAAGAGGCGTGTACTTCAACAATATTTTTCTTGTCAGTTGACAGGAGGCCAAAAGGATAAACATCACGCATTTCATTTTTAGTAAAAAAAGGAAGCTTTTCAATGTCTTCAATATTTTTTATATCCGAAGGAGAAACTCCCAGGGCCTTCATTTTCGCCTGATAAAAAGGTACCCTTAAGTAGACTCGCTCAACCAACTCTTTGAGACAAGTTCCCTGAAATTTTCGGAGCGAAGAAATCTCCATTGTCTCAAATTCTTTATTCCAGATCATAACAGAACCCCTTGAAAATTGGCAGGTTAATCAAAATCAAATTGTACTATTGAAAGAATTCAGTAAATAGATTATTAAATATAATCTTTATATTTATAAATAATATGTGTATTTATTTTAAAATTTTATTAAAAGCTTTTTAAAGCCCATAAAATGTGCAAAATAAGCCAAGAATTATATATGAAAAAATATTTTTGTGTAACAATAACTTATTATTTCAGTGATAACCATTTTTAATCCCTCACTGGATGTAAACCATTTTTCAGGCGGGTAATCACGGTTTTCAATTGAAATAATACCAAGAGTTGTCTGATTTATTAGAACTTTTTTAAATAATATCTGTGATCTGCGGGCATGTACTCCTAAAGTAATAAGATTGGCATCAGGTAGCGATTTGTTGTTTTTGTCAAGCCAATTTTGCAGAGTAAAGGCAGAAGTATAAGTGCGATCTTTTTGGATATATGGCGCAGGTATTTCTGTAATCACAGAATCGGGTATTCCAAGAGATTTCAAAGTTGCTGCACCAAGAGTTGCAAAATCTTTAAATTCTTTCAGAAAAGAACCCCGTTCGAGCGGTCCTCCGGTAACATAAATTTTATTAATATTTTTTTCTTTATAAATAGTGATAATTTTATCAAAGCAATAATCGGGCAGCCAACCTTCAATTATAAGCACCTTTGAATCAACGGGTTTGGTAACAGCCAAAAACGAATGAATTGATACTATAGGTATGTAAATGATAATAAATAAAATACAGAAAAAGAGAAGCCATCCGGAAGCAGTCGGAAGTAATATATTTTGTTTTTTCAATAATAAAGAAAATTTCATTTTTTTGGCTATTGTTAATAGAATAGAACATTGTATACTTAAGTATACTGAAAAATGGAAAATAATAGATTAAAATACAAATTTTACAATAAACAAATAAGAAGAATATCGATAAAAGAAATATTTTTACAAATAGATAATAGATTCAGTTACAGGCAAATTGAAAAGACGTATTTGATCAATTACAGTTGCGTTGGCTTAATTTTAAAAATTACAGGATCGCAGGAGGATTAATGGAAAAAGATTACAGAAAGAAAAGAGTTTCTATGATTAAATTATCAACCTTTATTTTGATATTTCATTCCTTTGTTATCAGCGCAATTGCGCAGCAGATTGCCGATAATGCATCTCTTGATCAATCAAAAAAACAGCTTATTGTTCCTATGAAAAATATAGAAGCTGTATATTACGACAATGTCTCAAAATTGCCAAAAATTGAACATAGTGACAGTTACTATGCACAGGTAACAGACCAGATAATTTTTAAGGAATTATCAAAAAGTTTCAAATCGGTTGAAATACTGACTGACTCTATAGATGTAAATAAAATTTATTCACTTTTGAGTTATGATAAGGATTCAGGAAAAGTTATCAGGAAAGATAATTTTTCAAAAGTGCTTCAGGAAATTGCGACAAAATATAAAGCTGATTTTATTGTTCTTCCAGAATTTTGTAAATTAACCTATAAAACCATTCATCAGAAAAACTGGCGTGAGGCAAAAGGTGGAAGCAGTTATGAACGTCCGGTAAACGTAGTTGCATCATCGGAGTTTTCAATGGCTTTTTATCAAAAAGATGGTGTATTCAATAGAGAAGCAAAAGGTGTTGCGCAGAGTAAGAAACCACTTTTTTATTCTTATGCAAAAAAAGGGAAATATGAAAAAGATGTTGTTGATAATTCACGGAAAAAATATGCACCACCATTATTGAAAGCTCTCAGCAAGTCGATTGGTGATGCATTTAACAATTTATGAGTTTTTGGAATATTCATATAAATTTAAGTAAGCTGTAAATTGCAGCACCTGCAGATGTATATAAAAAGCGATTTAAATAGATATTGATTATTTACTCTTTATCTGGTCAAAACCTGAAATAAGATTATTTTGGATCAGGTATGGGAATTGAAGGTGTCGTAACTATTTTTTAATCTGGTGCCTCAAAGGGTTTTCTTTCTTCAGGTCCAGCATGTGGAGTGGTTGAATTATTATTTTGAGTTGACCCTGTGGAGGTGCTCTCTACAGTTGAAGTTGATACAGATGGGTTTTTTAGACTGAAACCGGCTTTAGCTGCTTCTTTCAATGTTTTTTTAGTTTTATTATCAATAGACTCCAAATCATCTATGGCTGTTTCAATTAGCGAGAATATAGCGGATTTCAGACCATTTGCGATTGCATCCTTCAGTTTAGGTTTTAAAGATTCTGGTACAAGGGGAAGCCAATCTACAATAGGATTAAATCTGGGCGCGATCAAAAGCAATATCTGCACCTTTAAGATCCTCATCACCGCCAGCATGGCCGATAATCAGCAATTCTGCTTTAGGATCGCTCTTATGCATATCGATTATTGTTTTTATTCCCGGTAAATCCTGAGGTAGCAGGAAACTTTTGTTGGCATCAAAAAGCATGCCTGTGAGGCGGGCACGTTTTACAGCTTTTTTGTCCAGAATAATATTATACGTTTCGCAAGGTTTAAGATCGGTCAAAACTGACCATTTCCCTGCGTCAAAGTCAAATTTTGGATAAATATCCGGCATACAGTTCTATTCCAGTCTTATAAATGTATACAAGCTACTATCAAAAATACTTAAACTGAAAAACTAATATGAAATTGTGTCTGATTAAAAAGTAACAATATGTCTGAAAAGGCCAGTAATTTAAGTTAAAAAACCGGTTTGAAATAGTTGACATTTCAAACAATGCTGATTGAGATGAATATCGGTGTAACAGAAAAGAGGTTTAATTATTTCAGGTCAGATTGGGGCAGGTTATCTGTCAAAAGATGATTAATTTCCGCCTGACATTACGTTTGAGTAATAAAATTTTTAATCTGTTAGATTTACAAAAATAGAATCTGTAACACATTTTGTCAAGAAAGGTCAGTTATTTTAGAAATATTATTTTTTAATCTGAAGCGTTGTATTTACATGTCATCATAATGATGAATATCTGCATTGTGAGTAATTTTAAAGAATGCGATAATTATTGAAAAAAAAGCTGATTTAGGTTTATAAAAAAAAACCGAAAACTAAAAATAGATTTCGGCTAAATCTTTTCACAACCAAGTTTGTTAAATTGACAACTTGTTATTTACGTAAACTTTTATAAACATTCCATGTGGTTGAAATCAGTGTTGATACGTCACTGTATTTTGCTTTCCAACCAAGAAGGTTTGATGCTTTTTCTGATGATGCAACTACTTTTGCAGGATCTCCAAGTCGGCGTGGTGCGATATTAGCATGAATCTGTTCGCCGGTAATATCACGGGTTTTTTCAATCATTGCCTTTACACTTATTCCGTGCTCGCTTCCAAGGTTGACAGTCAGACTTTCTTTTTTTTCAACAATATATTCAAGCGCTCGGACATGTCCATCGGCAAGATCATTGACATGAACATAATCTCTGATACATGTTCCATCTGGTGTATCCCAGTCATTTCCGTAAATTGACATTTTTGGACGTATTCCGGCTGCAACTTCCATGATTATCGGAAGTAGATTCTGCGGGTTTTGTTCAAGTCCCCTGATCCGGTTAAAAATATCATAACCGGCAGCATTAAAATATCTTAACGCTGCGAATCTGATTCCCTTCAGACGGTCATACCAGTAAAGAATGCGCTCTATTTCAAGTTTTGTAAATCCGTAATAATTCTCGGGATTTACAGGATGGTTCTCATCCATGGGAATATATTTGGGTTCACCGTAAACAGCGGCAGTTGATGAGAATACAAAATTACTTATTCCGGTCTCACACATTGCATTTAGAATATTGATTGCACCTGTGATATTATTGACAGAATATTTCTCCGGCAGAATCATTGATTCATTTGCTGCTTTAAGGGCAGCAAAATGAAATACAGCATCGAACCCTTTGGAAAGAGCAGCAGTTAATTGAGAATAATTAAGAATATCACCTTCAATCAGTGATGTATCAGGACCAATATTTCCTTTTGATCCTGATGAAAGATTGTCAAAAATGGTAACACAGTGACCTTTGTCAATGAGTGTTCTGACAACGTGACTTCCAATATATCCGGCTCCGCCTATGGCAAGAATTCGCATTTGTATGTTCCTTTAAAAAAAGATTTATTTCTTTTTTAGTGCTGCAGACAGGGCTGCTCCGAATTCTGTTGATGAACTCTTAACCTGCTCAGGGGCTTTGTGCTGCTGCTTTTTCATAAATTCAGAGACATCAACCTGATGTTCACGGGCATCTTTCATACCAAGTGAAAGAGAAATTCTTCTGCTGTCAAGATCTATTGATTCAACAACAACAGCAATCTGATCACCTTCCTTGAGTGTGTCTTTTTTATCAGCAACAATATTTGAAAATACAAGTAAACCTGTAACTGATTCTGCAAGGTCTATAAAATATCCGTATTTTGTTTTCTTTGCAACTGTACCTGTTATTTCAGAACCGACAAGATATCGCTGATCGGCATCTTTCCAGGGATCATCTGCTACATCTTTAAGACTGAGAGAAACAGTCTTTTTTGATGTGTCAACAGCAAGAATATTAACATTTACAAGTGCACCTTCCTGGACAATCTCTGATGGGTGATGAACACGTTTGCCCCATGACATTTCGCTGATATGAACAAGTCCTTCAACACCCGGAGCTATTTCAACAAAAGCTCCGAAATTTGCAAGACGGGTAACTTTTCCCTGAATAGTCTGGCCAACGGAGATTTGTGATGAAATAGTTGTCCAGGGATTATCAAGAACCTGTTTTATGGAAAGTGAAATTTTTGAATTGCGTAAAGGTGTTTTTTTCTCTATTCCAATAAGTATGCATTCTATATCCTGACCGACATTGAAAGAATCATTGAGGTTGTCTGCACGTTCCCAGGATACTTCCGAAATATGCACAAGGCCTTCAATTTCGCCAAGGTCAACAAAAAGACCAAAATCAGTTATACGTGAAATCTTACCTTTAAGAACTTTACGATCTGCAATATTTTCAGAAAGTGAATCCAACTTTGTTCCAAGCTGTTCTTCAAGAAGGGGAATACGTGAAACAACAATGTTGCGACCACCTTCTGCGACTTTAGTGATCATAAAATCATAGACTTTTCCAAGATAGCAGTTTACATCTTCAGTAAATTTAATATCAATCTGCGAAACAGGGCAGAATGCTCTGTGACCCATTATTTTTACATTCAAACCGCTTTTGCTGACGCCGGTAACTTTTCCCTGTACCGGAACCCTGTCTTTCATTGCATCAATAAGTTCATCAACTGCAGCACTGCTTCCACCAAGACTTTTGCTCAGCATGGTTTCATTATTATCATTTGAAATAACAAACGCTGTGATTTTATCACCCTCTTTTACTACAGGCACATGCTCATCATTGAAAAATTCACTTAATTTCATCATGGCTTCGTTTTTACTTCCAATATCAACAAATACAAACTCTGATCCGATTCTTGCAACCAAACCTTGTACTTTTGTTCCCGGCCTTACGTCAGTGACGATTTTTTTGTCGTAATCATTAATCATTTTCATCAGTTGATCAGTAGATTGATCAGCTGATGTATTTTCATCAAAGAAATTATCATTTTTGTTTTGCATACAATTGAATCTCCTGAAAACGTAAGAAGGCAAACAAAACAGACTTTATATGTGCGGTATTACACTCGTTTATAATGAAAGACTGCGTATAGAAAAACAGAAAAAATCGATTTGGCTATTCAGTTTTGGTTCAAAATACAATTTGGTAATCCCCAAACATAAAATCATTTGAGAAATTAGATAATAAATGGCAATAAGGTTTGCCCGGGTCATTAAAATGAATATATCTTAAATGAAATTGTGTGTAAAGTCAGAATTATTATTATTATTGTTTTAATTACTGTTAAATCATCATGTTATGATTAAATTTATATTCATCTTTCAATTTATTAGTATATTGTTCATTTAGGGTTTTATTTTCTGTTTTTGAAAGTATTGAGGTTTTTAGTGGAGATTTGTGTTCTCAGAAGTGGATCAAGCGGGAACTGTACTTATATTAAATATAAGGAGACAAAATTACTGCTTGATGCCGGCGGTATGAGCCAGCGCAGGATGCGTGAATTGCTTGTTGATGAAATTGAGCTTTTACCGGAACAGTTAAGCGGTCTCTTAATTACCCACACACACTCTGATCATATTAATTATTCAGCTCTCAAGGTATGTGAAAAGTGTAATATTCCGCTTTATGTTCATGAAGATAATCTCTCAGCAATGGGGAAAGCATTTGGAACAAAGGTTATGTCAAATATTGAAATAAGGAAATTTAATAACGCACCATTTGAAATTGATGAAAATATTGAGGTTATACCATTTGAGGTTTCTCATGATGCATTAAAAACAACATCTGGTTTTTCATTAATTGATGCATCAGGGATGAAGTGTACTTATGCTGCAGATCTCGGTCATTTTCCGGATTCCCTTGTAGAACAATTTATTGAGTCTAAAGTTATTTTTCTTGAAGCAAATCATGATGTTGAACTTCTATGGAAAAATCCTGACAGGCCATATATTCATAAAAAACGTGTTACCGGGGATTATGGTCATTTATCAAATGACCAGTCCGCTGAAGCACTGCTGAAGATACTTGATAAGACAGATGCTGTACCTGAGAAAATTGTGTTATGTCATTTGAGCAATGATCATAATTCACCGGCACTTGCACTTGAAACCATTGGTGGAATTTTTAAAAAGAACAATATTCATATACCACTTGTTGCAGCTATGCGTCATGAGAAAACAGAAACATTCATCATATAACGGGGTTTATTTTAATTATATTTTAAATAAATATGTGCCAGATATGTCTTTTTAGTTGTCAACCTATTTCAATTACAGGTCTTATTTATAAAAAACTCTTCTTTTATCAAATCCCATTCCCGCGCTATACCATCTTCATCATTTGTACAGCATGAAATTCTTTGTGCGGCGGATTTTACTTCTGGATCAGCATTTTTCATAGCGATTCCAAGTCCGACTTTTTCAAGCATCGGAATGTCATTGGGTGCATCGCCGAAGGCTACTACATCTTCAATATTGATATTATATGAAGAAGCCAGGGCTTCAATGCCAGTTCCTTTGTTTGCATTAATGTTCAAAAACTCAAGATAATAATCCCATGTTCTGCATATGTAAATTGATTCGCTCCAGATTGAACGGAAATAAGTTTCTATTTTATCAAGCTCTTCCGGATCCCCGATAAAGATTATTTTTGATGGCGCTTTGCCGTTAAAATGGCTGAAACTTGTCACATAAGAATAGTGGCTTCTTGTTTCATTGAAATAAAGATCATACCACTGAATACTGCCATCATGCTTAACACCGTATAGTTTATTATCGATATAATAATTAAGTGCAAAAGTTTTATCGTATGCATAATCAATCAGGAAATCTGCATAATCAGCAGGAAGTGGAGAATTATAAATAGGAGTTGTTATATCAAAAGCATTTTTATAAACAACAGCACCATTCAGAGTAAGTAATGCTATCGTGTTCTGAATTTTACTGACATATTGCTGCATACTGCTTCCTATTCGGCCTGATGCAAGTGCCACAATACATCCCAGATCAAGCATTTCCTTCAGAGCTCTGATATTATTTGAAGACAGCTCCTTTTTGCTGTTCAGTAATGTACCATCAAGATCAAAAGCAAAAAGTTTTGGAAACATACAGAGAATCCTTTAAAAAATACAATTAATGGAGAGTGTTCTTTAAAATGCCTTTTCTATGTTTCACTCACATTATAATTATCGGTTTAAATTTAATTTAACTTGATATCAAACATTAAAGCTGCGATTCTATTACAATGAGAATATTACAATTAAAACGTTTATAAATAAAGCTGCAGATACAAAAAACGGTTCTATTTTAAAAAAACACTGAATTCATAGTTTGTCTTTTATGTTAAGATATCTGGAAAAATGACAAAATAAATAAATTATGTACCCTTGAATGGTTGAAAAATATAAAATAAGGCAGTGCGACAAATTACTATGTATTTTAAAAAATGACAAAACGTCAGATTTTTATCAATCAGATTATAATAATATCTAAATGTCGATGCAGCAGATAAATGACTGGATAATGTAATGAAATACCAAGTGACTGTTTTTTTAAATGGTTACAAGGCATATAATATATTTAATAAATATTGAAGAGACGTAAGCCATGTTTGCAGATATGCAAATATTGTTTTTGTGATAAGAAAGGACAGGGGAATATGGAAGAACTTAAGGAAGCAGTCCGTAAATACAGTAATGATTATCTTCTGGAACAGTTTATTGATTGTCAGGAAGAATATACTCCAGATGCTCTGAAAATACTTAAGTTTGAAATTGACAAAAGAAATATCGGCCAGGAAGAAATAGATAATTTCTTGAAAAGTAAAGAGACCGGGCTTGATGAGAAGAAGCCTCTTGATACAAAGGACTTTGTTTCTTTTGATCATCAGTTCTCTCATACAGATATTATTCTTGCAGTGGCAATACTTAGGGACAGTAAAATAATTTTTTATGTTGACAATGATGAATCTTCAGAAACAATTCCTATTGAAAGTGAAGCAGTAAAGCGTTATACGATTCATGTGCATAAGGACTATATTGAAAAAACACATGAACTTCTTGATGAGCACTTTGCGAAAAATGACGGCCTTTATTCATTTAAATATGCTGGTGCCATTGAACGTCTGAGATCATTTAATTTTTATGATCTTCATCTCAGTGAAATGGAAGCAAAGGAAACTATTGAGGTTGATTTGACAAGTGATGAACGTGAAATTGTCATTCAATATGGAAAAAGGCTGCTTGATGAAGTTGATAAAATAGAAAAATCACAGGAGCGTGTGGTTTTCTATTATGATGCAATCGAGCCGCTTGTTGAGTATCTTTCCGATATGTCAAATAAAATGATGTGCAGGTCGGATCTTCTGGCGATACTTGAAATATTGCAGATTTACTCACAGGAAACAGACTTTCCGCAGTCAATGAATGATTCAATAGCTACACTTCTGAGTTTTTTTCTTGACGCATGATTCTAAATGAGTTTATTCTAAAAATGTAAAAGATGCAGCGTTTTCGAATTCCGAAAGGGAATAAAACGGTGTATCCTTTTTAATATGTACAATTAATCCCCTGCCTGCTGATTCTGATGCAAACAGGGCAATTGACACGCAGTTGCAGCCTGGTTTCAGAGCCCGGATAATCTGATAGGATTCATTGACGAGCTGCTTTTTTGCTGATGAATTGGAACTATACTCCAGGTAATAACTGCTGTCGCTTCTGAGTTCGGCATTTCTGATTTTTCCAAATGGTTCAACAATTGTTGTAATATTAAAAATATTATCTCCAAAAAGTCTGATCATCTCATCCCTGACTTTGTCAGCTTTTTTTAATTCATTCATACTATAGTAAGTATTCATAAGTCCATACCAGGCTCTATAGTTGTATTTGTTAAATGAAATTGCCAATTTGTAAAACTTAATCGCCATTTCTGAGTTGTCACTATATTCAGATGCGGAATCTGCATAATCCCTGGATATTGCTTTGTCAATTGCAGATATATTTATATTCTTTTTGTTGTTTACACTTTGAGATTTATTATCATTTGATACGGGTTCAATGTTCAATCCGGAGAGGAGAGATTTCGGATTTTTATTTGTTGAAATAATTATCAGTAAAACCGGCAGCAATATAATTACTGATACAATTAAAATAGTTGACCAATGGATCTTTTTTTCAGGTTTTTTTGTAATAACAGGTATTTCATCAATCGGCAGGTGATGAACTATTTGAGGTTGTGCATCTGCTTTTATAGTTGTAACCGGATTTGAAAAAGTCAAATTTGCATCAGGTGGACGAATGGAGGAAGAAAACAGAGGTTTTACTTCCGGTTTTTTTTCTGATAAAATCTTCTTAAAAGTTATCCCAAGTGGACCAAAACGATCCACAGTCTGTAATATTTCATCATCTGAAGCATCTTTAAGAAATATAAAAGGAGGTTTTAAAGTAATATCTAATGCCTTTTGAAGTGATATTGATTGTTTCTGGCAAATAAGACGCGCGATTACTTTACGTGCATGATCATTTTGAATAGATGTAATTATTATATCCTGTCCCATAGGGATTATTATATCTTAAATACATCAATAAGAAAATAGAGAATATTTTGAATTCGAGGCGTTTAAACTTGACTCAAATATGTGGCAGGATTCATATTTAGTGTTCTGTATAATATGGTGGGTCTATTTTTGAAAGGAACCATTTTCGATGTCGAGCGTTAAAAAGAAAAGAAAAGCCAAGATTAATCGGCATAAAAGAAAAAAACGTCGTCGCCTGAACAGACATAAAAAAAGAAAAGTATAGTTAGCTGACTATCTTATCTTTTGGCATGTAATAAATCAGGTAAGCACAAAGTTTCTGGGTGGAGTAATCCACCCTTTTTTTATCCAAAAATTATTTTCACTTAAAGTTACTCAACTTCTTAAATTATAATATATTACAATGATTCAAATAAAGGGAATTGTCAAGGACATAACCTTTCAGAATGAAGATTCTGGTTTTGCAGTCATTCAACTTGCACCCGAAAACAATGTCAGGCAGATTACCTGTGCGGGAATTATGCCGTCAATTGGTACAGGTGAATCTATTATCATTAATGGTGAATGGGTAATTCATAAAAAATTTGGAAAACAGTTTGAAATAAAAAGTTTTGAAATAGTCAGGCCGACAACACTTGATGGTATTTCTACACTTCTTGGTTCAGGATTATTTTCGAATATTGGTCCAGCACGTGCAAAATCAATTATTGAAAAATTTGGTCTTGAAACTCTTGATATTCTTGATAATGAGCCGCAAAGGCTCCAGGAAGTTCCAGGTATCGGGAAAAAATTTTGTGACAAAATTAAAAGCACCTGGGAAACGCAGAGACATCTTAGAAGTCTGCTCCTGTTTTTACAGGGATACGGCGTTACACTCAATCTTGCACTAAAAATTTATAAAGCATACGGTGCCGATTCTCAGAAACGGATTTGTGAAAACCCCTACTCGCTTGTTGAAAATGTCTGGGGCGTAGGTTTTTTGAAAGCAGATCAGATAGCGCAGAAAATGGGCTTTACGCATGATTCTTATAAAAGAATCAGGGCCGGGCTTGTTTACATTATGCAGGATGCTATATCAAACGGCCATGTTTATCAGGACATTGATGATCTTATTATAAAAGCCACGGATATACTTGATGTACAAAAGGAACATGTCGTTTTTTCACTTGATCATGCTTTTGATGCAAAAATACTTATTAAAAATGGAAAAAATGTTTATTTTCCCCTTTATTACAATGCAGAATGTTTCGTTGCAGAAGATCTTAAAAAAAAGACAAATAATAAAATAAAAGACATTGACATTTTGAATATTGATAAGTGGCTTTGCGCATATCAGCAGGAGAAGTCCTGGATTGCTGACCCCAGACAACTTGACGCAGTAAGATGCGCCGTATCTAATACTGTTTTTTTACTGACCGGCGGACCCGGTACCGGTAAAACCACGACTTTACAGGTTATTGTCTCGTTTTTCAGGGATAATAATAAAAAGGTTTTACTTGCTGCACCGACAGGGCGCGCAGCACAGAGAATGGGAAGTATTGCAAACAGCACTGCAAAAACGCTTCACCGTCTGCTTGAATTCAGGCCATCAGAGAATGGCTATACTTTTGCGAAAAATGATCAAAACCAGCTTGAAGCAGATGTTGTGATTGTTGACGAAATGTCAATGATAGATCTACTTTTAATGCGCAGTCTGTTATTGGCCGCAGGAAATCAGACAAGACTGATATTTGTAGGGGATAATAATCAGCTGCCTTCTGTAGGCGCAGGCAATGTACTTGGCGACTGCATTCTCAGTAATAAAATACCTCATGTAAATCTCACTACAGTATTTCGTCAGGCAAAAGCAAGCAGGATTGTTACTGCTGCCCATGAAATGATAAGTGGCATTGTACCTGAGTTTGCAAATGGGTCGTCTGATGACTGTTTTTTTTTGGTACGTGAAGATCCTCATGAGTGTTTTCAGACGATTATTGATCTTGTCTCAGAACGCCTTCCGAAAAAGTATAACTTTGATCCTGTTGATGATATTCAGGTTTTATCACCAATGCATAACGGAATTCTCGGGACTGATAACCTTAATGTAAATTTGCAGGTAAGACTCAATGACAATCCACTGAAACTGGTGAGAGGTACACATACTTTTTTTCTGGGTGACAAGGTAATGCAGATTCGAAATAATTATGATCAGGGAGTATTCAATGGGGATATTGGAAAGGTAATTGATATTGTTCATGATGAATCGCTTACCGTGTTGTTTGATCATAAAAAAGTAATATACGGAATCAGTGATCTTGATGAACTGCAGGCGGCATATTGCATAAGTATTCATAAGAGTCAGGGATGTGAGTTTAAGGCTGTTGTTATTCCTGTGTCAACTCAGCATTATGTTATGCTTCAAAGAAATCTAATTTATACAGCTATTACACGTGCAAAAAAAATCTGTGTAATGGTTGGGAGCAGCAGAGCGCTTTCAATTGCAGTTAAAAATAACAGTTCTCTAAAAAGAAATTCCAATCTGGCGGCTCTTCTTTGTGAATAATATGTGTCTTATGATTAAAAAGTCTTTTGTAAGGCAAGTGTCTCATAAGTTCTTATTGGTCAATTTTTATGTTCATAAAGGCAGTCTATAAATTTTATTTATATTTTTTTAAGCGATTTTTGATTTAATTTTTAACATTAAGTGGGATTATATTTCAAAAATCAGCTGTTTTAGTCAGAAAAAGTGTCGAACTATAATAATATCTCTTTGAACACTGACATTCGCTATTCTATATTTGTTAAAAGGAAGTAGATATTTGGTATATAAAAATATATAAATAAATAGAATGTCAGCTGACTTACAGGATATCATTGTTTAATGTTGATCTTGAAAGTCATACTCTCTTCTTTATATATTTGTATTTATATATTTGTAGTTTTAATACAAATGCGCTAGTAGCTCAGTTGGATAGAGCGTCGGCCTCCGAAGCCGAAGGTCACAGGTTCGACTCCTGCCTGGCGTATTAAAATGGTAACTAATCGCACTATTATAAACGAACCCTTCAAAGGGAGGTTATTATTAACTTCCATATTCGATCAGTCGGTCTTTTTGATGTTATTGAGCCGGTTTTGGAAGATGGTGAAGTCTTTGATTCAACGCTGCTGAAAGAGACAGTAAGTTCTTATGTAGCAACCGGAAAACGAAATGTAATAATCGATCTCATTCAACTGGACTACATTTATTCAGACAGTATTAATGTAATAATGTTTTTGAATAAGAGTATTACTGAAATGAGTGGTAATTTTGCACTTTTGAGTCCAAGACCTGAAGTAATTCAGATTTTTCAGAAGTCTGGAGTTATCAATTCGTTACGCATTTTTACTTCTGAAGATGAAGTATTAAGAATTTCTGAGTCGTACATGTCTCAGAATGCAGGAGGTTATCAGCAGGGACAATCGGAATTTGATCAGTTACGTTCCGAAATAGGATCTGTTTTTGGTGGATCTTCAGCACCCGTTCAGCCAGCTCCGGATGCACTTTTCAGTCAGCCGGAACAACAATCCCAGGATTTTGGTGGAAACGTAAATAGATATGGTGAAACAGGTTCATATGGACAAAATGTACCACGTCAACCAGTATCAAGACCAATGCAGCCTCAAAGTCCATATTCCAAACCTGGTTTTCCGACACAACAGCCGCAGTTTCAGTCTCGACAATTTGCACCGCCACCACCTCCAGTGACACCTGTTCGTCCAACAGTACAACCTCCAGTTCAGGGACGTACTATTGAACCACCACAGAAGCCGCCTGTTCGTCCGCCTTTTTCTGCGGATCAGGCAAGAGCAGCTCACGCATCAGAGTTTTCATCGGAAACGCAGTCTTTTCAACAGGCACCAGCGGCTCAGTCACCAAAGAAGCCTGAAACACCGATGTCTTTTTCATTTAATGAAGAACTTGAAGAGATTACACCAAAAGGAAATAAGTTTAAAGCAGAGTCATCATCCCGGATTCGTGAGGAATCTCTTGAAGGTGAAGAGGATCTGCTTGATGATGAAATACGAAAAAAGAAGTCTCCTGTTGGTCTGATCGCAGTTCTTCTTGTATTGATTTCAGGTATTGGTTTTGCAGTTTTATACATGACCGGCGTAATTAATTTTTCTAAAACAGAACAGACAGCAAAAGTATCAGAACCTGTTCCTTCTGCGGTTCAGACAACACCAACGCCGCCACCAGTTGCATCAACACCGGCAACACCACCTGCAATTTCAGAACCAACACTTCCTCCTCCAGCTTTGGAGCCACAAAGTGTTGAAACTGAAAAACCAAAAGTGACTCAGAGAAAAGAGACTCAAAGACCTGCAAAAAGGATTTCTCAATCTCGTCCTGAACCTGTAGTACAGGAGAGAGCTGTTGTTGAACCTAAGAAAACAACTACAATAAGCAGATTGCAGATTTACTCAATTCCTACTGGTGCTACGGTTACTATAAATGGAGATTTAATAGGAAAAACACCGTTGTCATGGGATAAACCGGTATTTGGTCCTCTATCTATTCAACTTTCGAAAAATGGTTACCAATCTACATCAAGGGATGTTGAATTTACAGGTGGCATATTAAAGCAGGATTTCACTCTTGAAAAAGAGGTTGCAGTTGCTCCACCAAGACCTGAACCGGTTGTTGAACCAGTCAGACCAGTAAGACAGTTAGAACCGGAGCCAGAGCCGGAACCAGTAGTGAGACAGCCAGAACCGGTTGATGAACCTCCACCACCAAGACCTTCGACCCCTCAGGTGTCATCAGCGGGTGGAGATGCATCAATCTTTATCGCATCAATTCCTCCTGTTGCAGATGTATACCTCAATGGTAAACTGGTTGGCAGAACAAATGTATCTGAAATCAAGTTGCCGTCCGGAACCCTGACTTTAAGATTTGTCAAAGGTCCAAAGGAGGTAACTCAGGAAGTGTCATTGCAGCCTGGTAAGAATCCTTCCCGGTTAGTACGTTTGCCATAGTGGACAAGTGCCCCATTGTGTATTCAAACAACCGGAGATCATCAATAATAAAAAACCGTAAGAGAGGATTTCCTCTCTTACGGCTTTTGTTTTTAATAGCTGTTTTTGCAGTAATCTGGAAAAAAACCAGTTCCGATTTTTCAGGTACTCCCTCTAATATCCAGAGTGCATCTTTTGTTCCCATTATTGATTCAACATGGGGAAAAAAAATTGAAGATGCTTTAAGCAAGCCAATTAATTACTACATTCATAATAATAAAATTGGTACTGTTGTAAAGCCGGGTGACTCATTTTTAAGTATATTTTCTGATTTTAAGATTCCATTAGAAAAATCAAACGAGGTTTACAAATTATTAAAACCGCTTGGATTAAAGGCTATTTATCCGGGTGATTCAATTGAATTTGTAAAGAGTGTATCAGGAGCTGTTGAAAAATTTTCTCTTCGAAGTAAATCAATGTTATGGTACAATGTAAGTTGGAATGATACCGCTGTTCAGGTCGAAAAAAAACCCGTTGAAACGTCAAATTATACCTGTCTTTTAAATGGAGTACTTACTTCATCACTTTCTGAACAGATGTATGAATGCGGTGTCAGTGATGTAATCACCAGCAAATTTGCCGATATTTTCGCATGGGATATAAACTTTTTTACAGATCCCAGAAAAGGTGATGTATTCCAGATTGTTTTTGAACAGAAGTTTGCAGAAGGCAAAAAAATAGGATACGGTGATATTCTTTCTGCACGATATATAAGTGAAACTAAAACATTTTATGCTTTTGGGTTCAGAGACAGTGATGGAACAATGAAATACTATGATGAATTCGGAAAAGCGGTACAGAAACAATTTCTGAAAGCTCCGCTTCATTTTTTGCATATCTCATCAGGATTTACTTATCATAGACGTCATCCTGTACTTGGCATTGTAAGACCTCATCTGGGTATTGACTATGCTGCTCCGACAGGAACACCGGTTGCTGCTGCAGCTGATGGAAAAGTGAGCTTTGCAGGATGGAAGGGTGGGTTTGGAAATATGATTGCTATTTCACATGGTGGAGCATATGAAACAACATATGGTCATCTGAGCAGAATACTTGTACGCAGCGGGTCTTATGTGAAGCAGAGTCAGACAATTGGAACAGTCGGTTCAACAGGGATATCAACAGGGCCTCATCTTGATTACCGAATGAAAAAAGGGGCACAATTTGTCAATCCAAATACAATTGTGCTTCCATCGAAAGAGGCAATATCAAGCGATCAGATGAATGAATTCGAAAAAGTAAAGGTATCCCAGATGATAATTTTTGAAAAGCGATTTCTTGATAAGATAGGTCTTCAGATTGTTCATATCACAACGCCGGAAATAAATGATGTAGTTATTCATCAGGTAGCAAGAAACACAGGTAGTAAAAATGTTGACACCCCAGGTAATTAAAAAAATAAGTGATGAAATAATAAATTCTGGAAAAGATACGCGATATAATATTCAGGCGTATGATTTTATATTAACCGGACTGGATTTTTATTTAAGCAGTATAGGTGAAAAAAGACATGTTACAGGTCAGGAGCTTGCAAAAGGTCTTCTACTCTTTGCAATAAAACAATTTGGACTTCTTGCAAAGGATGTTTTGAATCACTGGGGAATTACCAAAACTGATGATTTCGGGTATATAGTATACAATATGATAGAGATCGGTGTAATGAGTAAACAACCGGAAGATGCAGTTGAACACTTTTTTGATGTAGTTCAGTTCGATGAGTTTTTTGAAATTCAGAATTATTATGAAATTGATAAAGAATTTATTAAAAAGTTAAAAGGTGCTTGATCTGGATGTTCCAATAAATTATTTTAAACTCACTTTTGAAAATTATGCGCCGCTTTAGCTCAGTCGGTAGAGCAATGGACTGAAAATCCATGTGTCCGCAGTTCGATTCTGCGAGGCGGCAAATAACATAGAGGTTCCGATAGAAATGTCGGAACCTTTTTTGTCTCATTTTTACCCGCCCCTTATTCTTCATGCAATTTATACAATCATAGTGTTATATTATTGTAAAGTTATTCTTATATTGAATACTATTATAATCCACTTTGAATTGATTATGGATACGTTCGGCAAAGATATTTTTTAAAGATGAAAAACAATAAAATATTTGGATTAGAAAAAAATGTTTTTTTTATCGGTTTAACGAGTTTCTTTACCGATACATCAACAAAAATGGTTTACAGCATAATGCCTCTGTTTCTGTTGTCAATAGGTGCATCAAAAACTACAATATCATTGATTGAAGGAATTGCCGAAAGTACCGCATCACTGCTCAAAGCCTTATCAGGGGTATGGAGTGATAGAATCAGTAAAAATAAGCCATTTATGATAATTGGATATGGCATTACTGCAATAGTAACGCCGTTTTATGCATTTGTTGCAAGTCCTGTTCAGATTTTAATTTTTAGGTTTTTTGATCGCATAGGAAAAGGTGTAAGAGCCGCACCACGGGACAGTTTGATTTGCAGTTCAGTAAAAAACAGTGACACAGGAAGAAATTTCGGTTTTCACAAAGCAATGGACAACAGTGGCGCAATATTAGGTCCGCTGACAGCATTTATAGTATTATATTTTTTCCCTTTGAACTATTCCAATATCTTTTTACTGGCGGCTGTTCCTGCAGCTATAGGCGGAATAACAGTTGTTTTATTTGTTAAGGATGCAACGGATAATAAAACAAGAATCAAAAAGAAAATATCTTTAAAGCAATTACCGGGAAGGTTCTGGTTTTTTTTATTTGTAGTTTTTATTTTTTCACTTGGCAATTCCACTGATGCGTTATTATTAGTAAAAACATCGGAAACAGGGGTAAAACAGGCATATATACCCTTTATATATATGATTTTCAATACAGTTTCTGTTCTATTTGCAATTCCTGCTGGAAAATTATCGGACAAAATAGGTCGGAATAAATTGATTATTTCAGGTTATTTTATTTATGCTTTAGTATACTTCTGCTTTGGCAGATATAACAATATAAGCATTTATATATTATTATTTGTATTATATGGAATGTATAGTGCATTGACCGATGGAAGTCAGAAATCAATGATTTCAGATATTGTAAATAAAGATTTGAAAGGTACAGGTTTTGGTCTTTATCATGCAGTACTTGGAATCACTTTACTACCAGCAAGTTTGATCGCAGGATTATTGTATGATAAGGTAAATTCCGATGCACCTTTCTATTTCGGTTCTGCAATGGCTTTCTTGGCAGCAATTTTGATGGTTATCTTCACTGTCAGTTTAAAAGTAAAAAGCAGATTTTCTAATGAGTCCTTATAATAGTAAATACAATTATAGAATGTCAAACGACAGTTCTAATAGTTATTTGTCAAATTAATCATCAATTTGATTTTTACTTTTCTAATATGGTAAAACTGTCGGGAAAAATTAAGCGATAAGAAAATAGTATAAAAACATAAGTCAATAAGAGTCCGGTAGATTTACATATTAAATTTATTGGATTTAAAAACCTCAGGATAAAAGAGTCTGATGTTGATAAAAGTAATGAATTAAAAGGAATGAAATTAAAAATTGATATTATAAGGATTGATAATAATAACATAAACGAAGCATGAATAAATATTTTCCTGTAGAAACTAAATGGAATAATTTTACGGGCACTGATGACAATTGTTATGGCAAAAACAAAGTGGTATGTACTTAATCCAATAGCAATTCCACTGCTGTCAACAAAGCGATAACCAATATATATAACCACCATGCCTATAACAAATGTTATCAGGCTGCAGATAGCTGTTAAATTATTTTTAGCATATGTTTGTAAGAGGTAGTTCAAGAGAAGATAAATAACCATCGGTAAAATTGCGAAACCAAGAATGTGTATAATTTCTGAAAGCAGCAAAGCATTTTCAGGTGTAAAGTTTTTACTGAAGAAAATACCAGTAACAATCGATTTTGATTCAAAAATAAAAAATATACTGACAGGAATAAATATAAAAAGCGCAGTAATAAACAGTTTGTTTAAAAGAACTTTTAATTCAAATTCATTTCCGCTATGTAATAGTTGAGTCATTGATGGAAATGCGACACTCAATATGGACATAAAAATAAGTCCGACACTGAAAAAAACAAGATTACTTCCTAATGACAGAAGTGTTACTGTTCCGTTTTGACAAGATGATGCAAGATATTGTATGAAAATTAAAAAAATTGAATTTGACATTGTAACAATTACCAGTGGACCAGTCAGTTCTGCTACACGTTTAATCACTGACTCTAAAGAGCCTTTTGATAATTTGGAAAATCGATAGCCAAATTTATTAAGCATTACACTCTGAATCATAAAAAAAGCCACGTTTAAAATAGTCATACCGAGTAAAAGCGCAAAAGTAATATGTGTTTTACTTGTTGTATAGATAATAAAAATAATAATTATATTTGAAATTGCAGGTAAAAGATTTTGTAGGTAAAAGCTACTGTGCACACCCAGCACTGAATTAAATGAACGTAAGAATGCAAGTATAGGAATATTAATAACAAAAAATTTAAGTAAGAATGCACCCTGCTGCTGATAGGCAGGATTGAAACCTGGATAAAGAAATTTAATCCAGAAATCTGATGTTGATGCAATAATAATCATTAGAGGAATTGAAATCAGTAAGATTGTAACAGAAAATGAGGTAAAAAATTGATTGCGGTAAGTTAAATCGTGCTGAACCTCAGAAAATAATTTTGTTGAACTGCTGAATAATGTCTGAATTCCAAAGAAACAGATTATCGTTTCAATAATACTATTGACAGCAAAAAATAGATCTGTTTGTGATCCGGCTCCGCACTGATTGACTAATGCAATATCGCGAAAAAATCCAAGTGCTTTTGATAGAAGTGTTAAAAAAAATACGATTGCGATGTTTTTCTTTAGCATTGAAAGTCAGTTCATTATTTGTTAAAATAAAGATTATAATAATTATCGATCATTTTTTCCTGAGAAAAATCCTTTGCTCTTAAAATCTCCTGCCTTGACAATTCGGTATAATAATCTCCATTATCTAATAAGTAAAGTATTGCATTTTTAATAGCATCTGGATCAGCAGTGGGAACAAAGCTTTTGTAAATCTTTATAGGATCAAGAATTTCGTGATGAGGAGGGATGTCTGTTGCTATAACTGGAATTCCAAGGCTCATTGCTTCTACGACAACCATATGAAAGCCTTCAAATAATGATGAAGCAACAATAATATCTGATTTAAGTAAAATATCTTTAATGTTTCTGGTAATACCATTAAAAGTTACGTTGCTTAAATTAAGCTGTTCAATTTCTTTTTCGAGCGTCGGCTGAAATGACAGATAATCACCGCCATAAATATTCAAAGTAAAATTGTAAGTGGAACTTTGCAGATGTTTCATTGCCTGTATGAGGTATATCTGACCTTTTTGTAAATTTAATCTGCCAATGTTTACAATTGAAACAACTGATTTTGTATTATTTACACATTTTGGAAAAATATCTGAATCTACGGTGAAGCTTGGGGAATTGTATATCACTATACATTTTTGTAAAGGATATGAATTGTTTGAAGTATAATATTGTAAAGTACAATTCGATACAAAAGTGATTTTACTGGCAAGAATAGATACAATTTTCCGTGTGAGTTTAAAGCCCGATTCTTCGTTTTTTTCTATATTATGAACAGTACTGAAACGATGTTTTATACCACCTAAGAAAGCCGATAGTAATCCATATCGGTCGGTATCAAGTAAATGTGTATGAACAATCGATGGGTGAATTTTAATAATGTAAACTAATGGAAGAAATATTTTTTTTAAGATATTAAAGATAGAACTTTTATCAGGAAGTAATAGTTGTTTAACAATTACACCAGCCTGTTCAAATTCATTTTTAAGTGTGCTACCCTTGAAATAAGTTAGTAAATGAATTTCAAAGTCCGGATTTTTTTTTAAAAGACCCCTGCATATGTTTAAAACAAGAAGCTCTGCCCCACCAATATCTATAGATGAAAGCATTATAAGTATTTTTATTTTTTTATTTTTCATAAAATGTTATTTCTTGCAAGTTTCGTAGTACTTAAGAATATTATCAACAGTATTGGCAATAGTACAGTTGCTATTTACAAAAGCAAATCCATTTTTAGATAACTTATTATAGAGGTTTTTATCAGCAATTAATTCAGAAACAGCGTTTGAAATATCAAGAGCAGACTTCCTTCTGACAAGCAGGCCGTTTTCCCTGTTTATTATAAGTCCATTAAAAGCACTCAGGTCAGTAGTGATGACTGGTTTTTTAAAGTACATTGCTTCAATAATTGATAATGGCATTGCATCATTAAGTGTTGGATGAAGATATATTGATGCAACTTCCAGCCAGCTGCAGATGTCAGTTTGAAAGCCTGGTAGAAATACATTGTTCTCTAATTTGTATTCTCTGATTTTATCTTCAATTAATGTTTTTAATCCGCCATCACTTCCAAGCAGAAAACATTTTATGTTGGAATTGCTCAATGTCAATTTCGACATTGCATCAACAATATAAGATTGTCCTTTTTCACTGTTAAGGAGTCCGAGGTTAACAATAACAGTGTCTTGTTGAGTAATATTGTAATTTCGCTTTATTGCGTTAATTTTATCCTGATCTATAGAAAACAGACTAAAATCCAGACCATTAAAAATGCGGACAATTTTATTTAAGGGGATAAAGAATTTTCTGGAAGTGTGTTTGCATAAATCAAGGGAAACTGCAAATATTTTTGTTGAAAATAGATAGGTAAGAAATGCACAAAAGTAAATCTGAATAATCCTAAGAGGTATCTTTGGTTTTGCATTAAGTAAATACATGTGAAGAGTAATAAAATGTCTTACACGGGGTATGCCAAGTCGTGCAAGAAAAACAGCAAAGTCAGAAAAATACAAATGAGAATGAATTATTGAGATCTTGTTGTCTTTAATAAATTTTCGTAAATCGATAATTGTTTTTAAATAATTCTGCTGTTTAAGTGGAAATTGAAATACATGAAGATTAGGATTTTCTAATTTTTTAAATTGATCAGTTTCAGGACCCGGTGGATGTATAAGAAAAATTTCATGGCCGCGTAATGACAGCTCTTTTGATATAAGGCACATTTCTCTTTCTGCACCACCACGATTGGCAAAGTCAATTATTTGAAGAATTCTCATTTTTTATCCAAAGTTAAACAATATTATCTTATGAATACAAATTATTATCAGATTTTATAACTATTCCAAATTTGTAATAATTGTTGAGCAGATTTGTTCCATGAAAACTGATTTTCGAATGTTACAGTATCATGAGGTAAATTAATTATTTGTGAAATTTTTTCAGCAATTGAATCAGGATTAAATGGATCAAAGTAAAGCGCCGACATTCCGGCAATTTCCTCCATTACAGTATCTTTTGATGTCAGGACAGGGCAATCCATAGAGAATGCCTCAAGTACCGGAATACCGAAACCTTCATAAATTGATGGATAAACAAGTGCTTTGCAAGTAAGATATAATTGTTTTAATTCTTCCTCTGATACAAAGCCCCTGGTTTCTATTTTGTTTTTTTTTGGACTTGATTCTATCGCAGCATAAAAGTCAGAATTATTCCATCCTTTGGGACCTACAATAACAAGTCGCAAATCAAGATCGTCAACTTTTTCAAATGCTTTTATTAACCGGATTAAATTTTTTCTGGGCTCAATGTTGCCTACACTTAGAAGAAAATGCTGACGTTTTTTTGGATTGTAATCCGATGGTGTCAACCAGTCAGGACCGGCATTTGTAATCACAAGTAAATTATTACTATTTAGGAAAGTAAATTTATCAAGTAATTCATTCTTAATATAGTTTGATACTGGTATAATTATAGATGATTTTTTTAATGTCAGCGGCAACAGAAACTTCTGAATGTAAAGATTGGATTTCTGACAGGAATCAGGAAATCTGTAAACTACCAGATCATGAACAGTAGTAACTATTTTAACACCACCATTATAGATCACCGGTGCGATCTGTTCTGGTGCCCATAGTATATCGATTCTGTTTCTTTTTAAATAAAATGGAAGTATAAACTGCTGCCAGAAAATTCCAGGCAGTCGTGTTGGTATAGTGACTTTTTGCCATTTATTATTTGTAATATTATAAGGTACATTTCGTGGTTCAAATAAAAAATATTCATTTTCAAGATCAATTTTTTGTAAACAATCCATGAGATTATGAAGGTATTTTGCAATGCCAGTCTGGCCGTTTTTAAAAGCTTTAATGTCAATGCCGATTCTCATAATTATTGCCTGCGGTTTTCAGAAAAAGATAACAAATTACAATTATGCAAAAAAGATGCAATTATTGTTTTCCAGGTATAGTCGGATTTAACAAATGATATTCCATCATTATTAATTTTAATTGTATCCTTCAGCAGATTGATAAGTTGTTTTTGAATCTGTTCAATTGATTTTTCAATAAAAATATAATCTTTGAATAATTCTACATCGCCGCAGTCATTACATATAACCTGTAATCCACAAGCAAGGTACTCTCTGATTTTTAAAATAGCCCTGCAATCATTTACCTCAGAGTGTTCCATATAGTTAAGACCAATTTGATGTTGACAAATAAATTGAGCAAGTTCTGAATGAGGAATAATACCGGTAAATGTTACATTTTTCTCGATTTTATGTTTTTTTACTAATAACTCAAAATCACTCCTGCGAATACCATCACCAACAATACTGATTTGAACATCAGAGTGGATTTTGCAGATATTTGTGAGCATTGGAATCAACTTATCGAAATCGGAGGTTATACTTAGAGTAGCTACATAAATAATAGATTTGGTTTTTTTACTATTTTTGATATTGACATCAAGAAAGTTATCAGAAACGCCCTGAGCAAGATAGTACGTCTTTGATTCATTGATGTTTAGTGTATCAATAAGGTACTTTTTCAGATTTGGTGTATGATATGTTATAAGTGGAAATTGCCTTGAAAAAAAATCAAAAGAAAATTTATAAAAACTGCGTTTTAAAGATTGCGGCCAGTATGCATAGTCAAGATCATCAATATCAAGAAGAATTTTTTTACCAAATATTCCTGCAATAATGGCTGGAATGCAATTATTTGGTGCTGGTTTGAGAGCATAAAAAACATTGCAATCATAATGACGTGCAAAAATAAACAGGTTGAAAATAAATGATAAAAGAATATCTCCAATCAGATTGCCGGTTGAGGGGCTTGCATAATAAGTTATGGAATCAGAGAAAAAAATGGGTTTTTTTAACTTATCACCTTTTCGTTCAACAAGGACAACAGAGTGTCCCTGTTTATGCAGTTGTAAGGCAATATTCCAGAACCGAATTGAACTGCCGCTTGCATTAGTAAATGGTGATACGAGAAGAAATTTCATATTACTTAGTAAAGAGAACCGTAAATTTTCTGAAACTTTGTTTAAAATTTCCCCAGGATCTGAACATACGCCAGAACATCATCCACAAATATTCTGGTCTGCGATAATATCTGCGATAAAAAGTTTTAAGATAATTATTCAAATCTTCATTTGTAAGATGTGGCAATTCGACTGATGAATGATGAACGCTGTCGTGACATTCCCAGGCTTTTGAAAGAAAACAATTGTTCTCATCAAGCAATTTATAATAATCAGTACCTGGTAATGGTGTTGGTGCAGAAACCTGAGTGAATTCTGCATTTAATTCAAATGAAAAATTTATCGTATCTTCAACGCTTGATTTTGTATCCCAATAGAATCCAAGCATCACACAGTTTAAAACATCTATTCCGTGTTCTTTTGCAATTTTTACACCTCTGCGAATTTCATCTTTAGTAGTACCTTTACGGATTTCTTTTAAAATCTGATCATTTCCTGATTCTACTCCGTAAAGGACCATTCTGCAGCCGGCTTTCTTAAGCCAGAAGGCTTCTTCTTTTGTCATAAGTTGAGGGCGGCATTGTACAGAAAAAGTAAAGTCGAGCTTTTCTTTTGTAATAAGTTTACAAATCTCAATAGCCCGTTCTTTTTTTATATCGAAAGTATCATCGTCAATTCGTATCTCTTTTACTCCAAGGTCATTTACAAGATATTTAATCTCTTTTAAAACGCGTTCCGGAGACATTGCTCTATATTTATGGCTGTAAATTGTTTGAGGATAACTGCAATAAATACAATTAAAAGGACAGCCTCTTGAAGTAATCATGGTTGCAGCGGGAAATCGAATGAATACACTTTCGTAGAACCTGGACATGTCGAGTAAATCATAAGCAGGTATTGGTAGTGAATCAAGATCTTCAATTAATAATGGATCACTGTTAATAATAACATTTCCATTAAGATCTTTCCATACAAGCCCGGCAATTTCTGATAATGATTTATTTGCCTCAAGTGCATTTATAACATCACGAACAGAGTAATCCCATTCTTTACGTATGATATAATCAACAAATGAGTGTTTAATTTCTGTTTCATATAGTGCTGTTACAAATGGACCGACCCAAAAAACAATAATACCGAGTGTTTTAGCATGTTTACTGATAGCATAAGCAACATTAAGATTAATATGTTCTATTTGAATTACAATGGCAAATGGTGCATCCGACGCTAATTTATTACAGATCATTTTTAAATCGATACGTTCAGTTGGACAATGATAGTATCTTATATCATTGCCATTATCTCTTAGAACAGCAGCACAGGAAAGATTCTGATAACTATATGTCTGCTCACCGGTTTCATTCAAACACGGGTGTCTTCTGCCAGCTTTTGATATTTTTGAGTCAATAGTCCAATCAATAGTTGGAGGAGGCTCTATAAAGTGAATTTTTTTCATAAATGTCCTGATTTAAAGTTGAATCTATGTAATAATAAAATACTATAATTATAAATTTGATGATTGTTTATTTAAACTATAAACTGAAAAAAACGGTTTTTAAAATAAAAATCAGAAACTTTTCCACCAAAAAAGAGAAAGATCACCTTTATTAGTCTGATATTTGTTTATTGGCACACATTTTTTCAATCAATTATTATTAAAAATAATGATAAATTATGCATTCTTTGAAACTGCTTTTTTAGAATATTCCCGGATATTGATAATATTTGCAGCAACTATAAGCCAATAAACTCCCTCGTTTTCGAAAGAATGATACACTGTTCCCTGAATCATGAAAGTAAGAAGAGATGAAAAGCATGCCAAATGTAAATAACTGTCAGAGTTACGATATTTCCAGATTATTTTATATTGACTAAATAAGAGACCGCCGTTTAATAACAGGAATATTATCAATCCGATAATTCCCTGCTCAGCGAAAATGCTGATATAACAATTATGAATTGTTTTTACACCTTCTATTCCTGGAAGCTCTTTAACCATAAAGTCTTTGTACTGTACCTGTGACTGTCCGTATCCAATGCCGATTATCGGACTCAATTTAATCATTTCAATTCCTGCATAAATTAGATTGACTCTATGCAAGTCAGAATAGTCCGCTACAGCCATTTTATCAAGTGTTATACGCTTAATAACCATATAGGAGAATAAAGATATAAAAACTAATGTTATAAAAAACAAAATCAATTTTATTTTACGGGATTTGATATCTGCAATAATGATTAAGAGCATAACAAGCAGCAGAACATATCCGCTTCGTGATAAAAGATAAAATATCTGTATGAAGACTAAAATCATTACAAATAATTCCCAGCGGAACAAAGATTTACTTTTAATATTATGCAGGTATTTTGCGGTTACAAAGGCAAAGATAATACATAGAAAACGGCAATATAGATTTCTGTCTGCAAATATCGCAGAATGGTCTTTAATCAGATAAAATCCACTTGATATAAGAGATCCTATACTTAAAAAAGAATTCAATATTCCAAATAGTAAAAACGCCAGAAATATTTTTTCAACGGACTTGTTATCAGCAGTCTGAATGAAAAGGAAGCTTAAAAACAGCGGCAGAAATAATGATATTAACATATTGTATGTATTTATTGCAGGGGTGTTTAAAAAAAGAGAAAGAAGGGCAGATATAATATACAGAAAGAAGAGTATTATATATTTGTCAAAATATAAAGTTATTTGATTTTTCTGAATAAGATAGAATGGGAAAAAAAAGACAGCAATTATAAAAAATAATTTATAAAAATAATTAAAGAAAATTGTAAGCAGCGGAAATGTACTCTCGCTTGTAAAAAGAGAATTACATACAGATACTGCAATAAATGCCCATAAATAAAATAACTGTGAATATTTAAAATGAGAAAATAAGTGAAACAGAAATGAAAACATTATTCTATTTACTTTTTGGAATGTAATAAGGCGTTTCTTAAAAGCTGCTTATAATATTGCACTTTAGAAGGGGAATTATTTTGAAAATCAATATACTTTTCTTTAAAAAATAAATACCCTAATAAACAAAACATATAAAATATAGTTATGGCAATAACAATTATAATACGTTTTGGTTTATATTTCCATTGAGCAGGCCGGGCTGAATCAATAAGAAAAATGTCAGAGTAGTTTTTCAAGGACTTGATTTTTGCAAGTTCTATCTGTTGTGTCAATAAGACATCAATTTGAGAATATGTTTCAACTTCTTTCATAAGTTCATAATACAGATTGGATAGATCTAATGAATTTTTCAATCCTGGAATTATGTTAATTTTTTTATTGTCCTCAATGGAATTAATTTTGTTATTCAGAATTGAAATTTTCTGGTCAATTGATTTCAGGTCAGAATAATTTTTAAAATTTGTTGTTTCCAAATATGCTTTTTGAGTATTCAGTACGCTTAATTCTGCCTGGTAATTTCCAATTACCTGCATTGCCATATTTACCTGAGTAGAAATATCATAAAGTTTATATTTTAATTTGAATTCTTTTAAATTAGTTTTATACATTTCAAATAATGAATCATTCTCTTTTCTTCTATCAGCAAGAAATGTGATCATTTGTTGAAACTCTTTACTTTGTAAATCAATTGATTTCTTTTTAAGAAGATCAAATGCAAAATTCGCAATATCTGAAGCACGCTGAGGATCTTTATCAGTAACATCTATACTTATGGAAACTATATCAGTAATACCAAGCCCACCTTCTTCCTCTTCAGTAATAAGCATGTTTTTATTTAGCTGAATAAGAGATTTGTCAAGAGAATTAGGTAGTTTTGTTAATTTATAAACTTTGATTAAATTGAATTTATTTATTATTTCTTCCTGTAATTCACGGGAATTAAGTATAGAAATATACTGTCGTTTGGAAAATTTTGAACTTCCTAAAATGTCCCCTGAAAAGCTTGAACCCAGCATTGACAATAAATTACTATTTGTCGGACCCTGAGGAATAAATGTAAGGGATGATTTGTAATACTTGGGAAGAATAAGTGAAATACATATTGCGATTAATACAATGATAAAAAAATTAATAAATATCGTTTTGATATTTTTTAATAAGACAAGTAAAATATGGAGTAAATTCAATTCTTTATCTGATGTATTCATACTTATAATATTTCTTTTTAAATAAATTCATTGATACTTACATTGTCACTAGAGTTCATTGTTTATTGCAATCACAGAAATAATAACTGTTGCCAGAGATCCCAGAAATACAACAACTTCTTTTACTATGCGAATTTTATTATGATGCAACTTTTCAGGTACCCATATTACATCACCCGGCTCAATCACAGTATTATCAGGATCTATCAGCTGTTCATTTTCATTTTTAATAATCTTTACAGATTTCACATCCGCCCGTTTACTGTAACCCCCAGCCTTTTCAATGTAAAAACGAAAATTGTGATCAGGCTCAAATCTGAGAATTCCCTGTTTCGAAACAGACCCAAGGACTTTTATAGTTTGATATTTCTTGGGAATAATGATTGTATCCTTATTTTCGAGAATCATTTCAGATACATATTTTTTATTCTCTTTTTTTAAAATGTCACTAAAATTAATACTTACTGTATTTACTGTTTCGATAGATTTTGAGAACAAATATTTTTTATCCGTATAAGAAAGAAAATCATTGTTCATTTTTTGTACTCTTATATATTCTTTTTCACCAGGATACTGAACGTCTGGTCTGATAAGCCTTCCATTAATGAGGTTTGCGTTTTCTGTTAATCCGCCGGCAAGATCAATCAAATCAGAAATTGTGGTTTTGCGAAACTGTATTGGATAATTTCCTGGATAATTTACCTCACCTTTAATATTTACAGACAGATTGGCTCTATAGTCGTTTTTTGACAAAATACTGACTCTGTCATCGCGTTTTAATAAAAATGTATCCATTTGATTAAATGAAACAGTATATCTGTTAATTGAATCAAAATCGTCAAAATAACGCACCACAATTATTCTGTTTGAGTCTGCTCCCCGCGTAAATCCCCCGGAAAGAGTAATCAGATTTCTTAGGGATTCGTTTTCGCGAAAATCATAAATACCGGGATAACTGACAAATCCGTCAATTGAAATTATTTCTTTTCTGGGTGGAATAAAAATTTGATCTCCTAACTTTACATAAGGATTATTATTGAGATCAAAACAATTTTGTGCTTTTATGAGGTCTAAAATAACAGTATCATTTACAATTAAGTTGGAAATTTTAATCTTTCGTCTGTTTCCATTATTAGTAATTCCGCCGGCATTATTAATAACATCTATCAATCGCGTTGCTCCATTAGCTATAAAACTTCCAGGCATAACAACTTCACCATATGCAGATATTCTGAATTCTTTGATTTTATAAAGGCATGTATTGATTGATATATTTTTATATATTTCAGAAAACCTTGCATTTATTAACTTTTTTGCATCAGTTAACTTAGTATTATTGATATGAATTATACCGCTGGCAGGTATGAAGATGTTTCCCTCTAAATCAATTTCAAGGAAAAAAGATTTTTTTTCAAAACCCCAGATGTTAACAGAAAATATGTCTCCGGGTCCGACTAAATAATTCAGTGAATCGACAATATTGTCTAAATAAACATCTGTTTTAAGAGAATTGAGTGTGTTGGATTTGAGGTCTTTTTGTTGTAATTGTAAACCAAGCAGATCTGATTGAATACTTGACTTTGAATCAATGCTGCTGCTGGAGCGGCTTCCTGTAGCAGCATCTCTATTGAGTAGATTTGCAGAACCCAGTTTATTATCGAAAAAATTACTTGACCTGTTGATTGTATTCAGATCATCATTACTGAAACTTGTAATTTGAGAAAAAGATAAAGTGACTGAAATGGCTATGAGAATAAATAGTCTGATCATAATAAATTAATACTTTTTCCAGTAGAATTTTTAGTAGAAATTAAAATAATTAAAGGTATAAGATTTTCCCAGTTATTAATAAAACTACCTCTTTCAGTTTAAAAAAATAATTGAATTTTAAAATAGAACATCTGTTATTTTTTGTCAAAAATAACAGATGATTGTTATATAAATGATTAATAAAAATCAGGTATTGTTATTTTTAAAATTCTCTATCTGTTTAATGATTAATGAGCATACAATTACATAAAATAACCATAGTGTTCCATAAGATGGTTGAAACCAGAATGTTTCCTGTGTAATTCCACTGAAAAGTAATGAAATTGTTATAAAAAAACCGATTTTTGCTATTGTAGAAGATCGATTTAAATAAAAATATCTACATGTAAAAATAAAAATCATTATAAAACATATGAGTCCGATAATACCTGTTTCAACAAGTACATGTAACAGGTTAAGGTGTGCACCTGTAAATGTTTGAGATCCGTTCCAGATAACAAAGTGCTGCTGAAGGAATGTAAAGGTTCCAATACCTATGCCGAGAAATTTAGTTGTTACTGGAAAATCAGTAAAGTTTATCCATGTATATTTCCATATAAGCAATCTTGACAAACTACTAATATCCACTTTTGATATACTATCAGAATTGTTCAGTGATTTATTAACAACTTCTGATAGTGGTGTAAATTTTAAAGATATAAAAAGAACAAGTATTATAAGTAATAAAGAAATGCCGATTGTTTTAAGATCTTTTTTTATGAAAATATTCAATAAATATAAAAACATGCTGACAATAAGGCCGACCAGTGCACTTCTGCATCGTGATCCGTAAATCATGTATAAAAAAGCTACTGAAGAAAGTAGATAAAAAAGGACAATAGAAATTGAATTTTTATTCTGAAATGAACGTATAAATTTATAAATAGATAATAAAAATGGAATAATAAGCAAAGTTCCGAAATATCCATGGTGATCTGTCAGTGTACCTGTCATATCATTACCATTTAAAATCTGAAGTATTGCAACAGGAAATTGTAATAATGTACAAAGAATAATTGAATCATAAAATATTTCTATCATATCTGAATGTATCTTTACATAAGACAGCATCAGTATTGCAAGTACAATCTGAAAGCACCTGATTAAATACCATGTTGAGACTGCCAGTATTATCTCATTATAACGGTAAAGATTGAAGAAAAATGAGAAAACACAAAATAGGGAAAAAATAAGATAGGGATAGAATAATACTTTTAAACTATGATCATTTGAAAGAGTATTTTTATTATGACTGATAGCATTAAAAATGAAATAAAAAAGTAATAATAGAAACAATAAATCAACAGGAAATATTCGGATAGAATCTCCTATATGAATGAAGTATTTCTGGAAATAGAATAAAAAAGTCAGGCAGGTTACTCGTATTAAAGATGAATTAAAGAAAATAAATATAATTGGTAATAACCAGACAGCCAGTCCCCAATAAAGTACTTTATAATAAAGTAAAGAAATGGTAATTAATAGTGGGAATAGTAATGCACAAAGAAATAGAAAGGAAGTTCTATTTCTTTGATATATTGCTCTTAAGGTCATAATAAAAACGTGATTTCAAAAAATGATTTTTATAGAAAAAGTAGGTAGTCAGAAGTGCAATAAATATTGAGCTGTATACAAATACAATACCCAATAGTAAAAAAATGCGTTTAG
>Ga0209800_10000708_pt1 | contig 45008 bp, 37 predicted proteins | sample Higcelweek8metaG_FD_187174 | JGI IMG/M metagenome (GOLD analysis project Ga0209800, IMG submission 187174) | Freshwater pond sediment microbial communities from the University of Edinburgh, under environmental carbon perturbations - High... | ecosystem: Environmental > Aquatic > Freshwater >...
GAAACTGGGTCAAAGGGTTTACTGATCTGGTTATGGTCATTGCCTGTGGGTTGCACAACTTGAGATTGAAATTCCGTCCGTGGAAAAAAATAACAATCCGAGACATGTAAAATCGATATAATGTCTATTATAATTGAAGGCCATGATTCCTTTCATTATCCTGAATCCGTGGCATACTTTTGATATATACTGAGATTATTAGCAAAAAATATATTTATTACTTCACCTGCGAGGTGAAGTAATAAATGAAGATTTCTTAATGATTTCAAACCTAATCAATTTTCATGCCACGGGTTCAGGCATAATTCAGACAGGATTTGAGGAGACTTCTCTTCCAATATCATGACTCAAACCCATGCTCAACCATATCAAGCGTGTAGATGTTTGAGTGATTTAAATCTCCGGTGCTCTAAATAAATCCTTTCTGACCTATTAAAAGAAGGATCTCATGCACTGCTTCATCTGGTGTTAAATTGGTGGTATCAACTCTGAGTTCTGGTTGCAGAGGAATTTCATATGGGTCATCTACCCCTGTGAAACATTTAAGAAGTCCTGCCCTTGCCTTTGCATACATACCCTTGCGGTCTCGTTTTTCACACTCATCAATTGGTGTTGAGACATGGATTTCAAAAAAACCTCCATACTCTTCTATTGCATTTCTGATCTCAGTGCGGGTCTTTTCATAGGGTGCTATGGGAGCACAGATCGCAATACCACGATTTTTTGTAATCTCCCTTGCAACAAAACCAATGCGTTTAACGTTGATATCACGATGTTCCCTTGAAAAGTTCAATTCACTGGAGAGATTCCTTCGGACAATATCTCCGTCAAGAAGTGAAACAGGACGTGTGCTCATTTCCATAAATCGAGAGTAAAGAACTTTAGCAATGGTAGATTTCCCTGCTCCTGAAAGGCCTGTAAAAAAAACTGTAAAACCTTGCTCAGAAGGTACTGGGTAAGATTTTTTAAGCTCCTCAACCACCTCTGGAAAGGTTGCCCATTCAGGAATTTTTTTGCCTGCTCTGATTCGCTTACAAATATCTGTCCCTGAAAGAGAGATGGTTTCACTCTCTTTAGAGATCTCATTTGCAGCCTTATACTCATCCTCAAATGGGAGATAGACCATCTCTTCAAAGGAGACAACTTCCACCCCTAACTCCTCACCTGCTTCTTGTACAAACAATTTAGCTTCATCAAATCTGTAGAAAGGGTTACAGTTACTGTCTTGGCCAGGGCTTGCATGGTCATGGCCAATAACAAAATGCGTGCATCCAAAATTTTTTCCTATTTTCATATGTAATAAAGCTTCTCTTGGGCCTGCCATTCTCATGGCAAGAGGAAGCAGATTGAGGACAAATGAGTCAGGCGGAAAGTGAGAAGCAACCTTTTTATAACAGCGCATTCTTGTATAATGGTCAAAATCTCCAGGCTTTGTAACACCTGCAATAGGTAGTAGTAGTAAATTAGCTTTAGCTTTTCTCATTGCCTGGATCACCATTTCAAATTGTGGTCTGTGCAAGGGTTGTCTGGTCTGAAAGCCAACTACACGCGTGAATCCAAGTCGTTTGAATAGGGTACGTACTTCAACTGGAGTTAACCTGATCTGTCTGAAATCAGAATGTATCGGGAGATTTAATGCCTCAACATCGCCTCCGATATAATACTTTCCTGACCTGTTAAAAAGATAATCTACACCAGGATGGCTTTTATCTAAAGAACCATAGACTCCTAATGCCTCTTTTTCAATTTCAACAGGCCAGATGCTATCTATATGCATTACCCCAAGCAGAAAGCCTTCTTGATCGCGTAGGGCAACAGATTGTCCTGCTTCAAGTGACAATGCAAGAGTCTCATGTATGTCAAGGCAAATTGGGATGGTCCACAATTCACCATTCTGCAAACGCATCCTGTTAAGAACTGATTCATAATCAGTTCTTTTCATGAAGCCTTTTAATGGTGAGAAGGCTCCTGTTGCAAGGAGTTCAAAATCACAAATATGCCTGTCATTGAGTATCACCTCAGGCATTGTTGATGCGAGTTTTTTTAGGAGTTGGTTATGATTCTTATCAACAATCAGATTGACAAGCTCATTCTTATCATATGGGTCGACAATTGATCCAGCATTCATATTTTATACTACCGTATCTATAACCGCTCTCTGCGGTGTAGGTTGTGGCATGGTTTGACCCAATCCAGAGACTGGAAAGAGGCAACATGGCATAGCTCCGCTCTTTCAATTACATATCAGTTATAATTTAAGGATGGATTTTCTTACGTTAATTGACAAGTTGAGTCAAGGGTATTATATGATATCCACATACATTTATGCTCACTGTAATATCTATATACATTTCTTTCTTAAAAAATGCAATTTACGGAGCATATTCATTCAGGCTGATATACGAATTTCCAATCATAATAGTGAAGTTTATCTTTAAAATGGCCATAGTAGGTATCAAAATTGCTTTTCTTCAACGGTTCTCCAGGATTGATGCTGAAGACCCCCTTGATCCCTCCTCCTTGTGCATAGACAAGACCCCACTGATTACTTTCGGTCATTGGATCTGTGTATATCCTCCTCAGATGGCGTTTGATGCCCATATATCGTGGGTCTTTTATAAGATCTTTGAGTGATGCTGGATAGACCCTTCTATTCTCCTGACTGTTGTAATAGGAGGCAATGGCTTGTCGGATCTGATCACCCCTGAAAAGCAGCTCCTGCTCTTTTTCCCTTTTTATAATGGTGCTCCAGGATCTCTTGGCAGAGGTTGCTGCAATACCGGTAATCACAATCAACACCAGCACTGCTGTATAGGTAAATCCATGCTTACCACTCATTATAAGGCACTCCGTTTAAACTTACCTTGTAGCTGCCGCTGTGGACATCAAAAACTCCAGCTGACCCTTGGTCTGAATCTACAGTGGTAAGAATCCAGGTGGTGCTGGAATTTGTAAAGGGATCCAGAGGAATTGAACGGACATACCGCTTCTCCACAAGAACATCAAGGTTCTCCGGATAACTGCCATTGTCTGCATAATATTGATCAATAACATCTCTTAAGACAAACAGAGTGTTTTGCAAAGAGGCTTCCTTTGCACGGATAATACGTTTCTGAAAGCTTGGGATTGCAATGGACATTAAAATCCCCATAATAGAAATGACTGTTAGCATCTCAATAAGGGTAAATCCGGAACTTTTTTCAGATTTTAAAGGTACTCTTATGATATTACCACTCTTTATAGAGTGTACCATCCAGAGCGGTCTTATCACTTTTTGAATAGACATCATACACATCCTGTCCCCCCCAGCTCTCTGAATCTGCATCATCTGCATAGGAGCGAAGCCCCCATTCTCCATCTTCTGTTATTGGATCGTGTGGGATTCTCCTTAAAAATTTCTTTTTCTTTCCTGTGTCCAGCATAGGTACTCCGTTGACAAGATCTTGAAGAGATTCTGGATATCCTGTTGAATCTGACGCAATGGCAATTTTTTTTTCATCTGCATCAGCTTTATACTTGTCAAGTGTAGTGCGGATAGTACGCAATGCCTGTCTCAATTCAATCTCCCGGCTCCGTTTGTAAGCCATCTGAGCAAGGGGCATGATCCCTGCTGCAAGGATAGAGATGATGGCCATGGCAGCAATCAGCTCTATAAGGGTCACTCCTCTTATGTCGATAGCGTTGATCAACTTCTCTTTGTTATTAATGGTCCGGCATTGCAGGCAAAACATGATCATGCTGCTTCTCCAGTGTTTTTATAAATGGTTCACTGGTGTGGAGACGCTGCCAGTTTCCGGACCAGAATGTACTGCTGCTTTCATCTGGGATCGGAGCAGCAGAGATAATAACAGGGGTAATTGTGATTAAAAGATCTGTACCAACGTCTTCTGTGTCATTGTTTGTAAAAAGTTTTTTCAGAAGAGGGATCTGACCAAGAACAGGAACTTTATTAATGGTGGAGCGATCTTCTTTCTTTGTAAGACCACCAATAATTACTGTATTGCCATCTTTTACGCTCAACACAGTGTCAGCGCTTCTGGTATTGATGGCATACTGAGGATCATCAACAGTTCCAACATTGCTACCAAGTGAGCTGAGTTCGAGATTCAGTGTCATTCTGATCTCCTCCTTGCGGTTGATCTGAGGAGTTGCCACAAGTTTTATACCCACATCCTGATATTGATAGTCATATGTCACTGTTCCATCACTTTCTGTCCGTCTGTTGGATCTCAACGGTATGCGCTCTCCAATCAGAATCGTGGCTTTCTGGTTATGGGTCACCCTCACGCTTGGTCTGGCAAGAATTCTGGTATCTGCATCCTGCTTGAGCAGACTCAGTGTTACCGTAGGGATGGATAGATAGATCTCTTTATCAGAAAGATGGGCAAGATCATTGATAGAGCCAAAACCAGCAACCCTGAAATCAGAAGAGGAGTTGATACCTGAACTTGTGTCGCTTATACCGAATGTGATTGAGTCAGAAAAGGAGAAGCCCAGTTTCTCCTGAAAAGAGCTGTTGATTTCCAACATCTCTACATTCAAGATAACTTCAGGAAATGGTATATCATTGGCCGCTATCAGTTTTGAAATAATTTCAATCGCTTTTTCCGTATCACGAACTGTGATGGTATTCGTCTCTTCATTGGCAATAATATCTTTAATTTTAAGTACTTTTGATATAACAGGAAGCGCATCTTTTGCCTTTAAATAGGATAGATAAAATGTCCTTACCTTAAGGTCTTGATACTCCTGCTGTTTTTGAGGGGTATCAGGATAAATAAGAAGAGTACGTTTGTCAGCCTGCTTTGCTGCAAGACTGTTTGTTTTAAGCAACATCTCAAAAAAATCAGACACTTTGATATCTTTGACAAACATGGTCACATTCTGCTGACGAACATCCTTATCAAAGATAAAATTGACATTTGTAAGTTTTGAGATGATATCAAATAGATCCTCAATCGGTGTCTCTTTAAAGCGAAGAGAAAACGGCTCATCAGATTCAATCAAAAGATCATACTCAGATGGGTGAAATGCACTGTTTTTAAATTGAGTCAATAATTGATCCGCCCTCTCATTTTCCGGATAAAGGGAAACCGCCTTCTGAAGTAGCTCCTGTGCCTTAGGAAAGCTCTTTTGACCCATCAGCTTCTCTGCCATATCTGTCAGTTGAAATGAGTTCTGACGATTTTCAGCCTCCTGAAGCAATTGGAACGCCCTTCTGTTATCTGGAAACCAGGTTGCACTCTCTCGGAAGGCATCCATTGCCATCTTTAATTCATTTTTTTGTAGCAGTGCGCTCCCCTTTTCCAGGTAAATCATTGAGAGCATGTACTGCTCTTTTTTTAGAGAGAGTTCAATAGCTGCTCTTCTGGATTCAGGGGCACTCTCAAGTTGCTCCTGATAACAGGCAATCCGTTGCTCTATGTCCATTGAATCCACATGAATACACTTTTCAGGTAATGCAGTGGTTCCCATGCATCCTTGAATGATAACCATCATCATTATAGTTGACAATAGAGCTTCAAGAGCCCCTTTTTTTTTATAAATATCTGTTTTCATTGAAGTCCTTCAGATTTATCCGTACATCTTCATGAAACGCAGGAATTCTTATAAGAATATACTCCTGTGTCAACTCAGTTACAGGGTAGAGCCCTTTTATTTTATCTCCCTTTTCAACCACAACCACACTATTTTCATCTTTGATAAAGATGGATAGAGTTTTATCCTTTCTACAGGCGCCAAGTATTCTCAGATGGAGAAGCTCACCCACAATACCTGTAAGGGGCGATCCTTTTTCCTCTCCTTGTATGCTGTCATCAGACTCCAGCTCTTTGTTTATAGATGCTTGATATTCAGAAGCCTCTTCCGGAGTGGGGTTGGAAGTCAGCTCTTCTGAAGAGGATGATGAGGTATCCTCAAACAGATTGTTTATCACCCCAGAAGGAGGATGGACAACAGTGAAAAAGAGCTCTGTAAAGAGTCTTAGAGATTGCTCTTCTTTACCCTTTCCTGCAGGAGGCGTGGCAGATTGACCACCTCTATAGGTCAACTCTTTTACTGTGGGTTGGGTAAAAGGGTTCATAATACGATACGTAAGAGCGATAAGAAAAAGAGTAAATGAGCAGAAAAGTATCTTTTTCCGTGTTCTATTGTCAAAAGTCATATGCTGTCTCCCCTGCAATAGATAGCAACATTCATATCAAGAGTTATATCACCAGGTACTTCCGGCTTTAACCTGAAAAAAAGCTTTGAAATGGTATTAATGCCAGAAAAATTCTGAAATGCTGCAATAAATGATTTAAGATTAGCATAGTTTCCCTGTACAGAAAATGAAGAAGAGTATTGCCACATGGCAAGTCTTTCAGTTCTGGCGGGTTTGAAAAGAAGCCCAGAGGATTTAAGATTTTTTTTCTGAATAAGCGCACTGATATTTTTTAAAACATAAGGGAATTCATTAAAAGCTGGCAAACTATCTGTAATTTTCTTCAAGTCCTGTTCAGCCTTATTGATGGAAGAGTTAATGTTATCCTTATCAGAGGTAATTTTGATCCGTGCTTTTAAATAAGATGTCTGAAGCTGATCAATCTCCATGTTCTGCCCTGCAATAACAGTAAATCTGAATATCAGGCAGGCAGCAATCACAAGCACACTTAAGAAGATAACTGTTTTGCAAAAGTAGTGGTTCATTGTCTGATTGTCATTCCCATATCAAAATAGATTGCACTGTTTTGCTTTGATTCCTGACTTAATGAGGTCAATAGAAACATACTCTCTGATGAGATGCGTTTTATAAATAGTGACAGGTTCTCTGCTGAATCAGCTCTTCCCAAAAGGAGGATATTTCTCTTCTCTCTGTCAATCTCTATCTGGGTAAATAGGACTCCCTCATCAACTGAGGACTCAATTCTGTTTAAGATATCAATCCAGGAAAACGTCTTGTATTGTAATAGAGTATTTAAAAACAAGATATCTGAGTTGAGCTGCTCCATTGCAGCTGGTGATAATGGATTCTCTTTTTTATTCTCTGAAGTGTAATGAGAGGCTTTAATCCGGTACTGCTCAATTATTTTTTTTTGTGTGCAAAAAGTATAAAAAGTTACTCCTGTTAGGAAAATTGCGCAACTCAATAAAATTAACAGCAACACAACTGTTCTTTCAGTACCTTTTCTTGGGGGTATTAGAAAATTTATATGAACAGGTCTCATGAAATAAGCGTACTCCAGGCAGCTCCAATAGTTGATGCATAGTTCCATTGATTAGCTTTATCAGTCGAAGAGATCAATATCTGGTTAAAAGGAGAGAGTACCTCATATTGATCCGCATGAAAAACAGACCGGGAGAGTGTATTTTCGAAAAAAGAAGATGTTGCACTTAAATAGTACCTGTCAATGGCCAAATCTGGATTTTCATCCATGAAATATTGAAGTAGCATATCAATATTATCGGCATCGTTCTGGGCAATCAGTATTTTTTTTATATTTTTATAGAACAGAGGGCAAGCGTCTTTTAATACAAACAGAGAGATACTTTCAGGAAATACTCCCAGCCAGGCAACTGTCCCATTTTCTGAAATGGCTGATGAGTAGAAATTAAACAGATTAAGGTCAGAAGAGCAGAGACAACGAGGAGCAAAACATGCCTTTTCAAGAACATCCACATATTCGTGCAAAACTCTTTTTGAAGCCATGCCTATCATTAGCACAGCAGATGAATCAACTTTATTATTAAAGACAGACCACTTTACATCTATATTAGCAAGATCAATTTTTGATGATTTTCTAAGGCTCCATAGAATCATCTCCTTAATATTTTGCTCTCCTTCTGGAAGCTTTGGAAAGGATTTGACCAAAAACCTGGTGGATTCACTGGGCAGAGATACGCCAATTGAGCAGCTACCTTTTGCTACCTCTCTTTTTAATTGAGATAAAATATCAATTAGTTCAGATGAATTCTGAATGTTTTTTTTATTAAATCCTGGCTGCACAAGCCCTTGAGGCAGATCTACCTCCAACTGAGTCAACTCTTGCCAGAGATGCTCTTTTTGGATAACTTTTACAAATCGGATACAGGTAGTGTCAATCTCAAGACCTGACAGTTCAATTTTTGGTTTTCTGAAAAACATTACGTAGAGCCCATATTTAATCTATAAAAGTCACTCTATTGGCCTCATCAAGACTGGTTTTACCATTGAGCACATCATACAGAGCAGCATCTCTTAAAAAAACAACACCTTTTTCCATGGCATATTTTTTAAGTAATGAGAGGCTTGCTTTCTCCAGAATCATCTCTTTGAGATGGAAATCCAGTTCCAGATGTTCAATAATCGCCTTTCTTCCAGCAAATCCAGTCCCATTGCAGCGTGGACATCCTGCAGGAGAGTAGAAAACAGTATCTCTGTACCGGTATGGATCAAGGCCAGATTCAGCCATCATCTTTTCAGATATAGGCATCTCTCTTTTACATAAACAGAGAACTCTGATTAATCTCTGTGCAACTATACAGTTGAGGGCTGAAATCAAATTAAAAACATCAATACCAAAATGCATAAAGCGGTGAAGAACGTCAAATGAACTGTTGGCATGAACAGTGCTGAAAACCTGGTGGCCTGTCAATGCAGATTGAATGGCAATTGCAGCAGTTTCTGCATCCCTGATCTCACCTACCAGAATTTTATCAGGATCATGACGTAGTATAGATCTGAGCCCTTGGGAGAAGGTCAACCCTTTTTTCTGATTAACTGCAATCTGTGTAATACCTGGAATCTGGTACTCAACAGGATCTTCTATAGTAATCACTTTAATAGCATTTTCATTAACTTCTGACAATGCTCTATAAAGGGTTGTCGTTTTTCCACTGCCTGTGGGGCCTGTCATCAGGAACATACCGTAAGGGGCATTTATCTGCCGTCGAAGTCTTATCAACTCTTTTTCAGGTATATCCATGTCATCAAGGGAGAGCCCATTACGTGCCAAAGTCATTCTCTCCTGATCAAGAATCCGTATAACAGCATTTTCGCCAAAAATTGAGGGGAGAATTGAGATCCTGAAATCAACGAAGCGCCCCTTTATTTTCAGTTTAAAACGACCATCCTGAGGCACCCTTTTTTCTGAAATATCCAGCTCTGACATCACCTTCAACCTTGAGACAACAGCGTTTTGATTCTTCAGCTCCAGAGGTTCTGCGGCCTGATACAACATTCCATCGATTCTATACCGGATAATCAGCCCTTTGTCAGAAGATTCAAAATGGATATCGCTGGCTTTTTTATTTATAGCATCAAGTATTGTAGAATCAACTAGCTTAACAACTGGACTCTCTTCAGCACTGATCCGTTCAACCGAAACTTCATACTCTCCTTTTTCTGACTCCCTTACAATTGGCAGGCGCATCTCATCGGAAATATTGAGAACGTCCCGTGATGATTCAAGATTTTTCAAAAACTCAGCGAGGCGTTTTTCAGAAACAACTACAAAAGAGATATGAAAATCAGTCACAAAAGCGATATCATCTGCGACTCTCATAAAATCCAGTGGATCCGCAACCGCTATTTCAAACGTATGATCCAAAAATCTAAATGGGATAACCTTATTGTTAACCATAAAATCAATGTCAAAAAACTGAATCAGATCAGGGTCTTCAATGCTCTTCATTTCATCCAGACTGGCATATTTGCATGAATATTGAGCTGCAATAATCCGGGCAAGCATCTCATAATCCAGGTAGCCTTCTTCAATACAAAGCTGTCCAAGCATTCGCCTTGTAATACTTTTTCTGGATAGTATGTTATTTACCTGCGCATCTGTCATAAAGCCTAACTCAACGGCAATCTCACCGAATTTCTTTTTTTTAAAAGGTTTTACAGAAAACATGAGTTATAAATTTCCTAAAAACATAACGGCATTATGCATATTTAATAATCACGACTATTGATGTTAAATAGTAGTAAAACATATACTTACAATGGACAGACTTACTTATATTCTTCAAAAGAATTAAGCCCTGATTTAAAAAGAATTTTCTCCAGAATCACCTTTGTAATCATGTATGTGGGCTTAACCCCCTCCTGCCCCATTGCTCCTGCAGCAAGCGTGTTTCCTGTCATTAAGGGGTTATCAGATGCATAGTAGGCATATCTGACCTTTGTCTTTGCCGGAATATTTCCTTTTATAATAGATGCGTTTATAGCTTTATGGTAATGGCCACCCTCCATTTCAAGTCCCACAGCCTTCCAGTCTGACATGAACATTTTGAGCACATCCCTGTTCTGAAGAGATGTCCCAAGAACCGTTGCCATGGGACCGACATAGACACGTACTTGAGAATCAAAATCTTCTGCAACCAGATCATTATCAAAAATGTAGTTATCAGAAGTACCTTCGCAGACATGGGCTGTTGCAAGCATTATATCTCCCTTTTCTCCCGGCAGAATTCCAGCTTTACCCATTATTGAGATGGAACCTAAGTTCAGTGGCTTTTTATCTCCATTCTGTTCAAGCGGTTTGAGCAGCTGCTCCATTGCCTCAAATGCCTGTGCACCAAAGGCATAATCCATAACCAGTATCAGAGGTTTCTCCTTTAACTCTGCCATCTCAATATTGAGTTCTGGATGAAATTCAAGATCGTTGAAAAGAGCTGTATCAATAAGCTGACAGTCAATATTGGCACCCGATTGATCTGCAAGCGGATATAGGCCTCTTTTTTGTGCAAATTCAACTATCTGTGCACTTTTATCCCTTAAGGATGCGCAGAAACCATAGATATCACGACCCACCTGTTTAGATGAATCTTGTTTAAATGAAGTGTGATTCTGAGTGGTGGATGGCATATCTTTGAGATCAGTGGCAACTCCTGGAATGTTCATTGCTCCGTAGCCGTAAAGAAGATTGACCACGCTGTGCATATTTGCGCTTATAATATGCAAGGGACGATGTTGCAGATTCAAAGATAGAATCTCATTGGTAATACGGGATGCCCAGAGCTTTCCATACCTCTGATGACCGATAATGCTCATAAGGGATGGGGTAAAATAGATGATTAAGGCGTCATCATGAGATTGCTGATCTGTCTGAATCCGTTTTCCAAGCTGATATATCAATGAAAAGAGCCCATTATTGCTGTTGTGCTCCTGTCTGTTTTTCTCCATATACTCATAGGACTCTCTTGTCTCATGATAGGGCCTGCCAAGTATGATGCTCATATTCCATAGAGCAGAGTCCAGCTCTTCAGAACTCAATTGGGCTGAGGAGAGGCTGCCAGCAGAGCTACAATCTGTGGAATCTCCGGTTAAGGAGGCTCCCCCCATCTTTAACTCTTCAGCTCTTTTTATGACTTTTTCAAGTTTGCTCCACTCAGGTCTGATGTTTCCATAATCATCATGCATACGCCGGAATATCTTTTTTGCCTCAATATTGAGAAAGGTCATATGTGTAACGATATCATAGATTTCACTTATTCCCCTTGAGATTATGAAGCAGAGTTCATTGTTATTTATTCTGTAGGACTTTCTTCTTCTTCTGAGAGGTTCAATTTCCACAAAAGGGGTATTTTCAAACTGATCCTCATCAGTGAGAATAATTTTGGTACTCCGCTCAATGCCCTGAGGCAAACGGTCAATCACATACTCAAGGCCCTTGAGTTCGACTATCCTGGGGTCATTCATTGTCCCGTATATTTCAGGACTCAGCTCTCTTAAGCAATTTTCCAAAGCCTTGCCAAACCTTCCCGAAGGACGGTAAAAGCCCCTGATTGCAAGAGATTCTGTAATTGTTTTGAACTCTCTGATTGCACTTCTTGCCCGTTGCGAATGGGTCAGTTCCAGCATGGCTCTCCTCTTATCTGGTCATCAATAATTACTGGTGTATATCTTTTTTTCAATAAACATTAATACCATAACTAAGAGTGGTTTAAAAATATTTTAACGTCATGTGCCATTTTTTAGCCTGTAGCTCTTCTTGACATACTTGAAATTATCCATTACACGTTGTATGAATTTGCAACATCATGGATGCAGCATACTGCTCCATGATTACAACTATTTAAAAGAGCTTTTCAGATCAAAACAAAGCTCTAATCAAGGTGCAGGGTAGCTTAAAAACATGAGTTCCGTTAAATATGAGATTAGTGAAGATAAATGCCTTGTGGTGGTTATGGAGGGGGAGTTTCTGCTGGAGAGTTCAGATCTCTCCTTTCAGGAGGTGATCCATAAAATTGAGTCCCTGTCTGAAGTTTCATCAGTTTCGTTTAATACCAGAAGCCTTCAAAAATGGGACAGCTCAATCCTTAACTTACTCAACCATATTAAATCCCACTGCTCAAGCCATGATATCCTGTTTATTAAAAAATCTCTGCCAGGTGGAATCCAGAGACTTCTTGACCTTGCATCAGCAGTGCCGGAGCGCAAAGGTGTCAGAAAAAGAGAGGTCAGAAACAGCTTTTTTGCATCCATTGGGAATGCAGCTCTCAATTTTACCAGAGGTTCAAGTGAGATGCTCGGATTTCTCGGAGAGACCACTGTCGCCTTTGTAAGGCTTATTACTGGCAGATACAGGATAAGAGGCTCAATACTTATTCCTATTCTCCGTGAGTGCAGTACAGATGCTCTGCCAATTGTCTCTTTGATAAGTTGCCTTGTGGGGCTGATTCTTGCATTTGTAGGTGCTGTGCAGCTTGTGATGTTCGGAGCACAGATCTATGTGGCAAGCCTTGTTGGTATTGCTATGATACGGGTGATGGGGGCGGTGATGGCAGGGGTTATCATGGCTGGGAGAACCGGAGCTGCCTTTGCCGCGCAACTTGGTACAATGGAGGTGAACGAGGAGATTGATGCCCTTAAAACCCTTGGCATATCTCCTGTTGAGTTTCTGGTGATGCCGCGAGTTCTTGCTCTGTCAGTTCTCATGCCTCTGCTCTGCCTCTACGCAGATCTGATGGGGATACTGGGGGGGATGGCTGTTGGTGTATTCATGCTGGATCTTAATGTGATGGAGTACTACAACATGACAAGGGATTCAGTCTCTCTGAACAGCTTCTGGATCGGTATTTTCCAAAGCTTTGTATTTGGGATACTTGTGGCTCTGTCAGGGTGTCTGCGGGGTATTCAGTGTAAACGGAGCGCATCTGCTGTGGGTGAGGCGGCAACATCTGCTGTGGTGACAGGTATTGTCGCTATTGTTATTGCAACGGCTGTGATTACAGTTTTATGTAATGTGATTGGAATTTAAGATGGATATTAAGAGAGTTCATATCACAGTTAAAGATCTGACCATGGCTTACGGAGATCTGGTAGTTCAACAGAATCTCGACTTTACTGTCAACCATGGAGATATTTTTATTATCATGGGTGGCAGTGGCTGTGGTAAAAGTACTCTGCTTCGCCATCTTGTCGGGCTTATACAACCTGCAATAGGAGAGATTTTCTACAAAGATGTCAATTTCTGGAAGGCCTCGGCAGAAAAGAGAAAGGCTCTGATGAAGAACTTTGGGATTCTCTATCAGAGCGGTGCATTATGGAGTTCCATGACCCTTGCTGAAAATATTGCTCTGCCTTTAGAGGCCTATACTGATCTGAGTGCTGCTCAGATAGGAGAACTTGCCTCTTTGAAACTTGCACTGGTGGGGCTTGCCGGATTTGAGGGGTATTACCCTTCTGAAATAAGTGGAGGGATGAGAAAGCGAGCAGGTCTTGCCAGGGCTATGGCTCTGGATCCAGAGATTCTTTTTTTTGATGAACCGTCAGCAGGTCTGGACCCTGTAAGTGCGCGCCTTCTGGATGACCTGATTCTTGAGTTAAGTGAAAGCCTGGGCTCAACCATTGTGGTTGTGACGCATGAGCTTGCAAGCATCTTTGCCATTGGAACCAACTCGGTATTTCTTGATCCTGTAACCAAAACCATGATCGCTCAGGGAGATCCCAGACTCCTTCTGGAGAGATCAGAGGACCAGAGGGTTATCTCATTTCTGACCAGAGGAGAGGGGAGAGGAGCGGAAAGTTGAATGAAAAAGCGGACAAGAGATAGCTTCAAATGTCTATATTCAGACTTATGGGGTAGAAGAGAGGATAACTTTAAAGTTAAAGGGCAGAAAATAGGTCAGAAGTTATGAATTTAAAGGATAATAATTTGATATCATGAGCAACCATTCAAACAACGTTTTAATAGGCTCATTTGTATCTGGAGCAGTGCTTCTTGTGATAGGGGCAATTATGGTGTTTGGTTCCGGCTCTTTTTTTCAAGAGAAGAACCTTTTTGTCCTCCACTTCAAAGGTTCTGTAAAGGGGCTGGCGGTAGGGGCACCAGTTGTATTACGAGGGGTAAAAGTTGGTTCTGTTCAGGATATCAGAATCAGTGCAACATCTAACAGTCGTAACTTCTCAATTCCAGTTATCATTGAGATCGGCGAAGATCTGGTCATTGTACCTGACAATAGCAGCCTTTGGGATACGAATCTGGGAGAAGATGCTCAAAAATATGAGACAACGCATGAGATCTCTGTGAAAGAGAAGATCAAGGGGCTGATTGAGCAGGGGCTCAGGGCGCAGCTTGAGATGCAGAGCATGGTTACAGGGCAGCTGCTTGTGGGGCTTGATTTTCATCCTGAAAAGCCATTCAAACTATCAGATCAGAAATCAGAGTACCCTGAAATTCCAACGATTCAGACCCAGATTGAGGAGTTAACTCAGAAAATCAAACAGGTACCGATTGAAGAGATATTCAATAAACTTTTTTCAATAATCAGCACGATTGAAAAGTCTTTTAATTCTGAGTCTATAGGAGAGCTGCTCAGATCGCTCTCCCTTACATTGCAAACCATCAACAAGATCTCAGAGAGTCTGGATGCCCACCTTCCTGGCATCGCTTCAGATATGGAAGAGACCATTAAAAGCGCAAAGATTCTGATGCACAATTCAAATCATCAGGTGATAGCGATCAGTAGCTCATTAAATCAAACCGTTTCCGAGATCCAGGCTCTTGTCACTCAAGCTAAAGGTCAGCTGGATAGCACTGGAACGGCGATCAACGATACAGTAAAAGAGACAAACGTACTGATCTCCAGCATCAGAAGTGAGGTACCACCTGTTTCCAGCTCCATCAAAGATACCCTTGCAGCAGCTAAAGAGACCATTAACTCTGCAAAAGGGGCATCTGATCAGGCTACCGTCATGTTGAAGGGGGTTGACCATATTACAGGCAGAGATTCAGTTCTAATCAATAATTTAAATGCCACTCTCAATGATCTATCCGATACTGCACGTTCTCTGCGTCTTCTTGCCGAGTACCTTGAGCGCCATCCAGAGGCGTTGATACAGGGAAAGCAGTAGCGACATAGTATGATTCAGTAATTGATGAGGCAATAATAATGGATAAAAAGAGAAACATGAAACATACAAATATTAAGAGGTGCAATTTAAATATTCTCCTGTCAGTATCACTATTGGCTTTCGTCGCCTTTGGAGGATGCATTACAAGCCAGCCTTCAAAGTTTTATATATTAACGCCCATAAACCATGATTCAGAGGGAAATATATCTGCTACAGCTAAAACAGAGATATCAAATAAGATAGGTATATCAGATAGAGCTGCCCTGCAAAACATTACACTGGGACTTGGCCCTGTCTCCATTGCAAAGTATCTTGACCGCTCCCAGCTTGTAGTCAGATTAAGTCCGAATCAGATAAAGCTGGAGGATTTTCATCAGTGGGCAGGCTCTCCAAGGGATGATATACCAGCCGTTCTGTTGGAAAATCTCTCAACAATCCTTGGTACTGACACTATATATAAATATCCCTGGAAAAGTTACGTTGAAATTGATTACCAGATAGTTGTGGAGATCAACCAGCTTGATGGCAGACCCGGTGAGAGTGTAAGGCTTGTTGCCCGGTGGGAAATTTTGAAAGGCAATGCACTCCAGAGTGTGAAGGGCGGAAAAAATGATTTTACGGAACAGATTTCAGGCAGTGGATCAGAAGATGTTTCAGTTAATCAATTTGACGCATTTGTATTGGCCCAGAGCCGTGCACTTGGGAAATTAAGTGAGGTTATCGCTCGCTCTCTTATTGAATTGCTCTGATTTTATATCTTATGATCAAGTTGCTACAAGATGACTGAGAATATAATTTTTTTTATTAGAAAAAAGTTTCCATCTTGTTTAATAGAAAAGTTTCTGGTACACAGATTTATAGAAGTAGATATGAGCTATTGCACGTTTTGTGAATAACTCATTGTTATTAAGTATATACAGGCAACTTAGATCAGGAGGTCAGAATGTTTAAAATTGTCAATCGGGAAGAGATGGCTCAGGGAACCATTGTCCTGAACGAAATTGAAGCGCCACGGATTGCCCGAAAGGCAAAGCCGGGCCAGTTTGTTATAATTCAGGCCAATGAAAAGGGGGAGAGAATCCCTCTTACAATGGCAGATGTAAACCCGGAAAAGGGAACCATTACCATTATATATATGATCGTTGGTAAATCGACCTCTCTATTCGGAAAGATGGCGGTGGGAGATGACTATTTTGCAGTTATAGGTCCACTTGGCAAAGCCACCCACATAGAAAAGAGGGGCAAGGTTGTGTGTGTAGGGGGTGGTACTGGCATTGCTGTACTGCACCCCATTACACGAGGGCTCAAAGAGGCTGGTAATGAGGTGATTACAATACTTGGTTCACGCAACAAAGATCTTCTGATTCTTGAAGAGAAGATGGCAAAGGTATCAGACACTTTGCACATATGTACAGATGATGGATCTAAGGGACATCATGGTTTTGTAACTGATGTGCTCAAAGATGTGCTGGCAAATGGAGATATCAGCCTTGTGGTGGCCATTGGGCCGGTGCCTATGATGAAGTTTGTTTCAAAAATTACAAAAGAGAAGGGGGTGGAAACCCTTGTCAGCCTTAATCCCATCATGGTGGATGGTACCGGTATGTGCGGTGGGTGTCGCGTCTCTGTAGGGGGAAAAACCAAATTTGCCTGTGTGGATGGCCCTGAATTTGATGGCCACGAAGTTGATTATGATGAGCTGTCAAAACGGCTTCAGGCATACCAGGCTGATGAGAAGATCAGTATGGATCAATGCAGACAGAATCTCTGATCCAGAAATATAGCGGAAAGAACTGTAAAAATATAATACAGAAATGGTTTTTATCCAGGATAAAGAACAGATATTTTTGTATAAGATAAAGGAAGAAGATGTAATGGCAGAGACAAAAGTGAAAAAAGAGCAGACACCAAGGGCAAAAATGCCTGAACAGGCTCCAGATATAAGAAAGAGAAATTTCATGGAAGTTCCCTTGGGTCTTACGCCTGAAATGGCTCAGACTGAGGCTTCACGATGCTTGCAGTGTAAAACTCCTGCATGTGTGGAGGGGTGTCCGGTTTCGGTCAATATCCCTGGATTTATAAACAGGATTGCAGAGGGTGATTTTGAAGGGGCCGCCATTAAACTGTGGGAGAGAAATGCGCTTCCTGCTGTTTGTGGACGGGTCTGTCCTCAGGAGATTCAGTGCGAAGGCAGATGCATCCTTGGCAAAAAAGGCTCTTCAGTTGCCATCGGATACCTTGAAAGGTTTGCTGCTGACTATGCACGGGAAAAGGGGTCAGTTGAACTGCCAAAGGTTGCATCGAAGAGTGGTAAAAAAGTTGCTGTTATAGGTTCTGGGCCATCCGGGCTTACTGTGGCAGGTGATCTTATTATCAAGGGGCATGATGTCACAATATTTGAAGCATTTCATCAGCCTGGTGGAGTGCTGGTCTATGGTATCCCTGAGTTCAGGCTCCCTAAAGCTATTGTTGCCTCTGAAGTATCAACTCTTGAAAAACTTGGAGTAAAGATTGAGACTAACAGTGTGGTTGGAGCCACCGTTACGATTAATGAACTTTTCAAAGAGGGATATGATGCTGTATATGTTGGTGTAGGGGCAGGTCTGCCACGCTTCATGAATCTTCCTGGCGAAAATCTGATTGGCGTATTTTCTGCCAATGAGTACCTGACCAGAACAAACCTGATGAAGGCTTACCGCTTTCCTGAATATGATACTCCTGTGGCAAGGGGTAAAAACGTGGTGGTACTTGGCGCTGGAAATGTCGCCATGGACTCTGCAAGAACAGCCATGCGCCTTGGCGCAGAATCTGTCAAGGTGGTTTACAGGCGTTCACGTGCAGAGATGCCTGCAAGGGCTGAAGAGCTGCATCATGCAGAGCAGGAGGGAATTGAGTTTGTTCTTCTTACCAACCCTGTGCAGTTTTTTGGAGATGATAAGGGGAGACTCTGCGGCATGGAGTGTCTGAAAATGGAGCTTGGAGAGCCTGATGCCTCTGGCAGAAGAAGACCGGTTGCAATTGCTGGTTCTGAATACACCATTGAGTGTGACCTTGTAGTGGTATCTGTGGGTGCACAGCCCAACCCTCTTCTGACAAATGCCACACCTGAGATTGCACTGAATCGCTGGGGCAATATTGTAGCTAACCCTGTAACCGGAAAAACCTCCAAAAAAGGGGTCTGGGCAGGCGGAGATATTGTGACAGGCATGGCAACTGTGATTCTTGCAATGGGAGCAGGCAGGGAAGCTGCAAACTCCATCCATGACTATCTTACGATCGGGTGGTAAACTCTTGAAATTTAAGAGATCCAGATTGATGTTCAAGGCAATTAATTGAATTGATTAAGGCCATCAATTGAATTGATTGCAGTTTCTTATTGCAGTTTCAGTGCTGCTGTAATATATGACCTGAAGATATCTCTATCTGATACGAGGTAGCTTCAAAGAGTCAAACTTTTAGATTGAAACATACAATTTGCTTTGTATTGATATTTTTGAAAGGGATAAGAGCCTTAAATTTATTTTTGTAAGACTTGCCGTCGGGCTCTTTTCCCTTTCTGTTTCTGGATATCATGTTATGAAAGTTTGATGAAAATTTTATGGTCAACAAGGGATAATGAGTGGATATATCCCTTGATGAACTTCTGATCTCCGAAAATACTTACCAGACGGATACCGTCATCTTCGGGTATCACCCGATCAACAGCCTCCATAATGAGACCCTGATCTTCTTTGCTCTCTTCAATAATATAGGCGTTTGCTTCGCACATCTCTATCACTCCTTGTGGGCAGATCTCACTTTTCATCTGTTTGTAACCTACAGTGTAAACCACAATCCATTACTATCTGGCGATGATCATTTCATGTTGGAACTATTTGGCTGCTGGTCAACAACAAAATCCCCTCCATACCGGTCAATGAGGTCATCAACAAGCTGAGGAAGCGGAGTTGAGTTTACCCCCACAATCTCAAGATTCTCCTGGGTAAGGGGGAGGAGTATCTTTTTTGCAGGAGAGAGGGCAATGGCTTCAGCCATCTCTAATGTCAGCTCTCCCATCATGGCATGTGCCATTATGATGCCCACTGTACCAATAATGTAATCAGCATGTTTGACTGTCTGTACTATGGCATTCATCCCGGAAGCTCCCCTGTTGGCACGGGCTTTGAGCATCTGGGCTGTTGCAATTGCATTGGTGCCAAGGGCGATGATTTCAACCTCTTCACCAAAACGATCCTTCAGTTTGCGGATAATGGTGGAACCAATTCCTCCACCCTGTCCATCTATGACGCATATTTTTTTCAGTGTATTGTTCATAATGGAATTTCTATTAACTTTGATGCACCTTTATGTCAAGCTCTATTCAGAGGTTGATCAATATCTTCGGCCAGCGTTGATACGTGATTCCTTATAACAGCCATGCCCTGACAGGCACAACGAAGCATGAAAGTTGTAGAGACGCAAGATCTTGCGTCTCTACGGGTGCCCACCAGTTTGTATCCCCAGACTTTCATATAAATCATTGCAAATGGGCTCATATTATGATCAAGCCCTCTATTCAATCATTGAATTTTAATGCTGTTTCATATAGGCTATAGAGTATTTATTCTTGTTTGAAACAAACATCAAAATGTGCCCCAAAACACTCAATCGCCCATTGATTTAAATATTTATGAAATGAAAATTCCAATATTCTCAAATTTCAGACGCCAACTGAAGATAGTGATGGTTGCTTTTTGTCTGTTTCTTGCCATTCCTGGAGTTCAGGTTCTGCTCTTCAAATTTATCAACCCCTCTTTTACAATTCCAATGGTCTGGGAGTGGTGTGAAAAAAAGATAACAAGAGAGAACTACATTGAGTTCTTTTACGAGTGGAGAGATATAGATGAGATCTCACCCCATTTACGCAAAGCAGTGCTGGCAGCAGAAGATCAAAGGTTCCTCTCCCATAATGGATTTGACCTTATTGAGCTTAAAAAAGCGATAGATGACATGAAATCGGGAAAAAAGAGAAGAGGTGCAAGCACAATCACCATGCAGACAGCAAGATCCCTCTTCCTTATACCCTGGAGAAGTATAGTCAGAAAAGGAATTGAAGCTTATTACACTCTCTTTATTGAGCTTTTCTGGAGCAAAGAGAGGATTCTTGAAATGTATCTCAACACAGTGGACTGGGGGATTGCCACGGTAGGGGCACATGCTGCTTCAGAACGATATTTCTCATGTAGTGCAAGCAATTTGACCAGAGCGCAGGCAGCTCTTCTGGCAGCTATTCTTCCAAGCCCTCACACCTGGTCTCCGACCAGACCTGATAACTATGTCAGATCAAGGCAGAAACGGATTATGAGAGATATGAGGTTGATGCCATCTATTTAAAGATGATCCAGATTGAACAACTCGAATATGAGAACTTTATGCTTCATATTTACTCAAAAACGACACCTTGCTATCGCTTTTCAGGCATATGGCCATCCTGCATATCCTGATTCAGACAATCTTGACAAGGCTCAGTACCTGATAGGTGTCGACTTTGAGTATTTAATGATCGGGTCAATTCAATGTTTAATAATAAATATCATAAAGAGAGCATGTGTTTCTCCACAGAGATTCTGAGAGAGGTTCAACAGCAGTGTCTCTGACCTCTGCAAGTTTATTCAGAACATGTCTGACAAATGCTGGCTCGTTTCTTCTGATTCTGTTTTTTACTGGAGCAGGTGTCAGATAAGGGGCATCTGTTTCAATTACAATACGATCTTCAGGAATCAACACGGCAAGCTCCCTTAAAAGCTCTCCCCTCTGTTTAACTGTCAGTATGCCAGTGATGCCTATGTAATAACCAAGGTCAAGGTATCTGAACATCTCCTGCTCTGTTCCACTGAAACAGTGCACAACGCCTCTTCTCTCCCTGTGGTTCATTGATTCAAGAATCTGGAGAAGTCGTCCATCTGAATCCCGCTCATGAAAAATCATGGGCAGCATAAGTTCATCTGCGGCCTCTATCTGTCTGATGAACCACTTCTCCTGAATATCACGTGGAGAATGCATACGGTTGAAATCAAGTCCTGTCTCACCCCATGCCCTTACAGCAGATGGGTGAAGACGGGCAAGAAGTTTATAATCATCAATAATATCGTCTGAACAGTATTGTGCATCGTGAGGATGCATACCAACAGATATGAACAGATGAAGGCCCTCATGCTTCTGCTCTGCAAGGTGCAGGGCAGAAGCAACAGTTTCAGGGGTAACTCCTGCTACCATGATGGCCTCCACACCAGCATCCAATGCCCTCTGGAGCATCTCTTTAAAATCATCATTATAACTTTTATCATCTATATGTGAATGGCTGTCAAAAAGCCTTATTTTAAAGCCCATCTATCTCCCTTTCTCTCCTATTTAGTGCTCCCCACACACCATCCTCACACAAACAGGTGAACCCCACAGTAGATAGCGGGGTTCACCTGTTTGTGTGATGGTAATTTGGTTTGTTGCTATATGGTTGGTCTATTTATTATTCTATGTGGAGGACTCTTTTCTTAACTACTTACTTTTGTTGTTGTCAGACTGTGTTTTTTTACCCTCTTTTGGTGTTGCATCATCCTGGTCTGGCTGGTCTGGAGGAGGAACCATCAGGGGGCAATTTGTTCTACCCATCCCTCTTCCCATCTCATCCATCATATTACATTTTCCCATCATACCCATACCTCTGCCCATGCTGCCATGTCCTCCAATCATCATTGAAATATCAAGTTCAGGAGCGATCTTTTTGGCAGATAGAGCCATATCAATATTTTTATCCATAACCTGTTTTTTGAATTCACTCAATTCAGAGGAGAGGGCATGGAGTTTTGCAGGGTCAGGAGATGTTGTTTCCATCAGGATTCTTATCTCTTCATGCCTGGATATTATGGATGCTCTTGCACTGGCTGTCTCATCAATAAACTGCTGATGAAGTGCTTTAAGTCTGTTTTTCTGATCATCTGTCAGTTTTGCCCAATCCTGATAACATGACAGGGCGTAACCATCAGAACCCATCTGATGGTGCCCTCTTCTGAAAGCTCCGTTTCCTGCAAAGGATGTTCCTATCATTGTAACCACTGTGAATAGTACTGCTATTGTAATAGTTGCCTGTTTTTTCATGTTGTCTCCTTCTCTTGTCATGTTGTCAGCCTGTGATGGATTATGTAAATACATCACAGGCAGTTTAAAGTAATTATCCTATATTTAAATCCCAACTCACATATTCGTCGTCTTCTGAATATATGTTGTCAGTCTGTGTGACATGCTATAAAGCAATCGCCATGCCAATACAAATAAAAACCTGGCAAAAAAACATATATGTGTCGTAACTATTTTAAATCATAGTGGTTTTGTTATATGTGATCACTTATATGTTATAGGTGGCGCAATTGGGTTAAAAAATAGGTAACTGGATATTTTATAAAACATTGAGTATTTTATATCCAGCCAGATATCCATATGGATACTATATACCCTGATAGTGCCCAAACTGTATTGTACTGTACTGTTGAAGTAGAAAGTAGGTATGCATTGCATTTGGAATGCAAAAACCCACTGCTCTTAAGAGCAGTGGGTTTTAATAAAGGATCTCTTCTGATCAGGCAGCATTCATATCTATGCAAGAGTAGTTTACAATTTGTTTGTCTGAATCAGTAGCTATTATCACAAAAACCAGAATCACAAAACCAGATCTCTTTGATTTCTGAAGTGCCAACTGAAAGGTGAAAGATGCCTTTGATTTAACCGTTTCAAGGTGAAAAGATTAAATTAAACCGCTTATATCGGTGTAATCAAGGTTAAACGCCTCTGCCACGGCCTTGTATGTCACCATGCCATTGATCACATTGGCTCCAAGCCTGATCTCATCGTTTTCCTGCATCGCTTTTTTCCAACCCCTGTTTGCAATCTGAAGAGCATATGGGAGCGTTGCATTGGTAAGTGCCATTGTGGAGGTTCTTGCAACAGCACCTGGCATGTTGGCAACACAGTAGTGAACCACATCATCCACAATAAAAGTTGGCTCTGTATGGGTAGTGGCTCTGGAAGTTTCAAAGCATCCACCCTGATCAATAGCAACATCAACAACCACAGATCCTTTTTTCATCTCTTTGAGCATCTCTCTTGTAAGAAGCTTAGGAGCTTTTGCACCAGCAACAAGGACTGCACCTATAACAAGGTCAGCTTTAACAATAAGCTCATGCAGAACTCCTGCATTGGACATAATTGGAAAGCAGTTGGCAGGCATCACATCATCAAGATACCTCAGCCTCTCAAGATTTGTATCCAGTATGTAAACCTTGGCGCCAAGTCCGCAGGCCATTTTTGCTGCATTGATACCAACAACTCCACCACCAATTACAACCACAGTAGCAGGCTCTACACCTGTCACTCCGCCAAGTAGGATTCCCATGCCACCCTGAGGCATTTCAAGATATTTTGCCCCCTCCTGAACAGCCATGCGTCCTGCAACCTCACTCATTGGAACCAGCAGAGGAAGTGAGCCATCCTTTTTCTGAATGGTTTCATATGCAATGCAGACAGCCTTGCTTCTGATAAGAGCATTGGTCTGAGCCTCATCTGCTGCAAGGTGAAGGTAGGTGAAAATGATCTGCCCCTCTCTTATAAGGTCATACTCAGATGGTTGTGGCTCCTTTACATGCATAACCATATCACATTTTTTATATATTTCGGCAGGAGTATCCAAAATAGTTGCACCTGCGTTAATATAAGCTGCATCGTCGTATCCACTGCCCTTGCCTGCATCTTTTTCAACCACTACCTCATGGCCACTCTTTTTCATGGCAACAACACCTGCAGGAGTCATACAGACTCTTTTTTCAGCAACTTTAATCTCCTTTAGGATACCAACAATCATTTTTCAATCTCCTTTGTTTATAAGTTTTAAGATCTGGCCACACTTCTTTAAAATTGAGAGAAACGAAATCATAATATAAAGACAAGGTGGTAATCCAGACAAAATAAGAGAAAATAATACAGTTAAAGGAATCCATGCAAAAGACCTGCCATAAGCTCAAATCGAGGTCTTAACATAAGAAGATCCTCTCATAGCAAAGAGACTCTGGGCTAATCATGAAACAGTGGATAGAAGAAGCTGGTAATCAAAATTACCATATTCTTTGTCTCATAGCGCTGACGTACCAGGTCTCAATAAGTTCAACAATCTGTTTTTATTTATTATTCCCCTGTATATTGGCACCTTGACACATCTGGCTACCAGTGGTAACTGTTCTGTCCAGTTTGATATCATACTTCTGCATCTTTTTGAGAAGAGCAGGGTGAGATATTTTCAGTGCAGCAGCAGCCTTACGGACTGTTTTCCGTTTTTGAAGGGCCTCAAAGACTATTTTTTTTTCAAACTCTGATACCTGACACTTTAATGAACCCAATTCACCTTCATGTAGATTGAGATAATTTCCATGATAAGGGGTCAACTCATGGCTGAACAGAATGGCATCAACATCAATGACTGTATCGTTGCTGAAAAAAGCTGCCCGCTCCACAACGTTTTTGAGTTCTCTCACATTCCCTGGCCAGTCATAGGAGATGAGCTTCTGAAGAGCCAGAGGTGTAATAGAGGAGATCTTTTTCCCAAGTCTTATAAGCAGCTCAAACAGGAAATGTTCCAGCAGGATCGGAATATCCTCCTTTCTCTCTTTTAAAGTGGGAATATGGATGGGAATAACATTGATACGGTAATAGAGATCTTCACGAAATTTATTCTGCCTGACAAGCTGATCAAGATTTTTGTTTGTTGCCGTGATAAGGCGGGTATTAATGGGGATCTCTTTAGAGTCACCGATGCGCCTGACAGCCATCTCCTGAATCAATCTTAACAATTTTGCCTGGGAACCAAGCGGCATCTCTGCTATCTCATCCAGAAAAACAGTTCCATCCATAGCAGCCTCAAAAAGGCCTGCTCTTCCCTCCTTTCTTCCGCCTGTAAACGCGCCACCCACATATCCGAAAAGTTCACTTTCCAGCAGCTGTTCAGGGAGTGCTGCACAGTTTACCGGAATATAGAGCCCTTTACGGTTGCTGGCTGTATGGATGGCCTTTGCAAAAAGCTCTTTGCCTGTACCGCTTGGACCATATATGGATACTGTAATATCGGTCGGGGCAATTTTCTGTGCAAAAGCAATGGCCTCTTTGATGGCCTGATTTTCTCCAATAATGTCACTGAAACTTATGGCATCCATCTCAAGAGAGATGGAACGCGCAAGTTTTTTGATCTCCTGCATCTCCTTGGCGATCTCTACAGCTCCAATGATACGGCCAGATGAGTCACGAATAGGTTTGCAGGTGGAGAGGTATTGATAACGCCCGTTTGCAGTTATCAAATTCTGCTTGATATTATCAATCTTATCCCCTCTGAGACACTTTAGGATCTCATACTGGGGCAAGTTAAGACATTTGATACTTTGACCGACAATGTTTTCAGAGTTGCACATGAAAACTTCAGCTGCAACCTTATTCATTGTGGTAATGGTGCCATCTCTGTCAATAGAGATCACTCCATCGCTCATATTATCAAGCACAACTTTGAACCTGTTTGCCTTCTCCTCCTGGGGAAGGGTGTCAATGAACTGAATTTCAATAAAATTTTCTATTGCATCAAAAATATGGAAAAGCCCATGCTGATCAATCAGCAACTCAATATTTTCAATTTCTGTATAGACGTGTGTCTCATCTTTGCTGCGATCGACATCCATGGAGACAATATTAAAACCTGAACTGGCAAGAATGGTGGAGATGTCAGCAACAATTCCCATGCGATCTTTAAAGCAGAGCCTGAGTTTGTAGTTCAAAGTGGTTTCCTTAAATTTGTCGGATCAAGAACTTCAATGGTCAAAGATAGCTCCTTAACTACTGCACAAGGGTAATAGATACTCTCTATCCTAAACCAGATCCTGCTAATTTGCAAAGTTCAATGGTCAGAATAGAGTTTTTTTATCAACCAGAATATTGAAAGTTGACAGTTCAGAAGGATAATTCTATCGTGATACCATCCTAATTCTATCCAGCTGTAGTTGTTAACCTAATAATAATTTGAAGGATTATCAAATGAAAATCAGAAAAGCAGTGTTTCCGGTTGCAGGACTTGGTACCCGTTTTTTACCAGCAACAAAAGCAATGGCAAAAGAGATGTTGACAGTTGTGGATAAACCAATCATCCAGTATGCTGTTGAAGAGGCCTTTGATGCTGGTATTGAACAAATTATCTTTGTAACAGGCCGGGGCAAAAAAGCACTTGAAGACCATTTTGACAGATCTTTTGAACTGGAACTCACCTTAGAAAAAAAAGAAAAATACGATACTCTCAAAATGCTTCAGGAGCTTGTCCCTAAGACAGGCACCATTGTTTATACAAGACAGAATGAACCTCTGGGGCTGGGTCATGCCATCTGGTGTGCAAGAGATATTGTGGGAGATGAACCATTTGCCGTGCTGCTTGCAGATGATTTAATACAGTCATCCACCCCAGTCCTCTCTCAAATGATCAGCCGTTTCGATAGATTGAGAGCATCTCTTGTCGCAGTGATGGAGGTTCAGATGGATCAGACTGATAAATATGGAATTCTGGATGCAGATGAGATTGAAGATAATGTTGTTCGTGTAAGAGGGATGGTTGAGAAACCATCTCCTCAGGAGGCACCCTCCAATCTTGCCATAATCGGGCGCTATATCCTCACTCCCAGGATTTTTGACTATCTTGGCCAGAACAGAACCGGAGCAGGCGGAGAGATCCAGTTAACAGATGCAATGGGTCAACTGCTCAAAGAGCAGCCCGTATTTGGATATAAATTTGAAGGTACCAGATTTGACTGTGGTGATAAGGCTGGCTTTCAGATGGCAAATCTCTCCTTTGCCATGGAGCGCCCTGAGATCAGAGAAAAACTTGCAAAATTCATCAGTGAACTTGGCCAGAGCATCTGCGTCTGATGCAATCACCACTGCATTCAGAACGTTTTGAACTTCTCACATATCTTTGTACTGCCTGTACAGATCTATAACTCTGGAGACATAATTTATAGTTTCATCGTAGGGGGGGATACCCTCATATTTTCTCACAGCCTCAGGCCCTGCATTGTATGCGGCAAGTGCATGCCTCAATTTTCCATCGTTAACCTCAAGCATCTGTCGCAAATATTTTGATCCTCCCATAATATTCTGGGATGGATCAAAGGGATCTGAGATGTTGAGAGTGCTGTAGTTTGAAGGCATTATCTGCATAAGACCTTTGGCCCCTTTAGGCGAGACAGCCTGGCAATTAAAAGCAGATTCTGCCGATATGACAGCTTTTATAAGGGCAGAGTCCAGACCATATCTGAGAGATGCTCTCTTTATGATAGGATCAAAAGTTGAACTCTTTACAGCACGGGATGAGGATCTTAGATAAACTCCGCTTCTGTTGTAATATCTCCTGCCTGTCTGTTCCGGCATAAATAGTTTATACTTAGGGTTACTAGGGACGTTAGTAAAATGACGGACTCCATTTTTATCCCTGTAGGTGTAAATTTCTGCCCTTAACAACGGCGGCGAATATAAAACAAATACCATGGCTACGAGAATAGAAAAAAACTTAAAAATGTTCATCATACCTCCGGTCATTTGATTTTCTTCAGAATTATCTCTACCTTAAAAATCTTACTTCCATGGCCTGGGGTGCCATCATATGAAACCATGATGGTTGAGTTTCAGATGATGGAGTAACCCTTTTAACTCATTCATGGTCTGTTTTCTTAAATGATGAAGATAGTCATCAACTCTATTCACCATATCTTTTTAAGATAAGTTTCTTTGGAAAAGATCTTTTAGAAAGATATGGTAACATAGTATCTGCAAAAATATCAACCAGCTCCTGCAGCACTCTATCTTTATTTACAGCCATAATAAAATTACGTTGGTTTGTATGTTCAAAAAGAACATGAGATCCAAGCTTTGTAGTTACATCATCGAATTCAATCAATGAGAGTTCTTTGTCTGAAAAAAGAGTCCTATCCACAGCAACAGCCATTCTGGCGACCATAGCCACAAGATAGGCGTCAACACTTATCTCCCTTGATATATCAAGAAGTTGAACTTTCTGATGGTTATCAAGTACCATCTCTTTGATAATTTTCTCTTCCATATTGCCTGTTATTTACATTAAAATCAAGATAGTTATATTCAAATCACCATGGCAGATAGCCTTGTTACAATAAAATATGCAACTTAGAGACAAAATATTTCATCTCTACTGTTTTCCCTATTTTATAGATATATTAAGGATATCTGTCCACAATTTTTTATAAATTCAATTTTGATTTTCTCAGAAATTAGGTTATATGAGTCTCATCATTTCACCATTATAAGGAGCAACAGTTGTGCGTATAATAAGATTTTTAGACCATGAAAACAGTGAATGGACAGGAAGTGCTGCTATGGACGATTCAGCAGCAATAATTACAGGAGATCTGTTTGGTGCTTTCAGGGTAACGGAAAAAATAGTCAAAATTAAAACCATACTGGCACCGTTCAAGCCAGTTGCAATTCTTTGCATAGGTCTCAATTACAGAATGCATGCCAGGGAGACAGGAATGGCTCTGCCTGAACACCCGATACTGTTCATGAAAAATCCATCAGCTTTGACAGGACCATATTCAGAGATTGAAATTCCTCGCTCATGCCTTGACCCCCTGCAGGTGGATTATGAAGTGGAGCTGGGAGTTGTTATCGGAAAATCAGGAAAAAATATCAGACAGGAGAGGGCGCTTGATCATGTACTGGGTTATACCTGTGCCAATGATATATCTGCAAGAAGGTGGCAGAAACATGCTGGCGGAGGGCAGTGGGTCATGGGAAAAAGCTTTGATACTTTCTGTCCGATAGGTCCAAACATTATAACTGCCGATGAAATTGATGACCCTCAGAATCTTGAGCTGACGTGCAGATTGAACGGTGATCTGATGCAGAGTGGATCAACCGCAGATATGATCTTTCCTGTTTCAGAGTTGATTTCAAGGCTGTCGCAAAGCACAACGCTTCTGGCTGGCACAATCATTCTGACAGGTACCCCAAGTGGTGTGGGTTTTACCAGAACACCTCCGGTTTATCTTAAACCCGGTGATCTGCTGACAAGCAGTATAAGTAAGGTAGGTGAGCTTGTAAACAGAGTGGTATCAGAAAAATAGGAGGCATCAACATCCTTCCACCATCACAGAGATATTGATATTCTCCACCGAGAGATCAATATCTCCTCTCTGGAAAAGATTAGTGGCAAAAAAAAGAGAGTTGACTGAAATAGAAAATCCAGAAAACTTAATTCAAAGCCCGTATCTCTTAAGCTTCTGGTTCAATCCGCTTTTCCCGATCCCAAGAATCTCAGCAGCTTTAGTCTGGACATTTCCTGCTTGAGCCATTGCCCTCTGAATCATCCTTTTTTCCACAGCAGCAAGTGTCTCATTAAGCCCTGCATTTTCGGGGATGCCCTCCAGATTCAACTGAGTGCTGATACCCTTGCGAATCTGCTGAGGAAGATCTGCAATGGTAATAAGTCTGCCTGTCGACAGAATAACTGCACGTTCAATTAAATTTTCCAACTCCCTTACGTTGCCAGGCCATGTGTAGTCAAAAAGCAGTCGTGCAGCATCATGAGCGACCCCCTCTAATTGGCAGGTAGATTCTGATGCATCAGCAGCTCTTCTTTCATGCGAGTATTTCTGGATAAAATGGTTGATTAAAAGGGGGATATCCCCTTTACGCTCCTTAAGTGCTGGCATTACTGCCTTTACAACGTTGAGCCTGTAGTAGAGATCCTCTCTGAAACGCCCTCTTTTAACCTCCTCTTCAAGATTTCTGTTGGTTGCTGCAATCAAGCGGAAATCCACCCTTATGGGGAGTGTCCCCCCCACCCGCTCAATGGTTCTCTCCTGAAGGACTCTTAGCAGTTTTACCTGTATGCTCATCGGCAGCTCCCCCACCTCGTCAAGGAAAAGAGATCCCTTATCAGCCAGCTCAAAGCGACCCTTTTTCATGGCTGAAGCACCTGTGAATGCACCCTTTTCATGGCCGAACAGCTCGCTTTCAAGAAGGCTTTCTGCAAAAGCTGAGCAGTTGACGGATATAAGAGGAGCTGTTTTTCTAGGGCTGTTGTAATGAATTGATTTTGCCACAAGTTCCTTGCCAGTACCACTTTCTCCTTCAATCAGAACATTTGCTCCTGAAGGGGCAATCTTGCTTATTATACTGTAAAGTTCCTGCATTGGCTGGCTCTTTCCAATAATATTGCAGAAGTTATACTGAGTAGTTATTGCCTCCCTCAGAATGGAATTTTCTTTTACAATATCGTGGATGGCAATAGCCTTATGGATATGAGCGACAAGCGTATCATTGTCAAAAGGTTTAAGGATATAGGTATAAGCTCCTCTCTGCATCGCTTCAACTGCGCGCTCTACACTGCCATGAGCTGTCATGATAATGACAGGCATATCCGGGACGAACTCTTTAATCTGCGCAAGCAGCTCAATTCCATCCATTCCTGGCATCATGACATCTGTCAACACAAGATCAACACTGCTTGATTTTATTATTTCAAGGGACTCAAGAGCGCTGGATGAAGTTATTGGAGTGAGCCCCTCTTCCTTAATAACCTCCCCAAGTATTTTAGTATAATTTTTCTCGTCATCAACAATGAGAATGGTTTTCATTTCAATCCTTTCCTTATGATGGGAGGATCACCTTTACTGTGACCCCTCCTGACTCTCTGTTATAGAGATCAATAGTTCCATGATGTGATTCAATGATATTTTTCACGATTCCCATTCCAAGACCAGTTCCCATCTCCTTTGTGGTAAAAAATGGATTCCATATCTTCTTCAGACTCTCTTCAGGGATACCTTTTCCCTGATCGTGAAATAATATGATAATATGATCATCTTCAGAAAACAGGGCAATAGTAAGTTTACCTCCTTGGGACATGGCCTGAAATGCATTGAGAATGATATTCAGAAATGCCTGATACAGCTTCTCTGAATCTGCCATGATATCTGGAATGGGAGTAAAATTTTTTTCTATAATAAAATCGTGCTCCTCTATCTGTTGGGAGAGATACTGGATATTCTTTTCTATTATCTCACCAATATTAGATGGTTTCAGAACTGGAACCATGGGTTTTGCAAAATCAAGAAAATCTTTGATAATATTGTTCAACCGGATAGATTCTTCTACAATAATATCAATTATAGTGGTGGGCTGCTCTGATTTTGTCATCTTCTTTTTCAGCAACTCTGCTGAACTTCTTATTATTCCCAGAGGATTGCGAATTTCATGAGAGATTCCTGCTGTCATCTCTCCAATGGCAGACAGATGTTCTGCCCGCTGAAGTTGATCCTCAAGTTTTAATCGCTCCATCGCCCTTGTTTCAATGATCATTTCACCCCGCCTAACCACAAAGACAAGTATGAAAAACAGAACTGCCATAACGCAGAAGCAGGTTGCTACAGTAAGTAGTTGCAGTTTGAATATCTTATGGTAATCATCTGAGATGTCCTGAGTTATCTCAACAACCCCAAGTACGGGTCCTGAGATTGAGGAGAGTGGTTTTTCAGCCCTCAATGGAGCAAAAGTAATTATTTTTGCTTGATGGGGAAAACCTAGGAGCAGTTCAACAAAATTCCCATTCTGAATCAACCTTGAACTCGCCTGATTTTTCAGAGCCATTTGATAACCAATACCGCCAGTATCTTTTATCCCCTTTTTTTTATTATCAAAACTATATGCAATAGTATCGTTCATATCATAGATATTTACCATCTCAACGTTAAAACCGTGCAAAGTGGTTCTGATTACACGATCCATTCTCTGATATTGGCTCTCCTCCCTCAATCTTATTTTACCATATTTTAACACTGCGGGGATGATAAATTGCAGAAAAACCTGATGGTTAAGGTTGGCTACAAGAAGGTGAGCATACTCCTCACTCTTCTCCTGAAGTATATTCCTGACCCAGTGGGCATTAATGGCAGAGATCACAATGGTTGCAGCGAACATAACCATTAAAGCAGAGAAGGTGAAAAATTTCACAAGGCGGAACGGTTTTTGCTCTTTTGCGTCATTATGGTTCATCATCATATTTTTATTTTTTATTTGCTTTTGTTGATTATTTTTATTAATAGTGGTGGTAATAAAAAATTGTATTATAATTTTTTACTCAAATGGAATATGGCTATTCATAAAATTCACCTTTGAGGTACGCTTTTTTCGTTTTCACGGATTGAGGGCACGTATAACCGCATAATCAAACCGCAAATACTTAATAAATGCATTGTAAGACAAGTATAGTAATGATTGATCAGCTTATCAATTAAATAGTTCTATCCTCTGCCAAAAAGGAGTGTTCTTAAAAACAGAAAAAACAACTATCTATTTCTAATTGAGGTATTAACACTGCTTTTATTGGAAAGTCTCTATAATTAATTGATATAAAATGACTTTTATGTATTATTGTGATGCGTTTAACAATCATGGTAGTTTACATGAATCAGATGATTGCTAACACAAAGGTATATTTGTCGAGGAAATAGGAGAGGCACTGTAACCAATTATGATATTTAATAAAAAAAACCATCTGGTAGGACTTGATATCGGCACTTCTCTTATTAAAGTGGCTGAACTTAAAAGCAATGGAAAGGGGCCAGTTCTCAGTAAATTTGGTATTGCATCCATCCGGCCAGGCTTGATTGAAGATGGTCAGATCATTGAAATGAGTGAGCTTGTTCAAGCTATACAGACACTTTTTAAAACCCATAACATAAAATCAAAAAATATTGCCATTTCAACTGGTGGCTCTTCTGTAGTTGTAAAGACCATCACCATGCCAGCCACATCAGCCACATCTGAGCAAACCCTCCTTGAATCCATACGATTTGAAGCAGAGCAGTATATACCCTATGACATTGATGACATGAATGTTGATTTTCAGATTACTGGTGACAATGATGGTAACCCTGATCAGATGAATGTTCTGCTGGTTGCGGTCAAAAAAGACCTTGTGGCATCATACATTGAATTGACGGATCGGGCGGGGCTCAATGCTCAGGTTATTGACGTTGACAGTTTTGCATTTCAAAATATTTTTGAAGCTGCTGCCCATGGTCGTGCTGACGGAATGGCCATGCTGATTGACGTTGGGTCACATAAGACATCTTTGAATATCATAAAAGATAACAGCTCTCTGATGATGCGAGATTCATCTTCAGGTATTGGGCAGATCTGGGAAGAGATTGTATCTGATCTCAACTGTACTCTTGAAGATGCTATCAAAATCTTCTCAGGTATTGACAGAGACGCTATGCCCACAGATACCCTTGATGAGATGTGCCAGAATTTTGCTAAAATGTGGTGTATGGAGATTCAGAATATTGTAAAAACATTTCAATCAAAATCCACCCAGGGAAAAATTGACCAAGTTTTTGTCACTGGCGGTGGCTCCTTAGTTAATGGGTTTATTGAAAATCTTTCAGAAGGCCTTTCAGTACCGGTATCAATTTTCAATCCATTTGAAGGTGTTATTGTCAACCCTAACAAATTCCCTGAATCTCTGATTAACGAGTGGGCTCCCTTTGCTCCCATCGCTCTGGGACTTGCATTAAGAAAAGTGGATGATAAATGATACGAATTAATCTACTGCCATTCAGGGCAGCACGGGCAAAAGAGAATATCCGCAAGCAGGTATCGATCTTTTTGTTGTTGCTTGTTTTTGTTGCACTCACCATGACATATATCACCATAGTGATAGACAAAAAGGTTACGAATCTTGAATCAGAAATTGCGCAGATTAACGTACAGATAAAGGAGTATAAATCCAAAGCTGACGAAGTTACAGCCATTGAGAAGGCACTTGTCATACTGGAGCAGAAACTCAATGTTGTCCACAGTCTGGAGGCCATGCGTAAAGAGCCAGTTCTACTGCTTGAAGCCATGACACGTCTTGTTGTTCCTGAACAGATGTGGATTACCTCTCTTAAGACTTCAGGAGCATCTGTCACATTAAGCGGTGTTGCCTTTGACAACAGGACTGTGGCAGATTTTATGACAAACATTGAGAACTCCTCCATGTTTAAAACTGTTGATTTGCATACGCTTCAAATGAAGGAGATGCAATCTGTCAAAGTAAAGACTTTTGAAGTTTTAGCCAGCAAACCAGTTAGTGATATTGCAGACAACAACCAGAAAAAGCAGAGTAAGAAAAAATGAAGAGAGATAAGGGCAAAAATCAGGAAGAGAAAAAAGCTTTCGGAGAGATGATCAAAGAAAAGACCGCCCCTTTTTTTGAAAAGGTGGGCACCTTATCTAAGCTGCATAGAGCAATAATATGTATTGCCACCCTAGCTGTCATGGGGGGAGGGTATTACTACTTTTTTCTGATGCCACGTATGGAAAAGATAACCACCCTTGAAAAAAGTCATAATGACCTGAATCGACAACTAGGCTCATACAGGAAAAAAGCGGCACTGCTTGAAGAGTATCGAAAAAAAAGGAAGGATAAAGAGGAAGAGTTTTATAGAGCCCTTGCCGCTCTGCCTGATGCTAAGGAGATCCCCTCTCTTTTGACAGCTGTGTCAAAATCGGGCAGTGACTCTGGTCTTGAGTTCCTGTTGTTCAAACCTGAACCTGAGTCGATCAAAGATTTTTATGCTGAGATACCTGTCTCAATTACTGTTCTGGGCGGCTATCATCAGATTGCACAGTTTTTTGACCGAGTCTCTCTGTTATCCCGCATTGTGAACATAAGAGATATTGTAATAAATTATGCCAAGAGTAGGGGAGTTCTCACAGCATCATGCAGAGCCATTACTTACAGGTTTATTGAAAAAACTGAAAAAGAAAAAGTGGATGCAGAAAAGGGTAACAAAAAGAAGAGGAAGAGATAAATGATGTGTTTCAAAAGAATACAACTGATATATATTCTTATGCCTCTGTTTTTAATGGCTATCAGTTCCTGTGAAAAAAAGACAGAGGATGAGATTCCGCCAGTTGTGCAGGAGGTTATTACCATGAAAATAAAACCCATGGAAGAACATCCGGCTCAGGTTGAATCAGGAGTGCCCAAAGCGTCATTGAATAATGGATCAGATTCATCTGCTGTTTCAGAGAGACCACTTCAAGATCAAGAGACCTCAGGGATAGAGGTTGCATCAGGAGAGCAGGCTATCTCTCTACCAGCAACTGGAGGTAATAGAGCTTCAAAAGAGCTTACATTCAGCATAGAAAAGACTCCTGTAAAAGATGCTGTGGCCAAGATTGATCCTCCAGCATCACCCTCCCAGACAGCTCAAACTAAAAACGACACTGGAGCTATAAGAGAAAATCCAGCCAGGATTGAGGATCTGACGACCACAAATTCCGCCATGGAGAATGCTGGCTCTATTTCAAAGGTGGCATCAGCCATAGAGCCTGCTACTTCCCCTGAAAGTTCAACTGGAACTGCAGAGAACAAAGCATTATTACCAGCTGGGGAGATCAGTGGAGAGATCAGCGAAGAGAGCCTTTTTTATATCCCGAAAGGCAAAACAGATCCATTTGAGCCCTTGCTTAAAGAGAAAGTTCCTGTTGTCGAGACTGAGGAAAAAACTGAAGATTATATTCCAGAGCGGATTCTGACCCCTCTTGAGAAACTTGACTTCAGCCAGATGAAGCTGGTCGCAATACTGACAAAAGAGTCAGGAAACAGCGTTGCCATGATTCAGGAGAGTACCGGGAAAGGTTATATTGTCAATATTGGAACATACATGGGTCTCAATTCTGGTCAGGTTGTAAGTATAGAGAAGGACAAACTGGTAATACATGAAAAAGTCAAAGATTATAAAGGAAACTTTATTGATCATTTTCAGGAGTTGAAACTGAACAAGTTAGATGATAAGGGTTGATATATATGTCTCATTTACTGTTTTCTGGATTTAGAACTGCGTGTAGGTCGGCATCTTTTGTATGTTGTCTGCTTTGTCTTACAGGATGCATCACAGCTGCTCAGTTGAATAAGAACTCTTCAAATTCTCAGATTCAACTTAAGTCCATTGATCTCAATGTCAATTCAAAGACAATAGATGTTCTGATCAAGGGAAGTGCAAAAATGAAATACTCTGCTGTAAAGCAGGATTTTCCTTTAGGCGTTATAGTCTATCTCCATGATGTTGTTATAGGAGATAAATTCACTCAGCCATCTGTGCTGGAGCCTACAAGTATAAACTCTCTATCTGCATCATACACTGACGACGGAAGAAAAACAGTGGCAGTCAAGATATTATTGAGAGAAAACTTAAGTTATCAGGTTCAGGAAAACGATGCTACACTCACTCTCTTTTTCTACAAAAATGGAGCTGTTTCAGAATCTGCAAAAAAAGGAGCAGGATACGCTTCTGATACCCCATCTTTTGGAGAAGCCACCCTTTTTCCAGAATCAGAACCTTCCAATACTGCATCCGGGGTATCTGATTCAGCCAGTCAGACAGAGAAGCTGGTACATAGCAGCTCTTCTGCCGGAGCTCTTGCTAACTATGGAAAACGGGCTTCAGTTACAGGGATTGAATTTAACTCTGATGATGAGGGAGAGACCTCTATCGTGATCAACACCTCTAATCCTGTAAAATATGATATGCAGAGGAGCCAGTTTAACAACCAGCTCCAGCTCAATCTGTACAATACAGATATTCCCGAATATCACCAGCGTCAGTTAATTACCACCTATTTCAACTCTGCTGTAGATAAAATTGTACCTGTTGATCGCACCGGGAAAGAAGCTGCATCAAGAATAAACATCGCACTGAGGGAAAGGGTGCCATATCATATCCTGCAGGAGCAGAACCGTCTGACAATTTTTCTGGAACCATCATCTGTGAAACCGATGAAGCTTGAAGGTCAGGCTTTAGCCATTGCTGGTGGCTCATCAGCCGGTCCTGGTCAGATGGTGCACAGCTCAGAGAACAGCATACAGAACTCACAGCACCCTTCAGATCTTCAACCTGCTGAAAGATCTCAGAATCTACAACTCAATAAAAATTCCATGGGCACTCAACCAGAACAGACTCCTCAGACAATTGATGATTCTGAAGCGCTCTCTGCTGACAGTGCCAATGATCAGTCTGAACCAGAGGATCTTGAGGCAGCAGAAGCAGATGAACTCAGAAATGACTTTTTTGATGAGACTCATATCTATACAGGTGAGGAGATAAGCCTCGACTTTTATGAGACCGACATAAAAAATGTCTTCAGGATCTTGCAGACTGTAAGTGGTGAAAATTTTGCCGTAGATAAAGATGTTACTGGCACAGTAACTCTGACCCTTGAAAAACCAGCCCCCTGGGATGAGATCCTTGATCTTGTCCTTAAAATGAACGGGTTAGGGAAGATAAAAGAGGGATCAATTGTACGTATTGCCACCATGCAGACCATCAAAAAGGAGGAGGATCAGAAATCTGCTCTATTTGCGGCCAGACTGCAGGCTCTGGAGCAGAAAAAACAGCAGGAGCCTATGTTCACGGAATATATCCCCATCAACTACTCCAGCGCAGAGAGTGATATCAAACCTCATATTGAAAAGCTGCTTACCCCGTCAAGAAGTACAGCTGGAACTAATTCCACAGATACCGGGGGCAAGATCAGTGTGGATAAAAGAACCAATATGGTCATCCTGACTGACACCAGAAAAGTAATAGATGAGGCTAAAAAGCTTATATACAAGCTCGATAAGGTGACCCCTCAGATCATGATCTCAGCACGAATTGTTGAGGTTACCAAAGATTTTTCCCGTAACATTGGAGTTGACTGGGGGCTCTCCAGTGAAGATGTCTATCGAGATGATATTGGAGGGCTGTATGGATTTGATATTGCCATGAACTATCCTGCAACCTCCACAACTTCAGGAATCGGCTATACATTCAGTCGTCTGGCTGGAACGCCTCTGGTTCTGGATGCCGCGCTGACAGCTTCAGAGTTGTCAGGCGATACAAAAATAATATCTTCTCCAAAGATTCTAACTCTGGACAATAAGACTGCAAAGATTGATCAGGGGCTTGAATATGGTTATCAGAGCGGTGTTGATGAGAACGGTAACCCTGTGATCACATTCAAACCAGTTAAGCTCTCTCTTGAAGTGACACCCCAGGTGACACCTGACAAAAGGGTTGGAATGACTCTGAAAATATCCAAGAACGAGGTGTCAGGAACAGTTGCTGGCATACCCTCCCTCTCCACAAGTGAGGCTAATACAGAGCTGCTTGTAAATGATGGAAACACCATTGTAATAGGTGGGATTGTCAAATCCACAGTATCTGAAAGCAGAACAGGCTTTCCGTTACTCTCCAGTATCCCCTATCTGGGCCAGCTTTTCAGATCAGATACAAGCAATGACACGAAAAATGAGCTCCTGATATTTATTACACCGACCATTGTTCAGCTTGATCAAAAAGACAATAAATTATAGTTTGATTATATCTTTCCGGAGGATCTTAGATGAAATTGAGTCATATGCTATACCAGATGAGGAACCGTACAATCTTGAACCAGACGAAATTCAACCACAAGCAGATCAATTACGCCATCTTCATAACAGTAGCCATTCTTGTACAGTGCGGACTGATATTTACGGCAGGATGTGGCTCTTCCGGTTCTCTTGAGGAGACAGCCTCAATTTCACTTTCTGTTGATTCAGAGAGTGTAAGTGCAGATGGGAAGAGTTCAGCTGCCATTACAGCTGTTGTTTTGGATAGCGCTGGCGCTCCGGTGAGTTCATACACAAGCATCACTTTTACAACAGCTGTTGGCACATTCAGAAATGGAAGCCAGACAATCACAGTATCTACCAGTGATGACAGCGGAACTGTTACAGTATCTCTCATATCTCCAACTGAACCAGGTGCTGCTGAAGTCTCCTGCGCATCAAGTGGTGTTACGCAACTGATTCAGGTCAATTTTTCCAAAACCGCATCCATAGAACTATCATCAGATCTTACAACTGTTCCTGCAGATGGTGCACAGTCTGTCAAGATAACTGCTGCAGTTACAGAGGCAAATGGAGAGCCTGTTGTACAGAATACAGAGGTCTCTTTTACAACAACAACCGGCTCTTTCAGCAATGGACTGCAAACATACAGTGCGGTTACCATTGATGATTCAGGTACGGTAAGCGTCTCTCTTATAGCCCCTACAACACCCGGAATTGCGGATGTTGTCTGCTCATCAAGCGGAGTAACTCAGTCCATAAGGATAACCTTTACCCACTATGACAACTCCGGTCCTCCGGTTGGAGAGGCGTTCAGTCTGGCACTTGAGTATCACAATATCTCCGGATTATGGGTCTCAGGTCTATCTGATACCATTACTGCATACCTTGCAGATATTAACGGCAACACTGTGCAGGATGGAGTCAGCGTCGCCTTTAAAACCTACAATACCGGAGGCGCTCTTGATCCTGATGTGGCAGTGACAGGGGGGGTAAACAGTGACGACACAACTTCAGCAAGTGGCACAGCAAAAACAACTCTCTATTCAACTGGCGAACCAAAGCCGACTGAGGGTATGGTCTCTGTTACAGCAGAAACAGATGGAGGCACGACCACCCATATCACCTCTATTGCTGTAACTCCTGATAGTGACTCAAATATTATCTATGCAGGAACCAATGGCGGTGGAGTTTATAAGTCAACTGACAGCGGAAGGAACTGGACAAATATAAGCAAATCATCATCAACATCAGGTCAGAACTGGATAGAGCCTTATATTCAGGGTAACAGTGCTATCTGCGTTGACCCTGATGACCATAATACAGTCTATGTAGGTACCGGATATAATGGAAGCGGCAATCTGTTCCGCTCTCTTGACGGTGGCAGGAACTGGAACAGTAACAACACTGAAGAGTGGTTTGGCCTCTACTCCACAACAGGTGCCGTGCTGACAGTTCTGTGTGATGATGGCGGAAGCGACTATGTCTGGATGGGAACTGAAGGAAAAGGTATTTTATACGCTGATGATGGAGAGAATTTCTCACCAGCAGGTGGGGTTATCACTGTAGCTACCCCATCAGGGCGAGGCACAATTGAGTCTGCTAAACTTGGCTACAGTGCAACAAAAGAGACCTGGACTCTGACCTGTATAGTTCCTGATGCCACTGTCAACTCATACTCATCTATTACTGATATAGACCCAATTGCTGTAGAAGATGATTCAGACACTCCTGTACCGGTTCTCAATTCTACCTCTACTCCTTCACCAGATGGAACAATAAAAAATTTTATAACCTCTACAAATACAAAAACTGAAGATTGGACTGTCACATATGTAGTTGGAACTACTGCCGATGTAACTATGCTATCTGTTCCCAAAGGTGCAGTTACCAATGTGGTGCCTAAGCAGTTTGAGAAAGAGGAGACCTGGACTCTGACATGTACCTATGTTGATATCAATGACGATCAGCTGCTTGATGGTACTTCCACTATTTTCAGTGTTGTGGGCTCTGTCTCTGGTACACTTGAAGATGCCAATCTCAATACTTCTTACAGCTCTGACTTTATTGATTTCAAGATAATTGCAGGGAGCGTCCCCTTTATTGTTGGTGATATAGTCCAGTTTAAAACTGTTCCTAAAATAGATCAGCCATACTGGCAGGTAAAAGGTTCTGTGTCAGGTATGCAGCAAAAGATTGCTACTAACAACGTTGCATATACATCTGATAATGGCGAAATAGGTTTTACCATCTATGAAGGAAATATAGCATTTACGGCAGGAGATTACTTCACCTTCACTACATATGAGGCCCGTCCCACCTACTGGACAGTTTCAGGAAGTGTATCTGGCATGCAGGCAGGAATTGCACAGACTGATCAGATTTACCAGTCTGACAATGAGGAGATAAGTTTTATCATAAAAGAGAGCAGCTCTGAGTTTCGGGATGGAGACAGAATTATAATTGATGTTACCCCAAGCAGCATAGGGCATGGATGGACAGTGACTGATATCATTAAACAGCCCGATACTCATGGAGAGAGTGCGGTTCTTTATGCAGGTACGTCCACAGGTCTCTATAAAAGCAGTAATGGTGGTAAGACCTGGGATTCCACAGGAAGATTTACCGGGGATTCCATCACATGCCTGGAACTTTACCACAACACCTCTTCCAACACAGACGTACTCTATGCAGGTACACAAAATGGTGCTGTGTGGGTCAGCAATGACAGCGGCAGCACATGGACTCAGTATGCAACAGGTATGGACAGAGGTACCAATATCAAGGATATTCTGTTAGACAAATACAACCAGACCATTTACACAATAGGGTGGTATGGCACCAGTGAAAGCGCAACCGGAAAAATTTTTGCCCATTCTCTTAATGCAGATTTTACAATGACCCCTGAAGCAGCATGGTATGAGACTAATGAAGGACTTTCAGGATCTGCACTTTATTCCATTGCAGCAGATAACAGAGAGTCAGCATCAGAACTTTATGCTGGTGGTGAAGGTATAAATTTTTATAGAAGCTCGGGCATTGTAAGCAGTGAATTTCCCATATGGGAGGAGAGTGCTACTGGCTTGACCAATACCATTATGGCAAGAATACCTGTACTATTTTCTGGAGAGGTATCTCTTTCGTATAAATATGTTCGGTATGACAATATTGTCTTCCTGAGTATCTATCTGCAAGATGTCAACGGCAATCCGCCCATTGCAGGATCAACTTTCAATGTGACCTATCATGATGACACCGCAGATGAAGATTATGAGTTGACTAATATAGACTCCTATCCTGATGCATATACCTATCAGGGCACATACCGTGATCCTTCTAATGGTTATACGAACAATCCATATCAATACACTGTTCAGGTAGCCTCCGGTGATGAGATTACAATAACATATATGCTTAAATGTAATGATGGCGAGTCTGGTTGCTCAGGTGGCGGCGGAGAGGAAAAAGTAACCTTCTCTTTTTAAATAATTCTGTTGCGCTGTACAGAGAGAAACGCTGTTAAGTTATCTGAAAAAGACGGGGCGGATTTGATCTTTCAGTAGTTGCATACGAGAGATTCAAATCCGCTTTTTCAATCAATCTGAACCACTTGATAGAATATTTATTTGCCAATAGTCTCTCTTATCTCAGATAGAAGAGACCCCCTGATTTATGATTCGACAGAAATCAGATATCTTATGGTATGTTTTATGCTTATTTTATTCACTTTGATATGAAGCAATAATGATATAGATAATAGTTCCGCATTAAGGAGGAGGGCAAGATATGAAAAAATCTCTGATGTTATTTGCTTATTGGCTGATATTGTTGTCAATTGCACTGCCGACAACAGGATACAGTGCTTCAACCTATGAAAGTGAGCCTAACGAAAACAGCTCGTCTGCAACGTCGGTAGATTTTGGAAACAAAATTGTCGGTAGTATGTGGCATGCGCTTGATTATGACTGGTATTCCGTCAATATACCAGCATCAGGTCTTGTAAGCATTACAGCATATTATGAATTCCCTGATGATGCCACTGAAGATACTGATAATCTATTTATTGAATTGAGAGACAGTTCCAATAAAGTACTTTCCGATTTTTTCATTGATTATAAAAGCATGGGTACACCATATATAAGAGATGTCAATATCCCCTCATCCGGTACCTATTATGTTGTAGTGCATTGCCCATATACGGCTAAATTTCAACGGGACAGGTACTACATAAGCATAGCAAATGGCGGCGGAGAAAATTCAGAAGTCTCATTTTTGAATGAAGAGGGATCGGTTAGCCTTACAGCAGATAAAACATCTACAGCAACTTTGACTGCATATGTGAGTGATGAGGATGGCAATCCTGTTCAAGGTGCACTGGTCTCATTTTCCCTTATTGATCCAGATTCCAGAGAACTTATTTTTTCAAATGACGATGCAACATCAGGCATGACAGAATCTTTCCATCTGTTTGAGGGAGATAAACAGATAACTGTTAAATATACCGACCTGGACAATTATTTAACACTTTATGGTCCCTCATATTTCAGTGCAACACTCATTAATGCAGCTGATGAAGAAGATGAAATATTTCTATACTCAGTCACAACAGACGACACTGTTTCGGCACAGGTCACAAAAACAATTATTTCAGAGGGAGACTACTATTTAAAAGTTCGGCCGACCGATTCTTCTGAAGGCTTATGGGAGGTGACAATTCCCAACACTTCCAATACTGTCAATCAAATAGGCACGGCAACTACAGATGCAGATGGAATCGCCACATACACATATAAAAGTACAACGCGTAAAGGTGAGTTCACCATTACTGCCTCTTTTGGTAACTCGTCTGATCAGTTTGACATTACGCAGACCGCAGGCAGTGCTTCAAAGATCAGCATTGTTGAACCTGACAATGAGATTTTATATATCAACAGAGAGTATAAGATTAACGTAAAAGTTACAGACACCAATAATAATGCTGTGGAAGATGGTACTCTTGTCAATCTGGCATCCAGCATAGACAGCTCAACACTCAGCTCAATGAAACTGAGTGCTTCTGCGGCAGAGACTAAGGACGGTTACGCTGCATTTACAGCAGCTGCTCCATATGCAAAAGAGTACACATTAACAGCAACTGTAGCTGGCAATACCAGTATAAAAGATACTCTGACGCTAGACTTCGATACTATCAATATGACCAATATGATGGCGCAGCCAGCCTATATACTGGCAGATGGAGAGAGTACTTCGATCATCAGTGTCCGTCTCAGTGACAGCACAGGTCTGGCAGTGGGCGGAGAGCCGATCACCTTCTCCACAACATGCGGAACACTTCTTGCCAATACAACCAACACTGCAACTGAGACTGATACAGAGAATGGTACCATAGCAGGTGTTGCAAAGGTGGCACTTACAGCTCCGTTTGAACCTGGCACCTGTACTGTGACGGCAGCGTATGGCACAAAAAAGATCACCACTCCGGTTGAATTTTACGGAGATGGTACAGGCAGTGCAACTACCTCAATTCTTCTTGAAACAGATAGCAAAACAGTGCCAGCCAACGGGACAAGTTCAGTTGTTCTGACGGCTACATTGAGTGATAATAGCGGATCTCCTGTCGCTGCTGGCACTCCGGTAAGCTTTACCACTGACAAGGGGCTCTTCCTGAATGGAACCACTACATTCAAAGGAAGTATGCCAGCTGGTGGTGTGGTTAAGGTTGCTCTTCTTTCAAAAAAGGGAGAGACTGGCAAGGCAAATATAACCTGTTCATCAGGAGGCATTATTCAATCCATCCAGATCACATTTACCGAAGTAAATGAAGATGGATCTGCTGCTGGCGATAGTACTGCCTATATAACATTAACAGCCTCACCAACGACAATAGCGGCTGATGGAAAAAGCTCTTTAATGGTTTCTGCCACTTTGGTTGACAGCACCAACCAGCCTGTTCCTCAGGGAACTGAAGTTGTTTTCTATGCCGCAAGTGGGCATTTTGCCAATGGGCTGCTTGAATTCACAGCAGCAACTACAGATGAATCCGGCAAAGTTTATGTAGCGCTAATATCTTCAACTACTGCCGGAAATGTAGATGTCTGGTGTTACTCCAACGGTGTCTATCAATTAACTACAGTAATATTCAAAAGCAGCACCACCACTGATGTCGGAACAATTACACTC
>Ga0209800_10000710_pt1 | contig 44813 bp, 39 predicted proteins | sample Higcelweek8metaG_FD_187174 | JGI IMG/M metagenome (GOLD analysis project Ga0209800, IMG submission 187174) | Freshwater pond sediment microbial communities from the University of Edinburgh, under environmental carbon perturbations - High... | ecosystem: Environmental > Aquatic > Freshwater >...
TGAGGAGTGTCCGAACATATTTCTTCGAAAGAAGATATATCAGTAGGACACTCTCAAAAACTCTACAGCAATCTCTCATGTCCATCTTTCCATTCTGTAAACTTCTTACCCATATTCTCTGGACTACTAAATTTCCAATAGTTCAATTCTAGTTTATGTATAACTCCCTTACAAAAAGGCTTTAATGGACAAGTATAGTAAGGTGTTAAAGATCTTAAATCAGGAGTACAACCCCTACTCCCAATCAACCACAAAGCCTCAGAAACATCCTTTGGCTTCCAACCATACTCCTTACACAACTGAACAATCAATGGTGCAAAAATATCATTAGCTAAATTTTCTCTGTATACAACACCCTTGGGAACTACAATACCTGTTTGAATAGCTATCTTACACAACTGCAAATCAACCGGTAATCCAAAATCCTCCATACCATCTAAATCATACAACTCATACCTACCAACCCATTGCAAAAATAAAGATGCCAACTTCCTATCTATCCTCTTAAACTCCTTTCTTTTGCTATCACCACCAGGCTTGTAAACCAAAGAACTCCATATTTCTCTAGCATCATTGCCGTGCTTTTCAAAAAATTCTGAGACATTACCATGATATTCGTCCTTTAATACCTTACAATTCTCATACCAACCTACCAAACTAGATGCCTGATATCCCTTTGGTTTGATATATCTCTTCCACTCCTTGTTAAATTCAACCTTACCATCTTCAAGATTCCTCTTCTCTTTCTTCTTCTTCCCTCCCTCTATCCCTGGTAACAAGTCTTGAGAAACCTCCTCATACTCCTCAACCAAAACACTCTTTACAACCTCAGATGGTATTAAAAGCCATCTATGCTTCACATATTCCTTTGGATCTTTAGAAAGAGACCTGTAAAAATCTTCGCTACTTGAGCCAAAAGTTACAATCGTTAAAAGAAATATAGCATTAAGAATGAATTCATTACTCTCGCCCTGCTCCTTCAAGAAATTAATATATTCTTCCTCTACCTGATCCTTACCATCAAAGAAACCTAGCTCATTTGTCTTGTACTCATGTATTGCAGAAGAGATTACTTCAATGGCTCTTTCTACATTAATCTCACAGTTATACCTGTCTTCAAGATTATCCTTTTCTACATTAAATTCTTCAATGCTCATAGTGGCTTATAATATATAGCTATATGGATAATTAATCAATACAGAAAAGATACAAATTACTGTTGAGTAGCAACCAAAGTAACATTAACTGATTGTTCTGTTAAACACGATGTGGAAGATGGTGTCCACAATCGAAGATGAAAGTTCTGAGATTCAGAAACACCTAAATTTTCTTTTAACAAAGAACTAGTTTTTTGAATCTGAGTCCAAGGGCCAGCAGCCTGAAACTCATACACATATGTATCAGCCCCTACAGAGCTACCAAGAGTCCAAGGACATGCAGTGTCATATCCTCGGATACTTACATCAACTGCAACATTACCATTGTTAGTAACACTCTGTACCTTCGAGAGATCAACTGTGTTTTTTGATGAACCCAATGGTACATGACCAAAATCAACAAATCCATCACTAACTACAATTGAAATAATATCTGAGGTTGGAACTCTCCAAGCAACATATCGGTAATTAGTTACACTTCCTGCATTAACATATGCCGAAGAAAGGACTCGAAATCCAGTAGAAAGTATACTTGTTATACTATCTGTAACATTAGCAACATTTGTAAAAGGCAAGATTCCATCTCCACTTTGATCGCTACTCCTACTACCACCTGCAGCTGTTGTAGAAGGATGCTTTACCCATATGTAATCAGGCTGGAAACCTACCTCTATATCTTTAGAGGCACCGCTTCCATTATATGAACCAACAGAGAAGTTAGCTCCGTTTTGGAATCCAAAGTAGTGGCTAATTACTAAACTACCATTAACAATTGATGAAGTCCCAATTTGGAAACCATCTGCACGAAGAGATTGTATTAAATTTGAAGCTTCCGCAGTAGTTCCAAAGGAGCTTGTTAGGTCATTGAGGTGAGCAGAGGTTCTGAATACTCCTGCTTGAGATGCATTTGCCTTGATTGTAACCATATTCGCTGCAAATGGTAACTTAACAATATTTGTATTGTCTGAAGTACTTCCTAAGAAAGAATTAACATAAAAATCAGAAGCTCCTGTATTCGTATATTCTTTCCAAGCATTACCAAATGCTTCCCAGTAGTAAGTAGCACCAGCTGTGTTCAATACCGCACTATTCCCTATGGTAAAACCACTAGGATCAAGAGAAACAATACCACCTGTAAAAGAGGCTGTCGCAGTACTAAAGTATGTAGTAAAGTCACCACCCATCTCTGATGTCCTGAATGCACCAACTTGTGTAGTATCACCTTTTACAATAACTAAATCTGGAGCGAAGTTTAAATTATTTACAGATATGAAATTACCAGTCGTCCCAGTGCCTGTATATGTACCTTTTGCCATCTTAAATGTACCACTTGTATTTCTTGTATTAGAAGCACCTCCAAATGCAGCCCAATACATTGTATTACCACTTCCATTAACAACTGCATTCGTATCTACACTAAAACCATTAACTGGTGTCGTTATCAATCCAGTGATACCACCTGTCAAACATGCCGTATCAGAGTAGTAGTAAGAATTTCGACCATATGATTCCGTGTTTTTGTATATTGCTGCTCCTGTTGTAGTTGCATTCTTCAAGAATACAAAATCAGGATGAAAACCCACATCAATATTTTGTGCAGCAGTACCTCCACTGTATGATCCAGTAGCTATTTGATTGGCAGTATTTTTGAATGCCGCATAGTAGTAAACAGCAGATGCTGTATTATTTGTAGCTCCTACATTAAAACCATTAGAAGCAAGAGTTGTAAAAGAAGAGCCATCAGTACTTTGAACAACTCCAGAAAAGAACTGTGCATAGCTATCTGGCATAGATACAGATCTCCAAGTCGCATCATATGCTCCTGTTCTTTTCGCCCAAACAAGATCTGGTTGAAAACCTACAGTATCAATCAATCTTGGACTTGTACCATTACCAACATATGCACCAACACAGAAATTCCCAGAAGATGTACAGTTTGAGCCACCAATAGCTATCCATGTATGATATACACTTACCGAATTAGAGTTTCCACCTGTTACAGAAAATCCATCTTGATCTAAAGTTATACCTGCAGCAGAATCAGCAATGTTTCTAAAAGCTGGTTCCACATTGTCTATGGTGGCACTCGTTTTAAAGAGAGTACCTATACCAGCAGTAGTCGCAGGTTTTATGATTACTAGGTCAGGCGAGAAACCCAAACCAGTTATTGAGAGATAGTTACCATTTCCTGTATACCCTCCAGTCTGTATTTTGTAAGTTGGTGTAGTTGGTGAACTGTTTGATTTCCAAGCTACATATTTGTAATTGTTTATGCTACTTCCATTAACATATGCAGAGGAAGAAAGGGAGAAACTTGTAGATGCAATACTCGTAATTGTATTTGTCTGATTTGCTACATTCGTAAATGGTAAAGCTCCATCTCCTGTTTGTTCACTACTTCTACTTACACCGACTGTCGTAGATGGGTGCTTTATCCAAATATAGTCTGGCTGAAAACCAGTTGTAATGTCTTTTGTACCACCGTTTCCATTGTACATTCCTACTGTGAAGTTATCTCCTTTCTGAAACCCAAAAAAATAGTGAGTTGCCCTAGCAGAGTTCACAACAGTAGAAGAACCAATCTCAAATCCATCATCAGTAATTTTTTGGATAGCATTTGATGTATCTGCAGTACCTTGCAACCAGCTACTTGAATCATCAGCTTGATCGGATATTTTGAATGCTGCATATCCAGAAGTTGATTCTGACTTTAATGTGACAAGATCTGCTTTGAATGGTAGTCTACCAATATTTGTATCATCCGCTGCTATTCCTTGGTATGCACCAACATAGAAATCAGAAGCTCCTGAATTGGTAGTTCCTTTCCAAGCATTACCGAATGCCTCCCAGTAGTATGTAGCTCCTGATGTATTTACAACAGTACTTGAACCAATTGTAAAACCATTTGGATCTAGTGATACTATCCCATTGGCAAAATTAGATGTAGCACCAGTTAAATATGCTGTAATATTTCCTGCCATTAAGGAAGTTCTAAAAACACCAATCTGAGTAGTATTTCCTTTCACAATTACAAGATCAGGTGCAAAATCAAGATTATCAATTGATATATAGTTACCTGTAGCACCAGTACCTGTATATGTACCTTTTGCCATCTTAAATGTACCACTTGAACTCCTCACATCAGAAGCACCTCCAAATGCTGCCCAATATATTCTGTTTCCAGAGCCATTGCTGTATGTATTTGTATCTACTCCAAATCCTGCAACAGGTGTTGATATTAATCCTGTAATGCCAGCAGCTACAGAGTCCAAATCTGCGAATGAATAACTAGTTTTTCCCATCATTTCAGTTGTATTGAATATTGCACGATCAGTAGTCGCAGAATTTTTTAAAAATACAAAGTCTGGTTGAAATCCAACTGTTATATTTCTAGCAGTAGCATCTCCATCATAGTAGCCTGTTGAAATATAGTTACTCGTATTTTTGAATGCGACATAGTAGTAAATAGTGGCAGATGTATTATTTGTAGCACCTACATTAAAACCATTCGAGGCAAGTGTAGTAAAGAAGGAGCCATCTGTATCTTGAGCTGTAGCAGAGAAATATTGAGCATAGTTCTCTGGCATATCAGATGATCTCCATGTAGCTTCATTTGCACCTGTTGGCTTGACCCAAACAAGATCTGGTTGAAAACCTACAGTATCAATCAATCTTGGACTAGTACCATTCCCAACATATGATCCAACACAGAAGTTACCAGAAGAGCTACAATCAGAGCCACCATAAGCTATCCATGTATAGTATGCAGTAGCAGTGTTTCCATTTGTACCTACAACTGTAAATCCATCGGTATCTAAAGTTATTGTTCCCGTTGAGTCAGCAGTAGCAACAAACATTGAAGTTATATTGTCTATTGTTGCACTTGTTTTGAACAATCCTCCAGAACCAGCAGTACTATGTGATTTTAGAATAACCAAATCAGGTGCAAAACCCAGGCCTGAGATGGACATTACATTCCCATTTCCTACATAAGCTCCTGTTTGTATTGTGAAATTTCCAGCTGTTACATCCTGCACCTTAGGTGTTATATTGACCTTTTCAAAAAGGGGAACATACAAGGTAAGAAAATATACTAAGAGAAACAGTATCTTAAGTAATTTTGAGGCAAGATTTTTTTTGGGCATAGATGAAACAATTGTAGCAAAAAGGGTTTCAAACTACAAAGATATTTCTGATTGTTGGAATATATTGAATATCGATTTTATGATATCCACAATTTTGCTATCTAGTTCAAAAAGCATCTTGCCAATATTTATAGCTTCTTTTACATTCTCTTCATTAAGTTCAATATCATTTATTCCAAGAACATTTTGCTCGTCTTCTTCAAAAAACAATGTCTGATCTTCACTAGATTCTATTCCTAAAACATTTGAAGAGTACATAGAATCTTGCATCTCTTGTTCAGAATCAGAAAGATATTCCGGTTTTATCAAATACGATATTGTAGGATAGCTTTTTAATATGTTACTTCCTTTCCCATCATTTGCTAATACTAAAGATGTAGGAAGGAATGCTACTTCCAAGAGTCCTGCTTTCTTAGCTTTTAGATAAACTGTAGCAAAGTGACCCTTTTCACCAATAAATCCTGGATTTGGCAAACCTCCAGTTATACGAAAGTATCCTTTTTCATTATTTATTTCGTTTTGAATAAATACACTTGCAAATGATTTTTCTAAGGATATTTTTACAATCTCAACAATTTCAGGATCAAAGTTTAAATCGCTCTGTATAGCATTTACAAAAGCATCATTAGTATCTATCTCTAAATCCAATGAAAATATCTCTCCTATTTTGTATTGTTTTGTCTCCGGAATTATGAATTCAACTATTTCTTGAGTTTCATCATCAAAAAAATGTACTTTTAATCCTTGATATTCAAGATATACAGTACCTGCAGAAATTATTGATACAAGAAGAATTGTTAAGGTATTTAATACTACTGATCTGAAATTCTTTGGAGGAGAAACTTTTTTTTCAACTATTTCTCCACAGGCTTTACATTTTTTCCCAATTGTAGTTCCTCTGCAATACAAACATGTAGTAAGTTGAGGAAAAAGGATCCACCAAAGAGGAAAACCAACAGCAATGAAAATACCAAAGATAGCGAAAAGATGAACAAGTACGAATGAGATTATTAAAAAGCCTATGACTAAGAAAACAGCATTCAGTGGTTTTACATTTGAGAACCAATTAATCATAGTCTACATAATACAATATTATTGAGAAGTCTAAAACATTACATGCTTTGTCTCCATTGATATCACATGCACCCTTAACTTCTGGTTTTGATTCTTCATCTGATTTCTTAAATATTTTCCAGTTATCTACCCACTCTTTAATGAATGTTTTAAATTCTGGAATTCCAAACTTTCCATCCCGATCAAAATCAAAAGTTCTCAAAATGATTGGTAAATAGCTAATTACCTTTTCAATTATTGTTTCCTTTTCTACAACAATTTCTTCTTTTGTTGGCTCTTCTTTTTTAATATATTTACAATTGGAATAATCATAACTACAGCTGTAGTCACAAAAGAGAAGACCTTCTTGATATCCAAAATCGGAGCAGTTATTTGAGATTTGATAGCCCATTTCACAATCCTCACTTCCTTCCACAATCCCATCACCACAAAGAGAAAGTTTCAATGAAACATCAACCATACTTGTTGATGTTTGAGCAAATAACGGCTGAGAAAACAAGAAGAAAGACAAAAGAAAGAGTACGATAGTTGTTTTCTGAATTTTCTGCATGATTACTAATCCTAAATTTCTTTACTTTTACCTTTTAGGCTTATCTCTATATTTAGGAACTTCTTAAGTAAGAATCCTGCAAGTATAATGCCTAGACCAATACTAACATATTGTGGCCATGGAGAATATACTTTGAAGAAGGATATAACTCTGTAATATATTGCTTCAAATATATTAGAAGGTACAATATCAAAATACAGTTTTGTTGCTGCTGCGATACCAACTGAAGATTTGCCCTCTTCACTACTAATTACAGGAGAGCCTTCTAAATAAGCAAAATATGATCCAGGTTCTGTTTTTAAGGGAAGGTTTAATTTAACTTCAACAATTTGAGATTCACCAGGTTTTAAAGTGAAAACTTCTGGAGAGAACATAAACCAATCTTTCATTGGTTTTAATTCACTTTGATCTGTATGGTATGCAACTGAAACAGCATAGTCTGAGTCTTCATCTCCAGTATTAACAACTGTCAAAGCAGGGAGATTATATATGATTCCACTTCTTAGTTTTTCTTCTACAACTATCTTTCCAGTACCGATACCAACCCCTAATCGAGCAAACACAAAAGAGGGAAGCAGAAATGCGAGAATTGCAATCACTAAACCAGTTGTAATCCTTTTCATATGTTTTTAATTATATCACTAATCAGGCAAAGATGCTTGTACAGTAACATTTACACTCTGTGCGACAAAAACTGTAGATGATGTAGGTGTAGTTATTTCCAAATCTAATGATGCAGTACCAGAAGGTGCTACAGAAGCAGCTAATGTTGTGTAAGAAGCAGACGAAAGTGCAGTATAGTTTGTTGGAGGAGTAGAACATGATGTAGCACAGAATTTGTGAATATACTGATCTACACCAGCAGTACCAGCCAATGTCCAGGATGCGCTATCTGTTCCTCGGACACTTAGTTTTTCATTTACATTTCCATTATTTGAAACTGTTTGAGTATCAACAGGTGCCAAGTTTACAGTAGCTTTTGAAGAATTGATAGGTAAAGTACCATAGGAAATAGTACCATCTGCAACTGTCAACGAAATATTCTGAACTGTTACAGTAGCTGAAACTTGTCCAGAGTCAGCAGCAAATACTCTCGCGGAAAAAAGCAAGAAGAAAGGAGCCATTACCAAGAGTGGAACAATCTTGAGCAGTTTCATAATGTATATAATAAAATGTTAAAGAATATATAAACATTACGATATATATATCACCTTGTCAATATACAAATAGCCTTTATAATACTACATTTCTAATGGTTTAAAATTTCTTTTCCCCACTCTTCTGCCCTCTCTTTTTCACCTTCAAATAAAGGTCCTTCTTTATCCTTTACAAAAAAGACTTTTGGATCAGACAATTTCTCTCCACCCTTGTCTATCAATCTTCTCAATATCTTGTTTGCAGCATCACCATGAAAAAATATTTTCACTCTTGTATCAAAAGATACAACCTTTATACCATTCAACTCTTCGCTCTCTAAAGAATCTAACCATCTATTTGTTTTCTCACTTGGTCTCCATCCCAAAATTGGAGAACCAACAATAAGATGAGTAACTTCTTTTAAAAATTCTTTTTTAAACTCTGAAACAGGAACTGCTTGAGAGATACTTCCCAGACCAGCAGAGATACACAATGCAATCTCTTTTGTATTACCATAAGTAGAATCATATATGACAAGTGCTTTCATTGTATTTCATCCTAAAATTATCTTCCTCCATTATTACATAGTCTCATTCCAATATACACAACCTTTTGTATATTTGATATTATGAATCAGATGAGAAACAGACAAAACTTCAAAAAACTTCTTCCATATATTTTAGTACTAGCAGCACTTGTTCTCATCCCAATGATTGTATCCTCTTTAATAGAGAATTACAGACTCTCTCGGATTCTAAATGAAAGGCCAATAGATACCGTTGTAGCAAACATTTCTAGCACCTCAGTACAGATATATACCAAAGCACCAGAAGAAAATATATATAGAATATATTACAAGAAAGCTTCAGATTCTGGACTCTACAGAGAGACTGATGATATTAAGATATTGCATGATAATCTTTCTGACAAAAATGTGTATTTCACTGGTATCTCAGAGCTCGAACCAGATACAGAATATTCTTTTAAAATAGTCTCAAATAGATATGAATGGGAGAATTTTAATTTCAAGACAAAAGGTACATCAGAAGAGATAAACCTACCAAGCATAATAACAGGTAAAGCACCAACAAGTACTTTCCTTCTCTTGAGCTCAGGAGATGAAAAGATCATGTTAGACACTCAATATCATGGAACATGGGCACTTGATAGCCAAGGAAAAGAGTTTGTTGTAGAAGAATATCTAAATTATGCAAATTCTTCTGAATTACAAACAAAACTACTCACAATACTTGGGAAAGAAGTATATGCAGATTCCTCTGCTGGAGCAAACTGTAAAACCAATATAACACTAGAAGATGTTTCTAGTATTCCGACCAAGGCAAAAGTTGTAGATATACTCGGCAGGTGGGTATCTTCATGCCCTAAAGGAGGATATGCAAATGAATGTTACGAGGATGTATACTGTAGAGCTGCTTCATATAATGTAAATCCATCTTTTCTCTTTACTATATGGTCAAATGAATCAGGTGGAAGTAACTATGCATACTCTTCTTCTGTAGAAGATTTTGGTATCCATTCTTCTACAATATCTACAAGGAATTTCGATATTCAGATAGAGCACTTTCTAAATACACAGGTAGCAAATGGTGGTAATGACTATATCTCAGGTTGTAACAAGAGCTTAGGATATGATTCTCTAAGTCAATGGGGAGCAAGATTCTTGAGGGGTAATTGTCAGACTGCAGAGAATCTAGAAGCTGGTAAACAGTATATGACTGGAATTGCACAAATATATAACTGGTATACAAATAAACAACTTACATGGCCACTTTCTGGAGATACAGAGATATATTGCGACTATTCAAAATCATATACAAACACAGCATACAACTCATGTTCGACACAGGGAACACCAACACCAACACCAACACCTACACCAACACCAACACCAACACCTACACCTACACCTACACCTACACCAACACCTACACCTACACCAACTCCAACACCTACTCCTACTCCTACTCCTGATGGAGATGTTGATGACATGTTAGTATCAGGAGAAAATAGATACTGTACAGATCCAGATGGTTGTCAGTGTATTTACAATAATTACCAAACAATATTACAAGCATCAAATGGATATTACTGTACAACAGACAAAAAAGTATTAAAAACAGAGAAACTATGCTGCCAATCAAAAGATGGACTCTCGTTCATATGGCCATATGATTGTACAGGAAAAATACTTACAGATGTAACTGAGAATAACTGTAAAGCATCAGTTGAAGAGATAAAGATTGAAAAAGGAGTAAACTTCATCCAAGCAATAAATGTCTTTGATAAAGAGACATACCCTATTGATACTGCAAAAGGATTAATCGAGTATACAAAAAGCAAAGTAGTAACAGTTGCCTTGCTAAGAAACGATAGCTGGAGTCAAATTGTAAAGTATGAAAATGGAGCTATCAATGGAAGTGATTTCAATTTAGAACCAGGAGAAACATATCTTGTAATATCTAATGAAGATGTTACTATTCCTGCAAAAGGATATCTTTCATCTGCTAGTTTAGATTTACAAAAATTCTCAGGATGGAATTTAATACCCTCTTCGTTGCTTACACCAACATCTACTTCATCAAAAGGTATATTACAAAACACTTCATATACCTACATAACACAAGTAGCACAGTGGCAGAATACTCAAAGTCTCTTTAAATATACTGTTAGAGAGAATGATAGCAAGATCTATGGAGAAGATATAAAAATCTCTGACAACAATGGAGTGTTTGTAAGAATATCCAAATAATTTTTTCTATAACCCTCTTGACCATATTAGCACTCGGTGTTATTATTTGCCAACTATCTAAATTATTATTTTTTAAAACTATGAAGATAATAAAAAGAGATGATAGCAGAAGATCATATCCTTCTGTATATACACCATTTAGATCTGTATTCGATGATTTCTTCACACCAACAGTTCTAGATGATTTCTTTGTATCCCAACCTTCAGTTTCATCTCTAGCTGCAGATATTTGGGAAGAAAAAGAGAATATATTTGTAAAGATGGCTCTTCCAGGTGTGAAAAAGGAAGATATTAAGATAACAATACATGATGACAATATCTCAATTACAGGACAAACAAAAAGAGAGGAAGAGGAAAAAGATGAAGGAAAGAAGTATTACTTCAGGAGTCTTGAAAGCTCCTTTGAGCAATCATTTAACCTTCCAACAAAAGTAAATCCCGACTCTGTAGAAGCAGAATTTAAGGATGGTATTTTAACAGTAAAATTGCCTAAAACAGAAGAAGTAAAACCAAAAGAAATAGAAATAAAATAGAAAGACCTGTAATGAATGAAAAGGGGGTTCTCTATCCCCCCTTTTTTTTGTATAATCGCATATGTTTGAAGATCCAAAAGAACCAAAGAACAAAATACCATTAATAGATATCTCCCTTGATATCCTTAATTTTAGACTATCTACAATAGACCCTGAAGATAAAACACAAGAAGTTATCTATTATCAAAAAGGAATTCGAAAGAATGTAGAAATTCTAGAAACAGAAACACCAGAAGAAATTTTCCACAAATCACTCGGGATATTGAATGAAGCTCTGTTTTACATCGCATGCAAAGAGAATTTACCAATTGATATTAGAATATCAACTGCAAGAGAGGATATTGCTGGGATAGACTTTATTCTGGAATCAGAAGGAGGCAGAATGATAGATGTAACAGCAAATGCAATAGCATATCCACAAAAAATGACTGCAAAGACAACTATCATTCTTTCTGAAAGAAGCTATATTGATAATATCTTAATTTTCAATAAAGATATAAATACAAGAGAGTATTTAGTAGATGTTTTCAATACAAATATGGAAATCTTGAATAATAGATATCCTGAATTTATAGTAAAAACAGAAGTTAGAAAAAGAGGAAGAAAGTATTTTGTAAAACCAGTATTTTCAAAATACAAGAATATACAAATTCATACAAAAGAAGGTTCAAGAAAAAAGAGTAGAATACTCTTAACAGAGAATCAATACAAAGAAACTATCGAAGTATTATCTATGCTTAAAAACTTCTCTCTAGAGCATGATTGAGAACCATAAAAGCTACGAAGAGTACGAACAAATAGAGGAAGAAATTTACAAAGAAATTGCTAAAACAGGTAAAATACCAGTTGAATATGAAGAATCAGACGACCCCAACATACATAGCTGCATAATCTCAAGCATTTTAATAGCTATGTGCCCTGATATTGAAACCATTAAAGGTGACCAACAGAACATACAATTTCTCCAACCAGATATCTTCCCATTCATAAAATACTTAGATTCTCAAAATATAGGAATAAAGAATTTAGCACTTGTGGCAATTGCACATGCAAGCAATCGCTATGATGCTAATAAAGAAATCATACAAGAGATCTTTGTAAAAGCAGCATCTGACAAAAACAGGTTTGTTCGGAGACAATGTGCGGGAGCATTAATGTTGATCTCAGACGAAAGAATGCATCATTATGCAAATACTACAATTCAAGTATTAAATATTCTTACAAAAAGCGAATCATTAGAACAAAGAAAATATTCAGCAAGAATACTTGAAAAATACTGGGATGAAATAAATACTTCCGAAGAAATCTTCGAACTTATGGTAAATGACAATAATGAAAAAGTTAGAAAAGAATGGATACAACTCATGCCAAATCTTCTTAGAAAAAACTCTCTTAAAGAAGTTTTTCAAAAATATTCAAAAAGCAAAAGCAAAGAGATAAATACAGCTTTGATTACAATTCTTGGATTTAATAGAGGAGTCGTATTGAAAGACAAAGGAATGAGAAAATATCTCTTAGAAAGCATTTCAACACAGGAGGATATGCAAATATATAATTCTGCACTCTTTTCATCTGGACAGATTTTTTCTCCTTTGGATATAGAGTATTCTAGATCTATTTTGAAGGGAAGCTGCTCGTCAAACAATAAAATAAGAAAGGTTACAGAAATAGCGATGCAATTAGATTGGTTAGAACCAATGAAAAGATTATTTTTAGACAAGAAAACTCACAATCAAGCATTGGCAATATTGAATTTACTCGTAGAAGATGATGATCCTGATATCAGAAAAGAAGCTAAAAGTATTATTGAATATTTCATAAAAATTTTCGAAGAGAATAAAAACTTCACTATCTAGCCTCTTTCAACAGTTTTAATAAAAGATCTCCCTGATCTTCTGTTGCTAATCTTACTACTAAGTTATTATCCATATATATTGGAACTATCTTTGTTTGAATATACTTCCCATCATAGAAATAATGAGAAAGAACCAATCCCTGTCTTGTCCCTATCCATATATTCTGATCAAAAAACAGATTCCCTAAACCATAGAAAATAACACCATCTTTGTATAACTCATAAGTCTGAGGCTGATGGGCCTGAGTACCAATAACAATATTAGCACCCAAATCTATAGCATTCTTAAATACACCCTTCTGATCTGGAGAACTCAAAGCCTTGTAACATATAGGGTAAACAACATCATAATCAGGATAACAGTAACACTCCTGAAATTGGAAATCTACAATAACAACATCTGCATTCTTCGTTGCCTCTTTTATATCATTCTCTAATTTTTCCTCTGAATATGAATTAGCACCAGACCTACTATCACTTGCCAATGCAGTAGAACCATACATCGTGTCATACCAGTTGTAACCAATAAAAGCTATCTTTGTACCTTTCACCTCTTCATACAGTATCTTAGACGCATCCTCTGTGTCTAAACCACCACCAAAATACCTCATCCCCAAATCAGTGTACATTTCAATACTATCCTTACTATACTGAGAACCAAAATCATTATTATGATTGCCTGTTAATTCAACAATATCAACACCACTTAATTTCAATATCTCAATATACCCAGGCTTTGAACAGAACCTCATACCTGAATACACAGAACAACCCTCCATGAAAGAAACCTCATTTGAGACATGTGTTAAATCTGCATCTGCCAAAAATTCGGCAATCTCATCTGCAGGGTATGTTAAATTTCCTGATTTATCTATCTTAGAAGCCAATCCCCTTGATATCGCAACTACTCCACTCATATTTACTTTAGAAAGCTTCTCTCTGTCAAAGACACCACCATCTAGATCTATATTGTTTTTTAATACAGAAAGAATGAAACTATCTACACCATCTTTCAAACTACCATAGAAATGAATAGGGAAAGAGCCATTTTCGTCATCTAAATAATAGACATCGTTTACAGAAAGAATCTTAGCTTGGTAATCAAGATCACCCAATCCAATCAATCCTAAATTCTTGTCATTCTCTTTCATTTTCTCGAGAAGAGCATCATACGAATCCAATACCGTGATACCTACACCATACTCCTCCTCTAAATATTTTTCATATTTTCCATCAATCATATACCAATTCTTTTCTTTAACCTCCTCCTCACTAATATCATCTAGCAATGAATACAGATGACCAACTGGAATATAGTCTTTAGTGAAAACATCCTGCATACCATCTTTCTTCTCCCTTGAGATTGTAATATCCGCATTCTTCTCTACAAACTTAAACCTCTTCTTACCATTAAACTCCATACCCTCTAGATTCTCAGTTACAATATCTTTAAACTCCTGTGGTACAGAATCATCTAACAACACAGAATATGTATCATATATATATATTTTTTTCTTTGTGAGAAAAACATAGTCCAATGCTGAAAGGAAATCACCTTTCTCAATAATTAATAGTGCAATACAGTTAAAAAGAATACTTACAAGAAAAATCCATAGAAGTGGAAGCTTTATCTTCTTTTTTTCCCTTCTACCCCTCTGTTCTGACACATTTATATTTATCATATTTAATACTTCCATACTATCACAACAGGGATATTCATACAGTACAGCTATATACTATAGGTCAGATATGGTATAATAATAGCTGTCTTACTTAATTTTTTTAATAAAGTAATTTGACAAAAAACTTGCTCATGACAACTAAAAAAAGTTTTGCTGTGGTATCTGGATTACTTTTTGCAGGAATAATTGCAAACAGTATCTCACAAAGCATACCTGTACAAGTAGTACAAGCAAACCAAACAGAAAATGTATCCAATACAAATGTTTCTCTTTCTACAATACATCTCCCAGAAGAGATAGAAGTAGTTGAAAAAGAGAAAGAGCCTGTATATGTACCTGATTCTAAGAAAGTAAGTAGAATTAAAGCTTTATTTGTTAAAAGGAATTCTCCTTTAGCAGAATATGCAGAAGAATTTGTAAAGGCTGCAGATCATTACGGAATTGACTACAGATTAGTAGCTTCAATCTCTATTATTGAGTCTAGTGGTGGTATTCACACATTTAGACAATACAATGCATGGGGTTGGGGTAAAAAGGGATTTGCTAACTGGAAAGAGGGTATTTGGGAAGTATCAAAAGGTTTGGGTAAATATTACTCAAAAGGATTAAATACTCCTAAGTTAATATCAAAATATTACTGTCCTCCTACCGCAGATTCCTGGGCTAACAAAGTTCAGTATGTAATGAATTCAATGGAAAAATAGACAAAGGGGAGTGATTATATCACTCCCTTTTTTGTTATACTCAGATTATGATTCCTCAAATAACAAAAATAAAAGAATATTCCGTAACATATCTATGCAAAGAAGAGTTAGACATCCTTGAGAAAGAGATTTTTCGAGATGAGATATACGACATAGATTTAAAGAAAGAGAATCCTCTAATTTACGATCTTGGAGCACACATTGGTATGTCTATACTTTACTTCAAGATGAAATATCCTGAATCTAAGATAGTAGCATTCGAACCAAATCCAAACACTTTCTTCATACTTGAAGAAAATATTGAGAACAACAAATTAACAAATGTGTTTCTAAATAATTTTGCTCTTGGGAAAAAAGACATAGACAGAGAACTGTATATAGATAATTCTGGAAATTGTGCATTCTCTACATCAAGCTTTACAAAAGATGCTTGGAATGGAAAACAAAAAACAATCCCAATTCTTGTAGAGTCTAGAAAAATGAGCTCTTTTCTCAAGGAGAACATAGACCTCTTGAAGATAGACACTGAGGGAGAAGAATTAAATATCTTGGAGGATTTAGATGAGCATCAGAAACTAGATTTGATTGAAAATATAATACTTGAGTATCATCCTAAAAAAGCATCTCAATTAAAGAAAATTATCTCAATATTAACAAGAAATAAGTTTGTACTTTCATACTATTTTGAAGGACAAAGAATTGAAGAACCAATAGAAGATCTAATCCTTATACAAGGAAAGAAGAGAGCCTAAGAATCTCAAAACAACATTTCTTTTTTGATTAAACAAAGAATAAAGCTTAGATGCAAGTTTCTTTTTATCATGTCTTACTAAACTTCTAGCTAACTTATCACCTTTATCTTTCTTTATTAGATTGTATGCAACAAGATTTGATCTTAGAATTTCTCTTCCACAACCATCTTTCAAATCATCAACCAAAATATCTTCACCATCTCTTTTGTATCTCTTGTATGCTTTTTCTGGAATTTTACCATTATTAATAAGTATAAAATCAATATCTCTTCCTATATATTTTTCCATTAATTCAACAATCTCCTTTTGTGTTTTACCTCTTGTCTGCCCTATTTTACTCATCAGGTTAGAAACATATACTAGTTTAGCTTTGCTTTTCTTTATCTCTTCCTTGATACCAGTAACCAATATATTGGGAAGAATAGTCGTATACAAATCACCAGGGCCTAAAACAATATAGTCAGATTCCTTGATTGCTTTTAGTGCACCCTCAAAAGCTTTGGCTTCAGAATCTAAATAGAAATTAACTATATTCTTCTGTTTGGAGGGCTCATCTATACGGTGCTCACCTACCACTTTGCTACCATCATCATATTCTGCGACCAATTTTACACTATCGAATGTAACAGGAAGTATTTCCCCTCTTACATTGAAGAGAGTCTTAAACATCTCAATAGCCTCAAGCTCCGATCCTAAAATCTCTGTCATCGCAATCATTAAAAGATTACCAAGTGTGTGCCCTTTGATTCCACTTCCTTCGCTAAATCGATACAAGAAAAGCTTTCTCCATACTTCATTGTTTCCAGAATCAGAGAGTGCAAGAATTGATTTTCTAACATCACTCAATGGTAACAATCCGAATTCATCCCTAACAGTGGCGTTACTACCACCATCGTCCATCATACCAACAATAACACTGAGATTTAGATCTTTGTAATTTTTTAATCCTTCGAGTACAACTGTAGAGCCTGTTCCTCCACCAATTACTGTAATGTTCATAGAAAAGAGTATACCATTTTATGGTATAATTAGGCATTAATATCATTCTTCCAATACATATGGATCTCAAAGTCGGTTCAAAAGTCTTCTATCCTTCACATGGTGCAGGTTGGGTTAGAGCAGAAAAAGAAATAGAATTTAATGGTGAAATTAAGAAATATTTCGAATTCGAATTAGTAACAAACCCTTTAAGTATCTCAGCTCCTATTGATAATGTAGAGAATCTTGGAATCAGATCTGTACTTCCTGTTGAGAAGATAAAAGATGCAATAAAGGTTTTAAAGAAATCACCATCTATGAAACCAAAAACAAAAGATTTCAATATTATGTTAAATCTTTTTAAAGAGTTAGAAGAAAGCTCAGACTTGAGTGCATCTATACAAATAATCCAGTATTGCAACAATGTTAAGAAAACCAGAGAGAAGGAAGGTAGATTGATTCCTGTAAGTATTGAGAAGCAATTAGAGGGTGCAATACGAAATATAGTTGGAGAATTGGCCGTTTCAAGTGGTACTTCACTCAAAACAGCCTCTCTTAATTTCTCCAAGATTACTGGAATGGAAGTTGATATTGAAAAGGACTAACCTATTTCAATATATATCTTCTTTTCATTCAAGATTATTTCTTTAGAATTTTCTGTTTTTTCTCCAAAAGAGAATTCTTTTACAGAAAGTTCTTTCTTGTTTTCTTCAATATAGCTCTTAAGAATTCTTTCTTGAGTTTCATCTTCGAAATTTACATTCAAAGATACTTGGTCATCTACTTTCAGACCACTCTTTTTCCTCAAATCCCTATACTTTCTTAAGAAGTCATTCTTCAAACCCTCTGCTTCTAATTCTTCATTTATACTAATGTTCAATGTAACATACTTTTCATAATCTCCAAAAGTTACATATCCATCACCTTCTACTGGTTTTTTAGAATATTTAACCTCTTTAACATTTAGCTCTTCTTGAACAATACTTTTAACAAGTTCGTCATCAGAACCTATGTATGCTTCTAAAAGAGGTTGCCTTAAATTTCTACCAGAATCTTCTCTTGCCTTCAAACCATTTGAAGATATCTCTCTTACTAATTCCATCTTCTCTAATAGCTCTTTGTTTACTTCTTCCTCTGAAAATATTGGGTAGTCCTCTAAGTGAACAGATTCTTTTCCATTTTCAACACCAGCATTAACTACAAGATTTTGATATATTTCTTCAGTTAAGAATGGCATTTGTGGAGCAAATGTCTTTGTAAACAAAACCATAGTTGCATAGAGAGTCTGTAGTGCATTTTCATCTCCATTTGCAAATCTATTTCTAGATCTCCTTATCCACCACTTTGAGATATTATCTATACATGGTTGAATGAGTTTAACAGATGAAGGTATATCGTAATTCTCCAAAGCTTTAGCATATTCGATTGAAACATTCTTCATATATGATTCCATCCATTTATCCAAATCTGCATCAGATGTAAAGTCTGTAGTTGTAGGTGTCCAACTATTCAAGTTAGCATACATAGTAAGATATCTGTATGTATTCCAGATTGGAAGAAGAACATCCTTTATCTGATCTTTTAACAAATCGTCAGACCAATTGATATCTCCTCCTGCCATAACTGGTGTAGACATGAAGTAAAGTCTAAGTGCTTCCCCTCCAAATTTTTCTAATGTCTCCTTTGGATCTGGATAGTTGTGGAATGATTTACTCATTTTCCTTCCATCAGTACCAAACATAACTCCGTGACATATGACATTCTTGTAAGGTATTTTATCAAAGAGGATTACAGAGAGTCTAAACAAGACATTAAACCAAGCTCTGATTTGTCCTGTGTATTCAACAATAAAATCTGCAGGAAATGCTTCTTCAAAAGCTTCTTTGTTTTCGAAAGGATAGTGATGCTCTGCAAATGGTACAGAACCAGAATCCATCCAACAATCTAAGACTTCAGGTATTCTTTTGTACTCTTTACCATCTTTCTTAAGAACAATTTTGTCACACATATCTCTATGAAGAGTTAACCTCTCATCGTTTAAGAAATATTGAGTTTTTCCCTCTTCTGAAACTCTTTTTTCAACTTGATCTGTGTATTCCATCATCTCTTCGAAGCTACCTACAATGATCTGTTCTCCATCCTCATTTTGCCATATTGGCATAATAGTAGCCCAATATCTACTTCTAGATACAGACCAATCAGGAGATGTTTCCAATACATTGTTAAATCTCTTTTCAAAAGTTTTAGGAATCCAATTAACCTCAGGAGCCAATTCCAGCATCTTTTCTTTGATTTTTTGAATATCAATGAAATACGAATCTTGAGTCATGTATATCAATGGGTTCTTACCTCTGTAGAATGGTAATCTATGAAGATATACTTCAGATCTTAAAAGAATTTTTCTCTCTTCCAAGTCTTTAGCAACCAATGGTGAAGCCTCCCTTATATATATACCTTTCCATGGTTCATTCTTCATATTACCTATTTCATCGATATGTACTGTATCACTTAATCCCCAATCTTTTCCCATCTTGAAATCTACTTCTCCAAATCCTGGAGCGACATGCAATACACCTGTACCTTCGTCAATTATGACCTCTTCTGACATATATACATGCCAATCTTTTGGTGTAGCAGTATCTACAAAGTAATCATATGCAGGTTCATACTCTAATCCATCAAAGTCTTTACCTGTTAATTCTGTAACAACTTCATACTCTTCTGTACCAAATGTATATTCCAACCTATCTTTAGCAACTACCATATATTCATCTTTGTATTTAACCAAAGAGTAAACAAATTTTTCGTTAACAACCAATGCAAAGTTAGCAGGTATAGTCCAAGGAGTAGTAGTCCATGCTACAAGAGAGACTTTCTTTCCATCGGTAAATTGTTTGAATTTTTCTGTTTTCAAAGCAAATTTAACAAAGATTGAAAGATCTTCTACATCTTCGTATGTATCATCCATACCGACCTCAAAGTTAGAAACAGGTGTAGATGTATCAGTTGAATACAAAGATACTCTTTTACCTTTGTAAACAAATCCCTTTTCCCACATTTGCTTGAATGCCCATATAACAGATTCGTTAAACTCTGGATCCATTGTTTTGTATGCATGGTCTAAGTCTACCCATCTCCCAATCTTCTCAATGTACCATCTCCAATCAGAGATATGTTGATCAACAAAAAGTTTACACTGTTTAACATACTGTTCCACACCAATATTGTTTTCAACATCATATCTATCTTTAATTCCGTATTTTTCATTTACTTTTGTTTCAATTGGAAGACCATGACAATCCCAACCCCAAACTCTTCTTACTCTGTAGCCTTTCATTGTCCAAAATCTTGGAATGATATCTTTTGGTATGGAAACTAACAAAGTACCATAGTGAGGCATGCCAGAAACAAATGGAGGTCCATCTACAAATGAGTATCTTCTTTCTTTTGGCCTTTGTTCTATTGATTTGTTAAATGTATTATTCTTTTTCCAGAATTCATTAATATTATCCTCCATAGCAGAGAAATTAACTTGTGGGTTTACATCTACTATTTTTGATTTAGACATGTTTTAAAGATATATAATTTAAACAAAAGCCCCCTTACAAAAACCAGTATTATTGTATACTAATCTTCGTAAAGGGGCGAATATCTTACATATTTCGCGGTACCACCCTATTTCAAAGTTCCATTACTAGAACTTTCTTTTTAACCACACAGTGTATGGTTATGGTCTGTGATTACGGAGACCTTCCGATGGAGTCTACTTGCAAAATGCTTTCTTTCCATCACTCACCAGTGATATCTGGGTCAAAGTGTTGCACAATTATATCATACCCTTTAGCAAAAGAGAGAATATATGGTATATAATGGGGGAAGATAATTTAATATAGTAAAAGTATATGAGTTATTTAGATTGGGAACAAGAGAAAGAGGAACAGACAGATATAACTACAGAGGAAACAATTCAGGCACACAGAGATTTAGTCATAGAGTATTTAAAAGAGAATGGTCATAGGGGCTATGCTCTTGGGAAAGGGAAAGCAACCTTTATGAGGGTTTTCCATATATGTGTTTTAGATCCTGAAGATGACAAGCCAAAAGAAATTTTACTTTTTGTAGATCCAGTTGTAGATATAAACAGAGGAGTTATTTCTTTACCAATACCTACAGACCCAATTGAGAAAGATGATTGTTCAACAAACATCGTCCTAAAGGTTTCAGAGATCGGCACAAAAGATTTATCCATAGAAACAGATAGAAGTGGAAATATTCTTGAGATAGAGTAATATTGCCGGACATAGATTCGAACAAGAAAGTTTTGGAAATTATTTGGTTAGATGTACAGTAATGTGTGCACAATCTTTATTACTATATACTTTACTTTCTAGAATTAGGAAACCAACTTCTTTCAACTCCTTTAGAATAGAATCTTCTGTGGACACAAATCTATACGGTTTTCCCTTAAGAAGAATTATCTCATTTTCATCCTTCTTGGTGCAGATACTACTTACAAAAAACACACCATTTTTTTCCATTGCAAAATAAACATTTTGAAGAAAGATTTTACGATCTTGACCTATTATACAGTGGAGACAATTTCCATCCACAATTAGGTCGTATTTATCTGAATCCAAGACTCCCCGTTTTGATAAATCAGCTTGTTTGAAATTTATCTGGTAAGATAATTTCTTTGCCTTTTCTATTGCCCACTTTATTGCTGTTTGAGATATGTCTATTCCAGTAACTTCAAATCCTTTCTCAAACAACAATCTAGAGAGATTTCCCTCTCCACACCCAAGTTCTAATACCTTTCCATGGATTGGAGTTTTTTTATTAGAGAAGATACGTTCCAACATAATATCTCTTTTTTCCAAACGATCATTTCCTCCCCAGCCATTCCAACCCTTCCTGCGAGCATCCTTATACAATTCATCGTGGATAGTATAGTTTGTGTTCATATATTCTGATTTTTAACTGCTAATTAATGGGAGAAGATTTTCCTTTGCTCGAACTACAACGATATGCGATTAACCACATACTCTGTACGGAATTGGTTGCCGGACATAGATTCGAACTATGATTAACTGCTCCAGAGGCAATCGTCCTACCATTAGACGATCCGGCATTAAACCTAGCTATTATACCTGATATCCCTTCAATCTTGAAATAACTTTCTCCTCTCCAAGTACTTGAACTATCTGATATAAATCTGGTGTTCTAGTTCGGTATGTCAAAGCTACCCTAAGTGTCATAGCAACATCACCTACCTTACATCCTAATTCTTCAGCAAGTTTCTTAATTTTCTCAAACCATGTATCCAAGCTATCTGAGACATCAAAGATATCAATGTACTTTGAAACAATGGTATTTTGTAACTCTTGTGTTACCTTTTCCGAAATATTCTCTCTTTCCTGCTTTTCAAACATTTCATCAAAGAAAATTACCAATTGATCTCTAACATCCTCATACTTAACAAGATCCTTTCTAATCTTGTCTCCTTCTCTCTCAATATTCAATATCTTAATACAATACTCCCTGTTCTCCTTCAAAGTTGCAACAAGTTCAGTATCAAACATCAATGCCCATTCTAGAGTATTTGCATGTACCTCCTCTGCAGAGAGAGTAGCTATATACTCTTTACACATATCATTAAGTTTAACTACATCAAACAAAGCTCCTGCATTATTGAATTTCTCGAATCTAATTCTAAAATCATCTAAATTAGAATCTTTGTTCTGTAATCTCCAGTCGTAAAAATTGGAATTAACAATATTGAGCAGATATTCCAAAACTCCTTGCTTTGGATAGCCTCTTTCTACATAGTAAGCAACTGCAGCTTCTGGGTCTTTTCTTTTACTTAATTTCCTCTTCTTTCCTTCTTCTGACTTCATCAAAGGAGAAAGATGAGCATATGGTAACTGTTTAAATCCTAATTTAGAAAAAAGCTCAACATGCAAAGGAACAGAGGAGAACCATTCGTCACCTCTTGTAATATGAGTAACTCCCATCAAAGTATCATCAATTGGATGTGCGAAATGGTATGTAGGAAATCCGTCTGATTTAAGTAACACAGCATCCATATCATTTTCTCTTAAAGTTACAGTACCTTTCACTAAGTCTTTCAATGTGAATGTACTATCAATATTACCAGTTGAATACAAACGAATGACAAACTTTTCACCATTTTCTAATTTACCTTTTACATCCTCTAAACTTGCATCTCTCCATTTTGCCCATTTACCATAGCAGCCGGTTCTTTCATTTGATTTCTCTTGTTCTTCTCTCATACGCTCCAATTCTTCAGAAGAAAGAAAACATGGATATGCAAAACCCTTAGAAACAAGATCCTTAGCAAAAGTTTTGTAAATGTTCAATCTCTGACTCTGAATATATGGTCCGTATGCACCTGTATCATTTTCTTCATCAACCATACCCTCATCAAATTCGATACCAAAACCTCTCAAGCCATTAACAATCATTGATACTCCATTTTCGATTTCTCTCTCCTTATCGGTATCTTCTATCCTTAATATTGAAATACCATTTGTTTGTTTTGCAAATCTTGTAGCTACCAAACCTGAATATACATTTCCAATATGCATGAATCCTGTAGGACTAGGAGCAAATCTTAATACCATAGCTCCATCAGAAAGCTCTCTCTTATGATACTTCTTTAGAATTTCATCTATTTTGGTAGAAACATCTGGGAAAAGTAACTCTGCTAATTGAGCATTTTCATCATTTGTTCTCATATGCAATTGATAATATAGGTAAGTATTGCTAAGATTATAGCATGACATTAACAGAAGCAGCATTTTGGACAAAAAGGTTCGGAGTAATAGCATTAGGAGCGGGAGTTATCTTTATTGTTGTAGTCTTAATATTAACAATTCAGTCGAAAGACGAGATGCCTCCAGAGTATTTGACTGCAAATTTCGCTTGTACTGAGAAACGAGAAGAGTTTTTACAGCACAAGTTAGATATTCCTTCATTGTCCTTAGCAGATGGTTCCGAGATGGTTTTTGAGATACTTACGGATACAGGAACTATTGATTCTCTACCACAGATTATTAATGTGTATGAGTTTGAGATTCCTACACAGTCTTTAAGTGCACAGGCAAATGCAAAAATTTTAGCAAAGAAGATGGGGTTTGATCCTGAAGCAATTATTCGTAAAGGAACACAAAGTTATGTATTTGTAGACAAGGAAAACAAGAGAACTTTAGAAATTCAAGCTAAGAATATGAATTTCACACTAAAGACAGAACCTGCACATATCAAAGAGATTTCAGACAAGGGAACATTGCCAAGCGAACAGGATGCAAAGCTAATGGCAACAAGTATGTTAAGAAGTTTTGGCTTGTATTCAGATGATTATGCATTAGGTAATCATCAAATTACATATATCAATATAAACCCAGATGGTAGTTACAGTAAGGCATCTTCTGCATCTGAGGCTGAATTGATAAAGATTGATTTTGTTAGAAAGAAATCAATGATAACAATACCTTCAAATATAGTTGGAGCAGAAGATATGGTGCAAACATTAACTACAAGACTTGGTATGGAACCAACACTTTCGAACACGATAGTGAATGATACTAAGTTAGATATTTACACATATGACACAATTGTTTCATATCCTGAGACACAAAGACATAATATCTCTGTATATATAGGTGTAGAAGATAATAGTAACAGTACAACTGGCAATGTTATGAATGCAATATATCAGGTAGATTATGTGTATTGGCCAATACAAGTAGAATCATGTGGTACATACGAACTGATATCACCACAAAAAGCGATTGAGGAAGTACAAGCAGGGAATGGAAAGGTTGTATATCTTTTCGAGAAGAATGGAGATGATGTTGTTCAGTACACACAAAGAAAAGTCAAGAAATTCATAGTAACAAAAGATATCTTCATAACCTACTATGAGTCTGGAGATGAGCTTCAGTATCTTCAACCTGTATATGTAATATCAGGTGATGTCATCTTCGAAGATGATATTAAAGGATCTTTTGATATTTACTACCCTGCTATTAATTACGATATAGTACAAGACAAAATAGAATTACCAAAGCCAGAGGTTGTAGAAAAGACTTCTTGGTTGTAATTCCATATTGTTAATATCCCTTCTGATGATATATAATTCTGACAATACATTATCTTTAATAATATCTTCATGGAAAGAACATTAATCTCTGATCTAAAAGACAACATTGGTAAATCTGTAAGAATTAGAGGAAGAGTAGATACCATGAGAGATCAAGGTAAAATTGTTTTCCTAATTGTTAGAGATAGAAGTGGATATGTACAAACAGTTGCTTGGATAGGAAATAGTGAAGAAATACTTAAAAAAGTAAAAGCTACTACCCTAGAATCAGTTGTAGATATAACTGGTAATGTAAAGGAAGCTAAACAGGTAGCAACAGGATATGAATTAGAAATAACAGATATACAGATTGATTCTCTTTCCAACACTCCCCTACCAATAGTCATAGAAGAAGAGCATAGCGATAATGTTTCAGCATTAGATATGCGACTTGATTACAGATGGATAGATTTGAGATCTAAGAAAAACAATTTAATGATGTCTGTAGCTACTTCAATGACTGCTGGTTTAAGAGATTTTTGTTTGAAAAATGATTTCAAAGAAATACAAGCACCAAGAATAATTAGTGCAGCTAGTGAATCTGGAGCTAATGTATTTGAGGTAAAGTATTTTGATAGAAAGGCATATTTAGCACAATCACCACAATTCCATAAACAGATGGCGATGGCAGCTGATTTAGAAAGAGTGTTTAATGTTGGACCTGTATTTAGAGCAGAGAAATCATTTACCACAAGACACTTAACAGAATATACAAGTTTTGATGTAGAGATGGCATATATTGATTCATACAAGGAAGTATGTCATTTTGAGCAGGAAATGATTAAGTCCATGCTAAAAGAGGTTAAAGAGAAATATGGAGATAATATAAAGAGTATTTTTGGTGTAGATGTTGCGATACCTGAAGGAGATTTTCCATATTTAACAGTAAAAGAAGCAAAGGAGAAATTAGCAAAGAAGGGAATACAGAGTAAAGAGGATGGTGATTTTTCACCTGAGGAAGAGAGAGCTATTTGCGAGATTACTAAAGAAGAAACTGGTTGTGAATTCCTTTTCATGATTGATTATCCATACAAGAATAGAGCTTTCTACCATATGAGAAATGAAGAAAACAAAGATTTGGCACTTGGCTATGATCTTTTCTGGAAAGGTATAGAGATAACAACAGGGGCACAGAGAGAACATAGATATGATGTGTTAAAAGAGAATGCAAAGGAGAGAGGTTTGTCTGAGGAATCTCTAAGTGATTATCTTGAGTATTTTAAATATGGTTGTCCTCCACATGGTGGATTCGCAATAGGAACAGAGAGACTTCTAATGAAGCTTCTCGAATACAACAGTGTATTGGAAACAACATATTTACCAAATACTCCAAATAGATTAGGAAAGTTAATTAACAAGAATTAATTCTTGTCTGAGTATTTCCATTCTTTAACTCCAAATTGAATACTTTGGTTACCATTCCATACATTAATGTCTGGATAACCCACTACATCGATTTCATCGTTTTCTTTTAACGTTTCAGTATCTTCATTGCATCCAAACATTATTAAAGTAAGAAGATCAATACCATTTCCCTTGACAAGTAATTTCATATGATTGTTCTCCTTACCCATCACACTTTTCTTTGTAATTATCAAATTAGAGAGAGCAATAGTTGGTTTAAGATTACCATATCCAAAAGGTTCCAAATTATTTAATTCCTCTATTAATTTGTAAGAAATATCTTCTGAATCTAAGAGTAAATCTATATATAGTTTGGGTATTAGTTGCTCTTTTGTAATCTTCTTGTTTGCATACTCTACTATCTTTTCCTTAAATTCCTCCACCTTCTCTTCCTTTATTGTAAAACCAGCAGCCAATTCATGTCCTCCAAATCTATGAAGATATTTACTAAACTTTGTTAATGTTTTGGTAATATCAAAACCAGATATACTTCTTGCAGATCCTTTAACAACACCATCGTTGTTTGTAACTACAAGTACAGGCCTGTGATATTCTTCTTGGAGTTTACCTGCTACCAAACCAATGATTCCTTCATGCCAATCTTTTCCCAATACAAATATTAGATTGTCTTCTACTTGAATGTTTTTTCTAGAGATATTTAATAGCTCTTGTGTAATACTTTGTCTATCAAAATTAAGACTCTCAAGTTGATTTGCTATTTCTTTACACTGAGATTCTGTGCTACTTACTAAGAGTCTGACAGCATCCATGGGTGCACCTATTCTTCCTGCTGCATTTATTCTTGGCCCAAGTATGTATCCAATGTGGTAAGAAGATATGTCTTTTAAATCAATACCTGCTCTCAGTGCTAATGCTCTTAATCCTTTTCTTTTTCCTTTTCTTATTTGTTGCAATCCATATTTAACAAAGATTCTATTTACTTCAACTAAAGGCATTAGATCAGTTATTGTAGCCATAGCTACAAGGTCTAAACCTTTCGTATCCTCCGTTATTTCACTTTCCATACCTACAAGTTCTTTGATGGCTTGTACCAAAAGAAATGCTACAGCACTTCCACATATTTCTTTTTGAGGATATTCTTTCTCCGGATACATTTGATGTACTAATGGGTAGTCTAAACCATCTAACAATCCTTCTGGAGGTTGGTGGTGATCAGTTATTACAAATTTGAGTGATTTTTCATCTCGGTATTTCTTGATTATCTCTTTGTCTCTAACTCCACAGTCTACAGATATTAGTAATTTACCACCTAAGTCTAAAACATCATTTAATGAATCCTCTGTTAATCCATATCCCTGCTCTATACGGCTTGGAATATATGGTAATACATCTATCTTTTTATTCAAATGTTTTGCAAGATCCTTAAAAAGAAATTCCCAAAGGATGCTTGATGCACATATTCCATCAGCATCGTAATCTCCATGTATTATGATTTTTTCATTTAGTTCAATGCTTTTTACTATTTCCTTAGCTGCTTTCTTAGAATCAAAAAGCTTCTTGTAAGTAGGAATATTCGAAATTTTAGGATCGAGAAAATCCTGATCAGTTGAAATACCCCTTGATTTGAGAATGTATTTCAATATCTCTTTATTTGTTTTCTTAGGAAATATCCATTCCCTTTTACTCTGTAGACTCATTTATGAATTGCTCAATTAAATCCCAATTAAATCCTTTTCTTCGTAAGAAATCTATCTTCTTTCTATCATCCATCGTTATTTTCTCCTCTCTGTATTTCTTCTCATATATTCTTCTAAGAATACTGTATTCATCTTCTACTAATTCATTAACTTTTTCCATGGCTATCTCTTTAGATACACCCTTAGAAAGTAATTCGGAGATTAAGATGGCTTTGCCTCTTGGTTTATTCTTAATCCTTGATTGTACAAAAAGAGTTGCATAGTTTGAGTCATCAATATACCCATATTCATTTAGTTTCTTAATTACATATTCTATTATTTCTTCAGTATTTTCTTTAGAAATATTTGAATACCACTTACCATTCTTTTTTAAAGATAGCTCTCTAAGATATTTTTTTACTTGATATTCTGTTTTAACACCTCTAGAGACAGAATCTACTGCTCTGGAAAGAAATCTACTCTGTATTTCATCTTTAAAAATATTCTCTATCTCTAATTCGGTAACATCTTTACCTACATACAAAGTATATTTAGCAACAATATCCAAAGAAACACCACAGAAGAATTCACCATCAACAGACATGTTCACCCTAGAAGGATCTTTCTTTTGAGATGCCAGTTTTGTAATTTTCATTTACTTAACTTTTGCTTTAACTTCTTTTTCAATCTTATCTCTTAACTTTTTATCCTCTCTTAACTGATCTGCTGCTGCTTCTCTTCCCTGTGCTAATTGAGTATCACCATATCTAAACCATGTACCTGCTTTTTGAATAACACCCACTTCTAATGCAGCATCAATGATACTACTCTCTTTGTCTATACCCATTGGATATATCATATTGAATGTTGCTTCTTTGAAAGGAGGTGCAACTTTATTCTTAACAACTTTAACTTTTCTAGAATGTCCAATTACTTGTCCATCTTTCAATATCTTGTCTTTCTGTCTGATATCCATTCTAATTGAAGCATAGAATTTGAGAGCATTACCACCTGTGGTTGTTTCTGGATTACCAAACATAACTCCAATCTTCATTCTTAATTGGTTTAAGAAAATTATTGTCGTACCTGATTTACTACTAATTGCTGTGATTTTTCTTAATGCTTGAGACATCAATCTTGCCTGTAATCCCATATGACTATCTCCCATATCTCCCTCAATTTCAGCTCTTGGTGTAAGAGCAGCTACAGAGTCAATTACAATAACTCCAAAAGCTGCAGATCTTACTAATGTTTCAAGAATTTCTAATGCTTGCTCTCCAAAGTCTGGTTGAGATATATACAATTCATCTATATTCAAACCAATGTTTTTTGCATATGAGGAATCAAAGGCATGCTCTGCATCTATGAAAGCTACTGCCTCTCCCATTCTTTGTGCTTCTGTAAGTATATGTATAGCTAAGGTTGTTTTACCTGAAGACTCAGGACCATATATTTCAATGATTCTTCCCTTAGGAATACCACCCACTCCTAAAGCAATATCCAAAGATAGTGCTCCGGTAGGGATTACATCGATATCTACTTTCTTTTGGTCTCCAAGTTTCATTATGGAGCCTTTTCCAAATTGTTTCTCTATTTGAGATATTGCCATTTCAATGGCTTTCTTCTTTGGAGATTCTACAACAGGTACTTCTACTTTTTCTTTACTTTTAACTACTTCTTTCATATTTATGGGCTACTTAATTTAAGGTAATAGTTAAGGATAACAGAGGAGAATGGTTGAGTCAAAGACCTAAAGTAAATACTTAATTAACCGATAATATTTTTATACAAAATCTCTAGAGAGCAATTCTGAGAGATTTTTTACAAGAGAATTTCTTAAGCTTTCATCTTCTCGGATATATCGAGCGACCTCTATTTGAATCGCTGGAATTCTTAGTTTGGAAGCAACAAATTCAGCAATCGTTTCTTGATCATTATCCAACAATCTCAATACTGATATATTTATACCTTTCAATTCTCCTTTGTCTAAAGAGTCCTTTAGCTTCATAGCTATGCTTCTTGATCTAAGAAACTTGGTTGGATAGTAAATACCAATATCATACATATGATCATCTCTCAATCCATGAATATCTAGTACACACTTTATCTTGTTGTCTTTTACGATATTAACTATTTCTTTTTTGTAAGGATTATCATCTTCTTTGTGGAAATTTGGATCATAGTCTGTGTCTTCGCAGGTATATATTCCAAAACATTCTGTGTTCTTACAAATATCCTCTACAATTTGATCGGTCAATGGTTCTCCATGTTTGTAAGCCATATTCAATCTAGGCCTTCTATGAGCATACACATGAGGAGCAGACAAAAGTATAGATATTTTACCTTGTATGATTTTGTATTCTGAGCAGTTCATTACAGATAAGTTACCATATATTGATGTACATTTTCAAATATGTAAAAATGAAAGTGAATAATTTTATATATTCTACTATGAAGAAAATATTTAACTTAATAGCTACTTTCTTGCTATTAACAATGCCATTATCATTAATGGTAACTCCTGTGTCTGCACAAACGGATGAAGATACTATGCTGGACACCTCATATGATGAATATGATTGGGATTCATATACATCCGACGATGCATATGATTACGATTGGAGTTGGGATACAGATTCTACATATGACTCAGAGCTTTCTGAGGGTGCTGCTGCAGCTATTGGTGCTGTAGGTATTCTATTTGGTGGGATGATGCTACTGTTCTCCCTGGCGGTCACTATGGCTCTGTATGTATATACCTCTTTAGCATTAATGACAATTGCTAGAAAGTTGGAAGCAGAGAATGAGTGGTTCGCATGGGTTCCTGTACTAAATATGGCATTACTACTTAAATTAGGTATGCAGAATCCATGGTTAGTTCTGTTGATATTAATTCCTGGAATTGGAGCAATTATTTTGGCTGTATTATCAATAGTTGCACTAATGAAGGTTTGCGAAAAGAGAGGATATGACAAGCTATTAGGATTATTGAGCTTAGTACCAGTAGCAAACTTAGTTCTTCTTGGTGTCCTAGCTTGGGGCAAGAAGTAAGAATATTTTAAAATATTAGAATTTTTAGGGGGTACTTAGTATCCCCTATTTTCTTCTTCTTTTGTCATATCAGGAAGCAAAGTAGGCTGAGGTTCTGATTCCAATATACCCTCCTGTTTTACCCTATCTACTCTTCTTACTAATTGATTGAATCTTGTTGTATTAACAGTATCATACTGTTTTTGAAGAGAGTCTATTTTCTCCCCTATTTTAGAAAATGATTCTGAGAATGTATCAAACTCCTTTTCAAATGCTTTTACATGACCAATGATACTGTATATGTTTTTTTGAACCCTGAAATTCTCATATGACTGTTTTATCATTCTCAATATAGCTGTAAAACTAAATGGTCCAGCTAAAACAACCTTACTAGCCATAGCTTCTTGAGAAAGCTCCGGCATTTTGTCATATATGTATGAAAATATCATCTCATTTGGAATGAAAAGGATAACGAAATCTACAGTCTTATCTTCAGGATTTATATAGTCTCTATTCGTAACCTGCTTTATCTTATCCTTAACATCTTTCTCAAACAACTTCATATATTTTCCCTTCATATCTTTGTCTTCAGTCTCAGACATTCTCTGAAGATTTGCATATGGGAACTTAGAATCAACATTTATCCTTGTCCTATCTGGAAGAAATATTGCAAAATCAGGTCTAGTTTCAGAACCTGCCTGCTCCTTGTTAAATTCGTAATCCTCTCCTCTTACAAATCCAGCCATTTTAAGTAGATCATCAGCCACCTGTTCTCCAAACTGACCTCTCAACTGATTGTTTGAAAGAACCTTCTTTAGACTCTCAGTACTTACTGAAAGCTGTTCAGTGATCTTCCTACTTTCATCAACAGAGCTTTTTAATGTAGCAAAAGAATCTATCCTTTCCTTCTCAGCTCCTTTCATATACTCTTCCATATTCTTTACCATTCTAGTAATCTCAGCCCTCTTGTTGTCTAACTCAATACGATTCTGTTTAGTTTCAGAAGAAAGCTTCTCATTGGCCATTCTAACTAGATCTTCATTTGCTTGATTTAAAACTATTGGTAACAGTTCTGTTAGTTTACTTTCAATGGTTTCGGATATTTCTTCAGAATTATTTGATTGACCTCTTTTTAGAAAATAGAAGATGCCTAAACCTAAAAGAATTCCACCAACAAGAGCTATAATAACTTCGGGCATAGTGATACAATAGAATAATTTATGTATAGTCATTATATATAACTTTGATTAAGAAGACCAAATATTATGTCAGCTCTCCCCAGTAAACAGTTTATCTTCATTAGAAATCTTCTTTTGACAACAGTACTTGGAGGAATAGTTGGTATTCTAAACTACCTTTTCAATATCTTAGTAGCTAGATATACCGATCAGGATATTTTTAGTGTCTTTAGTGCAGCTATTGGTATTGTATATTTAATTCAAATTCCTGCAATTTCCATTCAGTCTTTAATTACAAAGGAGATAGCTAAGAACAAGGGAAAGGATCTTAATCATTACAAATGGTATTCATTAGCAATATTTACATTAATTGGAATATTTTTTTCACTGATATTTTTCTTTTTTAGAAATAGTATTTCAGAGATAGCTTCTATTCCAAATGAGTTGGTTATCTTTTTAGCAATTACTATGCTATTTGGCTTTATTAGTCCTGTATCTAAAGGATTGCTACTTGGAGAAGAAAGAATAATAACTGTAAACTTAGTGTTACTTTTGGAGACTGTTTTGAAGTTTGTAATTGGTGCATTTGCAATACAACAAGGTGGTTTGGTTTGGGCTTTGATACTTGCTAATTCTGTACCTGCAATGATAACTACAATTGCAATAATTCCTTTTGTGAAATTTAAGAGTAGTTGGGATGAGAGAGTAAGAATGAATTTCAAGGATCTTGCTATGATGACGGTTTCATTTCTTTTAATAACGATACCTTTTTCTTTAGATTTGGTTTTAGTGAATCCTTCTTTTAGAGCAGAGTATTCGAGTATTTCTCTTTTGGGAAAGTTAATATATTTTGCATGTATTACAACTTCTACGGTTTTGTTTGCAAGGCTTTCTAATGAGGATTTTGTAAAGGATCAGAAGAAGAGTTTAATCATATCTCTTACACTTGCTGGTGCTATTGGTTTGTGTATGTCGTTGATTTATTTTGTTTTTGGTGATTTGGTAATTTCATATACTGTTGGTTTGGAGTATGTTGGTATAGAGAAGTATATTGGTGTCTTTGGTCTTTGTATGACTGGTTTTTCTTTAGTATATATGACTATTAACTACTTCATATCTAAAGGTGAATACAATTATCTATGGATTTTACTTGGTACTGCTGTTTTGCAGGTGTTACTTTTTTCTTTTAGAAATAATTCATTAGATATTGTTGTTGAGAATCAAATTATTGTATATGTTCTTTTAACTTTGTTAATATTTTTCTGTTTGATATTTAAATTAAGGAAACATAGTTAATATGGAGAAGAAGAGTGTAAAGAAAGAAATCGGGAATCTTTTTTCAGAGTTTAAGGATTTTGCTTTTAAGGAGGCAACTTTAGGTGTAGCCATTGGTATTATGCTGGGAGGTGCTGTTAAGAGTGTGATTGATTCTTTGGTGAATGATATTTTGACACCTCCGATAGCGAAGATTACTTCTGGTATTGATTTCGGAGATTTGTATGTAGTTCTTGGCAAGGGGGAGTATGAGTCTTTGGAGGCAGCAAGGGAGGCTGGCGAGGTAGTCATTACTTATGGTAATTTTATCTCAGCTTTTATATCTTTCCTCATAACTGCTTCTGTTTTGTTTTTTATTGTGTATCAGGGTAACAAGTTGGTAAAGAAGAATGAGAAGAAGGTTCAGAGAAATACAAAGGTGTGTCCATATTGTAAATCAGAGATAGATAAGGATGCTAGTAGGTGTCCTTTTTGTACTAGTGTTGTTAAATAGGGATGTTAGAGATCTTAGTAAAATCTAATTCAAAAAAGGATTCAATTGTCTTGGAAGATGGTATTTACCATGTATATACAAAGGAACCTGCGAGAGAAGGAAAGGCCAATGATTCTGTAATATCTCTTCTTTCTAAGTATTTAAATATTCCAAAGGCTAATATAGTCATACGAAGAGGGAAATCATCTAAGAAAAAGTTTGTAGAAATTGCATAGGTATGGACGATGATGGATTCGAACCAACGACCCCTACAATGTGAATGTAGTGCTCTAACCAGCTGAGCTAATCGTCCATACGGTATTATACCTCTGGAGGACGATTATATGTAGTTGGAGCTTTTACTTCTTGACTCTTATCTTCCTTCTCATCTACTTTGATTACCCCTATTTCGATGTCTCTTTTGTATGATCTCCAAATCATGTAAAAGGCAAAGAGAAGGAATGGGAATGCAAATCCTACAAAAAGATTGCGAGTAATCAGACCAGCAACAAGACCTAGCAAGATACCGAACCCAAGTATTGTTACGATTTTACCAATAGACATAATTTCTTTACTAACAAGTTAAATCTCTTTTACTTTTAATTTTTTTGCTAAAATTTGATTGTCCTTTTTAACATCTACAACCATATCTTCAATATCATTCAACAATTTGTATTTGTTACTATCTATACTAATCTCATATCTGCCCTTGTCTACTACGAATCGATACTGACCTTTTTCGTTTGTGATCCTTTTAGCTACAATTTTGTTAAATTCTCTTTCTTTAATGAAGACTGATATTCCTTCTACTGGCTTTCGTCCTTTCTCTAGTACCTTTCCATATTTTCCCTTTTTGTCAAACAGTGAAGCTATCAAAGTATAGCATGGAAGAATATATACAAGTGCAATTAGCATATTCTCTAACTCAGGATACTTCTGATACATATATACAGAGAGGGAAATACCTCCAACAAAAATCACAAAATTAACAAAGATCGCTAACTTAGAGAAGAAACTTCTAACTCCAACCATGAAGCTATCAAACTGAGACATTTCTACTGGATCCAATGGTATAGCAATTTGAATATTGCTATCAGATGGAGAAACAGTTAACTTACCAGTATATATATTTGATATTGGATAGTCTTCTGAACCTTTGATGTTCTCACTAGGGAATTCGTATCCTCTCTTTGATACTAAAATTGTGTATTCACCAGGTTCTAAATTCCCAGTTATACGACCACTAATATTTGTAACCTCTGTACCAACTAATTTGTTACCACTATTCATAATTCTTACAACAGCCATATGTATAGGTTCTTTTGTTTGAGAATCATATACAAAACCATAGTGTACTCTCTTTCTCTTGTATCCGAATGCACTAAATATTCCTAAGAAGAATTGTCCAATGCTGTATGCAAATTGTGAGATACCGCCCAAAGCTGCAGTTGTTCCAACAGCAACAGATACCGCTCCTGTAGCAACTGTAATCGTTTGTAGTTGTGGTTTCTCTATTTCATCTATACTTTCCTTCAAATCTACAAATACTTGTAATACAACTCCTGTCTCCTTCTCTTCCTCTTCGTAATACCCCATACCTCCAGTACCTGTAAGACCATCAGCGACCCAGTATTTAACACCTCCAATGACTGTCATAGAAACATATACATCGTTCCCTTCTACATTTATCTTCTGCGGGAAAGGACCATTGTATTTAACTCCACTTTCACAATCAGGTCCGATATCAGCAAGCTTTGTTGCTAGAGGACACAAAACAAATACATTAGTATCATCACCAACTACATACATTGTAAATGGTTTTGACACACCATGATTTTCTTTCAACTTTATAACTGTTTTGTTTTCAGTAGGAGAAGTTACCAAGATAGCATCTGCCCAATCACGATCTTTAGCAAAGAGAACAGGGATGTCAGCTAAAAGATATTCTCCTTCAGAAACTCTAACATCTTGTTCCCCAAATTGACCGTTTTCAGGATTTGTTAAATCAATATCACTTCCATCTACAAGTACAGCTTTCAAAGAAGAGTTAACATTCGTCAGAATTGCACTCGTACCAATATATATAGATTCACTAAGTGCTGTCTCAATTGAAGATGCATTTTTAGCTTGAACTGCAAAACCGTATTGACTACCAATCTCCAAAGATTTTACTTGAATACCATTACTTCCACCAAAGTCTAAGAATTTCCCCCAGACTGGAGTATCTGTTAAATCACCACTAGCAAAATCCAAGAATTTGCCAGAATTCGTTTCCTTGATTGCGATATCTGTATTAGATGGGTTTTCCAAATTGTTTACATACAATCTAGCAATTTCACTAGTTACTCTTTCTACTCTTACCATTGCCGGAACTTGAGCATATGTATACACAGAAGATGTGGAGGACCAATTTGTAGCAACTCCTTGATTATTTATACTCTTAACTTTAAATGTGTATTTAGTATTTGGTTTTAATCCTTCAATACGAATTGTATTACCATATGGAAGAGATGAAACATTTGATGTTAAAACTTTAAGGTCTTTGTTAAGATACTGATTACTTATCTCTTCTAATATCTGAATAGTATCTCTAGAATTACCTGTTAAACCAAGAACTAATGCATCTGAGCCATCAGATGTAAGAGATGCTATTCCACTCTCTTGTGCCAAAGTTGTAACTTGAAATACATTTGAGAAATCACTTTCTGAATTATTGGTATATACCTTAACTTTTCTTGAATAAGTATTATTTGATGCAAGATTACTTTCTCTACATGAAGACATGTTTGAATATGAGCAAGTTAGAATCAGGTTCCCTGCTTGGTCATATATTTTGTATCCAACTTTTGAAGTGTTGGAATCTGTAACACTCCAATTAACAGTTGTCTTCTGAATCTCAGTAGCTGAAAGCAATGTTGGTGTAAGAAGTTTTGTAAATACAGATAGTACTGGAGAATATTCTGTTTCTAAATTATCAATATTTCTAGCTTTTACTTTAAATTTGTACTCAATACCTGCTGAAAGACCAGAAATAGTTATACCAGAATCACCACCATATTGAGCAAAAGATCCCCAAGATATATTTTCGACTAATTGATTTGTAGCTCTATTCAGATATTTACCTGTCGTTTCATCCAATACTGCATACTCTGTGGAATCAGGATTGAGACCTTTTACTAATGCTATCTTCACAGTGTTTATACTTTCCTCTTTTTCAACAGGAGCAGATGGGACACTAGCACCAGTATTAACAGAAATATATTCACTGTATAATGTTTCAACTCCATCATAATTTCGAACTTTTGCACGGAATTTATATTCTCTATTTGGTTCTAATCCAATGACAACATCGGAATCTGTCTGAACCCACTCATGAATTCCTTCATTATATTCACCTTCTCCTTCAAAATATGCTCCCGATGTTCCAGAAGCTAAATTATTTACTCCATCAATATTTAAAGATACTGATGTTGAAGATAACGGACCAGCCGTTATTTCAGGCAAAATTGCCAAAGTATACTCAGTAAGAGATTCTGAATATGTCGATTCAACATTATCCCCATTCCTAGCCTTTACTCTAAATGGATATCCTGTATTATTTTCTAAATTCGTTACTGAAGCATTATCACTCGTTATCCAAGTATTTATTCCTTCATCACAATCATCTCCATCACAATCAAAATATATATCTGCATTATTAACAATATTACTCGCTTGGACAGATATCATTGAAGAGGATTTGCTTCCAAAAGAAATTGTTGGTGCGGAAACTAAGGTATATGCTTGAACAGTACTTGAGACATCACTTTCTCCCAATTCATTATATGCCTTAATTTTTCTAACATATTGTGTGTTTTCCGAAAGACCATTTTCATCACAATATGTAAGATTCTCACCTAAACAGTATTTAATTAAATTATTATCAGCATCTAAAAGCATAAATCCATCTTCATTATCGGCATTATCTGTAAAATTCCATCTAATTGTATCTATCGATAATGCTTCCGGAGTACCAATAGTTGGTGCATCTGGAGCAGAATTAAATTCAAGAGCAATAGATTCAAGAGCAGGAGTTCCATTGCCATCACTTGTGAAGATTACCTTGTAATAAAAAGATGTTGTTTCCCATCCTAAAGCTTCTAGGTCAATATTATTCAGAACTCCAACGGAAAGTGTGTCCTGAGCATTCAACACACCTGATGAACTATACCAATTTATAGAATCCTGACTGAACTGAATGCTTGCTGTTGTACCACTTGGTAAAGCGCTTAAAGAGTATGCAAAAGAAAGAATTACTGCTAAGTTATCTCCTGGAACTAAGTCAGTTGATTCAAGTGTCATATTTGTGGAATATGTTGGAACAGATTTAAAAGCTATTCGACCAGTTCCACCAGCACCTCCAGCTTGACTAACATTGTTTACTGCAGCTCCACCAGCACCTCCAGTTGCAGTTATGAGATTCTCACCAGAAATAAAGGTTGAAGAAATAGCCATAGAGCCACCAGCACCACCACCTCCAGAACCTCCAGCTGTACTACTTTGTCCTATTCCGCCATGACTTTGTATAGTTCCTGAGACAGTAATAACATTAGCAAAAACGGAAACAATTCCACCACCAGCACCACCAAGCAATCCTGAACCACTATTAGTATAACGACCTCCACCTTGAGCACCACCAGAGCCAAAATACAATTTTGTTAAATTAGAATCTCCATATGTACCACCACCACCGCCACCACCGCCATAAGCATACCCAGTACTTCTACAAGTACCTCCGCCTGAATAATAACCATTTCCACCTCGACCACTTACATTTGCACCACCATTAGTTCCAGCATATGCACCACCACCACCATATCCAAATGTACCATAACCACCACCACCACCAGCACCAGCAGTTCCACCAGTACTACCTTCCCACCAGTTACTACCACCACCACCGCCACCGCCTCCGATAGAGCCACCAGTACCACCTGCATAACCAACACAACCAGGTGAAGCAGAAGTTATTCCACCACCACCACCTCCTCCTCCACAAGTACCTACAAGTCCAGCAGAAGCATATGTACCACCAGTTCCACCGTTATAGAAACAGAAAGACTCTCCACCTAATCTAGCATTACCACCCCCTCTATAACCTTTTCCATTCATATTTATCGATCCAGTAACTGTAAATGTTCCGTTTGACTTTAAGAATAAAACTCCACCCTTCGTACCATTCCATGCCGAAGTTGTTAGTGTAGCTCCACCTGAGACTAAAACACTTGAATAATTAGGAACTCTTTGAACCATTATCTTCTGAGTTGTACCATCAAAACCATTTACAAGAGGACCATCAGAGAAATTAAGTGTATTACCATCAATAGAAGCTATCCTATGTGTTTCATATTCACCAACATCAGCATAATTAGAGAAAGATCCTTGTAGATTAACAATCAAGACCTCATCCCCAACACTCAAACCTGTCGGTGCAGTAGATAAAGTGATAGATGAAGAGCCGGCAATAGTATTAACTGTAGAAACAAAATTAACAGCATCAGCTGTAGCTCTACCTGAGCATGATGATGTATCCAAAGAAATAGTTCCAGAAGGAACAGCACATGCACCATCAGCTCCATTTCCTAACAAAGGAGAACCTCCCAATATCTCGATAGCATTATCAACAAGTTCATAATTACTCGACTTTACAGTATTGATATTCGTAGTATCTTGATAGCTATCTTGCAGAGTGTATGCAACCGTATCTATCGTTCTTGATGTATATACATATACTGCGATTGGGAGTAAAAGAAGAACAATGAGGATAGAGAAAGCCACTAAAGTTCTTCTCCAATTAATTTTGCTTAGAAGACTTTTTTTCTTTGCTTTCATTCAAATATACCCATCATATAATTATAAATATTGTATAGGCTTCAAATAGTGAAATCAAGACAATATAGTATTCACCTTGTATTGATTTTCTCTTGTATTAAAAGTATTATTCCTCATAGGTTAAATTTAAAAAGATATATACCTTGAGTTTAGAATCATCAATTCTAGACTGCCCAAAACGACCTAGTGTGCTTAGGCATTTCGATACAGAACTTCACTTGCTTGGTAATCTTCACATCCTTGTAAATTTCACTAAATGCTTCCCTCATGTTTTTAAACATGTAAAAATAAAGGATCACTCCTCTATTGCGATATTTGACCCTATGCAAAATACTGTCAGAACAGACAATGTAGAGAGATTGTATGAAAGACTTCTTTTAGATAATAAATATCTTCTTTTTTCTCAGGAAGGTATGACTATGTGTACTTTAGTAAGTAACCAGGAAGATGACTTTCAGGATATTTCAGATCCATTACTTTTGAAAGAAATGTTTACAAGAATAAGGAAGGAAAAGATGAATAAAGAATGCAGAAAGGATAATATAACCACAGTATTTGGTAATACAAGAATATATGCTGACAATATTTGTGATCTTTATAAATATTGCAAATACGTAAATCCCGATTTTGATCAGATCCTTTTCTATGCTTTTGAAGATATAGAAGAAAGTAAATGTAAAGAATAAGGAAGAGAAATCATATATAATCTACCATGCTTCAAACGATAGAACTACATAAAGATTTCGATGAGTTACAATTAACCTACGGAGCACCCTCTCTTTCTTCCATATATGGTGCTGGCAATATATCCTCTCCAAATATTATGTTCATCTTCATGAATCCAACAGGAAGGAATATTTCTGCTTCTTTTGACTGGAATGGTTTAAGAGCTCCATGGATTGGTACAAAACAAGTTTGGAAAATATTTAATGAATTAGACCTGTTAAGTAATAGTATATATTCAGAAATACTACTTTTAAAACCAAAAGATTGGAGTGTATCTTTTGTAGAAAAACTTTACAAAGATATTCAGGAGCACAATATATATATAACGAATTTGGCAAAATGTACTCAGTTAGATGCTAGACCACTTAAGGACAATGTCTTTCAAAAATATTTACCATATATCTTCAAAGAGATAGAGATTGTAAAACCTAAGAAGATTGTTGCCTTTGGGAATCAGGTTTCAACTGTTTTGATTGGTAAAAATATTTCAGTTGGTAACTATACTACTGAAGAAAAAGAAATAGTTAATGGATATGATATATATCCTACATACTATCCTGTAGGTCAAGGTAGAAGGAATATGCCATTGGCAATTGAGAGAATCAAGAGGATAATGTAACTATTATTTACAAAAGATAATATGGAGAACAAAAGAGTATATATAAAATTTACAATAAAAAACAACGATATCTTCTTCAAAATTCAGAATTTACTAAAAAAGGATCTATCGAAATATGAGCTTACAATTTTAAAAAGAAAAGACTTGCACCTAACACTTTTTCATTATGGGAAACCAAAAGATCTTTTTGAAGAGATGTACAAATACAATCAAGAATTAAGTTATACAGATTTTCTTCTATATTTTAATCAAATGATAGAAAATTCTAAACAGATTATTTCATTGTCAAACAAGAAAGTTTCAACAAATATATTAGGGATTTCGAAAATAAAACCAGTCTCTCGTATGTTAGACCTTTTTGGTTCTGAAGATTCTCAAGTAATCGTTTTAAGATTAAGCAAACCAAGAGAGATATTCAAAATACAAAGATTACTCATTGAAGAGTTGAAGATATTTTTAGTGAAGTGTGGGATAAAACATACTACAAAATTTATGAGTTGTAGTGAGAATCTCAAATGGCAAGTAAAATATAATCCACATATTTCGATAGCAGCAATAAAAAGAAGTTCCGTAAAGCTACCAGAATACGATTTTTCTGGTTTACAAGTATTACTAAGTAAAATAGTTTTAATAGATTAGGTTATTTTTATGAATATCTTAACAAATCTTTTAATTTCATTCATCATAATTTCTGTGTTTGGTACTCTTTTCCATTTTACTCATAAGTGGTTTAAGAATGGTTTAGTTTTACATTTCTTTTCTGCTGTGAATGAAAGTACTTGGGAACATATGAAGATGCTTGTTGCACCAACAATTTTTGTAGCTATATTTCAGATTCTTACAATCCAAAATCAATATCTTAATATTCTTAATGGTCTTTTGGCTCTCTTAGTAATAGAGCTAATATCTATACCTTTGCTTTTTGAAATTTCAAAAAGAATAATCAAAAAGGTACATATTGTAGTAACCATATTGATATTTTACATTTCAATATTTTTGGGATTATTTTGTGAATATATAATTTTAGTAAATGGGATATTGGTAATTCCAGAATGGATAGCATTAGTAATTGGTTGTGGAATAATAGCTTGTTTCGGAATCTTTACTTTCTACACTCCAAGATTAGGTATATTCAAAGATCCTGTTACAAGGAGATATGGACATAGAAAGATATAACTGAATATTTTTCATGCTATTCTATCTTAGACAAATCTTCATTCAGAATAACTGGCTTCATTGCTTCCAATTCTGATGTATACAACATATCTGGTATTGGATTCATAAAGTAGATCTTCTTTTCAAGGATTGAAGCATAACCAAGTTCAAGAAAAGTATTTCCACCAATATAGTTCTTTATACCCTTTTTGTCATAATTAAGAGCTAAAATAGCATCAACATCCTTTATTAATACAGAAAGTTCTTTTAATCCATCATTGTTATTCTTGTCATAGATAGTCTGCTTTTCAATGTCTTCCTTGGGTAAATTGATATACTCATATGCAAATTTAGACAAAACAACTTTATGTCCTGCTTTTTCTAGTTCTTTTTTAACTTCAAGCATCTTCTGAACTACTGTCATACTTCCTACAACCGCTATTTTCATAGTATTAAAATCTTTAAATATTTAGAAAATTTCTTAAAAGTTCTAAAACTCTTGTTTTGTCCTTTCCTTCCATTTTGTCATAGTAAAAACCTGTTGTATCAAAGACAACAAGCTTTCCATTCATTAAAAAGAAATCCATATCTGGAATCTTTCCAGACTTCTTCATAACCTTCTCAATACCATTATAGAATTTCTGCCTAGTATCAAAATTAGGTAAATCACTCTCTTTTGGTAAAATATGCTCTGCTATTGCTGTTTTGTATTGAAATTCAGAAGCTACAAATCTCTGTACAAGACAAAAATCATTAACACCTCTCACAAACTTCGTTGGTAAAACAAATTCTGGCATTTCCTGTACAAAAACATCATGCTCTTCTTGATGTAAAGCAAAAATTTGCTCCTGTGTCATATTACAATAGCCATATCCTCGTAATCTTTCTCCAAGGCTATCTTTTAATCTCTTTACTATATATGGGATATGTTCATCACTCCACCAAATTCTTGTATCGTACATCTTTCCTTCCAATGGAACTAAAAGATTTTCAGATTTAGACCAAATCTCTTGTGTAGGTATTTCCAAACTAGAGGTGTTTTCTAACAGATCCATAGAATTACAAGATGTTACTTAAGAATGGTGGACGATATAGGATTCGAACCTATGACCCTCTCGGTGTAAACGAGATGCTCTAACCAGCTGAGCTAATCGTCCATTTTACTATGCCGGGGACAGGAGTTGAACCTGCACGGGAGTATAAATCCCACTACCACCTCAAGGTAGCGTGTCTGCCAATTCCACCACCTCGGCTTTGCATATGCATGATTCTATCAAACAACATACCTAAAAACAATTATTTCTCTATTCTAAGTTGTATGTTTTTGTAGATACCAACCAACTAGTATCTGTCTTCTCCCAATCTGCAATATCCTCAACAGAATCTTCTTCATAATTTAAAGTGCTACCCTCAATGCTAACAATCGAATACTGATTCCACTCACCAGACTTAGCAAGAACCTTGCTTACACCTGTAGACAAATTTACAATCTCTAAACTAGAAGCAATTCCACCTTCCCATGGTCTACTAGAAAAAGAATCACAATTTTCAAAAATTACAGAATCCTTCCAAAAACTTGCTTCGCCACCAAGACATTTGTTATCTAATACAATTTTCTCACTTGCCAAAGAAACAACAGACATAGATCTCTGTGATGCCGCAGTTCCTTTAGAAAGCATTACATAATGGCCATTATCATTAGTAACAATAGCAGAACCATCAAATGTAGATACATCCTTTATCTCATATACCTTGTTAAGATATCGATCATAGACTAACATTTTACCTGTAACACTACCCTCTTCTACACTTCCATCTGTAATATCATAAACATATACTGAGTAAGCAGCATTCTCACCTACCAACTCCTTTTCTTCATAATCTGATAGCTTTTTACTAGTTTGAGTATCTTCGTTTGTTGTTCCTCCTAACAAATCAATACCATTAT
>Ga0209800_10000713_pt1 | contig 44612 bp, 39 predicted proteins | sample Higcelweek8metaG_FD_187174 | JGI IMG/M metagenome (GOLD analysis project Ga0209800, IMG submission 187174) | Freshwater pond sediment microbial communities from the University of Edinburgh, under environmental carbon perturbations - High... | ecosystem: Environmental > Aquatic > Freshwater >...
CGGTTGAGAGCGTGCGCCCGCAGACCGGGCACACGGCGAACGCCCGGCCCATGCTGATGAGGCTGCGCACAAAGGGCCGGAGAGGGCTGCGCACAAAGGGCCGGAGAGGGCTGCGCCCGAGGGGCAGGCGCTCCGGGGCATCCCCGCGCAGGAGCTTTTCCGAGGCCTCGGTGCGCGAGAAGTTGCGCTCCAGAAGCGCGCTGCTGATGCCCAGGCCGGTGAGGGCCGGGTCCGCTGGTCCAGGTGCAGACCGTCGAGGATCACGTGGTCCGGCCGGTCCCAGAGCAGGCAGACGTCCACGGCGTCCAGGAATTCGTCCGGGGCGGTCATGGCCGGGTAGCCCTGGTCATGGACGCGCGGGTCGGCCAAAAATATGGCGCGGACGTCAAAGCCCTGAAGCAGCCCGGACATGTTGCGCGAGAAGCGACCGAAGTCCGCCGGGCTCACGCCCACGCGCAGGCCGGAGAGCTCCCGGCGCAGGCGCGCTACCCGCTCCTCGATGTCCGTGAGGATTCGCATGGGCACGGCGTTTATGCGCCGCCCCCGGCCGCCAACGCAGCACGCAGATCCCGCTCCAGGTGCACGCGCAAAAAGGCCAAGTCCCCGGCCCGCACGTGTGGACGGCCTTCCAGCTTGTCCAGCAACCCCAGGTAGAACCGGAGCAGGGCGGCATGGCAGGGGGCGGCAGGCACAGGCAAGCCCCACAGCCAGTCCCGGGCGCGCTCCGGCGGCTGGGCGGTCCGGTCCAACCGCGCCAGATTGCGCCGGTGGATGCTGGCTGCGTTGTCCATCTGCAGCTGTTGACGTGTATGCGAAAGCTGGCGCTCGTGCATGCGGTAGTGCACCAGGGGCCGCTCATCATTGGCAGCCTTGCCGTGCCAGGCCAGGGTAGTGAGAAAGGCATAGTCCTCGGAAGGCTCCAGGTCCGCTTCGTAGGCCAGGCCCAAAGCGCGCACCGCTGAAAGCCGAAACATGGCCGAGGAGTGCACAAAGGGATTCTGGAAGAGCATCTGCCAAAGGATACACGCATGACTCGCGGGGACCCAGTAGACATCGGACGCGCGGTCGTCTTCATCGATGAACCAGCAGGACGACCCGACAACCGTCAGGTCAGGGTCGGCGCGGAACAACGCCAATTGGCGCTCCAGTCGGTCGGGCAGGCAGAGGTCATCGGCATCGAGGATGGCCGCGAACTCACCTTTCGCCTCGGCCAGAGCGGCATTCAGCGCCTGGGAGCGGCCCACCTTGCCCAATTCCATTATGCGCAGCCGGGGATCGCGCACCGCCTCCAGCAGTTCCAGACAATTGTCAGTGGAGCCGTCGTCCGCCAGGATATACTCGAACTCCGTAAAGGATTGCCCGAGCACGCTGGCCACGGTGCGTGCCAAGTAGTTCCCTGCGTTGTGCATCCCGGTGATGAGGCTGACTATCGGCATGGACGTCCTCCTGTCCCGACCTCTGCGAAAAGCAGGAGGCAACCGGCCGAACCTGCGTACAAAGCGGGTAGCCCAAGCACGCCGCCTTGGCAACCGCCCGGCTCCAACATTGCCGAGGCTGGCATGCCGCTTGCTTCGAAATCATGTCCGCCAGCGCCGAAGAGGTATTCCTGGCCCCAGACGAGGCTGTTTGGCTGGCGGATTATCGGGCCAGCGCCTGTTTCACTCGGTTGCCAAGGCTCTGGCTTCGAGGTAGGAAAACGTGCCTAGCGAAAGAACTTGTCAAGCTCGGGCGGGCGTTGCCGGACAGAGGTAACAGGACTCGGCGGCGACGCAACGGAAGTGGCGCGGTTCACGGTCCGCACTCCCCGCGCCTGCGAGGAAAACCGTCTTCCGCCAAACGCAAGGTGCTCTTTCTACCTTCCACAAACGCAGACGCAAGCAGCAGGTATAGTGCATGCCACGCCACACCACCAAGACACTCTACGACAGGGCCAGACGCCTGATTCCAGGCGGCACACAGCTGCTCTCCAAACGTCCGGAGATGATGGCCCCCGACGTCTGGCCGGGATACTTCTCCCGGGCCAAGGGCTGCCGCGTCTGGGATCTGGACGGCAACGAGTACGTGGACATGAGCATCCTGGGCGTGGGCGCGGTGATCCTGGGCTACGCCGATGACGAGGTCGACGGAGCCGTCATCGCGGCCATCCGTCAGGGCGTGGCCACCTCCCTGAACTGCCCGGAAGATGTTGAGCTGGCCGAGACCTTGGTCGGCCTGCACCCCTGGGCCGACATGGTGCGCTACGCCCGCAGCGGGGGCGAGGCCATGGCCATGGCCGTGCGCATCGCCCGAGCGGCCACTGGGCGCGACAGCGTGCTTTTCAGCGGCTACCACGGCTGGATGGACTGGTACCTGGCGGCCAACCTAGGCGAGGATGACGCCCTGGACGGCCAGTTGCTGCCCGGCCTAGCTCCCAACGGGGTGCCCAAGGGCCTGCGAGGCACAGCCATCCCCTTCCATTTCAACGACATCGCCACGCTTGAGGAAACGATGCACGGCCGTGAAGGGCAAATCGCGGCCATCGTGGTGGAGCCGGCCCGCGGCGAGGAGGCCCCCAGGCAGTACTTGGATGCTCTGCAGGCCGCGGCACGGCGCATTGGCGCAGTGCTTATTTTCGACGAGATCACCAGCGCCTTTCGCATGAACGCCGGGGGCATCCACCTGCGCTACGGGGTAAACCCGGACATGGCCGTCTTTGCCAAGTCCATGGCCAACGGCTACGCCATGTCCGCGGTCATCGGCCGGCGCGAGGTCATGGAGGCCGCTCAGACGACATTCATATCCAGCACCAACTGGACGGAGCGCGTGGGGCCCACGGCGGCCCTGGCCACCATCCACAAGTACGTTCGCGAAAACGTGGCCGTGCACATCCAGACCATTGGCGCCGGCGTGCAGGAACTCTGGCGCGCGGCCGCCGCACGGCACAGCCTGGACGTACACGTTTCCGGCCTGCCCAGCCTCTGCCACCTGGACTTCCGCGGCGCGTCCGGGCGCGAGCGCGCCACATACTTCTCCGCCCGCATGCTCGACCTGGGGTTTTTGGCATACCGCCAGTTCAAGCCCTGCCTGGCGCACACCATGGCTGACGTTGAAGCCTATGCCCAGGCCACGGACCAGGTCTTCGCCGAGATGGCCCAGGCTGGCCCCGGGGAATTACTGCAGACACCCTGGGCCCATTCCGGATTCACTCGGCTGACGCCAGAATAGGAAGGCCCTTAATGTCCGCCACCCCTCCCCCCTCCGATCCATGCGGCTTCGGAACGCAGCCCGACCTTCCGGCTGCGGCCAACCGCGTGGACGAGATGCTGGCCATAGGGCTCGGTTTATGCCACGCAGGAAATCAGGCGGCGCGCACGGCGCAGCACTGGTTCGCCAGCCCCTGGCGCAAAGCATTAGACCACGACTTGGCGATCTGCGGAGCTGCGCCGGACCGCAGCAACCTTGAGGCCTGCCTGCGCAACGCAGAACAGTCCCTGGCCCAGGGCGAGCCCTACGGGGCGTTGCTTCTCGCCGGAGAAGCACTGCGCACAAATCCCAGCCATCCGGCAGCCCACAGCCTGCTGGATCGACTCTCCGGCTTCCAGCAGACGGCCGCACCAGCCGAGATGCTGCGACGCTTTCATCGCCTGGAGCCCCTGGAAATCGTCGCGTTGGCCCCTGGCCGCTCCTGCGCACACTTCACGGCCGCCCCCCTCGCCGGGGGCTTTCTCTTCGCCGACCAGCCAGCGCGCCGCTTGTGCCTGCTGGACCAGGACCTCAGGCCGCTGGCGGACGCCGGGCACGACCTAGACTCCCTCATAGCCCTGTTCGAAGACGGTCAGGGGCACTTCTGGGCGCTGAACCAGAACGATTGTCGGCTGCAGGGCTTTGACCGGGAGCTGCGCCCCTTCCAGTGCATCGATCTGGGGCCGCTGTGCCGACGGGGATCGGTCCATCTGATTTCGCTGGGGATGTGCCACATCTCCGGCACCGTGTATCTCATATTAAACGATCCCCAATTGCAGGTGCGCAGTGTGGCGTCTTTTTCCCTGGCAGCCCCGGCGGAAACATGGCGAAAATTGCAGACCGACCCCGCGGGGGGCCTCACCTGCCTCGGAGTGCTGCGGGACCGGGTTGTTCTGGCAGACACCGGCTGTCTGCTCCAGCAACTGGACGAGGAGCACGGTCAGTTTCTGCCGCTGCCTGACCTTCCGCTGCGGGCTTCCGTATACAAATTCGCTGCGCAGGGGACGGAAATCTTTTTCAACTCCGGGGACGGCTGCCTGTGCAAAGGCGCGACGGACAGCACGCTGAACTTTTGCGTCCGCCTAGCAGACCTAGGCTTAGTGCAATCCCCCGAGACCTGGGTGATTGGCGGGCAAGGGGAATCGAGACGGCTCTATGCTTCCGACAACGTGGGCAAATGCATCCGCCGCTACCGGGTCTAGCCCCGCACAGGGCTAGCCTTCCGGGGGAGGAGAACCGGCGGTTGTGCCCTGCGGGCTGCCCAGTATCAGGTTGCGCGGCAATAGAACGCCGAGCCGGTCCGTAGCGTACTCGTAGCGACGGTCCAGGGTCCAACGCAGCTTGCGGCGGCGAAAATCAAGCAGCCACTCGACCACGTCCGCCGCCGCCATCCTGATGGCGAGAGACTTCTTCTCCTTCCATACGGCCAAAGGGGAAGGCGCAGTCTCAGCCCTCAAGGCCAGCGTCTCCGTGCTTCGCTCCGTGCCCTGGATGGCTCGCCAGACTTGCTCGCACCACAACCTGACCACCCAGTCCGGGTACGGTGTCAGGTTGACCCGGAAGACACTGGCGTCTTGGTTAGATACCTGAAGCAGATACTCGTGGACGTCCTTGATGATTCCCTGCTCCACGCACCAATCCCAGACACGGCCGCCAGGGTAGGGCGTTGTAAAAAAAAGGCCTGTCGTCACACCCAGATTGGATTTGCGGATGGCCTCCACGGTCTCGGAAATACTCTCGTTGGTTTCCCCGACATTGCCCACCATAAGAGTCACGGCCTGAGTAATGTGCGTCCCGCTGCCAATCTGCGCGGCCCGGATGTTCTCTTCGGCAGTGACGCCCTTGTGCATTGTCTTCAGGATGCGCGTGCTCCCGGACTCAAAGCCAAAACGCAAGACGTAGCAATTGCTCTTCTCAAACGCCTCCATCATCTCGCGGTCAAGGTATTTGGCGCGGGTCACTGGCGCCCAGAATATGTCTGGGAATTTGTCGTTCATCAATTGGCAGAAGTTGTGCACGCGCTGCGGAGAAGAAAAGGCCATCTCTTCGCCAATGCCGAGGACATGGATGTCGTAAACATCATGCAGGTGCCGGATATGCCGCTCAACATAGTCCATGTTGAAATACTTGATCCCCACATATTCCTGCTCGTGCACGCAGAAAGTGCACCGGCCAGTACACCCCAGGGCAAGAAGCACCCCGCCCAACTTGGTGTTTTTCACGGTCTTGCCCGTCTTGGCCAGATAAGGAAGCAGGTATGCATCGCTGGAGATGCTGGCGTAGTAGTCAAAGTCCAGCAAGTGATAGGCGGGGAAGGGCAGGCTGTTGATGTCCGCCACGTATTCGCGCCCTGGGTTGGCTCTGTACGAGTCCCCGTAGCGGTAGCTCAGGCCAGGGATGCCTTCCACGGGGTAGTTGCCTGAAAGGTGTTCTACGAGCTTCTCCAGGGCGATCTCGCCATACCCGTGCACGAGGTAGTCCACGGCCATGTGGCGGAAGCAATTGACGTCGTTGTTGATGGTCAAATGCCCGCCGAGGACGAGGGGCACATGCGGCAATGCCGCCTTGAAGGCGTGGGACACGGCGATAACGTAAGCGTACGCGGTGACGATGGCGCTTATGCCGATCAGGTCCGGGTTGAAGGCGGCCACGAGTGCTGTGAGGCGCTCTCTGGGCCAACGGTATCTCGCGGCATCAAAAATGACCACCTCATGGCCCAGGCGCTCCATGTAGGCCGAAAGCATGGCCACGCCCAAAGGCAAGGTGCTGTTGGGCAGTCGACAACGTGTCGGCGTGGTGATCATGGCGATGCGCATGCGTGTTCCACTCTGGCTTTCGCCTGGTTAAAAGTCGATCATGTCGTCCGGCAGCATTCCCTTGAGCCCATCAAAAAGCAGGCAGGGCTGCAAAAAAACAGACACCTTCGGGGTCAGGTGGCACATCCAGGACCAGCGTTTAACGGCACGCAGCACGTTATGGTGGAAAAAAACCTTATTGCAGGCGATGACGACGCGACTGGGCCGAATGCGGCGGAAATGCAAGAAGAGTCCCAGGGAGTGCGTATGTACCGTCTGCTCAAAGTGGTGGACGACAACCTCCAGGGAGGTGTCGAGGGCGGTTCCGGACTTAAGAAAAGCGTGCAGCATGTGGTCCGGAAAGACGGAGTGGAAGTCCCTGAGGCAATGCTCAACATTGGGCATCGCTGCCGTGCCGATGATGAGCGCGTCTTTGTCAGCCATGACCCTCTCCATGCCGAGACGGCAACCCTTGTCCCGGAAGGCGTAGGGGTTGTAAATGGTCTGCAGACAGCAATGAATGCCAACCGCATAGATTTTTTAAATATCACACAACACGGTACAGCGTGGCCAGTCCCCTTGCAAGTGGCAGGAGAACTCCTGAACCATTCCCTCTGCCCATCTGGACAATCCGGAACACCTGCCTAATCCTGGGCAGGTGGGACTCCCAGCTCCCAAACACGCCACATGAGGGGCTCAACCGTCTGTTCCAAGCGGCACGCTCACGAGCCAGCGGGCATCGCCACGTAACCATCCTCCTCGCCATCATCCACCGCAGCAGCGCGCCCAACGCGAAGTTGCTGGCGCCGAGACACATCCCACGTCGAGCGTCGAAGGCCTATCCCCATTGGGACGAATGGCATCGTGTGAATTCCGACCTCGGAAGAACGCTCACTTGTTGTTTAGTAACACAAAGGATTGGAAGGACGAACCACGCTCGACAATCTCCCATGTAAAGCCATGCGCAGAAAAGAGAGCGTTGTACTCATCAAGCGTATAGTAGTGATCGCCAAGCGTGTTGTCGGGGGGCGGCGCAGTTGGACCATCTATCCGGTGCTCACCAATAATCATAATCGGTTTATTGTTTTTTAAAACTCGGCGAGCCTCTGCAAGTAGACGTTCTGGATATTCCGCATGATGAAATGCTTGTGCCATTAAGATAAAATCTAAAGAACTTTCAGGAAGGTTGATATTGTAAAATGAGCCAAAAGCCAGGACAACCTTTTCCTTTGCTATCCCATAATGTTTAAGAATACATGGCCCCAGCTTGAGCAACCGGTGGAATGAATATTCCAAAAAATATACCAAGTTCACATTATCCTTTAGAAGTAATTGTGCACTCCAGCAATTGCCGGCCGCAATATCCATTCCATTCCCTTCAAGCTCGATATTGAATTTTGATTTCAGTAGGGATATGCACTTTTCAAGGCTCTGAGGGAGCTCAACTTTTTTTAAGTACATTTCCATCTTATTAAAATTTCCGTCAAGAATATACCACTCTTTTGGAATTTCCGCGTCTTCATCGTTCCAGTATTGGTTATATTCAATACCTTTGACTTCGTCTTCTTCAAGCCAATGTTCGATCGTGTACATTTGCTGTCCCATGTGCTGGCGTATCGCGCCATATCAGAAACATATAGAGATGCCGCATTGAGTTACAGAACGAGTAGGCAAGATGAGTGCAGTATCAACAAATAATACACGTCAGCGAGACAAGGGTTCTTGCCTAACCTCGTCGGATTTCAGACTTTCCCCTGGCATACGTTTATCCTAGTTTGAGGGATCAGGCAACGGCGGTCTGCTGGCCCCAGCAAACGCCTGTGCACTGACTGCCCCGGAAAGCACGCAAAAGGGCACCCCACCCGTGCCTTCCCTCCTTCGAGGCAGGGGTATCCCCTGTGGGCCACCTCTTGCGCCAACGGGCCAAAACAGACTAACATACCGCGTGGTAGAACTTCTGGGGGAAGGCCGCCCGCTCCCCTTGGATACCAGGCAGAGCATTGCCCGGACGTGAATGGGCTGAAGACCTGATCCCCCTCAAACAAAGAGGGGACTTGGCATGGGCTACGGTGGACGCCCAATGGATGCGGTGCATTGGCTCGGAGCACACGAGCAGACAAAATGGATGGCCCCCTACGCCAGTGACGCGACTGGCAAACCGCGAGGGATTTAATGAGTAAATTTAGCTCAATGCGGCCAGACAAATTTTATGAGAAGATGTTAATTACCCGCGAGAAGTGCGGGACAGAGTTTTTTCTGAACGAATCTTCAAAATTCGTGGATACAAACTGCCCCGCCTGTGGCAAGTCGTCTTCCTGCGCCGACTTTTCGTTCTACAAGTATGGGTTCAGGCACATGTCCTGCCCCGATTGCGCCACCCTCTACGTAAGCCCACGACCGCAGGAATCACAGCTGTCCACCTACTACACCGTCTACGACGCCCCGAGGCTGTGGACTGAAATTCTTTTGAGCACAAACGATGCGAGAAAGGTTGTTCAGCATATGCCCAGGGTAAAGAAGCTCTGCGGGCTCTTAGAGGAACACACGGTGGGCCGTGAATGCTTCGTCGACCTAGGGGCTGGAAATGGCAACTTTGCCAAGGCCATTGCTGACGCCGGGCTGTTCAAACGCGTCATCGCCTGCGATCTCAGCCCCCACTGTGCCAAGGTCTGCCAGGACCTTGGGCTGGAAAGCGTCATTGGCACTGCAGAAAGCTTTGCCGAAGACAGCTTGGACTGCGTGTCCTCCAACGACCTTATCGAGCACCTCTTCAATCCCGAGGCATTCCTCTTGCAGCTGCACTCCCGGATGCGCGAGCGCGCCATGCTCATGCTCGCCACCCCGAACGGGGAAGGCTTTGATTTCAAGCTACTGAACGATAAGGTCGACAACATCACCCCCCCTGAGCACCTTCAGTATTTCAACCCCGGCTCCATATCGATACTGCTTGAGAAGGCCGGGTTTCGCATTATCGATGTCACAACACCTGGCGTTCTCGACGTAGAAATCGTCAAGCGTCAGCGGAATCAATGCGGATTTAACCTGTCGCAATCAAATGTATTTCTGGAACACATCTATAAGCAATGCGACAATGCTCTGGAAGCGGCATTCCAATCCTTTCTTGCAGACAATAAGCTTTCCTCGCACATGCTTATATTCGCCCAAAAGATATGACCGTGTTGGAAGGCTGTTGGCATGAAAGAAGCATGTCCATAGGGGACGCGAGGGGCACATGGTGTGCCCGTATCCGCTCTGGTGATCAACAGCCTCCAGGCGCCGAGGATACACCCACACAAGCGTGTTGCCGCAGCGTGAAGGCAGTGGATTTGACCGACCATAAGCGGGTCGACCGTCTGCACTGCCAGGAATGCCTGAACCTGCGTCGAAGGCGGGGTCAGGCGGCACGCACGCGCAACGAATAGGCTGGTGCGCCCAGAGGGGGAGCCAGAATCAATGCGCTGGGCCATGGACTTTCCGCCTGCCATTTTCTTCGACGGACGACGCTTGAAGGTCTTGCCGGTTCTCAGCGTGTGTATCCGGGGGAACTTGTCCTTGGGACCGGGCAAAGCTTCCGTGGTGATGCGGCCGCTGGGTGCTGGAGCCGCTTTGGGCCGCCAGGCCGACACCCACGCGAAGCTGTTGCGGCAACGGGCCAGAGTTTGTATCAAACACCGTCGACACGTGGAAGCACGGGCAGGGTGGCGAGCGTGCGTTTCCTGGACCAGGGAAGCGGACGGGCAGCGGGTAGATGGAATCTTTTTCCGGGCGTTTTCGTGAGAGTGCTTGGACGCCGACGGATTCTTGCCTCTGGAGAACATCGCGCGCAAGATCTCGACTTGGCTAGAGGACGATAATTTGTGCCACCCTTGCATGTCCTTTGGCTATTTGACACCTAAAGATTCCCCCCGACCAGACAAGGCAATTGCCCAGCATGGCTGGACAAGCGACGCGCCGCTGCTCACCAAATGCCCAAGCCAATAACAAGGTGAAACCGATCACTACAGGGCATGCACTTTGCATCCGCTGGGAAGGTAGCCTCTGCCACACGCTGAACGCAGGGACAGTGCGCACAGGGTTCGCGCCAAGCCGAAAGCAATCCTTCTGGTCGGCCATATCTTCCGAAACGGTCTGTCGACTGGCCCAGGGACAACGGGCACTAGGGCACATCGTCTCAAACTCCGCAGCCCGCCCAGTATCGAAAAGGAAAGCATATGAGAGAAACGACCCCTGTATTCGTTCTCGGTACCGGCCGTTGCGGCACCTTCCAACTAGTCAAGATGCTGGAAACAATGGCGAGCATCGAAGCGCACCATGAATACCTCTTTGAGAATATTTTGCAGCCTTCAGTACTCTATCGCATGGGACTCATGCGCAAAGACAAAATACTGGAGACCTTACAGAAGACCCATATCCCGGCAGTCCACTACGCACGAACTCCATTCTGGCTCGACAGCTCCAACGCTCTCCCTTGGATCGTTGAACCGCTATATGAATTATTCCCTAATGCGCGTTTCATCCATCTTTTGCGGGACGGCAGGAAGGTGGTCAGCTCCTTCTATCACAAGTTTTCGGAAGTGATGTACGACGACAATTGTGTTTCAATTGTCAAGCAGTGGCTGAGCGATACCAGCGCAGTACCCATGCCTCCTCCGGAAAAAAAATACTGGCGCCCTATCCCAATGCCCGGCGAAAAATATTTCGAAGAGTTTGATGATTACAGTCGATTTCAGCGGCTGTGCTACTACTGGCAAGATTGCAATATTCGAATTCATGAATCCATCGCAACAGTTCCAGATGCACAAAGGTTTAGTGTACACCTTGAAGATCTCGTCTCAAACAAGGCCGTTCTCACGAGGTTCCTCAGTGTTTTTGAGCTAGAGTATGAAGAAGAATACCTTCAACTCTTGAGACACCCGGTGAATGTCGCAATTCCGAAGAATTTCCCGTTGACGGGTCCACAGCGCCAAGATTTTGCAGAGATCGCTGCCAATGCCATGAAGCTCTTCGGGTACGATGCACTGAAGGAGTATGATGTTATCTACTAAGAGGCTGTGCGATTTTTGTTTAAGCGCTCAGCTTAAACACCAGTACACGCCAATAAATACCGCACGCGGTATGGAGGTGTATGTTTGCGGTCATTGTGGCTTGGTGCAAAGCATTTCGACGAAAGCCTACCCGAGCCGACCGCCCGGCTCGATGTCGGCCGATGCCAACCGCAGCAGTTACCGCTACACCAAGGACCTCATTTCGGACCGTCATGAACGCTGCTTTTCAGAGTTCGTGGAATTCCCGAAATTGGGGCAGGTTCTTGATGTCGGCAGCAACCGGGGTGCCTTTGTCCGCTACTTGCGTGAGCGCAGTCCCGGGGCGATGGTTACGGCGATCGAGCCAGACGCCTCGATCACGGCGAGCTACAGCGCCCTGCCGGGGGTCGCGCTGCAACCATGCAGATTTGAACATGCCGTGCTTCCAAATAGTCATTTCGACTTCGCCTATTGCGCACATACATTGGAACACGCTGCTTCGGCACGCCAAATGCTGCAGGGAATTCTGCGCGCGCTCAAGCCAAACGGCTTGCTTTTTCTGGCAGTGCCCAATCTGTTGTTCCACCAGGATATTATTGAGGAGCTTTTTATTGACCCGCATACATACCATTTCACGTTCTCCTTGCTGCGCGATTTTGCCACGCAGATGGGCTTTACCGTAGTATATTCCAGCGAGCCCCTCGAGGCAGAGGTGGTCCTGCTTTTGAGAAAGCAGCCCGACGCGGCCCAGGAGCCAGCCTTCGCTCCCATGGATCAGCACTTGGCACAAAAGACAACCCAGGACATCACCGGCTACATGGGCACTCTCCGCCGCAACCGCGCCAAACTCAAAGACTCGGCCCAGCGCTTGAACAAGGCGGGCACGACGCATAAAGTCGTGATCTGGGGAGGCGGCCGCATTTTTGATGCCCTGGTGCGTTCCGGTGGTCTGGATTTGACAAAAATTCACCTTGTTGTGGACAAGTATCTCTACCGCTATGTAAAACAGCTCCATGGATGCAGGCTTGAAAGCCCGGACGCCCTTGAAGGCGAGGCCCCTGAATCGATCCTGGTTTATATCGCCTCGCGGGAATATGCTGACGAGATTCAGGCAGAGGCCAGCGCTCTCGGGATCACCAATTTCATCAAGTTTGGCGAAACAACGCTTTAGCTCTGGACCCGGTATGTTAGCTGGCCAGGAGGGCACATGGGCATAGATCTTCAGACACTGTCCCTGGGCGAGTTCAAGAATGCGCCGCGCGCAGCGTTGAACCCTCTCGCTGAGGAAATCCGGCGGTTTCTGATTGAGTCGCTCTCTGAAACAGGCGGCCATATTGGCGCCAATCTCGGCGTTGTCGAACTAAGCATCGCATTACATTACGTGTTTTCTTCACCCGAGGATGTGTTTGTTTTCGACACGGGGCACGTGGGCTACACCCACAAGATTTTGACCGGACGCATCGGCAACTTTAAAACCCTCAACACCTATGGCGGTATGAACCGGTTCGTGTCGCGCTCTGAAAGCGAGCATGACTTCATTGAAGCCTCGCACGCCGGCACCTCGATCTCCATTGCACTCGGCCGCGCCCTGACCCTGCGAAACAAGGGCTTGCCACACTGGTCCATCGCCTTCATCGGTGATGGCGCGCTGGCTGAAGGCCTCGCCCTGGAAGCCTTGAACCATGCTTCCGTCGAAAAGGACATCCGCCTCCTGATCGTCGTCAACGACAACGGCTACGCCATCAGCCCGGGGTTCGGCGCGATCCACGAGTACCTGCACGCACGCGAACCCGGCGACGTACGGGCTGACACCCTGTTCACCTCCCTGGGCTACAAGGTCATCGGCCCTTTGGACGGACACTCCATCGACGAGTTGATCACCGCCCTTGAGGAAGCCAAGGCCTCACCACAAGTCTGCCTGGTGCACGCCAAAACGGAAAAGGGGCGGGGCCTGGCCCCGGCAAAGGGCCATCCCTTCAAACTCCATTTCTCCTTCCCCTTCGATCCGGAGACAGGCGCCGCAAAACTCCCACCTGCGGCGTTGAATTCCCAGGACATGGCCGCCCTGGCCATTGGCGACTGCATGGAGAAAGATCCGTCCATCATGGCCATCACCCCCTCCACCCTGTATGCAACGGGCCTGACCGAAGTCTTCAGGCGCTTCCCCGAACGCTGTTTCGACCCCGGCATGGAGGAGCAGCACGCCATGTCCATGGCCGTAGGCATGGCCTTGAGCGGAGCGCGCCCGGTCCTGTTCTATCAGTCGACTTTCTTGCAGCGGGCCTTTGACCAGCTGCTCCACGATGTCTGCTTTGCCAACCAACAAATGCTGATACTCACCGTACGCTCTGGTTTCGCAGGCTACGACAACCCGACACATCACGGCATCTACGATTTTTCGTACCTGCGCTGCCTACCCAACCTGCAAGTATTCTACCCCCAGGACGCACGTGAACTCTACGAAATGACGACCCTCGGGCTGACGAGCCTGAAGGGGCCGGTGCTGATCCACATGCCCTACGACCCCCCCGTGCCGCAGGACATCGCGCGCGGGGTGGCCACCGTGCCCCTGCACAGTCCCGAGCTGATTTGCGAAGGTGCGGACGGCATGATCGTTACTGTCGGCAACAAGGTGGCCTCCTGCAAACTGGCGCGAACCCTATTGGCCGGGCATGGCCTGGATTACGGCATAATAAACATCCGGCAACTGAAACCGCTGCCCGAGGCCGAATTGCTGCGGTTGCTGAACGGCGTTTCCCGTGTCGTGACGGTCGAGGAAGGCGTGCTGGAAGGCGGCTTCGGCTCTGCGGTCTCTTCCTTTATGCACCAGCAGGGATTGCATGCCGAACTGCTGCAGATCGGACTGCCCTGCATTTTCATTGAGGCCGGCTCCAATGCCGAACTGAGCGCCAAGTATGGCCTTGATCCGTCCGGGATCGCCAAACAAATCACCACTCGCTGGGGAGAAAAGCTGTGAAAGGACGTCTGAGCGGCGCTGTCGCGGTTGTCACCGGTTCCTCGCGCGGCCTGGGCAAGTCCATCGCCATCGGCTTTGCTGCGGAAGGCGCGGATATTGTTGTCAACTACCTGAGGGACGAGGCCGCCGCCGATGCTACAGCAGAGGCCGTTCGCCAGCTCGGAGGCCGGGCCCTGGTCATCCAGGCCGATGTGACGCGGCGCACCGACATCGGACGCCTGTTCGCGGAGGCAGTGGCGGCGTTCGGCAAAATCGACATCCTGGTCAACAACGCGGGAATCAACAAGCGTGGCTGGTTTGAGGAAATAACGGAGGAGGACTGGGACCTCATCATGTCCACAAACCTCAAGGCCCCCTTTCTCTGTTGCCAGCTTGCGTTCCCCTACATGATAAGGAACGGCGGTGGACGCATCATCAACATCGCCTCTGTCGCGGGCCAGTACCATGGCCCCAAGACCGTGCATTACGCCGTCTCGAAAGCAGGCCTCATCAGCCTGACAAAAGTATTGGCGCGTTACGGAGCCCCGCACAACATCCTGATCAACGCCGTGGCCCCGGGCCTAATACTGACGGACCAGACACGCGAGGAGTTCGAGTCCGGCGCGGCCAAGCCGATCATTGAGCTGACGCTGCTCAAGCGTCCCGGCACCGAGCAGGATGTGGTTTCAGCATGCCTGCTTCTGGCCGGGCAGGAGCAGGCGTACATGACAGGCCAGGTGCTCAGCGTGAGCGGAGGTGCATATCTTGGTTAACCCCCCGACCATACTGATTCTGGGCGCCGGAGCAGACCAAAGCTACGCAATCAGGACCTCCAAGAGCGAAGGATTGCGGGTCTTGGCGGCTGACTTCAATCCCAACGCGCCCGGCCTCAAGCTTGCCGATGAGGCCGCTGTCGTTTCCAACCGGGATATCGTGGCGCTCAAACGGCTGTGCGACGACTCTGCAAGCCGCGGTTTTCCTGTCGCCGGTGTCCTCGTGATGGGCACGGATATCCCGCACATCGCTGCGGAGTTGGCCTTGTACCTGGGCATCCCCGGCCCCTCGGTGGAGACGGGCAGGTGGGCGACCGACAAATTTCTGATGAAGGAGCAGCTGTCCCGGGCCGACGTGGCGGTGCCCTGGTATGCGCTGGCGGAGAACTTCGCCGCGCTGCAGCGGCTCATGAGCGAGCACGGGGGCGAAAAATTCGTCATCAAGCCCACAGACCGCTCCGGGGCGCGGGGCGTGTTTGTGGTGCATCCAGACGATGCCGATCTGGAGGCGCTCTATGACGAAGCCAAGGGTGAAGCCTATGGGGGCCGGGTGATCATCGAGGAGTTCATCGAGGGCGACCAGATCAGCACGGAATCCATTCTCTGGCTCGGCAAGGCCTATACCCCGGGCTTTGTCGACAGAAACTACGAGATGCTCGAACGCTTCGCACCCAGGATCATTGAAAACGGCGGCATACATCCCTCGAAAATCACCGGCCCCTTGAAAGACAAGGTGAAGGACCTGGTCAGTCGGGCGAGCACAGCCCTGGGGATAGAAAATGGCGTGGCCAAGGGTGATATCGTCATCACCAGAGACGGACGCCCCATGATCATCGAGATGGCCGCGCGTCTGTCGGGTGGGGATTTCTCAGAGAGCCTCATCCCCCTGGGCTGCGGCGTGAACATCGTCCAAGCGGCGATCCAGATCGCCACGGGCCATGCGCCAGACTTGCCCGCATTGGACGACAAGTGGGAAAAGTTCGTCGCCAACCGCTACTTCTTCGGCTCCGCTGGTCGGCTTGTGGCAATCCACGGCCTGGAGCAGGCCCGCGCCCTGCCCTGGGTGCGCAAGCTTGAGGTTTATGTGACGCCAGGCGACATAATCGAACAGATCAAGTTCCATGCCGGTCGGCTGGGTGTGTTCCTCGTTGTGGCGGAAAGCCGGGAGATGATGCAGCAGCGGATACAAAGGATCTATGACCTGGTCCAGTTCGAAATTGCTCCCCGAAGCGAAGGGCATAACGCGGCAGCCCAAGGAGCCGGAGAGGCGCCACGTGACCATTGACCTCAACCGGCCACCGGCCCGGACACCTTTGCACCGAACCGGACCGGGCCAAGCGAAGGGGGAATGATGCGGTTCATCGCCGAAGTTTCCAGCAACCATAACCGCAGCCTGGCGCGCGCGTTGCGGTTCATTGATGTCGCTGCGGCGGCTGGCTGCAGCGCAGTAAAATTCCAATTGTTCCAGATCGAACAGCTGTTTGCGCCGGAAATTTTGAAACGATCCGAACAGCATCGCAGGCGCAAGAGCTGGGAGCTGCCCTTTGAGTTTGTGCCCAAGCTGGCGCAACACTGCCGCGCAGCGGGGGTCGAGTTCTCCTGCACCCCGTTCTACCTGGACGCGGTCGCCGAGCTTGAGCCCTACGTCGCCTTCTACAAGATCGCCTCATATGAGCTGCTGTGGGAGGATCTTCTGGCGGCCTGCGCCCGCACCGGCAAACCGGTGGTTCTCTCCACCGGCATGGCCACAATGGACGAGATCATACACGCGGTGGGGGTGCTGCGAAAACATGGCTGCCAGGCGCCCACCTTGCTTCACTGCACCTCAGCCTATCCGACAGTCCATACGGAAGCCAACCTTGCCGCCATCGCCGCCATCCGGCAGGCAACTCTCTGCGAAGTCGGCTGGTCGGACCACACCCTGGAGCCGGCTGTCATCCACCGCGCCGTCCACCGTTGGGGCGCACAGACGATTGAGTTTCATCTCGACCTGGAGGGCGACGGGGAAGAATTTGCAGCAGGGCATTGCTGGCTGCCGAACCAGATCGGCGCCGTGATCCAGGACGTGCAAAAGGGCTTCGCGGCGGACGGTACCGGCCTGAAAGCTCCCGTGCCCTCTGAGCTGTCAGACCGGGAGTGGCGCGCAGACCCTTCCGATGGGCTGCGCCCCATGAAGGCGATCCGCGCGCAGTGGGCGGCCATGAATCCAGAAACACCAAAGGCCTAGCGCAAAGGTATGGGCATGCCGGCACATGTTGTTGCAACGATGCGGCCGTGGAACATTTCAACCTTCCACTCCACAATATGCGCATTCCCTGGGACATGGCACCTGATTGATGACCCTGCAAAATTGACATCGGAGTGCCTGCGCGAAGTCGATAATCTTAACTTCAGTTTTTCTTTCCACCCGCTCTCTTGCGGTGAGGTCCCGTCCAGCACGGGATATTTGAAGCCTGAACAATGGGAACCGATCAGCTCTGCCGCCTTGCCGGAGGGAAATGTCAAGACGAAGCTCCGCGTGATGCAAAGCTACAAAGGCGGGGCCAGCCCCTCATCCAAGGTCGCCGGAAGTCTTGCTGGCGCGGGCAAAGGTGCGCGGCTCTGAAAGCGGCTATTATTTTGCCGAGGCGTTCATGATCCAGAAGAAGTTCGCCTCGCGGCAAATGGGAATGTGAGCACAATGGATAACGCCCCGTGCGCCGTGTTTGTCTGCCATGTCGGCCCGGGCCTCGGACTTGGGCATCTGGCGCGCTGCCTCGTGGCTGCGGACGCTCTCAACCGCAGGCTTGGAGCAAGCGTCCTGCTACTCATCCAGGGCGCCCCAATTCAACGGGCAGATCTTGCCGCCTACGCGCACCGATTTCTGAGTATGGAGGAGAACTTGCTGGATGCGGTCACGGCGGCCGTCCGTGAACAACAGGCCGACCTCGTGGTGTTTGATCTGCACCCGCGCCTGATTCCAGCGGATGCCGACCGGCGGCTGGCGGAAATGAGGGCCTTGGGATGCAAGGTCGTCAGCGTTGACGCCCTGGTGAGCCGACAAGGCCAGCTTGATCTGTTCTTTGTCCCGTCCTTGCGCCTTCCGCCAGCGGAGACGCTACCCGACAATGTTCCGATCATGTTCGGCTGGGACTGTTTTTTGCTCAAAACCGCAGGGGCGCCTGCCGCCTGGAAGCCCGGCAAGCGCGTTCTCGCCTTGACCGGAGGCAGCGACACGACCAACTTGGGGCAGACCCTGCCGACGCTGTTGAACGCTTCGCTTCCTGGCGGCACAGAACTGCACTGGGTGACAGGGCCGTTTGCGCAACGGCCCGTTTGGCCGACAAGCCCAAGAATTGCCTTACTGGAACATCAAGCGCCCTCAGGCCTTGAGGCCCTGATGCGGGGGGCTCAGTATGCCATAACAGTCTTTGGCGTGAGCTTCTTTGAACTGCTGGCTCTTGGGGTGCCGACCGTCGTGTTCTCGCCATACGGAGGCAAGGACGATGCCGATTTGGCCGCCATTGCGGAGGCCGGGGTTGCGCTCGTGGCGCGGCACGAGGCAGACGCGGTCGCCAAGCTGAGTGGTTTGATGGAGGATCAGGTAACGGCGGCCGCCCTTTTCGCCCGTGCACGGCAAAAAATGTCCGTTCCGGGGGGACACACGTTCGAGCAAGCCATCTCCGCACTCTTGGAATCATCATGAATCAAGGATACCTCATCTTCCACCTGAACATGTCTTTCTCGTCCATCAGGGCGGAGGCGCGGCCCGAGGTGGTCCAAAAGTGCTACTGGCCGCTGTTCAAGCTGGCCGAGACCACCGGCATCCCCATCGGCATCGAACTAAGCGGTTGGACCCTTAGGCAGATAGCCCTGCTGGACCAGCCCTGGGTGGACCGCCTGCGCCAAATGATTGAGAGCCGCCAGTGCGAGCTGATCGGCAGCGGGTGGGCCCAGATCATCGGGCCGCTGGTTCCCTATGAGGTGAACCGCTGGAACCAGAAGCTGGGGCTTGAGGCATATCAAACGGTACTCGGAGTCACCCCCAGGCTGGCGATGGTGAACGAGATGGCGTTTTCGACCGGACTGGTCGACCTCTATGCGGAGGTCGGGTACCAGGGCATCATCATGGACCGGGACAATGTGCTTCTTGCGCTTGGCCTGGAGCACGCGCCGGTTTCGGCAGCTCCGACCCACGCCCAGGGAAGCGCCAGCCAGTCCCTGCCGGTGTTGTGGTCCGACTCGATCCTGTTCCAGCGGCTGCAGCGTGTGGTGCAAGGGGATATCCCGACTTCCGAATACATGGCTTACGTGAAAAAGCGCATGACCCAGGACGGAGGGGTGCTGCCTATCTATTGCAACGACGCGGAAATTTTTGATTATCGTCCCGGAAGATTCGCAGAGGAATCCCGCCTGCACCCGGAGGGAGAGTGGGAGCGGTTGCGTCGAATCTGCCTGCTGCTGCAAAAAAATCTCGCCTTTGAATGGTTGAGCCCCAGCGAGGCGCTGGCAAGACACGCGGCCTCGTCCCAAGCCAATATCAGACGACTCACCTCCGTGAGCCAGCCGATCCCCGTCAAGAAACAGGCGAAATATAACATCAACCGCTGGGCAGTGGCGGGCAGGGACAATTTGTGGCTGAACACTGCCTGCCACAGACTCCACCAAGCCTTCGCCCGTGACGGGAATATTGCCGGAGAAGACTGGCGAGCACTGTGCGAATTGTGGGCGAGCGATCTGCGCACCCACATTACCGACGGACGCTGGGCCGAGGCCGTGGAGCGAATCGCCCTGCTCAGCCGCCAAGCGGGCCTGGAGCCACCTCGACCCGAGCAAGGCGTGGCGGCGGGGCCTTGCCCGCCCTTGGGCTCTGAGCCCCTGCTGCGCAGCATACAGATTACCCAGGACGAGGAGGGAATCCTGTGGACAATCAAGACGCCCACTGTGCATCTTGTCCTGAACGCCCGCCGCGGCTTGGCTATTGCCTCCCTGGCGTTCAAGTCCCATGAGTACGAACCGGCCATCGGCACCTTGCCCCAAGGCTACTTCAGCACCATTGAACTCGGCGCAGACTTCTATTCCGGCGGGGTGCTCATCGAAATCCCCGGCCAGCGCTGCCGGGTGACCGACCTGGAATGGATCACGCCTGTCGTGCAGCAGCGCGGTGACCTGCTGTCAATCAGCGTGAAGCTACCGCTGCCCTATGGCATCCTGGAAAAGACCATCACTGTCGATGTCGAAAGCGAGTGCGTGGGCCTAGCGTATGGATTCCACATGATTGAGCGGCCCCTTGGGGTTGTCCGGGCCGGGATCCTTACGTTGCTGCCCGGTCACTTTGGCCCCCCTCTGGCCATTCACTGCGTAAACGGCGGAGCGTTAGCCGAAGTGTTTCCCCTTGACCGCGAGGTGAACCATGGCCTTGCGGCCTCGGCCCTGGTCTCCAGCACGGCTGCTTTCGGTGCAACGGACGGGTGCATCGAGGTCGAGGGCGCCGCAGGGCGCAGGCTTGTCTTGCGCTGGGATCCGGCGGCCTGTGCCGTGAGCCCGCTGCTGAAGCACCAGTCGGCGCATGGACGGCATCTGACCCGGATTTCCTTTTCTCTATGCGAACTCGATGACACCTCGCGCCCAGAGGGAAGGCTGTTGTCCTTTGCCATGGAAATGAGCACACGCTGAGGGAGTATCGCGTGGCCATGATGAGCACCCATATGCGGCGCTATGTTGGGCAAGGGACCGTCGGCCTGGAAAGGGCGGCGCGGGCTTCGGAAAAACAGATCCGCTGGCATGAAAAGACACCCGGCCCAGAACCGTATGGACAAGGGGAGGACGCCACTCCGTCCTCCTGCTGGTCAACACCATGAATATTGTCGCCATCATCCAGGCACGAATGAGCTCCACGCGCCTTTTCGGCAAGGTTTTGCTTCCTCTGGCGGGTATCCCGGTGCTCGCGCATGTGGTCAGCCGCATCCGGGCCTGCCAAACCATTTCCAAAGTGGTTGTCGCCACCTCGACGGACCAGACCGACGACGCCATCCAAGCCTGGTGCGACCAGGCGGAAGTGCCTTCGTTTCGCGGCAGCCTGGAGGACGTGCTCGATCGCTACTACCAAGCCGCGAGGCTCTTCCAGGCCGATGGCGTCGTGCGCATCACGGCTGACTGCCCGGCCGTGGATCCGACTATCGTGGATGAGGTTGTGGCCGGTTTTCTGGCGGGAGGCTATGACTACTACGGCCTCATGGGCGAGTTCCCAGACGGCCTGGACTGCACTATCTTTGCCTTCCCTGCCCTGGAACGCGCCTGGCGGGAGGCGAAACTGCCGTCGGAACGCGAACATGTCGGGCCATTTCTTGAAAAACATCCTGAACTGTTCAAATGCGGCGGGCTGAAGAAGTTCACCGGCCTGGCACACCACCGCTGGACCCTTGACGAGCTGCGGGACTACGAGTTTCTCCAGGCCATATTCTCCAGACTGTACAGCGAGGGGGCGCCGTTCTTGGCGACAGAGGTGCTCAAGCTCCTGAAAAGAGAACCAGCGCTCATGAACCTCAACAGAAACATCATCCGCAACGAAGGCTACCTGAAGTCCCTCCGGGAAGACAGGGAGAAGGCCAATGAGCTGCCTTGAAATTCATGCGCACACGCAGACGCCAACAGGCGGCAAGACTTTCGGACTTTCTGCCTCAGGCCCGGCGGCCGTCCAACTGCGCTTTGCGCCCACACCTCAGCCTGCAACGTATACCTGGAGATCGGAACAATGGCTGTAACACCGCTCGCCAAAGAATGGCGCGGCCACAAAGGCGTAGTCATGAACCCTGGCAGCAGCGCCGAGGTGCTTGACTGCATTCATTGCGGATTTGCGCACCTCATCCCGATACCAACCGAAGAAGAACTGGGACAGGAATATCAGCAGGATTACTACACACAGGAAAAGCCGCTGTATCTGGAACGTTACAGGGAAGACCTCGAATGGTGGGACACTGTCTACACCAGGCGGTACGAACTGCTGGAACAGCACCTTCCCGCAGGACAGCGGAGCCTGCTTGACATCGGCTCGGGTCCGGGCTTCTTCCTGCTAAACGGCCAAAAACGGGGATGGCGGGTCAAGGGCATTGAGCCTTCTATCCAGGCCGCAAAGCACAGCCGAGGTCTGGGGCTGGACGTCGACAACGTGTTCTTTTCCGAGCAGACGACTCCTGGCCTCGGGACTTTTGACGCCATCAACATGGGTGAAGTGCTGGAGCATATCTCGGACCCTGCGGCGTTTCTTGTGTTGGCGCACCGGCGACTGAATGCCGGCGGCATGGTCTGCATCATCGTTCCTAATGACTTCAACCCGTTCCAGCTTGTGCTGCGTGATCACCTTGGATTCAAGCCCTGGTGGATCGTTTCTCCGCACCACATCAATTACTTCAACCTGAATACCCTCTCTAAGCTTGTGAGGAGATGCGGCTTTGAAGTGCTCCACACTGAGGCAACCTTCCCCATCGATATGTTCCTGCTGATGGGTGACAATTACATCGGCAATGATACGCTGGGCCGGGAATGCCACACCAAGCGGATGCACTTTGAGCGGGCCCTTGGCTGCGGCGCGGGCGACGTGCTGTCCCGGTTCTACCAAACCCTGGCGGAGCAAGGGCTCGGCAGGGAGATCGTGCTCTACGCCCGGAAGGCCGAGGCCTGACGCCTTGAAGGACCTGGCGTTGTCTGCTATGTCGCGCCCTGATGGTTTCGCCAACGCGCAATGACGGAGTGTGACCTTGGAAATTTTGGCGGTGATCCCGGCCCGAGGCGGCTCCAAGGGCCTGCCGGGCAAGAACATCAAGCCACTGTGCGGCAAGCCGCTTCTCGCCTACAGCATTGAGGCCGCCCTTGGCGCAGGCTCCATCACCCGCGTCATGGTCAACACCGAAGATCCGGCCATTGCCGAGGTGGCCCGGTCCTGCGGGGCCGAGGTGCCCTTCCTGCGGCCCGCTGGCCTGGCCACGGACTCCGCCCTGATCTCTGAGGCCATCGAGTACATGCTGACCACCCTCGCCGACGGAAGATACTCCCCGGAGGCAGTTGTGGTGCTCTCCCCCACCCACCCCTTCCGCACCCCGTCCTTGGTAGACGCCCTGGTGACCAGGCTGGATCAGGGCTATGGGCATGTGTCCAGCGTAGCACGCCGACGGCACGGCCCCCGGAGCGTCTTCTCAGCCCGCAAAGGCCTCCTGCAGCCGCTATTGCAGGAGGGCTGTGCCGAGCCGGAACTCGCAACCCTTACCTTCTTCCGCCCCACGGGCCTGCTCCAGGGCTACCTGCGGCAACCGTCCAAGAACATGCCCACCTACCTTCACGTGTTGGAGGATCCAATCTTTGACGTGGACATCGACACCATTGAGGACTTTTCTTTGGCCGAGGCCATCATCCAGGCCAGGCTCTTCGACTTCATTACCGGGCCGCAAGCATGATCGCCGTGGTGCCCACCTTCCTGAGCCAGGCCGGCCCCCCCTGGGGGGCTGAGCAAGGCCCGGAGATGCTCGCACCCGTACTGGATCACCTGCTGGCCACCCCTGCTGTGTCGCAGGTCGTCGTGCCCACGGACTGCGAATGGGTCCTGGGGCTCGCCAGGGACCGCATCGAGATCCGCCTTTCCGAGCCCTGGCCAGAAGAAAGTGCTGACCCAGCGCCGACAGCGTTCCGTCGGCTACCACCACCGGACGCTCTCACCAGCCTGGGCATCAACCTTGATGCTCCGGTGCTTTTCATGGACCACGCCAACCCCCTGCTCGGACCACGGACCATCGCCCTGGCGCTTGACCGTTACTTCTCCAGCGGGCTGTCAGCGCTGCTCAGCGTAGTGGCTTCCGTTGATCACCCCTGCCAGCTCAAGGCCCTGTTCGCAAAACAGCCCTCGGACCTGCGCCTGGTGGTCTTCCTTGAGCCGGGCTGGACTACGGCAGGTGATTGGGGTGTACGCTACCGGGCCACCAAACCCGTGCCCGGAGCCTTCAAGGTCTTTGGCGGTGCCCCCCAGGGCTCACCAACCGGCCTGTTCCGGCGCGAATTCGACTGGCTGCTGCGCAGACATGTTATGCGCCCTGTCTGCAGACCCAGCGATACCGTTCCTGGCGAACCCCTCTGGCAGGCCCAGGGGGGGAGCGGCCTGCGCTTGCTGCTCCCGGAAACGTTCTTCGGCAACCCGACCGAGGCGACCCAGGCTGCTGCCGTGGCGCCTTTCTCCTGGCCCGGTCCTGCTACCGTCGGCCGCCTTGAACCAGGCCGGGGCCTCTGCCTGCTGCCAGAACGTCTCTTCGGCCGTCACGCCACCGGGCGGACCCGGTTCCGACTGGTCGAGGTGACCGGCGAAGCCCAGGGCGCGGCCTTCGAGATCGAACTCCCGGAAAACCACGACAGCCTGCCCCTGGCCCCTCCCCCCGGCGACGCGCTCATTTTCCAGATGGCCGAGGTGGCTCAGGACCAATGCCGACACGCGGAACTCTTCCCCCCGGCGCAGGGATTGTGGCGGCTGGACACGCTTGGCCGCGCCGTGCGCAGTGATACGGGGGAGTTCATCCAAGGCCGCCAGCAATTCCCTGAAGTCTACGAGCTCGATGGCAGCCTGTTGGTGATCCGCCCAGTCGACCTGCCGCGCCTGCCCGCACTGCTGGACTGCGGCCAAGTCGGCTATGTGGAGCTGCCCCGCAGCCAGTCCGTGCATGTACGAAGCCCTCTGGACCGCCTGCGCTGCCTAGCCAAGATCAACGCAGCGGGGCGGTGAGACAGCCCCCCGATGCGGCATGCTTATTGCTATTAACAATCCGCTCCGATTGCTTCAACACCCCAGGCCCTTCCCGGCCGGGAAAATGACAAACCAAGGAACCGTGGCATGCTCGAAGGGAAAGTCATCCTCGTCACCGGGGGCACCGGGTCGTTCGGCACCAAATTTGTGGAGACCCTGCTTCTGCATCACAACCCGCGCAAGGTCATTGTTTTCAGCCGCGATGAGCTTAAGCAATTCCATATGGCTCAGCGCTTCCCCGAGGCCAAATTCGCGGCCGTGCGCTACTTCATCGGCGACGTGCGCGATAAGGATCGGCTGCGTCGGGCCTTTGCCGGTGTGGACATCGTCATCCACGCTGCGGCCCTAAAGCAGGTCCCCACGGCCGAGTATAACCCGACCGAGGCCATCAAAACCAACATCATCGGGGCGACCAACATCATCGACGCGGCCATCGACCTGGGCGTGGAAAAAGTCATTGCCTTGAGCACGGACAAGGCCGTGAATCCAATCAACCTGTACGGCGCCACCAAGCTTTGCTCCGACAAGCTTTTCATCGCAGCCAACGCCTACGTGGGCACAGGCGACACCCGGTTCTCCGTGGTGCGCTATGGCAACGTGCTTGGCAGTCGTGGCAGCGTGGTGCCCCTCTTCCAGGAACATTGCGCACGCGGCCTGGTGCCCATCACCCATCCGGAGATGACGCGCTTCTGGATCACCATTGAGCAGGGCGTAGCCTTCGTGCTCTTCGCTCTGGAGCGCATGGCCGGAGGTGAAATCTTCGTGCCCAAGATTCCAAGCATGAGCATCCTCGACTTGGCCAAGGCCCTGGCGCCGGGCTGCAAGACGGAGATCATCGGCATCCGCCCGGGCGAAAAGCTCCACGAGATCATGGTGCCCTCCGATGAGGCGCGGAATACTGTGGAATTCGACGACTTCTACCTCATCAAGCCCGCATTTCAATTCTCCAACCGCGACTTCAAACTAGAAGGAAGCCGCCCCGTTCCCGAGGATTTCGAATACTGCTCGAACACTAACGCCTGGACGCTGAGCGTCGAGGCGCTCTCGAAGATGCTGGCGGAATGATTCCTTACGGACGACACAAGGTCGAGGAGGACGACATTGCGGCCGTTGCGGATGCGCTACGTTCCGATCGGCTAACCTGCGGCCCGCGCGTGACTGCCTTTGAAAACGCCCTGGCCGCCCGTGTGGGAGCTGCCGCGGCGGCAGCGGTGAACAGCGGCACAGCAGCCCTGCACTCCATCATGAACGCTCTGGGAGTGGGCCCTGGCGACGAGGTCATCGTCCCGCCCATTACCTTTGCTGCAACCGCCAACTGCGTGGTTTTCCAAGGCGCCACCCCGGTCTTCGCGGACGTCTCACCGGACACCCTGCTGATCGACCCGCAGTGCGTGGAAAAACTTTTGACACCCAGGACCCGGGCGGTAGTGGCCGTGGACTACGCCGGACAGCCCTGCGACTACGACGCCCTTCGGCGACTGACCCAACCCCGGGGCATAGCCCTGGTAGCCGATGCCTGCCACGCCTTAGGAGCCACTCGCCACGGTGTCCCGGCCGGTTCCCTGGCCGACCTCTCGGCCTTCAGCTTCCACCCGGTAAAGCACATTACAACCGGCGAGGGCGGCATGGTCACGGCCCAAGACCCGGAGCACATCCTGCGGGTCCGGCGTTTCCGCAGCCATGGAATGAGCACCGGCTTCACCGAGCGCGAGAGCAGCAACACCCATGCCTATGAGATCGCCGAACTTGGATACAACTACCGCATCTCCGACATCCAGTGCGCTCTGGGCCTGAGCCAGCTGGGCAAGCTGGACTCCTTCCTGGACCGGCGCAGACACATTGCCGCGGTCTATTCAGACGAACTGCGCGGGCTTGACGCGATTTGTCCCCTGGCCCTGGAAGCCGGGGTGGACCATGCCTGGCACCTCTATGTGATCCAGACAGCGAAGCACGCGGCCTCTGGCGCGCGCGACCGCCTCTTCGTCCGCCTCCGGGAGCGCGGCGTGGGTGTAAACGTCCATTACGTCCCCGTGCACCTGCACCCTTTCTACCGCCAGCGCTTCAACACCGCGGAGGGACTGTGCCCCGTAGCCGAAGCCGCTTACGGCCGCATCCTCTCTCTGCCCATCCACCCCTGTCTCAGCGAGGATGAGCAGGCACAAGTCCTGGAAGCGCTGCGAAGCATCCTCGCGGAAGGATAGAGCCGCCCATGACCACCCCGGAAATCGCGCGGCGCTTCTGCCTGGGCACTGTGCAGCTCGGCCTAGCGTACGGCATCGCCAATGAAACGGGCCGTCCAGACCGGCCACTGGCCTTCAGCCTGCTCCGCAAGGCCTGGGACGCCGGCGTACGTTTTTATGACACAGCCCCGACCTATGGCGACAGCGAAGAGATCCTTGGCGAGGCACAGGGGCAAGGCCTTGGCCCTGATGCCTCCCTGATCACCAAGCTGCCTCCGGACTTCCTCTGCCGCAGCGAGGCCGACCTGCGCGCGGCCGTGACGGCCTCCCTGTCCCGGCTACGCACGCCCCGACTGTGGGGTGTCATGCTCCACCGCCCCGCCCCGCCCCACACGCGGGCCAGGTTGCTGCGCGCCGTGGCCGCCTTGAAGGCTGAGGGGCTGCTTGCCCATTTCGGCATCTCCTCATACTCCCCGGCCGAGACCCTCGACTGGATGCAGGAACCTGAGGTGGACATTGTGCAGGTTCCGATCAACGCACTGGACCGCCGCTGGCTGGATGCCGGACTAAATGAAGCCGCCTCCCACCTGGGTGTGCAGGTGTTCGCCCGCTCGGTGTTCCTGCAGGGGCTGCTGTTGCTGGATGGCGAGGGGCTGGAACGCCGGGGCATGGCCTGGGCCGCACCCCAAGTTGCAGGCGTGCAACGCTTTGCAACCGAGAACGGCTTGGATCTGAAAGAATTTCTCATCCGCGCCGTAAGCTGGGCCTTCCCGCAAGCCGTGCTGGTGATGGGTGCGGAGCGCACGGACCAGCTTTTGGAAGACCTGAGGCTGATAGCTTCGCCCCGCTGCCCGTTGCCCTTGCTGGAGCGCTGGTGGCGGGAGCTTCCGCTCCTGCCAGAGCGCCTGGTAAACCCCTCTCTCTGGGGACGCTAGCCAAGTTGTCGCGGCCCACGCAGCGACAGCACCAGTGAAGCGCCCGCCCAGCAGAGGGCACGCCGCCTTCAGAAGAAGGTGAGGGAGGCCTAGCCGAGCTGAAGCAGCTTCCAGGCCCACTTGAGCCTCCAATGCCGCGAGACCAGGGCCTGTCTGTCCAGCCACTCCTGCCTGGCCCGGCGAACCTCCGGGCTCTGCCACCAGCCCTCGACATCGTCCCACACCGCGTGGACCTGCCGGAGCGCCTCTTGCGGCCCGTAGCAAAGGATGCCCACCGCGCGCAAGCGGGCGAACAGAGGTTCAGCCTCGGCACATACCTTAAAATACTCCGGGTTCCAGTACATTATGCTCGGCGTGTCTGCGGCCATACTGAGATAGAAGGTGGTGCCCAAATTGTCGAGCACCGCCAATTTGCAGCGCAGAACCTCCTGGTGCAGATCGCCTTCCAGAACGTCGATGGCCGGGACCACACGCGCTACGTTCCGGACATTGTCAAAGTTGTTGCCGCTGGCACAATAGGGTCGAAACCATGCGGCAGCCAGAATCTCCTGGCAGAGCCCCTGGAAAAAGGCACGCTGGCTGCGGCGGTAGTCCAAAAGGAAGCCCGTGAGGTCCAAGGCGTCCAGACACGCATGCAAGGCGGGTTGCGACGTGCTGATGAACAGCAGGCGGTCGTTGGCCTTGCGGTATTTGCTGGACATGGCCGAGAGCAGAGGCGAGGGCAGGGGCACAAACCTCCCAGGAGCGGCCTCGTGCCCATGCCAGCCCCATGTCAAGAAGACCTCGTGCGCATACTCAATGGCCCGCTGGTTTGTCATGTACCGTAGGGAACCGTAGGCTGCGCCGTGCTGCGAGCAGAACAGGCGCTCGCCCCCGTCCGACTTCAGGCTGAGACGGTATTTCAACCAATCGGTGTAGTAGAGGTCCGGGCCTGTGAGGTTGGCAGTCCCAGGGCGGGTGCGAAAATCTTCCGTTTTGAGGCTGGAGACGTCGCGCAGGGACTGAGGAATGCTGTGGTGGAACAGCGCGTCGAAATCCAGTAACCAGTCGATCTGCGGGCCTGGATTGGCTGGCGGCGGCCACTGCTTTGCGCGACGACGAAACAACCCTTTGGCCGCAAGCAGCAGGCTGAAGAAGGTAAGGTCGCCAGCGCTGCAGCCGTAAACGTAGGCGCAGCGGCGGTCGTTCAACAGGCGCCGCCAGCCGGTGCGCACGATAGGCGTCGCAGGTCGGTACAGCACCTGCTTCGGCACAGGAGCCACCACATAGTGGAGGACCCAGGCCGAGGGGGCCAGGCGTTCGACTACCCGCGAAAGGAGCCACCAGTTATAGAGCGGAGCCTGTGTCGCGTTGACAAAGTCTCCCGTGTCGGCAAAGCGAAACGGAAAGTCCTGTGCCAGCAAAGCCACCTCCAGAGCCTCGCCGCCGAACTTGGCCGCAAGATTCCTGACAAACTGCTGCCGCTCATAGGTTGTCTGGACGAGGCTACGGAGCCAGGGCAGCGCCATAAGCCGCCAGAATGGCCAACCGTGCCGCGTGCCGTTCAAGGCATTCAATTCCGGCACCATGGAGAAGAGCAGGGATTCCGCGTGGGCAGTGGTCCGCCGCTCAGCCGCTTCGAACTCCTCAAGGGTGGCGAAGGCGCGCGCGCCTCTCGGCAAGGTGTCCCAGTCAGGGTAGATATCCTCGCGGCCCAGGAAGCACCAAGGCCCGGAGGCGATGTCCCGCTCCGGGTCGAAATCTTCAGGGATGAGGCTCAGATGCAGTCGACGCATGGCAGACCTCTTCTTCTGGGGCTCCAGGCACAGGATGCCGTGCAGGCCTGGCCCCAGCCTCCTCGGAGCCAGTCTTGTCGTCCTGGGAGGAAAGCAATAATGCTCCGCGACATTGGCCGGCAGGCACCCGAGCCTGGACACTTCCAAGAACAGACCACGACTCCTGCCCTAAGCCTTGGCACAACGACGGGCGAGGGCAATCTGCCCCAGCCGGCTTTTTGGACCGAGGCCAAGAGTGATGAACATTTTATTTAATCCGAAGCGCAGCTTGGCAGACCTCAGCAAAAGCAATCCATTCGTGGGGGATATTGCTCAGTAATTCATCATAGACTTTTTTCTCATAGTGTTCCCACCCGACATACCCGTAGAACTGGTCGAACACTATCACCGTACCCGGCTGCAGCCGCTCAATTAATCGCTGGACGACAAAGCTGGTCGGTTCATAAACGTCGAGATCCATATGCACAAAAGAAACTTTTTCGGGCCGCTTCATCAGGAAGTCATCAAGGGTGTCCTCTACCCAGCCGACAACAAGTTCCGCGTTTCTGGACACCTTTGGGACTTTCCCGCCCAGCCCCAACGAGCCTTTACCTGTATTTACATTACTCCAGTTGTTTCGCAGGCCCTGAAAAGCATCAAACCCGTAGATCTTGCCGTTCGCAGGCATGGCACTCTCAAGGTGACCCGCAAAATAGTCCAAAGAATCCCCCTGGTATACCCCGAATTCAAGGAACAGGCCTTTGGGTAGTCGAGGAAAGCACACGGTGGTGATCCAATCATGAAACGTATCCCTGTCAAGAAAAAGTGACGCCGTGGCGAGATGCCCTTGAATGAATTTTGCAGAGTCTGCTGCCGCCATCTCGTATAGCTTTGCAATGGTATATGTCGGCCTGTGCCTATTGAAGTGCTTGCCAAAGTTTTCGACAAAAGACCAAAAGCGACTTGGGGGAGTCACGCCGGTGTTTTTTTTCATTACCTTCCCTCACTGTAAACTCTTTATTAATAGATGGGATAATATTGTTTTACTTCGGTCGGTAAGGTTCACCAGATTTCAGGTTCAGGCATTCGGTGAGCACCCGGCATTCATACCGCCTTTGGTACAAGATCTGGGCCATTGCAGCAACAGATTCGCTTGGGCGCCATCCACGAAGGAAATCCGCTCTCCCGTGAATGGTTTCCCTTCACGGCAACACCTTCTAAAATCAGCTTATCCGATTCCGCTGGAATGCTCACTCGCTCACTGGACCCAAATTCGGCGAACCGGCGTTCCCACCTTCATGACCAGCTGAATTTCCTGCAACTTGACGGACGTGAGCGAGTACGCCAAACTATCTTAGCCATGTACGGCTGTCCGAGCAAGGGGGGGGGTCTGGCGTCCTCTGCCAATCCTCACCGAGTTGCTGGGCGGCAGGCCACCGACGCATGTTTCCGCGGTTTGGGGCAAGCCTGACAAACTTTCTGGTGCCGCCGTTACCGCACGCGCAACGGATCACTAAGCCGTAGGGGAAATACTAACCGGAGGCCCCGCAAAATGCCCACAGTCCTCGCCACCACATCCTCCTTCGGCTCGGCCTGTCCGGAGGCCAAAACCCTGTTGTGCGCTGCAGGGCTTGAACTCGTGGTCAATCCCTACGGACGCAAACTCACCCACGCGGAATTGATTGAACTGCTGGCCGAGCACCAGCCCATAGGCCTGCTGGCCGGCACCGAGCCCGTGTCCGCCGAGGCCATCCACTTTGCGCAGAAATTCCTGCGCGTCATCTCCCGCGTGGGCGTGGGGTGGGATAACGTGGACCATGAGGCCGCACGCGCGGCAGGCATTCCGGTGCTGCGCACCGAGGGAGTGCTGGACGATTCCGTGGCCGAGTTGGTCCTGGGCTTCATGCTGAACGCACTGCGCCACATCTCGCGCCACGACCGCGACCTGCGCCAGGGCATCTGGAAAAAGCACCTGGGCGGACTGTTGCGCGGTCGCATGGTGGGCGTGGTCGGCTTCGGCGCCATCGGGCACCGCGTGGCCGAACTGGCAGGAGCCTTTGGTGCGCGAATCGTTTATTCCGATGTGCAGCAAGTCAAGTCAGCCTTGGGCGAGCAGCGCACTCTGCCCGAGCTCCTGCGCGAGGCGGACATCGTGACCCTGCACGCCAGCGGCTCGGGCTGCATCATTGGGCCGGAGGAGTTGAAGCTGGTCAACGCGCATGTTGTCCTGGTGAATACCGCGCGCGGGGGCATGATCGACGAGGACGCCCTGGCCGTCGCCCTGACCGAGGGGCGCGTGGGCTGCGCCTGCCTTGATGTATTTGAGCAAGAACCTTACGCCGGGCCGCTCACCCTGGCCCCGAACACCATTCTCACCACGCACATCGGCTCCTACGCCGCCGAGGCGCGGGCGCACATGGAGCGCCTGGCCGTGGAGAACCTGCTGGCAAGTCTGGGCAAGGGCTGAGCGCATGACCCGCTATCACGCCTTCATCTTCGACTTCGACGGCGTCCTGGCCGACTCGGTGGAGGTTAAGACCCGCGCCTTTACGTCCTTGTATCTGCCACATGGGCCAATAATCGCGGCCAGAGTGGCAGCCTATCACCGTGAGCATGGCGGTATGCCCCGGCGCGAAAAGTTCCGCCACTTCGAGACGAGCATTCTGGGCCGGGCGGCAGAGGAAGTGGAGCTTGACCGGCTGTGCGCGGCCTTTTCGGACCTGGTGCTCTCCGGGGTTATCGACGCCCCGGAAATTGTCGGCGCCACAGATTTTTTACGCTGCTGGCACGGCAAGGTGCCCCTCTTCGTGGACTCTGCCACGCCGGATGCGGAACTCGCCTTGATTTTACGCAGCCGGGGACTGGACGGGTATTTCAAGGCCGCGCTCGGTTCCGCCAGGCCCAAGGATGAGAACCTCGCCATCATCCTGGCCCAAGGGAACTTCGCTCCCCAAAAAACACTTTTCTTTGGCGACGCAGTGAGCGACTATAAAGCGGCCCAAAACTGCGGCACACGGTTCCTGGGCATTGTGCGCAGCCCGGATTCGCCGCTGCTCAGGCTTTCGCCCGCACCGGCCCACTGCCGCGACTTTATCGAGGTCAGCGCCCGCATCAACGGAGAGGAAATATGATCGCCGCATTACTGATGGGCCGCAAGGGCAGCACAGGGCTCCCTGGCAAGAACACCATGCCTGTCCTGGGCCGACCGCTTGCCGCCTATCCTTTCCTTGCCGCCGCCAACGCCGCCTGCGTGGACCGGGTGTACATCACCACCGACGACCCCGCGCTCATGGACATCGGCCGCGCGCACGGGGCGCGCATCATCGAACGCCCGGCGCATCTGGCCACCAAGGAGGCCCTGGGCGAGCACGTCTACCGGCACGGTCTGTCCGTCATCCGCGAGGACGCGGCCAAGGAGGGGCTGGAGGTTGAGCAGTTGGCCCTGCTCATGTGCAACGCCGCCACGGTGCTCGCCTCCCAGATCGACGAGGCTGCGGCCATGCTGCGCGCCGACCCGGGTCTGGACTCCGTGGTCACGGTGTCGTGCCTGAACATGTGGTCGCCCCTGCGCGCACGCAAGCTCACCCCGGAGGGTCTTCTTGTGCCCTTCGTGCCCTTTGAGGCCTTCGGCGATCCGGCCACGCTGAACTGCGACCGCGATTCCCAGGGCGATGTCTGGTTCGCGGACATGGGCCTGTCCATGATCCGGCCTGCGAACCTGGACCACCTGGAAGCGGGCCTGCTGCCCCAAAAATGGATGGGCCAACGCATCGCGCCGCTCAAGCAGTGGGGCGGCTGCGACATCGACTACCCGTGGCAGGTGCCCGGCGTAGAGTTCTGGTTGACGGAACACGGGTTCAGCCAGACGGAGACTCCCTATGAGCGTTGAGACAACCCCAAACGCGAATTTTTCCGCTCTGGGCGGCGCAAGCCCTCACGAGACTGGCGATGAGCGCTACCGCCTGTACCGCGCCGAGTGGGAGGGCAGGCCCAGGCGTTTCGAGCCCGGAGAGTTCCCGGTGCACTTGGACCTGGAGGCCAGCGCCCGCTGCAATCTGAACTGCACCTTCTGCGACAAGCGCCCTGTCCTTGAGCCCTCGGCCATAGGCGACCTGGACTATGCCCTCTTCACGCGGATCATGGACGAGGCGGCGGAACACAACCTCTTCAGCCTCAAGTTCAGCTACCGGGGAGAGCCTCTACTGCACCCGCGCCTGCCGGAAATGGTGGCCTATGCCAAGGCCCGCAGCGTGCTGGACGTCTATTTCAACACCAACGCCATGCTGCTTGACGAGAACATGGCCCATCGGCTCATCGACGCCGGGCTGGACCGCATCAGCATCTCCATCGAGGGCACAGACCCCGCCGCCTACGAGGCCTGCCGCGTGGGGGCCAGCTTCGCCCGCGTTCGGGCCAACCTGGAAGGTCTGGGGCGCGTGCGCTCCCAGCGGGGCATGGCCACCCCGCGCATCCGCGTGCAGACGGTGCGCCTGCCGGGGATGGACCTTGAGGAGTACACGCGGTTCTGGCTCACCTATGCCGACGAGGTGGCCTGCGTGGACTTCAACGATGTGCATGCCCGCCGCACCGGACTGGTGGAGGACTGGGCCTGCCCGCAGCTTTGGCAGCGCATGACCATCGCCTGGAACGGCCAGGTCATGGGCTGCAACAACGACGACTTTCAGGCGCTGTGCCTTGGCAACGCCGCCAGGCGCACGGTGCGCGACTGCTGGCTGGACCCGGTGCTCCAGCGCGCACGGGAGCTGCACAGGGCGGGCAAGTCCCACCTCGTGCAAGCCTGCGAGGGCTGTCCCTGGCGCACCACCCAGATACTGAAGCTCCAGGCCGGGCGGCTCCACCCCTAGTTTTCACCACCCGCCCTATACCTGCCAAACCACCGGCATCCGCACAGACGCAGAGGGCCGCAAGGAGCTCGCGCTGCGGGCTTCTCCTCTGCTGTGCGGCCCACGCCACAGCCCCTGGCCTGATCCTTGCTACTGTCTGCACGCGGCCCCTGGCCAGGCGAATGAGGAAATCTTTTCCACGGGTTGGCCCGGCGCCGCCCTCTTGCCAAGGGCTGGCTGGAGCAGGCAGTGGCGTCCCTTGCCAACAGTCTGGACTCATTATAGTCTGCCCGGAAAATGCGTTTTCGCTGACATCCGCAAGGCACCGACACGAAGACAAACATGTTTCATTGGCGGCCCCGCGCGCCTGGCCCGCAGCAGACAGGCCGGAAGAGCGCCATCTCTTGCATCAATGGACGGCCAGAGGGAATACACTAGGCAGCCACCGCCACTGTCTGCGGACGTGGCGTACGGACCAGGAATGAGGAACGCGCTGATGACGGACCACTCCGGGCGACAAGACAAGGGCAGGACCGTCATGGTCACTGGAGCGACATCGGCAATCGGCTCGGCCGTGGTCCAGGAATTCGCCCGCCACGGGTGGGCCGTTGTCCTGCACTACCACACGGCGACCGAGAAGGCGCTGGGGCTGTGCGCGTCGCTGGAGGCCAAAGGCACCCGCTGCACGCTCATTCAGGCGGACCTTTGTCGGCAGGAACAGGTTGAAGAGCTCTGCGCAAAGGCAGCCGCTCTGGGCATCAGCAGCCTGGTGAACAACGCCGGGGGCTATGTGCGGCCCGTGCCCATGGAGCAACTGGACTTTAACGACATCGCCGCGACCTTTGCGCTGAACGTCATCGCGCCCATGCTTCTGGCCACCAGGCTCTTTGAGCCCATGAAGGCCGCGGGGTTCGGGCGCATCATCAACATCAGCTCCGTGGCCGCCAAGTATGGCGGTTCGCGCACCTCCCTGGACTACGGCTGCGCCAAACGGGCCCTGGAGGGCCTGACCAAGACCCTGGCCCGGGAGGGTGCTGCGCACGGGGTGCTGGCCAACACGATCCGTCCGGGCTTCATCGATACCGAGGCCCATGCGCGTTTTCCCAAGGATCTCACGGCGCGCGCGGCCATGATCCCCGTGGGCCGGGCCGGCACCGCGCAGGAGGTCGCCAGGGCCGTCTACGCCCTGGGCAGCGACGAGAACACGTTCATCACCAACGAGATACTGGGTGTGGCTGGCGGGGAGTGACCCCGAACGGCATGCGGAGGAGAGGGGCATGAAATGCGTGGTGTTTGGCGGCTCTGGATTTCTGGGCAGCCATGTGGCCGATGAACTCAGCGCCCTCGGCTGGGACGTGACGATCTACGACCTTTGCCCTTCGCCCCACCTGCGCCCGGGTCAGACCATGACCGTGGGGGACATCCTGGATCAAGACTGCGTGCGCGAGGCCGTGGAGGGATGCTCCGCAGTGTTCAATTACGCGGGCATCGCCGACCTTGACGATGCGCTGACCAAACCCCTGGACACCATCCGGCTGAATGTCCTCGGCAACAGCTGCATCATCGACGCCGCCCTGGACGCGGGCTGCAGGCGCTACCTCTACGCCAGCAGCATCTACGTCTACAGCCAGAAAGGGGGCTTCTACCGGGCCAGCAAGCAGGCCAGCGAGCTCTACATCGAGGAATACCAGCGCAAGCACGGCCTGGAGTTCACCATCCTGCGCTACGGCACCCTTTACGGACCCCGCGCCGACCTGCGCAACAGCGTGCACCGGTACATCCACATGGCCCTGGCCAACGGCAAGATCTCCGTAGGCTGCTCCGGCGACGAGATCCGCGAGTACATCCACGTGCGCGACGCGGCTCGGCTCACGGTGCAGGCCATTGACCAGCAGTACGTCAATGCCCACCTAATCATCAGCGGCAACAACACCTGCCGCTTCGTGGACATGCTGAAGACCATCCAGGAGATCGTTTCCGTGGAGGTCGAGATCGACACCCTCGGAACCTTCAACGACAACCACTACACGTACACGCCATACTCCTTCACGCCAAAGCCCGGGCTCAAGCTCGTGTCGAACCACTACGTGGATTTCGGCCAGGGCCTGCTGGAATGCGTGCACGACATCTACCGCCAGCTTGAGCCCGAGGGACTGATGAAAAGCGCTTTGGCAAAGGAGGCGTAGCCATGCCCGCGCACGCTCCACGCCAGGCACGCCCATGAAAGAGGCAGACATCCGCCCCACGCACCTTTTTGACGCCTACCTTGAGCTGTGTGCCCAGGATGCGCAAAGCTATTTCGCGCCAGCCAACCGCAAAGAGCTGGACTGCCCGGCCTGCGGCAACGCACGGACCGAACACGCCTTCGACAAATGGGGCTTCGGCTACCGCACCTGCGCACAGTGCCAGACCCTGTACCAGAGCCCCAGGCCGTCGGAGGAGCAATTTTCCCGCTACTACCAGGACAGCCCCTCCGCCCGCTACTGGGCCACGGTTCTGTTCCCCGCCATGGCCGAGGCGAGGCGTGAGCGCCTCTTCGCGCCCAAGGTGGCGGAGATCGCCCGCCTGTGCGCGCGCGACGCCTTCTTGCCGCGCTCTGTGGCCGACATCGGCGCGGGCTCCGGCCTTTTTCTGGAGGAGTGGCGCAAGGTCTTTCCGCAGACCCGGGCCTACGCCATGGAACCGCACCCGATCCAGGCCGAGATCTGCCGCAGCAAGGGCCTGACGGTGCTGGAGCACTTCGCGGAGGACGGTCCTGGCCCGGGCGAGCCCCTGGACCTGGTGGTGGCCCTTGAGGTCATCGAACACGTCACCGACCCGCTGCGCTTCTGCTCGGCCCTCCACAAAATGGTCGCGCCTGGCGGACGCCTGCTGCTCACCGGACTCACTGCAGACGGCTTCGACATCCTGACCCTGTGGGAACGCTCCAAGAGCGTGGCCCCCCCGCAGCACATCAATTTCATGACCGAGGAAGGCTTCCAGGCGCTGCTCGCGCGGGCTGGCTTCGCTGCGGCAGAGGTGTTCACCCCAGGCAAGCTGGACGTGGACATCGTGGCCAACCATTTCGCCCAGCACCCGGACAGCCAAGCCGGACAGCGCTTTGCGCGCCGCCTGCTGGACAAGGGCCCGGAGGCGAGGCAGGCCTTCCAAACCTTTCTTGCGGGCAACCGCCTGAGCTCGCATTGCTGGATCTGGGCCACGAGGACCGCTTGAATGCCCCCACCAGCCCCGAACGGGTGGCGGTGACGCCGCCTTCCAACGCCGCGCCTTCCACGCACAGGCGCCATTTGCCATCACCGCCCCAAGGAATGATTCCGTGAAGACTCAAAGCTACGCTGTCAACGGCAAGGACATCGACAGGATGGCGACCTCGGAAGCCGGCCAGTATCGGGCCGACACCTTCGGGACCAAAGAACCGGAGGCCCTCGCCTGGGTCGATAAATACTTCCGGAACGCAGACGTTTTCTACGACATCCGCGCCAACGTGGAACTCTACTCCTTGCCTGCGGCCACGGCGTTTCCGGAGCTTTCCGTTCACACCGTTGAGCAGAAATCTTCCAGAAATTCCGCAAGGCGGGCTTCCACCTGGATGCGGAACCCTGCGAAATGTCCAAGAGCCAGTTCGTCGGAACACAGTTTGAGGGCCTCTACAATGCCGTCTTCGCCCGCCAAGCCTAAACAGGTGATGCACGGCCGGGGCGAGGCACGCCAACCGGAGGACGCTTAGAACCATGCAGGACCAGCGTCTCGCCATCATCGAAGCCTGGCTGCCGGTTGAACGCTGGGCCGACCTGCTGGACGGCACCCCGTCCCTCGCCTATCTGGGGCAGGACCTGGCAAACCACCGGCAGGTGCTGCGCGCTGCCGGATGCCGGGCCACCCCGCTGTCCCTGGGGCAAAGCCTCAACCGTTACGCGGAGGAGGTGCGCGAGGAGTTCATCAATCTGGACCAGGCGGTGGCCAATCCCGCCCACGACCTGCTCTGGCAGGCCAGCGACCTGGCCGAGCGCAACCCCTACACCTGCGGACTCTTCCACGACTGCTGCGCGCTTTTGGCCGGCATGGAGCTGTTGGCCCGGCACAAGGGAAGCCTGCTGCTGTTCGTAGAAAACCCGGAACTGCGCCAAATGCTCGCCCGCCAGGGGCAAGCCCTCGGGTGGACTGTCCTGCGGCGCACGGCGCAGCCGCTCCTGGACCGCTGGCCCGGCCTGGGCCTCTCGTTGCACCGGGCGCGCATGCTTGGCCAGGCGTTGCGCTCACGCTGCGCCTTCCTGCGCGATCTTGCGGCCAAGCGGGCCATCCTGCGTAGCGCTCCCCGCCGCCTCCTGCCCCAGGAGCAAGCGGCCCTGGTCTGCCTCTGGGCCGACGGCAAGACGTTCCCCGTCGGCGGGCCCAAGCGGCGCGACCCATTCTGGGCGCAGCTGCCGGGCCATTGGCGGGACAAGGGCCTTCAGGTCATATATCTCGCCCTGCCTATGGATTGGACTTGCCCCTACCCGGACATTGTGCGGAACCTCGCCGCCAGCCCGGAGTTCATCGCCACCCCGGAAGAGGCCCAGACTTTGGCCCAGGCCGCCTGGGACGCCTTGCGCACCATGCTCTGGCGTCCACGCAGGACCGGCCGCTTCGCCCTCGCCGGGCAGGACATGGAGCCGCTTTTCCGCGACGCGCTGCGCCAGGAGCGGCAGAAGACGCGGCAGTGCTTCGCCCTGCGCTTCCTGCGCCTGGGAGCCTTCCTGCGACGCAAGGGGGTGCGGCTGCACACGGCCCTGCACCTCTATGAAAACCAGCCCTGGGAAAAGATGCTGCGCCTGGGCCTCGGCCAGGCCTTTCCAGAGGCCCGGCTCAGGGCCTACCAGCATGTCCCGTTCTCGCGGTTTTACCTGAGCTTTTTGCCCTCCCGCCAGGACATCGCCGCCGGGCTGGTGCCGGATGTGCTGCTGACGCCGGGCACAAGCTGGTGCCGGGTGTTCACCCAGGCGGGTCTGCCCGCGCCACGGGTGGCCCTCGCGCCGGCCGTCCGCCTGGGCCACCTGTACGACACGGCCTTCGGGGCTCAGCCTCCGGGCGACAAAGCTCCGGGCCTGGACGCCCTCGTCGTCGGGGGCCTCGACTACGCCGAGTTGCAGGCCACCCTGCGCATGGTGTGCAGCCTTTCGCCCCCACCCGTCCAGGTGCGCTTCTGGCTCAAGCTGCACCCGACCATGTGCGCCGAAGACCGGGGAAGAATCCTGCGGGAATTCACCGCAGCCGACTCCACCCGCATCCTGGTCACGGAGCAGCCCATCGCCGAGTGCCTTGAGTGGATCGATGTGGTGCTCTACTCCATGAGCGGCGTCTGCTACGAGGCTTTGGGGCGTGGCAAGGCGGCGCTCTTCATCGGGGCGGAGATCCGGCTGGACATGAACAAACTGGACTGGCTGCCGGACCATGGCCTCACGGCGCGCACGGCAGGACAACTCACCTCCCGCCTGACCGAACTGGCCCGGCTCTCGCCGCAAGAGCACAAGGAACGCGGCCTGGCCTCCCAGCGCGTCCTGGCGGACATGTTTGAACCCGTGAGCCCGGCTGGACTGGACTGCTTCCTGCCAGCCACCAAGCCAACAGACACACGCCCCATGGGTAGTGCTTCCGCGCAACCCCGAAACCAGAAGGTCCCATAAAGGCGCTCATCCCCGGCGTGAATGGTTGCTTCGGCCACAGGCGAGCTGGCACCTGCCTGGAGTCGCTCCTGTTTCCATCGGCCACCTCGCAAACCATGGGAGCTAGGTCTAGCCCTATGTCCAGGGCGAGTGCTGACGGGAAGCAGTGGTGGAGGTGCTGACGTGCCGGAGCCTTTCAACGTGCAGCGCAAATGAACGCGGCGTGAGGGGACGCGGAGTTCGTCTCGCGGCAGGTGCGGGGCCAGGACACGGTCTTCCACCTGGCCGCCCTCATCGGCATCCCCCACTCCTACGTGGCCCCGCGCAGTTGTCTGCGCATGGACCGCTCGCAAACAGCGTTCCAGAAAAGCGGTCACAACCTCATGCTCCCGCTGCAGCACAAAACCGCAGGGCAGCTGGTCGGCGTTAAGGCCTTAAGATCGTACGCTAGCGGTCCTCTCGCGTCTCTTGACGCATGTCCGCAACATTTCGGTGAGAAGATGCACGCAGCCGCACAGGGTGTCAGCTTTCCAGCAAGCCCCTGAGCCCAGCTTCCAAGCTTACCTCCGTCTGCCATCCTGTGGCGGTCACAAAGGCTTCGATGTTGGCCAAGGAGTGAGGGATATCTCCGGCACGAGGTGGGACGCTGGCAATTCTCGAGGTACTTCCGCTAAGGCTGGTGATGATCTGCGCAAGTTCAAGTATGGTCGTGCCCTTGCCCGTTCCGATATTGTAGCATCCGGGCTGCGCACATGTTAAGCGTGGGTGCAGCCCTGCGGCGGCGAGATAGGCGGACACACAGTCGGAGACATGCACAAAATCGCGGGACTGGGAACCGTCGCCGTGAACCGTCAGTGGCCGCCCAGTTCGAGCGGATTCCACGAATCTGGAGATAACTCCACTATAGGGGCTGCCAGGATCCTGCCGCGGGCCATAAATATTGAAGAACCGCAAGGCAACGCCCATAGAACAGGTGGACACAGCGCGGGAGGCCCAGTACTTGGCTTGGCCATAAGGACTACGATGCTCACTACCGTTATGAGCATAGACCTCTCTGATTGGCATGCGGGTTTCCGCGCCGTATTCCGCCGCTGAACCGGCAAAGACGAAACGCTGGAGACCAAGTGAGCGCGCCTCTTCAAGCAGAACCACGCTTGCCGCATGGTTGACGCGGAGGGTTTCCTCCATGTTCTCCATTGAATATGGCACACTGACGATAGCCGCCAGATGGAAGCAATGCGTCAGGTCTTGCTGGACGCCCTGAATCTCCGCGAGCAAGCCTGGCTCGGTGATGCAGCGCTCCTGGAAGGAAAAGTTCGGATGAGACCGGAACGTTTCCATGTTCTCCGGCTTCCCCGAGAAGAAGTTGTCCACCCCTACAACGCGTCTTCCCAAGCTGAGCAGAACCTCAGCCAGATGCGAACCGACAAAGCCAGCCACTCCAGTGACGACGCAGCTGCCCTGTGGTTGATTCAATTTCTCCATACCTTCCTCGACCAGCATAACCGGTTCTGACCTGCCGGGCCTCTTCGGACCACCCCATGGAAAGGTGCCCGTCACGGAACTTGCCATTGAAGCACTCCGCCGTTCCATTCTGCCACAGCTTGTCGAGGTCTATCAAGGCGATGTCGAGCGACTCATCAGCGATCCGGCGCACATGCCTTGCGTTGCTGCAAGCCACGCCGGAACGCGAAGGCCTCCTGCTGGCGTCTGGCGGGTGCGCTCACCAATCTTTTGGGGAAATCCCCTCCATGGGTCTCAATCACAAGGTCACGCCCGACCAAGTGCTTCTTCAGGCGCAAATCCTCGTGCTCCAGCTGCCGCAAGCGCTTCACCTCATCGGCGTTCATGCCGCTGGATCGTTGGCGCCACATGCAAATAATCTGCCCACTGGCGCCGTGCTTCTTGGCCACCTGGGCCACCGGCTCGCGGTCGGCCCCGCGCTGGATGCCCAGCATCTGCTCCTCGGAATACCTTGCCTTCCCCATGGCTTCCCCCCTTCTTCCCTGGTGGCCATTCTCCCAGGCTTCAACTGGTCCGAAAAGGGGGGGCAAGTCACCTAGCGAGCAGCCTGCGGGCCATGCCGGAGCGCGAACTCGGAGCAAAGGCCGTGCGGGACTAGGCCAGGGAGGCGAGCACGGCGCGGAGCTGCCGCGTCTGCTCCGCGCCGTTGTAGTGCCTGCGGATATGGGCCACGGCCCGGCCGCGCAGGTCCGGGTCGCGGCGCAGGCGGTCCATGGCCGTCAGGATGGCCCTGGCCAGGGCCTCGGGAGTATTGGGGGCGTAGAGAAATCCGGTTTCCCCATGGCGCAGGGTGGCAGCGGTGCCGCCGCTGTCGTGGGCCACGGGAATGCAGCCGCAGGCCTGGGCCTCCAGGATCGTCAACGGAAAGGTCTCGCAGACCGAGGGTAGGCAGAAGAGCCCGTGACCCTGGAAAACCTGCGGCATCCCGTCATTGTTCAGCACGGCCCCCAGGAAACGCACCGGCAGGCCCTCCGCGGCCCGGCGCAGACGCTCCTCGTAGCCTTCCTCGAAATCCAACCACATGTCCTGGGCCCCATAGATGTCCAGGGTCGCTCCGGGCTCGGCCCGAGCCACAAGACGCATGGCTTCCACGAGTATGTGCACCCCCTTGTGCGGCACCAGGGCCCCGGCGTAGACGAGGCTCAGGGGCGAGGCCGCCTCAAGGGGCGGCGCGTAAACTTCGGTGTCCAGAAAATTGGCGATGACCGTCGTCTTTTCCGCAGGAGCGCCCAGCCGGAGCAGGTTCTCACGGTGCAGAGACGAGGTGGCTACGATGGCGTCGAAGTCGCCCAGGCGCGGCGGGATGTCCGGCATGAGCTCCCAGCAGTGCTGGAGCAGCACCCACCTCTGGCCGGGCGGCTTGGGCAGGTCAAATGCGGCCATGTGGCTGGCCAGGACCACCACATCGAACCCGGCCAGGAAGGCCGCGCGCTCCTCCTGCGGCGGCAGGGGCAACAGCCGCCGACCATCGGCAAAATATTCCGGCCGGACCACCTGGTCGCCGGACAGGGTGATGTCGAAATCCCCGCTCCCGGCAGCCAAGCGGGCCGTGGCGCGCAGCAGGGCCGTGCTGGTTCCGGCCAGCGGCCTGTCTGTGTTCTTGAGCACGAGATAATAGAACAGCACGCGCGTCTTGGACATGGCTCCCCTTCCCTGCGGGCCCGCAGATAACCGCCCGCTCAGCCCGGCTTGAGCCATTGCATATGCCAAGCCAGCACGAAACGCACGTTGCGCATTGCAATGCGCCTGCTCCTGGCATACTTCTTGATGCCTTCGGCTTCGCTGGCGCTGGGCATCACGGCCATGTGCCGGGCCAGGCGGGCCCGGTTTCCCCCTGGTGCACCCGTGGGCAGTCGGCAAAGATTTCGTCAACGAGCTGGCGCATGGCGTTCCATATGCTTTGAGTAAAAGGGGATACACGGGTGCGCATTTCCGCCGTCATCTGCACGCACAACCGCCTGGGCTACGCCAGGGCGGCGCTGGCCAGCCTGCTCAGGCAGAGCCTCGCGGCCACTGTATTTGAAATCCTGGTGGTGGACAATGCCTCCAACGACGGCACCTTTGCAGCCCTGGCGGCCGAGTTCGGCCAGACGCCGAACCTGCGCCTGCTGCGCGAGCCCCGGCTGGGCCTGTCCCACGCGCGCAACACCGGCTGGCGCGAGGCCCAAGGCGAGTTCGTGGCCTACCTGGACGACGACGCCCAGGCCGCGCCCGACTGGCTGGAGCAGGTGCTGGCCGCCTTCGATTCCCTCTCGCCCCGGCCGGGCTGCGTCGCCGGACGCATCGACCCCGAGTGGGAGGCGCCCCGCCCCGCCTGGCTCTCCGACGACATGGCCCTGTGCCTGGCCATCCTCAACTGGGGCGAGACCCCTGTGGTGCTCGGCCCGGACAGGCACTTCGCCGGGGCCAACATGGCCTTCCCGCGCCAGGTCATCGAGGAGGCTGGCGGCTTCCCGGACTTTCTGGGCCGCCAGGGCGCAAAGCTGCTCTCCAACGAGGAGATCCTGCTGCGCCGCCACCTGGAGCGCAAGGGCCTGGCCACCCTCTACGCGCCCAGGGCCGTGGTGCGGCACAGCATCCAGGCCGCCCGCCTGGCGCCGGGCTGGTTCACCCGCCGCAGCTACTGGCAGGGCGTGTCCGAGGCCGTCATGCTGCGCCGCGACCAGGACCTGGGCCGGGGCGCGTGCCTGCGCGTGGCGCTCAGCGTGCTCCCGCATTTCGTCACCCCGCCGCAGAAGCTTTTCTGGATCTTCGCGCCCACCAAAACCCCGGGCCGCTTCGACCTCAAGTGCGCGGGCTTCGGCACCCTGGGCTTCGTCAGCGGCCTGCTGGGGCTGGGGCGCTGACATGTCTTGCCCTGTGAACAAAAGGAGAACGCGTTCATGAAGCTGCTGTTCCTGAGCCGCGTCACCGCCGAGCCGGGCGCGCGCGGCAACGCCGCGTACATGCTGGACCTCATGTCCAACCTGGAGAAGGTCGGCGTCGAGGTGGAGTTCGTGCTCCTCGAAACAGTCCCGGGCGAGGCCGGGCCCGCCGCCTGGGACGCGCTGCCGACCCCCGGCGAGTGCGCCTTTGCCCGTGCGCACATGGCCGCCAGCCGCCCGGACGCGGTGCTGGTGAACTACATGTACCTGGCCGAGCTGCTGGACCACGCTCCGGCTGGCACGCTGAAATGCGTCCTGACCATCGACGTCTGCTGCCTG
>Ga0209800_10000716_pt1 | contig 44387 bp, 23 predicted proteins | sample Higcelweek8metaG_FD_187174 | JGI IMG/M metagenome (GOLD analysis project Ga0209800, IMG submission 187174) | Freshwater pond sediment microbial communities from the University of Edinburgh, under environmental carbon perturbations - High... | ecosystem: Environmental > Aquatic > Freshwater >...
TACTTAATTGCTTCTTCAAGCCCTACAGCTGTTGTTGAAAGTCCGATACCGTTTATATTATAAATTTCGCCATCACAAGTAATTCTGTATCTATCAGTGTCATCAACAACAACACGGTATTCCTTTAGATTTTGGTCTTCTATTTTCTCTGGAATTGGAAATGGTGTCGGAAGAGGCTGTAGTCCTTCTTTGGAAACCAATTTAAACTTGACTGCATCAGCTGCGGTAAATCCTCTCGAATTTGCTTCAAGAATAACGCTGTTTCCTTTTCCACTTCTGAATTCATATCTACCTATCAGGTTCCATTTTCCTGCATCCTTGGTTTGATTAATTGTCTTTGTACCATCCATACCCTTAAAATTCTTAATAATAACCTTTGCCAAGTCAGGTCTGTTTTCCCCATCAGGCCATTTCATATATACTTCATATATTCCATGGTCTTTTAAAATTGGCGACCATGATGCAATTTGAAGATAATCATCATCAATACTACTGTCGCTCATATAGCTTTTACCTTCTGCCAAGGGATTGCTTTCAGAAACCCAAGTACCACCTTTGGTTGAAAATTCAGGTGAGGTATTGTCAAAAATAAGCCCTCCTTCATCAGGCACAGGTGAAGAACCCACAGGCGCTGACGGCAACGGTTTACGAATAATTGATTCCATAAAAGATGTAATTCTCGGTAGTTTTGTATAATCACTTCTTCTTGTTAAAGAATTATTTATTTCAATTGGCTTTACTTCTTGCTTCGACGAAGTATTATTTTCAGCTGCACCTTCATACCAAGACGTTTTTGCCTTTTTTGCAACTTCTCTGGACAAATCACATCTAACCGCGTCAACAGCTACATTTTCACCATTCCCCGAAGTTATTGTTAATACTTGTTTTCCATCTTTTTTAAGGAAGTATGTACCTGTTAAAACCCAGTAACCACCATTAATTGTTTGATTTAAAGGAACGGTAAATATTTCTCCTTCTGCATCCTTTATATTAACGATAGCTTTTTTTGTTATTTCGCTTACCTCGGGCCATCTTAAGTAAATCTTATAGTTGCCTGTCTTTTCCACGGGAAGGCTGAAAGTTGCGGTTCCTCCGCTTGAAACAAGATAGTCTTGCTCTATGTACCCCGAGCCATCGGTTTTGCTTTTCCAATCACCTATTGTGCTAAGGCTTTTTGATTTATTGTCATAAATCGCTGTATAATCTGCTGCCTGAACCGTTGGAAGCGTAAGTCCAATATTAAAACAACTCATAATCTGAACTGCAAAAGTAAATATCACAACATTAGCAATATTAGTTTTAATTTTCATTATAAGCTTACCCCCTCAATAAACGCACCCTGTAACACAAGTTTTTCCTTCAACTTATTCATATCGATATCCCGTGCATTTTGCATTTCATTAGCTGCAATCGCTGCTGCTGTGCCTCCTGCATGCCCTATTGCACCAGCTATTGGTGTAACCCTTATGCCGCCCTGTGCTTCAAAGGTTGCAGATATACAGCGTCCTACAGTGATTAAGTTATCAACAACAGGGTTTACAAGACTGCGATACGGTATATTATACATACTTCCCCATTCTAAGTGCCTTGTTGCAAGTTCTTCCGCCTTATCTGTCCCTTTTGTAGGATGTATATCAATTGGATAACCCCCGTGAGCAATAACATCATCAAAATTCTTGCAATTAAGCAAATCTTCAACCGTCAAAACGTACTCGCCAATAATCTGTCTACTTGAGCGAACACCGATAAAGGGCCCTGAATATGTAAGGGAAGAATTTTCAAACCCCACAACGTATTTCTTTAAAAATCTTTCAATTTCACCGACCTGCTTTCTTCCTTCCGTTTCGGCTCTTGATAGACTTTTTGGATCAATGCCATTCTCTCCCTGAACGCGTGTGCAATTTATAATAACCTCGCCCGGTGTATTCGTTTCAAAAATCAGCACTTCCTCTCTTTGAAAAGATATTTCACCATTTTTGTAAGCATCTTTAAGCTTTAACACCATACCGCCGGTAGACAGCCTTGGAGAATTATAGAATATCTCTCCTCTTTTCTTATATCTTGGGAATTCATCAGGGTTTTGGTGCATAAACTCCTTTAAACTCTCTATATCAACATTTATCATTCTGAATTTCATAGTCATCGGCTGACAGTCTCCGCTGTTATTTTTGCCTAAAACAGTTTCTACTCCCGACCAAGCAGATAAATCACCGTCTCCCGTTGCATCTACATAAACCTTTGCCTCCAAATCTGAAAGCCCTGCCTTATTACATACCTTTATTTTCGATATTTTTGAATCTTTAGTTTCTACTCCCGCAAGCATTGTATGATATAAAATTTCACCCCCACTTTCAATGAGCATATCTTCCAATGCATACTTCATGCCTTCTGCGTCAAAAGGTGTAACAGTATATGTTGTTCCCGTTGTATCGTAAACATGACCGGGTGATTTGCCTTCACTTTTCATCCTTTCTATAACCTCACCCGTTATTCCTTTAACAACCTGCTTATCAAGCACATGAAAAGTCATCATCGGCCCTACACCGCACGAAGTCAAAGCTCCACCCAAAAAACCGTATTGCTCTATAAGCAAGGTTTTAGCCCCGCTTCTGCATGCAGCTATGGCTGCAACCGCTCCGCTTATACCACCACCCACAACAATTACATCATACATCTTAAAACCTCCTAAATCATTCATTATGCATAGCTTTTACCGTAACCGTAACTGTAGTTCCAAAACCAATCCTACTTGAAATTTTAAAACCATAATCGTTTCCGAAAAACACCTTCAACCGCTCACATATATTGTAAAGAGCATAGCTTTCGCTTTGCTTGCCGTCTTTTGGAATTGCAGTAAGAGTTTCTAATTTATCCGATGAAATACCTACACCGTTATCACTAACCTCAAAAACTATGTTGTCCCCCTTTAAATACGACCTTATCTTAATAGTTCCCCTTTTGTCGTCTTTCTCTAATATCCCATGTATAATGGAATTTTCTATAATAGGCTGAAGCGTCAGCTTTGGCATTAGGTAGTCTGATATACTTTCATCCGTTTCAATTATGTATTCCAGATTTCCCTCAAACCGCTTTTGTTGAATTTCCAAATAAACACGAGCCAATTCTAATTCATCCGATACCTTTACAATATCTTTGCCTTTATTTAAAGTAAGCCTGAAATATTTAGACAAGGCATTAAGCAAATTGCTCATGTCCTTTTCACCGCATCTTACAGCCATAAGATTGATTAGATTGAGCGTATTGTATAAAAAATGGGGATTAATCTGTGCCTGCAAGGCTTTTAAGGTTGCTTCACGCTCCTTAAGCTTTGATTCATAGGATTCAGCTACAAGCCTTTCTACCGTTCCAATCATGCCGTCAACATTTTTCTCAAGAAGAGAAATTCCCTTATATTCATTATCAACAGCATAATTCTCAGCACCAAACTCTTTCATATTCAAAACAATCTTATTAATCCTATAATTGATTTTTTTATTTAGTATGCCAAACATTACAGTGGTCATAAACATTATTAAGAGTATTATAAAAATTACAACTATAAAGGTAACAATCATATTAAGTGTTGTGTTTTTAGCCATTACAGCCTTCATAGGCAAGTAAACCACTATCTTCCAACCTGCTTGCTTTAACTGAGAATATATAATATATTCTCCTTTATAATGATTGCTTATTTTGTTTATTCCCTCTGCATTATTATCCAAAAACTCCATGTTGTTGCCATAAATTTCTTTTATATTAGTACCTGTTGTATTATTGTACGGATATACCACATTGCCTGAATTATCAATAATAAAAATTTTTTCCTCACCGGATAAACCGACAGATTTAGTAACATCAAATATTGCATCTGCTTTGATATCTATTTTCAGCCCGCCTATAACATCGTTTATGTTGTTTTTGTCTTTAACGAGTCTGACGCTGGATATAACGTATTCATCATCAGTATCTAAATACTTCTCGTAATGAACGGGAATCCATTCAATACCGCCGTTTTTTTGCTTAGTGCGTTCATACCATTCACTTTTTTGGAAACTTCCAAATGGCATAAAATTTGTCTGCGTATTTGCATATGTTTTATTATCAACCACATAAAAACGCATCTTGTAAATTTTATTACCTTCTCCAAATTTTGCGATTTCTTTAGTCATATTAAGCATTTCAATTCTGTCGTCATAGATATTAGTTTGGCTTTTGTTTGCCATTCCATCCAATATTATTTCATTACTAAAAGCCATATCAGATATGTCTTTAATGCTATTCATCCTGTCATCTAAATTAACCTTTACTTGCTGAACCGTTCTAAGCATTGTTTCTGTAACTTCACTTTGGATGATTACCGTTGTGTTCCTGTAATAAAACAAAACAAACAAAAGAACAGGCAAAATAATTATAATATATACAACAATCAAATATTTTAATACATTTCTATCATAAAACAAATCGGTAAACTTACGAAGGTCTAAATACTTAAAGAATTCTTTCATACTTTATCCCTGTACTCACTCGGGCTGTAACCCGTGTATTTTTTAAACAATCTACTGAAATAGCTTGGGTCGGTATAACCAACCTCACTGCTTATGTTATAAAATTTCTTTTCCGTATTTGCAAGCATTTTTTTAGCCTGTTCTATCCTTACTTTTGTAAGATATTCGTTTATTGTTTCTCCCGTTTCCTGCTTGAAAATAATGCAGATATAAGTTGAGGTAAAATAGACCTCGTTTGCGATATCCGCAAGGGTTAAATTTTCCCCATACCTTTTATCTATTATAGACATTATTTTTTTTATAATGTTGCTCACATTTTTATTACTTTTTTCCGAAATATATGTGCAGACCGTTTTATAATGCTGCATAACATTTTCTTTCATTCCATACACAGTTTGTATTTTTGATATACTCTGAAACAAACTGTTAACATCTGTACCCAAATCTGCGGTGCTGTAGCCCATATCAGACAATACCCAAAATGTCATAGTCAAAAGCTGAAGGCAGATATTTCTGCAATATTCCTCAACACCGCTTTGGGTTTCGGTCATCCCTTTAAAAATTTGCTCCAAATATTCTTCGGATTTTTTATAATCGCCGATTTTAAGAACCTGCTTAATTTTGTCAAATATTTTCGAATCATAATTTGATTGATAATCGTCACCTTTTTCAAATTGATCATGCACAATAATTTTATTTGTGCCGTAAAAAAATCTTTTTGCAGCAGCTTCCTTTGCGGCTTCATATGAACATTCAATTCTCGAAAGACTTTTTTCAATTTTCCCTACGCCAATTGTAACACTCAGAGAAAGGATATTCTGCAAGTAACTCTTAATTTTGTTGAGTAAATCGCTTAGCAATTCTTTGTTCTCATCTGCTTCATCCTTCAAATCAACAATGCAAACAAACTCACAGTTCCCACTATCTATTGCATACCCACAAAATGAATTCGAAATAAGCTCATTTGTTATGTTTAATACCGCAAAAGAGGTCAGCATAATATCCTTTTGCTTCATATTGTCAAAAACGCACTCATAATCATCAATGCTGATTACAAAAACATTAAATACCCCATTTAAACTTAAATTTAGATCAAGGAATTCCAATTTACTTTGAATTGCCTTTTCACTGGACTGAGCTCCTGATAAAAGGGAAATAAAAAATTTGTCCTTAAGCAGCGGTATGCTTTGGTTAAGCTTTATTTCCATTTCATTAATAAAGCTTTTCTGCTCATTTTCTTTTTTTATTATTTCCGCAGTTTTGTCCAGAACCCTCGACAACTCATCAAAATCAACAGGCTTTAGTATATAATCTATTGCTGATATGCTTAATGCGGATTTTAGATATTCTAAATCATCATGTCCGCTTATAAAAATAACTTTAGTATTTGCAAACAGCGGATCAGAGATTAAGTTATTTACCATATCTATACCATTCATTTTAGGCATTTTGACATCGGCAAGAACAATATCAGGTTTAAGATTCCTGATAGCATTCAACCCACTCATTCCGTCATCCGCTTCGCCTATAACCTCTATATTGTGCTTTGTCCATTCGAAACATTCACTCAGCACTTTCCTCATCATAGGCTCATCATCTACTATAAATAGCTTTAGCATATATAAAACCTCGCTTAATTGGACATCATAATTTCAAAAGTCTTTCAATAACTACTACTGATTGTGCCCTTGTTGCATCAGCTTTTGGGGCAAAGCTTCCATCTTCCATGCCTTTTATTAAATTCAGTGCAGAAGCTTGTTTTACAAATTCAATTCCCCAGTCGCTGATTAAATTACTATCCGTAAAATTTGTATCAGTTGACTGTAAAGTCTCGCTTTTGTTATAGTACTTATAAGCACTAACAATCATTTTAGCCATTTCCTCACGCGTAAGATTGTTGTCAGGATAGAAGAATCCGTCACTCCCTGATACAAGACCTACTGCAGTTGCCACTGTTACTGTGTCAAAATACCACATATCTTTGTTTACATCATTATAACCGTCTGATTGAGCATCTGCCTTTAAATTCAAAGCACGAACAACCAGCGAAACAAATTCTGCCCTTGTTATATTTGCATCAGGTGAAAATTCATTTATATCTTTTCCTTTTACAATACCTTTACCTGCAAGCTTTTCAATAGAACTTTTTGCCCAATGATTTTGAATATCATTAAACGTTGGCTTACCAGGTATGCTTGTGTTATCATCAGGGAAATAAATAGGTTCATTTATAACAGGCTTATAGGAGTTTCCACCTCCACCGCCAACTGACCCACCTGAGCCCGATGAAACTTGTAGCGGCTGGCTTCTTACTGGCTCAGACTTCTTTCCAAACTCGTTAGATGTTATAATCTCGCACACAATCGATTTGCCCTCATAATCAGATGAAATAGTAAAGTTGTTACCACTTGAACTAAGCTTACCACCCACATACCAATTTACTGTAACAGGTCCTGCATTTTTTGCTATATCATTTATTGAATAGCTTGCAGTTAAAGTGTTACCTGACTTTCCTACTCCATTTATACCCACACTTATAATTTCAGGAACAATTTCAAGTCGTACTGCTTTGATTACATTTGCAGAAGCTGTAACTAACTCCTTTACAATACTGCTAGCCAATCCATTTGCCAACCCAAGTGCTGCATTTATATCTGTTATACTTTTGCTGTTTACCATTGTTTTCATGGCTTGTTCAACTTCGTAAACATATTCCTTCGAATATTCCTCTTTAATTATTCCTTTAATGGTTGAGTTTTCACCCTTTATACCAAATACGCTTATATTTCCATTCAGATTTACGTCACTCTTAGCGCTCCACAATCCTGTTGGTCCTTGCGACGAAGGGTAAGCCATAATTGAAACCTCTCGCGAATCAATTCTTGTAACAATAGTATACTCAATATTAGGTGAGATTACAATATTTCCACGGACGATTCCGCCTGAATATTCTATAAATGGCTTATCGGATATACCAAATGTATAATCACCTAAAGTTAACGCTGTGCTTCCTCCGTTTTGCAGAACTGCATTCCATTTAACATAATATGTTTTCTCTTTTGTAAAATCAAAACCGTAAGCCATGCTTCTATATATTCCCTCTGCATTTGCAAATGAATAGGATCCTGTTTCTCTAACAACCGAGCTTGTGGGAAGTTGTATAAGCAATTCTTTATCTGCAAACCATCCGCCATTCCAGCAGTTTTGCAGGTCTGCTCCAGTAGTATTAAGCAAGGTCCCCGAAGGATAATTAAACAACTCTTTAACCCTTGTTATTTCAATAGACACTGATTCCGTTTTGTTCTTTATACTTTTTAATCCCACAGTTAATTGTTCTTTTCGCTCAGTATTTTCCACTGTGTTTATTTTTGCTTCAACTGCCACAATATCCTCTAAGGTTTTTGCATAATTAGATATTGTAACTTCTCTTGCTGTCAGTATTGCAATTTCTGCATTTATTGTTTCAATTAACTGACTTTGTGCTGCAATTAAGGCTTCTATTGATACCGATTCATTGTAGTATGTGGTTTTCAGTACGCCTTCGGGTATCTGATTGATTAATGCCCTTGCTTGTGATAACAGATCCAAGGAAAGCAAATTTTTAGCCTGACCCATAAGACCTTCCACGCTTTGAATATTATCTGCATCGTTAGAATTATAGTGTTCAACCGTTAAATCACCAAAAGCATTATTTGTTGAGCCTGAAGTGTATGAAACATATCCTATGGTATCAAAGGTCTGTCCCATTGATATTTCGCCTGTCATATCCCATGAGTTTCCATGAGCCTGTCCTTCTGGGTAAATTTTCATCATAACCTTGTCTGCATCTTCGCTGTCAGTTTCAATTTTCACTATGATTTCATACATCTGTCCGGGCATTACCCTGAAATTATCGAAATAGGTCAAAAATGACGTTGCACGCATATAAGGAGCGTAATATTTGTCGGTCGAACCCCCTCCTTGCCTGTCAGCAATAAAACCAAAATTAAGCTGACTTGCTGAAGTTGTGACTCCTTTTTGCGTAAAAATGAGTTTCTGATTACGATCTTTAACATTAGTCGCCCCAGAGTTCAACATCATTTTCCATTTTATATAATAAACACCTTTTTCGTTTGTATCTATAGGTTTTGCAAGTCCCCTGTATATTCCCACCGAGTTTGCTGTAGCTGATTGAAGAGTTTTATTGCCACCTATTGTAAAAATGTCCGCTACCGTTGAACTTAGGTCAATACTTCCTGTCCATCCTGTCGAAAACCCTTTGGAGAGGTCAGGCAAAAGAGCTGATGTGGATTCATTAAGCTTTATTGCACCAGTATAATTGAAGTCCTCAATAACTATCACTGCACTCTTGCTTATCATTACTGTATCCAAAACGGGTGTGCCGTAAACATTTTTAGTATTTTTGGGCGTAATTTCCGCTCTTATATATTTACCTACATAATTATCCGTTATAAGCAATTTATCGGTTTCACTCGGCAGTTTTGTGAACGCATCAGATAATTTGTCTGCAATATACCACTTAATTTCAGGGGTGTCGCTGTTACCTGAATTATCTGTGATGTCAAAAGTAACACTTACTGTGCTTCCTGTCCTCAAAACACCTTGGATTTTAACATTTGAAATAGTAGGAACGGTTGCATCAATTAACGCCTGTACACGATCCAGCCGATGATTTAACTGCGTTTTTAAATTACTTTCAATCAAGCTTGAAACCCACTGACGTGCCAAATCAACATCTGACTGCTTCTTGCTAGTTTCCGCGGCAACAACCTTTTCTTCCGCAACTGCACCCGCAATACTTGCACGGATAATATCAAGTCTTGCCAAAAATGAATCCTTCTGGCTGCCAGCAGGCAGCATATTAACTATTAAAAGTGCCCCATCAATTGCTTCTACTGTTTTTAAATTTTCAGCAGTTGCAACAGCTATTTCTGCTGTAAGAATATCCATTCTGTTTTGAAGATACACCTTTTGAGATCCACTGCTTAGATTGTTAATTTTTGCTTTAGCTGTGTCTATATCACTTTGGGCTTTGGACGCTTCTGCAACTTCAACAGAAGTTTTTGCATCGACATACTTTTCAGATACAATAAGCCTGCCTGTAAAATATGCTTTTAATTTATCATCAGTATTTATTTCATTTACAGCATCACCTGCTTCGCCTACATCATCTAAGGTTGAGGTTTCCTTTTCTGTTTGCTCTACCAAAAGCAATCTGTTTAAATTTGCATTAAGTCCGTTTATAGCACTGTTTTGTGTGTCTTTAACAATGCCGTTTTGCAGTTCAGCAATCAATGTCTGAGCGGTAGTGATTTTATTTTGAACCTGCGAAGAAGACTCACCATTTAATATTGCATTATAAGCAGTTAAAACTGCATTTTCTGCATTTAAGTTTTTGATTTGCTCCCCAGAATCATAAATATCCACTTTCACATCACCGATACTGTTATCAATATTTACCGAAGCTCCCGTGGAAATTGTAAAGGCATCCGAATTCCATGATGTGGGTGATTTGACTTGCACCGAAAGATCCCATCCAGAAGGAGCATTCGCATCTGCAGGATATACCATGATTGAAGCTAAATCATCAACCACGCCCTCAACGGAATGGTATTTATATACGACCTTGTAATAGTTACCTTTGCTTAAAGCAAATTTCCTTTCGGAAGGGTACTTTGCAGTTCCCCATCGGATAATAGGACGAACTCCGTTGGTTGCATCATACATAATACCTGCGTATGTGGTGGCATCACGGATTTGTACTTTTTGGCTGTATAATCCCGACATGGTTCCGCTGTTTTCAACATATGCTATATAGCTGAAATAATAATCTTTTCCTAACACATTATTAAATGCTTCGGGCAGCTTTGTCGAAAAATCGAATTGAGTTAAACCTTTATCTGTTATTTGTAGTGCTTTGCCGTAAGGGGTATTTATTATTTGTGTGTAATCTTTATCAATATGCGACGATGTCCATCCGCTTGCAAATCCTTTATTTACAGCATTACCCGCCATTATTTGCGTAAACATACCATTATCATAGTTAAAGTCTTCATACATTCTTACAGGAGCAGAAGCAAAAACCAAATCAGGTACATTTAAAGCTAACAATAAAATAGGCATTAACAAACAAACCATTTTTTTAATTTTCATTATTTTCTCCTCCTATCTAATGATAACCAAGTCGCCTGCGGTAAGGTCGAATGTTCTCACAACCACCCTGTCCCCGACATTAACATCCTGTAATGAAGCACGTGTTACTTTTTTTGCATTTCTATCATACAATGTATATCTTGCCGAAGTTGATAAATTAAGCAGGCATTCCTTTGTTCCGTTTGAAAGAACAATAGTTTTGCTTGTAACATCCTTAACCTCAAGATAAGCTAAATAAACTTGATCTGTTGCTTTTCCCGTTTCACCAAGACCTGATGGCAACGGACTTGATTTAGCATAGGAATCGGTTGATGCTTTATATATTTGCTGCATCTTTGCTACTTTACCGTCCAATAAGCCTATTTGGTACACATCACCTTGATTAACCCTAGGGTCATTATCAAAATCATAGTATTTTGACTGTTTATCAAAGATACCATAAATACGGTAGACTTGCTCGCCCTCTTCATTGTTTGCAATAGTTACCTTGTCAACGATAAAGTAGGCATTATATTTCGGATCTACACCATAATCACCTGGCTTAGGCTGATAAATCATGGCAGCATTAACGAAATTGTGCTGATCCATATCGTAAAGTGCCATTGTATAATTTGTAGCCTTAACAAAAATGGTTTCCTTTTTGTATTTTGTATCATCTCTTCTGTCAGTAGGAATTACAAATATTTTTGCAGTAGCCTTTGGAATTTTATATGCTCCGTTAACTATATCCACACCATTTGTAACAATTGTGCTGGACATAAAGCTACGGGCGAAGATATTTTTATCCCTAATGGGACTGTTATTGTCTTGCGGCAGCTTTGCAACAATTATTTTATTGACTTCGCCATCTGAATTTGTTGTATAACGAATTATCTGATACAATGAATTCTGAGTTGTTTCTCCCGGCTCAGGCACTCTTGTTAACATCAATTTAGGGATAATATCCTCAAACTTATATATTCTTCTTTCGTGCCCATCATCTATTGCAAGCTTTGATGCAGCATCAAGAACAGCCATCGGACCATCCTCCGGTAAAACTTTAAGTTGAAATTTAAAACCTTTATGCATTGCTGCTGTAAGCAAAGCATATTTCTCTTCATTTCCGGTTGTCTTTTCTATTGCCGATATTTTTCCGTTCACATCCAAATGAAATCTGCCGCGCATACCTACAAAAGGGGTTACAACATTACCAAGTCCGCTTTTTATAGCCTCTTTAAAACTGTAAGCAACCTTATAAGCAACCCCATCAATAATCAAGGTTTCGATGTCATTATCCTCGGTTATTTCGTCCACCTTGCCTTCTAAGGTTATATCACTTATATATGCTGTTATTTTATTTCCGCTCGGACTTTCATAAACCGTAAGAACGTCCCACTCCTTTAATGATGAAAATTCAACTTCGTTTTCGTCCTTAATCAAATTAACCTCCTTTTGATTATCAGTTTCAAGGTTAATTTTATATCTTGCTTGATACTTCGAATAAACATCCTTTTCAGTGTTGTTTATTCTTTCAACAACTATATTTTTTGCTTCGTTTACAAATATTGTTTCATACAAAGAATCACCGTCAGAATCTATCAAAAGAACATTTCCGTCATTCGGAGCTATGTCATCCGGAGAAGAAATGGCAACTCTCTCACCGTTTTTAATCATAAATCCTGTTGATATCTTTTCTTCCTTGATGTTTCCCTCATCATTAGTGTAAACAAAGTTATTTACAGAAAATTCGGAATTACTTCTTTCGATATTTTCTGCCCATACAAGTATGGGATAATTCTTATTGTTTTCCACCTGATAATATAAAATTTGAAGATCATCATTATTTTCCTTAACATAAAAACTAATACTGTATCCAATAAGCTCGTGAATAAAGGCATCGCTTATTTTATATATAACCGAGTCTACGGCAATTTCGTCTTTTGCAAGTCTATGTATAGGCGTTATTTCACCAAATTTTGTAGCTGTAATTTGTCCCTTTTTCTTTTGTATCCCCAAATTATTTCCAAGCACTGTTTTGTCCGATATTTCTATACCCTTTGAAGTTTCCACCGCCATTTTAACCTCAAGGGAATTATAAAGAATTTTTGCGATATCGCCGCGTTTTGCCTTGCTGGAAATTTCAGTCTTAACTCCGCTTAAAATTCTGTTTTCATAAGCAACAGATAAATATCCCGAAGGGTATCCGCCTTTTGATTTCGCAATATAATCATATCCTAAGGCAGCAACAATAACTTTAATGGATTCTGAAACCGTTATTTTCTCTTCCGGATTAAATGTTCTGTTAGGATAGCCACTTATTAAACCCAAAGCAGTTGCCGTATTGATTTCGGACAAAGCCCAATAACCATCAGGAACATCATTGTAATACGTTAAATTTTCGCTTTTGACATCTGAAATTCCTAAAAATTTCGTTACAGAGCATACAAATTCGGCGCGAGTGATATCTCCCTCAGGTTTAAATGTTCCGTCATCATAACCTTTTAATATTCCTAAAGAAGCCAATACATCTACAGGTTTTTGATAATCTGTACTGACTGTATCCTGATAATATGAAAAACAAAGAACCTGTCCCAGCAAACAGATTATAACGGTTAAGCAAATTATTCGTTTTATGTTCACCTTATGTACCCCCTTAATATATATCCTATATATATCTTAATATAAATAAACACTTAATTCAATGTTATTACTTTCCTTTACCTCTACCAGATGCTTTCTGTCAATAATAACTGTTTTGCTTTTACTTGAATATAAAATTTTGCCGTTTATTCTTATTGATTGAATCTTGTAATCCTCTTTAAATTCTTCATTTATAAAAGAAATGTCTATTCTTTTACCTGCAAAATTAATTGAAATACTTGCTCTGCCCTCTTTGTTGAATTGCTGAGGCATAAGTTGGGGTTCTATAACCAGATTTCCAAGTTCTCCGTAAACACCGTACATTGATGTAACAACCGTTAGGAGTGTCCAGCTTGCGGAGCCTGTAAGGTAATGATACATTCCCCTGCCGTGTTCATTTATATATTCAGGTATTCCGGGATAAATTTTGCTTTTGTTAAAATCACTTATATGCTTATATATTCCGTTAATTATTTCAAACCCCTCTTTTTTGAAGTGCCTTTTATAAAGAGAGTTTGCAAACATAACTGCCATATGGCTGAACATAGCTCCGTTTTCTTTGTGGCCGTATGCGAATCCGAAGCAACGCCCCATTTGCGGGTACAACTCTTTAAAATCTGTATTCAAGCGATAGCCGCCCACTTTTTCATCATATAAATACTTTTTTGCCGAGGCTATTATTTTTTTAGTTTGTTCTTCGGTTGCTGTTCCAGAAGATATTGCAAAAACCTGACCTGTTAATGTCATTCTGGTTCCATTTGGGTTATCGCCCTCAACCCTGCTGCCTGAATTGTCATAATATCCGTTGAACCATTCATATCCGTTCTTATCAGTTATCCACTCGTTATCTCTAATCTGACGCTTAAGCTGAATTGACATTTTCTTAAGCTTTTCGGATAAAAACGACAGCTTTATTTTCACTTTTTCACCTGATACGGTATGCCCAAAGCCCTCATAAAATTTCTTGAGAGTATTGCGTTTTTGTTCAAAGTTGTCAAATTCACCGTAAAGCAAAACATTAACTTCGCTTGCCAAATCAACTTCGTTTATGCCCTTTTCTTTCATCAACGAATCTGATAATTGTGAAAGTTCAGCAAGGTTATTGCTGTAAAAGCTTGTAAATGCAACACTTTCACCGTTTTCTACAGCCATATCAAATGCATCGTTCCAATCTGCTCCTTCAAGAAGGATGCTACCGTTTTTTCCAACATTATAAAAAGGAGTTAAATTTTGCAAAAGAAGATGCTCAAAAATTGTTCCCTTGTAAATTCTACCGTATTTATCAAGCTGAACATTATCTTCTTGGGGTATATTATCTATGCTTTTGCTTCTTCTCATCAATTTATCTTTGAAATACGTCTGCTCATGCAAAAGCATGTCCAAATCACCTGTTTGATTTATATAAAGCTTAGTGGTGGGCAATGGCCATGCTCCGTGATCCATCCAGACCCTCGGTATATTATTACGATCTGCGATAAATTCGCCTAATTCTTTGCCAATGATGGTAGCATTGCTTCCGTCCATCCTTACACCTGCAAAATTACTTATAATAATTTCTCGTGTGCTTTCAGGCTCTGTCAAGAGAAGGGATAGACAATCCTGCCATAAATCCCTCCAACCACGACCTCCCCTGCCATAGTCGTGATGTGGAAGAAATGAACAACCGTAAATACGTCTTAAAATAGGCTGTAATGAAACCCATTTCATCCAGTTATTAAACTCTTGATTTCCGTCGGTGAATGTGATTCTGCTTAATAATTCATTCCAAAAACACTCGTTATTTTCAAAATGCTCTTTAAATTTAAAAATATATTTTGATGGGATATCTTTCAAATCAGTTCCGCATGCAATACAAACAGTATATTCAATTTGCTCTCCTGTGCCTAATACTATTTCTTTAAATTTCAAACCACCCATTGCTTCATATCCATCAATTGATACATTAGTAAGAGGTTTGTAATTTTTAACAACAGCACATGGCCAGTCAAAACTACCACCTTCCCCTGTAAAATATTCAACCGTGGGATAAAAACCAATGGGTTTATTGCCATACCAATCTGCACCGTAAACGCCATAAGAAATATTGTTTAATTTGTGTCCACTTTCATCAAATGACATTGTAGGTTTAACTTCAATTCCGTATTCATTAGTGGTTATTTTATTCAAAAGTGATGTAACATGCCTGTGATCTCTTATGTTATCGGCAGACCTGCCATATATAGGAATAGCAGCTGTAGCAGTTAATGTTAAATTCTTATCGCTTATATTTTTAATGATAACATTCATAAGCTCAACAGTATCATCACTTTGTGGCACAAAATTAGTTATTTTTGCCTCTATCCCTAACTCCGTATTGATTCTGGTCACTCTGTGCCACAAAAAGCCAGCTTCCAGAACTGAGCTTTCTGCCTTATTTTCGTTATATTTATCAGCCTTTTGCAATGCTGAATTTCCGCTTGCCGACCATGCAAGCTTATTATTAATCAAAAGCCAAAAATTACGCGACCAGCACGAATTGTGCAAATCCTCTGAAGAGGCAGGTGGCATAATAAAGCTGTTTTGACCTATTTTCGAATCCCCCGCTAAATTTGGCGTTATAGAAGACATCATACCCGCTTCATTAGCCAACGGAAAATATAAATAGCTCGTCATATCAGGATTTTTTAGTTTAAACCCACCCTTATCATTAATCCATTCTATCAATTTAAAATACCTCTTTCTCAGTATTCACAGATAATTTCTTTAACTTCACCGTTTCTGACCTTTTTTGCATATTCCTCTGATATAACCGAACCGTTTATCAGCACTTTTGCATCATCTTCAAAAATTACTGTAATACTTTCTATTTTACCGTTATATGTGTTTATTCTACTTTTGTTAACATAAGTTACAATGCACCTTCCAAGAAAATTAAAGCTTATTTCATTATGCTTGTCGAACAGCCATTCAGGCAAAATCGGATTTAATGATAAGACTAACTTTCCATTTTCATCAATGTCAAAAGGCTTTTTCCCTGCCATCATTATAAACCACATATTTAAAAACTCAGCTGTTGAACCACTTAGGCGTGAAACAAAGCCTTTTCCATGGATAGTATCATCGGGATTTTCACTGCTTACTATAAAAGAACTGTTCTCCAATGTACTTCTTCCATAAGATTCTGGCTTTAAAAACGGAATAAGCACTGTTTTAATATCTGTGAAAAATTCATCATATAACTCTTTTTTCAATATCTCCAAAAGATATTTATATTCCATATGCAAAAATACCGCTTCATTTTCAAGCCAACCAGGTGTAAAGGCTCTGCTTCTGCCTATTTCAAATGTTTCCCCTGCTAATGAAGTATTGGTCTTATACATTCCAAGTTTTCTATCGTATAAATTACTTGCCTTTATGGCTTCATAAAGATTTTGAGCGTCGTCTTTATCTAAAATTTTCATCGCCCTTGTAGGGCTTTCAAGATATGAAGGCAGCACATGGCGTTCAAACTTTTTAGCCTTTACATAAGGTCTACCTGCATTATCAGTGTTTGCAAGCACTTCGTATTCAACGGCATTATAGTACAGGTATGCAGGGCAAATCTCCGAAATTTCAAACGCTTTTTTTGCCCCATTCTCAAATTTGCTAACTAATATATCCAAATATTTATTAATATCTTTTAAGAATACCTCGTTACTGCGTCCTGCAAAACCGTACTTAATCGAGTCCCTATAATTTTCTCTCACAGTTGAAATTTTATCCCAACAATCAAAATCGTTTAAATTACTGTCTGCATATATATCAGCAATACTAATCAGGAAGTCTACAGCTTCTTTAGGTAGCTTAATACCTCTATCAAGGTTTTCCATGCACAAATTTTGTATAAACCTAAGTAGCCTTAAAGTCTCAAATGTTTCGCTTACTCCTGAGCCAATAAGACCGGGAAGTCCGTTCATGGAATCATTCCAACCCGGTCTGTCTGCCTCCATTTCTATTCCTATACCATATGGATCAAGTAATGACGCTTTATTTACACCCAAAACAAGAAGCTTTTCAAACAAATTTGTATAATATACTTCCTCGCCTGCTCTTAACCAATTCTTTTCCGTTATACGTTTATCTATTTCTTTTAGCTTTTGTTTACTTTCCTCAACAGAATTATATTGTCTTACACCGTTTTGGGTCAGAACATATTTTTGGTGTCTCGGACGCACTAGGTGATGACTGTCATAATATTTATAATTTTTGCTTTCAAAAAACAATTCATTATATTTATCGGGGAATATCGACAAATAGGTTTCAATCATATCAAGATTATATGTAAAGTGATCAATCCAGTAGCTTTCTTTTGGCTGTGCAGATATATGCTGCTTTGCTTCATATAAAATATCATAAAACAATTCACTACTAATTGAATTATCTTCAATAAACAGTGAAAGAGAACCGGGAGTGAAAGGACTTTTTAAAAACTCGGTCAGTGCCTTATTATCCTTAGCAATGCTTTCGCAAAAATTTTTATCTACGGTAAAATAACAGCCCTCAACACTAAGAGGATTATATCCATCCGCCTGTATAAGGCTCATAAACATATTAATATTAAAATCGCCGACGTTAGGATTAAATACAATATCACACCTGCGGTTCTGATTAACATCTCTGAAATTTCCGTTGCCCTGTGAGTATGGTTCTGCGGATAAGGCAAAGGAATTATAATCACGCTCTAAATCGCCATGACGTCTTGAAAAAACATGATATACCAAATCCTTATACTTGTTTTTGAAAACTATCGGTTCTCCTCCACGAAGCACGTTATCCATATAACATTGACGTGCATATAAGTCAAAAACAGAATCACATGTTTTTGTTTGCACTTTATCCGTTAGTTTCTGTACAAGGTTTTGTGCTTCTTCGTATTTTGAATTCACATAATTTGTTGATGTTATATCACTTGCACGAGCGTTGATTTCTTCAAAATCTTTTACAAAGCCTATATAAGATGTTAATTGTTTAACTTCTTTGGATTTAATATTTGTTTGTGCAGCAGTAAAACCGCAAGGCACCTTATTAACTGTAATCTGTCTTTTTTGAATTAAATTATCTATACTGTTAATTTCGAAATTAAGAGGTCTGCTTAAAGATGTATCCGTTCCGAATATAATTGAACCATCAGCTATAATAGGAAGAAGCTCGCCCTCCTCCATAAAGCTTAAATAAAAATATCCTTCGTTACAATTGCTTATCTCACTTGTATCCTTTGTACTTGCGCGTACTTTATAAAATGGAATTTTCTTATCTGTATTATATACATCCATCCACGCCATAAGGGTATTTGAGATTTCTCTATACACATTGTTCTCTATGCCGCATGGAATTATAGACGGCATACCGTCTAAAAGTTCAATATCTAGTTCTTTATCCGATAGGTTTTCAATGCTTAATCTTCTTACCAATGCAGGAAATGATTCATTAGGAAGAATAAAATATTCCGCCTTAATCCTTAAACTTTCTACTTCACACTCAACTGCAAGAGTATTCATTCCAACATGAATCTTAGAATTTATTTGTTCCTTAAAACAACAATAAGGCTCGAAAACCTTATTATCTATTTTTATAAAAGTTCGAAAGCCATCATACCCAACAGTTCTGTATTTAATATTAGCGGGAGCAAACTCCATAATGGCATTATTTTTATTTCCGATACCGAATGATGCAATTCCTTGCCCTCGGTTGACGTAATATACCCACATGGGAATACCATCAACACCTGCTAATCCGGGAAGAAAGCCTGAAAAAGGGCTTTCTTCCGAATAGTCATTCATAATAAATTTATCTGCTTCAAATTTATATACCATATTACACCGCCATTAATTATTGTGTTATATTGTCTTTAACAGTTTTGTACCATTCATTAAGAGAATCTTCCATACTCTTTCCGCCCTGCGATCTCCATTTTTCCACAAATTTATCAACTGCTGCATCTATTGGTTCATCGCTAACAATTTCTTTAAGCATAAAATCGTTGACCAAAACAGATATTGTTTGAACATTATTACTGTAATCTGCAATATACGGTGCATAGCTTATAACATCCATCACTTGATGTTTTTTATATTCCTCATCATTGTTAAGATAATTCCAAGAATTAAATATGCTTTCCTCTTTTCTTATTCTCGCCTGCCAGTAACCTGTATATTTTGCTTCATCTATTCCTGTAAGATAAATTGACGAAGCATTTCTGTCTTCAAAGAATTTAGGCAATATCGGCAGATATTTTCCATTTTCCATTTTATAATGCACTCCTTCTTCACCTATTGTATAAAGTTTGAAGGTTTCATCATCAAGCTTTGCATTCATCCACTTCATCGCATGTTCAGGATTAGAAGAAGATTTGGGTATGAATATAATTTTATCTACTCCTGCACCTGCAAGAGCAATTGCGGAATCTCCGTCCTTGTTTTTAAGCAACGGTACATAAGCACAAGTTGCTTCCGGCTGATTTTTCTTAAGTGAATCCATAACGGTTTGCATATCAAACCAACCTAAAATAATCGCACCAGCTTGCCCGCTTGTAAACTTCTCTTTTGCATTAACTGCTTTATAGACAGCAAATTCTTTGTCAATCAACCCACCTTTGTAAAGGGACCTTAAATAATGTAAGTATTCTTTAAATTCAGGTCTTGTAACATTTGCTACAAGCTTTCCGTCGCTTGGCTGCCAATCCGTTGCCAAACCAAATGCCCCCTGTATGTTTGGAACAAATGTGTTTTCTGAAGTCATAACAAAAGGAGCATTTTTCTCTGCACCGTTATTACCTGGATCCTTATCTTTAAAAGCACTCAAAACCTTTGTAAATTCATCTATTGTAGTTGGAAGCTCCATCCCAACCTTTTTAAGCCAATCTGTCCTAATAAGTATTCCAGCACTGACTCCAACGGTTGACGTATTAGGTATACCGTATTGTTTATCGTTAACCTTTAATATATCAAAGCTTTTTTGCGATATTTTTGTTTTTAAATTTTCTCCGTGTTTATCAAGAAGTGGCTGCAAATCAAATAATGCACCGTTTGCCGCATATTTTGCATAAACATTTTTGTTATTGCCCATAGAAACCACATCATATGACTCACCGCCTGCAAGCAATAAATTTAGTTTATCATATGGTTTATCCTGTGGAAGTGTTTCATAATTAATTTTATAGCCAGTGCGTTCTTCCAAAAGCTTTGCTATAATGTGGTTATTTACATCTTCTTTAGTGTACATTTGAAGAACCTTTAACACGGGCTTATCAGAGGATCCTGAATCAGATATATTTTTATCCCCTCCACAGCCCGAAAATAATGATACAGTAATGCCTGCTACCGTTATAATACTGATTATTTTTGAAAGCTTCATAACTATTCTCCATCCCTTTATATGAATTAAATTTTTATCAACCTTTAACTGAACCTATTAAAATACCCTTTATAAAATATTTTTGCAAAAACGGATATGCGGCAAGAATAGGAACCGTTGAAGCTATTATAGTAGCTGCCCTAACACCTTCGCTTGAAACATTCATCATATCATCAACCGATTTTGTTGCAACACCCATTGTTGCTGTGTCCGCCTCCAACACCACATCCCTTAAATACAACTGAAGAGTTTTTAGAGCTGGCTTGCTTATATAAATCATTGGTGCAAAATAATCATTCCAATGTGCTACAGCGTAAAACAAACTTATTGTTGCCAAAACAGGCATTGAAAGCGGAAGAATTATCTTGAACAAAATAGTAATATTATTTGCACCGTCTAAAGTTGCAGACTCCTCTATACTACTTGGTAAACTCTCAAAATAATTTTTTACAATAAGCATATTGTAAACGCTTATTAATCCAGGCAGTACTAAAACTGCCAAATTATTTATAAGCTTTAATTCTTTCATTAATAGATAATTCGGTATTAGTCCTCCGCTAAATAGCATCGAAAAAACAAAAAGTAATAATACCATTTTTGTTCCGGGTAAATGTCTTTTTGATAAAACATATGCTGTGGTAACCGTCATAAGCATATTGCACAAGGTACCTAAAAGCGTAATATAAACAGATACTCCAAAAGCGTTTAAAAATTGTTTTGAAGTCACAACAAATTGCATTGTCTGAATCTGAAAGCCCTTTGGAATAATACCAACCTTACCTGATACCACAGCCCATTCCTCGCTGAATGATTTTGAAAACACGTTCAAAAACGGAACAAGCATAGATAATGCAATAAGTATCAAAAACATATATACAAACATATCAATTGCGATATTCCCTAGAGATTTTTTATTTGTCATTATTGTATGCCCCCCTTTACCATATACTTTTCTCAAGTGTTTTCCTGCTAAAATAATTACCTGACATTACTAAAATTAAACCAACCACGGAATTAAACAGTCCAACTGCTGTGCTGAAGCTATAGTCCATTTTTCCAAGACCCATCCTGTAAACATAGGTACCTATAACATCACCTGTACTGTAAACCAATGAATTGTACATTGCAAGAATTTGCTCCGTACCTGCGTCTAATATATGTCCTAAACGCAGTATAAACAGCATAACAATAGTAGACATAATGCCTGGAATTGTTATATTTTTAATTTTACCGAACCTTCCGGCACCGTCGATTTCTGCTGCTTCATATAACTCTTGTTCTATACCTGCTATAGCTGCTATATAAACTATAGCGTTCCAGCCCACCTCTTTCCAACCGGCCGTAATAACAACTACACTACGAAAAAATCTGTTATCAGTCATAAATGATATCGGTTGTACCCCAAACCATCCTAGTATATTATTTATAAGTCCACCTGATGGTGATAGGATATTTACAAAAAGTCCTGTAATTACAATCCACGAAAGAAAATGTGGAAGGTATATTATTGTTTGCAAACCACGTTTGAATAAATCACCTCTTACTTCATTCAGCATTAACGCAACTATAATAGGCATTGGGAATAAAAATACCACCTTATATATGCTAATAAGAAGTGTGTTGGTTAAAACTTGGTAAAACTCATCAAATGATATAAGCTTTTGAAAATTCAAAAACCCTACCCATTCACTTCCCTTAATGCCTTCAAAAATGTTAAAATCCTGAAAGGCTATAACTACCCCAAACATTGGTACATATTTAAACAAAAGCAAGAAAATCACACCGGGAAGCAATAATAAATAAAGGTCAATATTATTTTTAAATAATACAAATTTTGATTTTCTCTTTTGTTTGGTACTTTTTTCTGCAATCTTACTTATATTTGTAACGCCCAAGTTAAGCACCTCTCGCCAAATTAATAATTTTCAGTATAATTAGAATTCATTGACACCGCAGGCACAAAAGGAACCATAGTATCATTCCAGATTAGAAGCTTTAATTTATAGTTATTTAAATTTTCAGTCGGCATATCTTGTAATACTAACGGAACAGTAATTTTACTGTTTGCGGCTAAAGTACCGTTTGTATTTGTAATGTCAGCTTTAAATATATTTTCTAATATATTTTCCGTTTCATTATACAAAGCAGCATATACATATCCGCTCACAACCTTATCCGATCCTGAATCGTTAAAAATATCTATTGCACATTCAATACTGCTTTGACCGAGCTTAAACAATCGAGTTCCCGCTGCCGTAAATTTAGCATCTCCAAAATAAATCCCGTCTCGCAGCTTCAACATATTTGTTAATGATTGCTTTAATGCTCCGTTGTCTGTAACTGTGCTAAGCACAGGCACTTCTCCGCCGTTTTGTATGTAGGATTTTACAGCGGTTTCTACAGTTGCCGCACCAGAAGCCTCAAAAGCATTATATTTTTCTATATTAAAATCTCCGAATCTTATTATATCTCCTTCTAAAGCTGTACTTGTCGATAAAAACACATATCCATATTTGCCTGTTAAGCTTGCAGTTTTTGAATAAGTCCATTCCTCAGGTTCCTGCGTACCGCAAGGGTAGATTTTAATATAGAATTCATCACTACTAGATGGCTTTGAAACAACTTTATATAATATATTGTATAATACTCCCGAATTTATTGTTGTAGCAGTATCAGCTGTATAAGTTGTTGATATTCCCGTCTTAATTCCAAGCTTGCATATATCTGTTAATCCAGTAGCCATCCATACGGAACTGATCTCAGCTGCCGATTCATTCATAAAACCTACTTTTAAATACTTATTACTGTTGTTACCTTGATTTGAAAAACTTTGTTTCCAACTTGCATAATAAACACTTTCAGAGTCCATATCCAAAGGAGTATTCATTTTGTTATACATATTAAATGGTTCTACTAATGTAGTATGCTTCATCATTTTCCCGGCAGGAGTATCTTGAATAACTAAATTTCCTGTTAGATTATCTGTAAGCACCAAATTCTTTTTCCAAGCGCCTGTAAATCCTTTATCATGAGGCACATAATCACTTGTTACGGAATCATTATTATTAAGTCCTTCAAATTGCTCAATTGCCATAACACCTGTAGAAGATGGTATATTAACTGTTATATCTTGTGTTAAACTTTCAGCACCCAATGATAGCTCAGCTGTTAAAACAACCTGTTTATCTCCCGACATTGCGGACGGAGTTATTGCTAAAACATTACCGTTCTCATCTACTGAAACTGATTGTTCCGATGATCTCCAAGTAATTGATGCCTCCGTCGCAACAGTACCCTCAATTGGAAGGACTGAAGGAATATTTTTCCCGTCGAATGTATTAGTAAGAGAAGCTCTTTCGCTGATTAATGCTTGCAAATCCGCACTTGCCTGCTGTGCCTTGACTGTAACAGCAAATGATCTTTTGTCAGTTGCAGTTCCGTTTGATACATTAGCTGTTAAAAACACTATGGCATCTTCTTCACCTGCGGCAGGATGCTGTACAACACCGCTATTATCTATAACAGTCGTATCTGATGATGTCCATGTTACCAAGCTTCCGTTCGCACCTGTAAATGAAGACGTAGGTATATTTGATATATCAGTACCGATTTCTCTTAATCCCGATGCATTTACAACACCAAAGCTTGGTGTTATATCAGCCATATCTTTATAAACATTAACAGCAGCAGCCTTATCCTCTGCGGTATATTCTTTGATAGTCAAGTCAGAAATCGTTTGAGTTCCTCCCCAAGCAGTGTTTATATTAGTTCCTATTTTGGTTACTGTCTTACTGCTTGCTGTGCCTGTAACATTTTCTTTACCTGGGCTTGCAACCAGCGCTCCACTTCCAACATCATAAACCTTCATTAGCATAGAAGGGTTTGTGCCTCCTATAACCTTAATAACAAGCTGATATACCTTATCCTTATATACAACAGGCGAGTTTGTTACGGTACCACCTCCGTCGTATAAAACTCCTCCATTCATCTTTACAAAAGGCTTGTATCCCGTGTTGTTCATTATACCTGCTTTTGCAACTTCCGCATTTGCAGAATCATAAAAATTCAAAGTATGCTGCGGCGTGTTTGTGCTGCTTTCGGTGACAGCGCCTGTCATATGATAATAAAGACTTATGTAATAATCGTTTTGAGAAAAATTAAGGGTTTTATCACTTTCAAGTGTTTTATATACAAGGATATTACCCGATGTGTTCCTTATCGCATAGCCTGCTGGCATCAAATTTGTCTGAACAGCACTTATATTTGTCAAATTGACGCCCGAAGCATTTTTCCAAACATCTGTATTAAATGCATTTGTATTAAAATCATTTAAAGTAACCCTTGAAGCACCTAAAACTGTTACCGGAATACCCACAATCGATGCCAAAAATACAACTGTACATAAAACTGAAGTTATTTTCTTTTTTACAGTATTCATATTAATCCTCCTCTTAATTTAAATATTTTACTATAACAATTATACGATATACGTTAAATTGTTGGTAGTAGTTAATATTTAAAAATATAGGATTATATTTAAGAGTTATATACACTCGTGTTTATAGTAAAATAAAAAATGTAGCAGATATTAATGAAAAAGTGTAGCAGTGGAAAATCAAAAAATCCATTGAAAACATCCTAAAAATCAGTTATTCTTTAAGTCTACCAAAACTTAAGGAGAGATAATAAGGAATGTTAACAATGGATAAAACAAATTATATCACAGGATTACAAAATTTTGAAGGGTTGTCGTTGAGGGCAATATGTAAAAAGACTGGTCATCATTTTAACACAGTTAAAAAATAATATGGTCAAGTATTAGTGGACACAGCAAACGACGAGAACATAATATTTGTGTGGCTGCAGAAAATATTTACCAGCCACTAAATAATTTTAGATAACTTACGCTGCCATTTCGAACTCGCATGGTGTCATATAATCCAAATACGAATGTAGTCTTTGCCTGTTGTAAAATATTTCTATATATTCAATTATTGATACTCTTAAATCTTCATATCCTACAAATTTATTATCATAAATCCACTCAACTTTAAACGAGTGGAAAAATGTTTCAGCACATGCATTGTCGTATGGATCGCCTTTTTTACTCATACTACATTTAATTTTATACTTTTTTAATAACTTCTGGTAATCATTGCTACAATATTGACTCCCTCTATCTGAATGTGCAATCAAACCTTCTTTTGGTCTCCTATTCTTTATTGCCATTTCCATCGCATTAATTACTAACCTCTTGGTCATGCGATTATTTAGAGACCAGCCTACTATTCTACGTGAGTATAGGTCAATTACAACCGCTAAATATTGCCATCCACTTTCGGTTTGAATATATGTAAAATCACTAACCCATACTGCATTTGGTCTGTCAATACTAAAATTCCGATCAATCAGATTAGGTGCAACAGGTAGTTTGTGATTTGAATTTGTTGTTGGCTTATATTTTTTAGCAGCTTTACAAATTAAGCCATATTTTTTGAATTTACTCCTTATAGCACTATTGCTCGCAATAATATTTTCTCTTAGCAATGCTTTCCTAACCCTACGGATGCCATAAGTTTTATGGGATTTACAGAATATTGTCAATACGTTAATCCCTAACTCATCGGGCTTTTCGTATTTAGGCTTATTATCCCAAATATAGTATCCACTTCTGCAAACTTTCAACAGCTCGCATGATCTTTTTATTCCAATTCTACCACTGTATAATTTGATTATGGCGTATTTTTCCCGTGGCTTTTTGCAAAATACGCCGTTAGATTTTTTAAGAAGTCAATCTCATCTTGCAAGCGTCTATTTTCCGCACGCAATTTTCTTATTTCTTCATCGTCTGGCTTTTGATTTCCACTACCTGGCATAAAGTTCGCTGGATCATCACGATATTTTTTGAGCCATGCATAAACGGTTCCATCATTGATACTCAATTCTTTAGCCACCTGCGGTGGCGTAATCTTCTTTAGTAAAACCTGCTCAATATATGCAAGCTTTACCTCTCTGCTGACTTTTTTGTTCATTTCCAACACTCCATTTCGTTGCTATAATTATATCATAGCTCTCGTCTTTTGGAGTGTCCATTTTTATTGTATCACATAAGCAATATGAATTCATTTAATCATTATGCTTATGATTCTGTTGCCGATTGGGTTTACAGCGTTGCAGCAGGTATAAAAACTATTGAAGATAAGCCGGGGTTTGAAAAAATTATAATTGCACCAATTCCTGACAAAAGTTTATGTTATTTTATTCTTAACCTTGTTTTATTATGGGCATTGAAATTTTAACGGTAGTTCCAAGCTGGGATGATTTTATTTTTATACCGTATTCATCTCCAAATATCAATTGAATTCGCATATTTACATTACATATACCGATGTGCTTATCCTCGGGTAGCTTTTTAAGCTCAAGGCTTTTTTTAATTTCGTCAAGCTTGTCCTTTGGCATCCCGGGGCCATTGTCCATGACTATAAAAGACAAGTTTTTATTGTCTGCAATAGCTGAAATTGTAAGTGTTTTTCTTTTTTGTGTTTGATATTTCAAGCCGTGTTCAAAAGCATTTTCAACAATAGGTTGGAGAACAAATTTTAGTGTTTTTAGGTCATATACATTTTCGCCAATAGACCATTCAACATCGAAAGCATTTTCATATTTAATTCTTTCAATTTCAATGTATTTTTTAATGTAAAGTATTTCGTCACTTACATTTATTATATTTTCCTTTGTATTAAGAGAAAAGTATAATATATCCGAAAGATGCCTGTTTAGGATTTCAGCATCATTTCGTTCCTTAACAAGGTTAGAATATATTACGCTTATGGCATTTAGCGTATTAAATAAAAAATGCGGATTAAGCTGTGACTGCAAAGCAATTGCTTGAGATTTTTTAAGTGCGGATACCTTTTCTATGAGTTCCTTTTCAATATTTTCTTTATTTGTAATAATGTTAATAATATTTTGATTGATATATTTAAGCTCGTCGAAGCTTTCACTGTTGCTTTCGGCTCCGTTTGCCTGTTGAAGGTGCGTTACAATTTCTGCTATTGAGGTGTAGAAGTTTGAGGATAGGTACAGTGAAATCAGCAGCGGTGCTATAAGGCAAAGCAACAAAAGCATTATAATAAATATAACATTTGATGCAATTGTTTTATTTTTATATGCGGATAGATTGTTAAGAACGGTTAAATAAAGATTTTTTGAATCAAGGGCTGATGAAATAATTACATTTTCCTCTGTTCTTTTTGTATTTATGACGTTGTCACTTAAATCGGCGATATTTTCACAGACAATTTCACCTATCTTTTGTTGGGCAGTAGAAAAAAGTGCTATCCCCGATGAATCTGTAAGGCGAATTTCTTCAAAGGCATATTGTTGCTTTGTTTGGAGCAGAGCAGACAGTCTTTCACTGTCAACATTAAAAACAATGATGCCGTCAAGATTATTATGCTCTCCATATATACCATAGCAAAATGAAATTATATTGACATTGGTATTTTTCTCGTAATGAGAAATTACGAAATTCGGGTTTTGAGTTTTTGAAAATTCGTCATACCAAGCCTTGTCATAGAAGAAATCTATATTAGAGCTGTATTGTGAGGCAGTTACATACCCGCTGTTTATGTTATATAAGTATATTGAATTTAGATAGGAAGATGTATTTATACAAACTTTCATAAGTCTGTTAGACTGATAAAATAAATTATAGTTGCTAAACGTGTGCATATTGTTTTTTGACAGCTTGATGTACATTTTAACATATTCATCAGACCTGAAAAACATATAATATTTATCAAGTTCGCTCAAAACATTATTGAATGAATTTTTTGTTTTCTCAAAACTGCTTTGTAGTGAAGCGTTAAGCTCAATATCCACATATTTGGTATAATATAAGTAAATAAAGCTGCTTACAATAACAAAGGGTATCATAAAAAATATCATCAACTTTTTCCAGTATTTGAAAAAAATACTGCTCCAGCGATAATTCTTAATCATATTTAATGAATTAGCAAAAAAACCTTCCATCGTTATTCTGTTTCTCCCTTCATAAGCTTTTCCTTATATTGTGCGGGAGTCATATTGGTAATAGCCTTAAATGTCTTGAAAAAGTATGGCACACTTTTGTATCCAACCATCTCTCCGACTGAAAAAACCTTTATATCCTTGTTTTTAAGCAGTTCCTTAGCCATATCTATTCTTGTTTTGTTTAGGAAGTTTGTAAAGCTTTCGTTCATATGCTGCTTGAAGAAAACCCCGAAATAAACAGGGTTGAGGTTCGCAAATTTAGCGACATCCTCCAATGTTGATATTGACGCATAATCTGATTTAATGTATTCGATAACCTTGTTGATAGTATCATTATGGATAATGTCCTGTGTTACAGGTGTTTGATTATCTTGAAACTTGAATATTTCTGAAATTGACGAGAATTTTTCGTTAACATTCACAATGGGCGAAAGCTTCAAAAACTCATTGAGGTTGTTTTTAAGCTCATTTATGTATTCTTCTATAATTATGTCAAAATCATTCGCCGGATTTTTGGCTATCAAAATTATTTCAATCTTTCCCTGAGAATATCTAATCAAAGAAGAATAACAGCTTGAAAGCTCAAAGGGAATAAGAAGGCTTACTGCGTTATAGAAGCGAAAACTTTCGTGCTTCCATATGTTTTCAAGATAATTGTTAAAGTCTTCAATAATTATGTTTATTAATGCACAAGGGGTATCAACAGATGATATTCTCATATTTACAGAATTAAGCAGTTTCAATAAATCTTGGGGGTTTGTTTTTATTCCGCACAAGAGATCCGAAAAAATCTGCTGGCATGAGGCTTGAAGATATTTGTCCGAAAAATTTGTATAGCTTAAGGTTTTGTTGAGCTGGACATATATGTTTTTAACAGTATTTATAAGCTCATCTCGAACAATAGGTTTTATAATATAGTTCACCACATTATATTTTATTGCACTATGGGCATATTCAAAATCTCTGTATGCACTTACCAAAGCAAATTTTATCTCGGGATAATTTGCGTGACAATATTCTGCAAAATCCACACCGCTCATACCTGACATTTTAATATCTGTAATTACCGCATTTACTTCATTGTTTTGAACAAATACAATTGCTTCCGAAGCATTTGGAAATGTTCCGACAATTTCAAAACCGAGTAACTGCCAGTTTATTAAAGATTTAAGCTGTGTCAAAACAATTGATTCATCGTCAACCAAAATCATTTTATACAAGGTTAACACCCTTTCTCGATACTTTGACAATTTCATTATATCATAATCATTATTATTTACAATAGAAAAATCTGGTTTCTTTATTATGAGTATTAAGTCCTTTAATATGAGAATTGAATTTGATGTGTAATTAATCTAAAATAAAGATAGGCAAAATAGAAAAGGGGTTATATCATGACGAATAATCTGCCATTAGAAAAAAAAAGAATATCTATTATCACTAAACGAAAAAAGCTTACCGGGGACGAGTTGCAGCTATATTCGCTTTGTGCTATTCCAATGCTGTTGGTGTTTGTTTTCAATTATCTGCCAATGGGTGGAATTATAATTGCATTCAAAAATTATAAGTTTGATAAGGGAATTTTCGGAAGTGAGTGGGTAGGATTTAGGAATATGGAATTTTTCCTCAAATCCAACGAATTTGCAAAGCTTGTAAGAAACACGTTGGGACTAAATGCTTTGTTTATTATTGTCGGTATTGTTGCTGCTATGGCGGTTGCTATCTTGTTGTTTAGGTTAAAAAGTCGTTTGTCAACAAAAATATTTCAGACTACATTGATAACTCCGAACTTTTTATCTTGGGTTATAGTATCATACATGGCGTATGCACTATTGAATCCATCTTACGGCGTTTTGAACAGTATTTTAAAATTTGTTGGTTTGCAAGGGATTGATTGGTACAACACACCGGGTGCTTGGCCGTTTATACTTACGTTGGCTGGTGTGTGGAAATGCGTTGGAATGGATTCGGTAATATATTATGCGGCATTAATGGGAATTGATTCTACATTATTTGAAGCCGCCGACATTGATGGGGCATCAAACTGGCAGAAGTTCTGCAACATAATAATTCCGTCATTAACTCCGTTGCTTTCAATTTTAACAATAATGAAAATAGGCGGAATCTTCTATTCTGATTTTGGAATGTTTTATCAGCTAACACGAGATGTAGGTTCACTTTATAATGCTACCGACGTTGTTGATACATATGTATTTAGAACTATGAGGGTTATAGGAAATATGGGAATGGGTTCGGCTATTGGCTTGTTGCAGTCTATCGTGGGAATTACATTGGTTTTGACAACTAATTGGGTAAGTAAAAAAATCGATTCGGAAATAGGTTTGTTTTAGGAGGACATTATGAAGAAAAATAATCGAAAAACGCAAGTCGCTTTAACAATTCTCTTTACGGTTTTATGTATTCTGGTTGTTTATCCTTTCCTGCTTCTGATAGGTATTTCCCTTTCGAATGAGCTGGACGTAGCGGAATATGGATATCGTTTGATACCAAAAAATTTGGATTTTTCGGCGTATATATACATATTCGAAAATCCGAGAGCAGTTTTGAATGCCTATAAGGTTACAAGCATTTTTGCGGTGGTTGGAACTTTTTTATCGGTGCTATTAATTTCAATGATTGCTTATCCGCTTTCAAAAAAGGGATTAAGGGGGAAAAACGCAATAACATTCTATTTGTATTTCACAATGCTTTTCAACGGGGGAATGGTATCGACCTATATAGTAATTACTCAATTTCTTCATCTTGGAAACAGTATGTGGGTATACATCCTTCCAGGTTTAATAAGCCCTTGGTTTGTATTTATGGTCAGAACCTTTTTTCAAGGCCTGCCATATGAAATATCAGAATCAGCAAAGATTGACGGAGCAAGTGAATACAAAATATTCTTTTTTATTATTCTTCCGTTATCAAAGCCAGTTTTGGCAACTGTCGCACTTATGACTTTTCTCGCAAAATGGAATTTATGGTACGAATCAATGCTGTATATAAATAATGATGACTTGATAAGCTTGCAATATCTGCTTCAAAGAATTATGCAAAACATTCAAATGCTTCAGGACGCATCAAATAATATAAATGTAAGTTCTCTGCTTTCAGCAAGCAAAATACCTGCTGAAACAGTCAGAATGGCTATGGCTGTGGTAGTTGCAGGACCTGTAATCGCAATCTTTCCGTTTTTCCAAAAATATTTTGTCAAGGGACTTACGGTTGGCAGTGTGAAAGGATAGCTTAAAACTTTAATTATTACGGAAACAAAAAACAAAGGCATTTTAAAAAATACCAAAATAATTAGAAAAGGAGAAGGGATATGAAAAAGGGTTTAATCTTTATTTTAGCAGTGTCAATGCTTTTTGGATTGATTGGTTGTACGAAAAAGACAAGTAATGATGAGGGTGATATTCCAACATTGACTTGGTATGTCCCGGGGGATAAGCAACCTGAAATGGGTTTGATAATGGAGGAGGCAAATAAAATTATTTTCCCTGCTATTGGTGCGAAAATAGACCTCCAAATGTTGGATGGTGGCGGATTTCAAGAAAAAATGACAATGATGATGTCGGCAGGCGAAGTTTTTGATATGACCTTTACAGGTGCATACAACAGCTATGATAATGCGGTTGACAAGGGAGGACTTCTTGATATTACCGATATGATAGACAAGTACGCTCCTAAGCTTAGAGAGGTTGTTAGGGATTACGCATTTAAGAATGTTACAAGAAACGGTAGAATATATGGCATTCCTAATATTCAGATTATGGCAGGAAAAAGAGCTTTGTTCATACAAAAGAAGCTTGCGGGCGAATTTGGATTGGATATTGCGAAAGTCAAAAAAACTGACGACATTGAACCCTTTTTAGAATGGGTGCATAGTAAATATCCAAATCTATATCCGTATCACACAGCGATGGGCGTTGGTATGTGGGACTTTGCTGAATATGTTGAGCTTGATAACACATTGGGCATAAAAATCACTGATTTAATGGACGGTGATGACAATGTTGATGTAGTTTGGCTGCGGGATACACGAATCGGTAAACATGGAATAGAACAACTTAGAAGTTGGTATCAAAAAGGTTATATCAGACCTGATGTTTTAAGCGTAACTGATGATAATCTTGATAGAAGAGCGGGAAAATATGCTGTTATGCCCGGTGCATGGAAGCCCGGAGCCGAAGCAGAATATTTTAATTCCACAGGTATGGAGTGTGTTGTTGCAAAGCTTGATGCTCCGGCATTCTCGGGCGGTGCGGAGAATACAATGATTTCTATTAGCAGAACAAGTAAAAATCCTGAAAAATCTATGAAGTTTATTGAACTGATAAATACAAATAAAGAGCTTTACAACCTTATTTCGTTCGGTATTGAAGGAAAGCATTACATAAAGGGCGATGACAACAAAATGGAGTTGATTAAGCAAAGCGGATATTTTCAAGATGGTTCATGGAAATTTGGATGCGTATTTAATTCTTACATAATGAAGGGTCAGGACGATGATGTTTGGGAGAAGACGATTGAATTAAATGATAGCGCAGAGGTATCTCCTCTTCTTGGCTTTGTGTTAGATAATACTGCAATAACAAGTGAAATTTCAGCGGTATCTTCAATCAATTCGCAGTATAAGGTTCTTGGAACAGGTGCTGAAGACCCTGACGTTTACTGGAAGCAATATGTTGATAAGCTTAATGTTGCGGGAATTAAAAAGATTGAGGAAGAAACTGAAAAGCAGATTAACCAATTTTTGAAGAGCAGAAACCAATAATAGGTTCAAAATATAAAAGGAGGATGTAAACATGACAAAATTTTCTTGGAAGAAAATCACTGCATTTACCCTTGGCATTTTAATGTTGCTTCAGATGTCTTGTATTTCTGTTTTAGGAGATGAATCAAGTGCGCTTGCGGCAATTAACGCAGCATCAAGCTCTGCTCAAATGGAAACTGCTATTTTGGGAAATGAGGCGGACTTGACAGCGGCAGGAATAAGTCTTGCTATTTTCAATGGATTATCACAAGCCTCAAAAGATGTTGTAACCACAGCTCTTGTAAGTAATCCGGATTATGACGGGCTTGCATCGGGAAGCAATCCTTTTGCTACCGCCTTAAGCACAGCGGTACAAATTGTAACAGTAGTTCGTTTCAGCCCTGTGGTTGAAGATTTGAACTATATTTCATGGAGCTCAGGAACTAATGAAAACAATCAAGGTAACTGGGTTGAGAAAATTCTTTACAAGCTTGATGTTTCAAGACCAATGTATAAATCCGATTTTGCTCTCCAACACAACGTTGTTGTAAGAAAGAACGGAGATGGTAGAAACAATGATATCGTAAATGGCTTGATGCCAAACGGAACAGTAAGCATTAAAGATATTCCAATTTATTGGGATCAATACCGAGATACTGCAAATACAATAAATTCAAACGGAATAATTTCCGGTATACCTGAGTATTCCTATTCTTTCCCTGTATCAGGCTTGGGAGTAAATACAAACTGGGCATTTGACCTTACAGAATTTATCAACATTAAGGCTAATTCGGGAGAGCCCTTAACTGCAATATATATGGAAGGGCTTCCGGCAGGCTTCTTTGTTACATCAGAGTCTGACAGTCATAAGCTTGGTGTATATACAACATTTGACAAAAAAGCTATTTTTGATGCTTTTAATTCCGCAACCTCCGAAAACATCGGGAAGCTTATTGAAGAAAATGGCGAAGTATTTCTTCTTAATGTAAGCGAATATATTAATCTTTGCACAGCAAGCAAATCAGAGGTTAACAATGCATTGCTTGCAGCAAAGCCCTTTGCTGATTTCTCGGCAATAGTTTCTGTTTATGACAGTATACTCGATACCTTATTAGTAAAACAAAAGTATAACATTGCAGAGGATTACAGAGTATTCTTCCAAGATAATCCTCCAGGTGTGTGGAATTACGGTGATAATAATATTTGGTTATCAGACCAGACGAATGTTGCAGAAAGATTTGATTTTGATTTAAGTGCTGTAAATACTGAGTTTATTGCTTCAAAACGTATGTATGTTCGTGCAAGAGGAAATTCATGGAACGGAAAGCCTTACGGACTTCGAGTAAGAGATTTGTATTCAACATACGATGAAAGCTATACAGGAGTTGCGCAAAATATACTTTCAATTCAAGAATACCCAGGAATTGGCGAAGCGTTTTATCAGGTTGATATTTCGGATGCAATTATCAATGGTGATGGTATGATGAGAATCGGCTTAAGTGCTGTTACTACTGATATATATGGCACAAGCTTGGTTGGTCCGTACCTTAGCCCTAAGAATGATGGTGAAACAAATATGCCTTATGTATATATCGGATATGATAAGCTTGGAATTGCTACCGGTGTTGCGCAAGCGGGTAGTTTAGCTGAAGCAGAGGCGATACTGGAAACATATCATTCTATGCTTGGAATAGCTGATGATCCTGAAAATGATTACTCATCAATGGCCGGCTTGTTGTTGGGTGAAACCATTGAATCTGCTGCACAGCTACAACAATTGCTAACTTCCTCGGGTGATGGTGTAAAAATCGGTGGATTGTCGGCAGGAGCTATTACAGACGGAAATATTGATGGAACAGTAACGATTAAAAACTTTACTGACAGTGCAAAGGCAATAAAGGTTATTATAGCTGCATATACAATTGATAATATTATGATTTCAACAGAAATTGTTGACACATCAGCTGATAACGGTATGGTGCCAGCAGGTGCTATAAGCACCTACAACTACGCTTTGCAGGATGTTTCAAATGCAAGCGTGGTAAGAGCATTCCTTTGGAATAGCTTTGCTAATTTAACACCTTACAGTATGCCCAAGGCAATAAGTGTTGAATAACTAAATGAAATAGGGCGGTAATATTGATATACAGAATATGTGTTACCGCCCTATTTCTATATATGCCGTATGGTTATATGGGTATTTCACAAGGAGGCAAAATATATGAAGAAGTTTATTATAAAAAAAGCAGTATGCCTTATAACTGTTATATGCGTAGCTCTAAGTGCAACCTCGGTATCAGTGTTTTCAAATGCAGCAAGTGCACTTTCGGCAATAAACAGTGCAACTGCAACTACACTTGCGGGTGTAATAACAACTCAGCTCGGTAATAATGAGGATTTGGGTATAAATAGGACTATTTATACCAATCTTTCTTCTGTTTCAAAAACTTATTTGGCATCAGAGATATATAAGTTAAAGCCAAGTGGCGGATTTGCAACTATTTTAGCATTTACGATAGCCTATGAAACATCTTTAAAAAAGGTTGTTACTGTTATAAATCAGCCAATGATAGGTGATATTATATTATCAACGGCAAATAGTGAACAGCATTTTAATGGGGCTGGTGCCGACCAACAGGCTAAAGGAATACTTACAAGGTTTGACCGTACTGGCGATATAAGCGTAGAGCCAAAGTATATACTTTCAGTTACATATAATTTAGCATTGAACACTTCATCGGCAAATTGCACCGCTGATGACAACACTCAAAACTGGGATTTTTATTTGGCTGGCGGAGATTGGCAGGAATTTAGGGCGACATATGCCACTCTTGGTGGTATTTTTTCCGATACATCCAAAAAACTCTTGAGCACAAGCTACCAGGCGCAAGGGAATAATGCATTTGACATTACTACTGGATATAAAAGCCTTGTCGATACTCTTGGCACAGCAAGCTCATTTTCAATCAGGGCAGATATTTCTCAGTATCCGGCTGTTTTCTATAATCAAAATAATAACGAAAATAATTATTTAACATATGTTATTGATAAATATGCCATTGGTGATGCTTCAAATAAAGCTTCGGCGACGACAATTGAGAATATAATTTTGAAAAATGGATATGCTTTTGGACTTGATGTGGGAACTTATAAAAATCTAACATCAAGAAGTAAGCTTAACACAACCTTGGCAAATCTTAGCAGTGTTACAGCGGCAGCTATGACCAACTCAATGAACTCTCTTGTAGGAGGTATGGTTACAGTTGCATCGAGTGGTGAAAGCTATTTATATACCGAAAATTCAACGGATCAAAATCTCCCTGCAAGTTTTGCTGGCATGGGGGCAGGATCAGTCTGGACACAAAAAAAGTCATCTGTAAAAACAGTATTTGTATTTGATACAAGTAACGTTTTGAAGGATTATATAGCAAGCGTTAAATTCACGGCAACTCGAAGCTCTGCCGGAAAGCCTCATGGAACTGTTGCAACATTATCGCTATTCGGGGCTGATTCTTCAACGGTTAATGCCAATAATCAATCTCCGATGTTTTATCTTGACTTCAATCAAATTGGTAGCAAATATATTTCCATTAATGTGGGTTCGCCGCATACTGCCGATGTAACCGATTTTGTAAAAACGCAAAGCAATAAGGTTTATATTGGAATATCAGGATTAGATGATGATTCTTTTGAAGGTAATCCTACACTGAATATTAAATATGAAATTGCGGCTGTACTTGCTGCTTTCAAGATTAGTGATATAGCAAAAACAAAGTCGATAATTACAAATTATGGTGCGATGCTTGGACTGACCCAAGACCAGCTTACTCCTACAAACATTAGTAAGGCGGCCTTGGCATTGTCAGGCAAAACTATTGATACTACATCAGTTTTTAAACAGATGGTTGCTGATGCAATTCTAAATGTTGGTGCGTTGGATGCTCTTAACGCAATAAATTCTGCACAAGGTGTTTCTGATTTTGAAATTATATTATCGGAGTTTGGCAGTGTTATGGGAATAAATTCCGGACTTTTGACAAATCTCAATACTGTGAGCCGAGGGGAGGTTTTAACCAAGCTGTTTAATGGTGGAGCAGATTATATAAGCGGTGAAGTCTTTAAGGAAAGCTTCAACACTGAGATTGCAAGTGCATACCTTCCGATTTTGAGTAGTTTTCAAGGTGTAAATGTAAGTGACACAAAATTATTTTTGCAACAGCACGGAGTTGAGCTTGGTATTAGCGTTGACGACCTTGAAAATAACCTTGACTTTTTGGCATTTGCCTTTACATCGGGTAAGCCAATTATCAATATACTTGAATTTACAGAAATCTATAATAATTTTGAAAATGTGGCGGCAAGTAATATTTTATATATACTCAATTCCACAAATTCCGTCGGTGAGTTTGATACAATTATAAACGAATATAAAGATTATCTTGGAATCGACACTACTCTTTACAATATGCTTGAAGATAAAAATGGCATTTATCTTTCCTTAAAAGGAGTTTATAGTGAAATTGAAGCTTTTAAAAATGCTTTAAATTTACTGATAAATAAATATTTATCGTCTCCGGTTGTAACCTATGCAAAAAATGAAATTTTTATAAAGAAAGAAGCTCAATATATAAATGTTACTTTCAATCCCACAGCATTGGAGTGGATGTCAACAAGAGAATTTGGTACTCATTTAGTAAAATATGATATTTCTCAAATGAGTGTTAATCCTGATAAGCTTGCAAAGGTTGTCATAAAATTCAAAATTGGAAATGATAACAGTATGACAAGTTTTACCAATAAAAGCTTCCAACTTTTTTCGGTCGGTTCGGGCTGGCCGCTTGAAACAGACAACAGCTATGCAGGTGTTGATAGAGCGGGTGCTTTTGAAAATCAGGAGCTGGTTGGCGAAAAGTTAGAGCCGACACTTGGGATTGGTTCGTATGTAACAATTGATATTACAGATTATATGAGAAGAAAAATAAAAGAAGGAAGACTTGGTGAGTATAACTTCCAGCTTGCATCAAAGACGGGCGATGATTCTGTAATTATGGAAAGAATGGTAGGCTCAGCAACCTATGCACCTATGGAGTTTACATTTGTTGAAGATAATGGCGAAGTCGTGATATATTCACATGCAAATGCTTCGAAGAATGTTTCTCGTAACAGCAGTGTTACAGCAACATTTAGCAGACCTATTGATGCTTCAACGGTTTTATCAAAAAACGTTATAGTAAAGAAAAATGGAACAGCGATTTCAGGCTATTTGGCTTTGATTGGTTCAAATGATAGGAGTATCACAATATCATTTGAAAGTCCGCTAAGCTATGATGCGTTTTATACTGTGGAGTTTGGCAGAGAAATTAAATTCAAAAATGATTTAAAAAGCTATGCTTTTAATACATTGTCTTTTACAACAGAAAAGATACCGTTTGAGTTTTTGGGAATGACTATAACTAACGAGGGAAATGTAATAAGTTCATTGCTTCAAAAGACAACACCAAACATAATGGCAATAGCAAGCGTGATAAATAACTCGCTTGTAGTGCCTCAAAGAGTTGTGATGGTGGTAGGACTTTATGGAGTAAGCAATGGAACGGAAACAATGATAGATTCAAAATCGGTTGTGAAAATACTCGGAATAGGCGAAAAAGCCGATGTAAAAACTGCCTTTACAGTGCCACAGGAACAGGGATTTACTTACTATGTTGCGTGTTATGTTTGGGACGGATTTGGAGAAATGAAAAAATTATTTTCAAATAAGGTTGAATAAATGCTTATGTAGTATTTGGAAAGGGGCAGACATGAAAACATATTTAAAAAGAATGTTGATGTTTGTATTTGTTGTTTTTAGCTACTTATTAGTCGTTAACACAGCTTATGCGGCTATTGTGGATTCTGTAACACTTGGAGAGAACCAAGGTGTTACTACCGTAAAAGGGAGCCTTGTAGGCTATAATAATCAGCAAATTGTTCAAATATATCTCTTGAAAGAGGGTAAAACAATTGCTGATATAGCAAATATGACCGATGCCAATCTTGTATTTAAACATATAGGAATGACAACTGTTAATAGCAGCGGAAGCTATTCATATTCCTTTTCGGCGCCCGGTTCATCAACAGCAAATTCACTGGTTATAACAAGCGGAGAAACACAAACGGTTATTCCGTATGGTATATATAATTATGGCGAAACACAATTATTTGTTTCGCCAACGGGTAACGATAATTCAATCGGTGATTTTGAACATCCGCTTGCAACATTTAATGGAGCAAGAAACAGAGTGCGGTCTTTGCGTTTGTCGCTTGGAAGCAGTGCGGCAATTTCCGTAAACTTTCTTCCCGGTGAATACAGAATCACTTCGCCGATTGAGTTTTCGGCTTCGGATGCGGGAACAACGTCTGCCCCTGTTGTTTACAGAGCATTTAATGACGAAAAGGTGGTTTTTAAGGGTTCGGTACAGCTGGATTTGAATAATTTAATTGTTGTAACAGATACGAATATATTAAGAAGACTTCCTGTTTCTGCTGTAGGAAAGGTGTATAGTATGAACCTTGCACATGCAGGTATTACAGCAAGTCAGGTCATTTTAAAAGATGATCAAAATCGTGACGTGACTACTTATCCGGGAACGGCTGCCGGTTTAGGACTGTATCTGAATGGAAAAAGGCAGAACCTTTCAAGATGGCCTAATTATGGGTATAACAAATTCTATCTTTCAAATAATTCTTCTGCCATTGTCAGCAGCGGAAACAGTACGACAGGCGCAGTATTTAAATATGATACCGTTAACCCATCACGCTGGACAGAGGCAAAGGATATGTTCATTGACGGCTATTTAGATGCACAATATATGGGGCAATGGCGTCAGGTATCACAGATTGATACAGTGAATAAAACAATTTCATTGAAAGACGGAGTGATTAATTCTCCGTCAAGGCGTTGGACGGTAGTAAATCTTTTAGAGGAGATTGATGCACCGGGAGAGTATTATATTGACAAGGATACACTGATGCTATTTTACTATCCTGCATATACATTAAACCCATCAAATGATATAATGGAATATGCAATAATGCAATCGCCTCTTGTCAGATTTAACAGAACATCAAACATAATACTAAAAGGGCTTACCTTTACACAGGCATATGCACAAGGTATTTGGGGAAGCGGAAATTCAAATATTGTTATTGACGGCTGTACCATTTCCGATACAAGACCATTTGGTATAACCTTGACAGAAACAGGAAATACAACGATAAAAAATTGTACCGTTTATAATATTGCGGGTGATGGAATACGTCTGAACAGAAATGCTGCCGAAACAGACCTTTTCCAGCTTAACTATTCAAACAATCGTGTTATTAACAACCATGTATATAATGTGGGTGTGGATATAAGGAGTATGGGAAGCGGGATAGCCTGTGATGGTATCGGAACAGAAATAAAGAATAATCTTGTTCATGCAAGTCCAAATATGGCTGCCGGTCCCGGCGGTGCAGAAAGCGTAATAAGCTATAATGAATTTTATAATCTTATAAGAGATACGGCAGATGCAGGCGGAATTTATATGGGAAGACAGTGGAATTTGTACGGAGTTAAGTATGAATTCAATTATCTGCATGATTTCGGCATTGAGGGGTTTGCGGAAAATGAGCATACCTCAGGTATTTTTTGGGATGATACGTTAAGTGGGCAGACTGCCTCAAATAATATTATCGTAAACAAGTACAGCGGAACGGCATACGGAATAAATGCAAATGGTGGACGAGACCTTACCGCAGTCAACAATATTTTTGTCGGTTCAAACTATCCTTTACGGAATATTGACTTTTCAAATTCAAACTCTTTCATTACAAATAATCAGGATTTGGTTGCAACCTTGAAAAGAGCTGTTGAATCTAACTCTGTTTATAGTGCAAAGTATCCTCAGATGATGGCCACATACAAGGAAATTACAGACCCATTGTACGCCGGCTATACCGGCAAGTTCAATCCTAAAAACATAAACTTTTCAAATAATGTGTTTGCACTTCCTAAACAGTTGGATTCAAACAATGGTGTTTATGTCAATGGAAGAATGACGTCAACTTTTGCACCAACCGTTATTACAAGCCCGAATTTCATTTCACAGTCAAACGATATTTTTGTGGACTCGGAAAATCAGGATTACAGAATAAGCAATTCAGGCAAAGTGGCGCTTGGTATTACAAGCACAGCCTTCAAGCTTGATGAAAGCTTTGAACTTAGCACAATTGGACTTCAGAATGATTATTCATCAGGCTTGGTAAACAATGTAGCTCTTGGTGGAGAGTTTAAGAAAACCTATCCCCAAAACGAAACGGTTACGTCACTTCCCGATGGGGTGGAGCTTGCGTGGGAGCAGGGGTTGTTTGCAGATGAGTATGAATATGTTGTTTCGCAAACCCCAGACCTTTCAAATCCTGTTGCAACAGGTATAACTACACATAAATATGTTAAAATTGAAGGATTGACGCCCGGAACTGTTTATTATTGGAATGTTACCGCAAGGCACACATCAAGGGGCTTTTCTACCGAAGAGTATGATGATGGAATGTGGCAAAGCTCTGAAGGTGTATATACATTTAAGACATCGTCAAGCAGGATTTATGTAAATGATTTGCTCGCAGTTGGAGATAGCGGAAATATTAGGGTTCAGTTTAACTTAAACAATATTGAAAACAGCAACACAGTATCTACAATCATCATGGTATGCTATAATAAAGATGGAATTATAAAAAGCATAAACCGCATACCTACCACAATTCCTGCTTTAAGCAAGGAAAGAACAATGGAATTTAGCTTTTCCTGTGATTATATAAGCGCGGATTATTTCACCGCATTTATTTGGGATGGTTTAAACAATATAATACCGTTAGTTAATGATAAAATATATGCGAGATAGGGAGATATATTGAGATGAAGAAATTAATATTTGTTCTGATTTTCTGTATCATTTTAGGCTCGTTGCCAACGGTGCTTGCTGATGATGCGGCTGTGATAACGGAAGAAGCTATTATTCATGTCAGCACAAGTGGTGATGACGCCAATAGCGGCAAAGAGGAGAGTCCGTTGGCAACTCTTGAAGGGGCAAAGCTTCTTATAAAAAAAATGAACCGCCACAAGCCCATCACTGTGTTGATTCATGGTGGAGAATATCCTGTTGCGAAAACAATTCAATTCACTTCTACCGATGCAGGTACATTAAGGTCTCCTATTACATACAAGGCGGCGGGGGACGGCGAGGTAATTTTCAATGGTGCTTTTAGTCTTGACTTGTCAGGTTTTAAAAAGATTACTGATGAAAACATACTAAAACGCCTGCCGAAATCAGCTGTGGGAAGGGTTGGACAGCTTGACTTAAACGCGCAAGGAATTACAAGAGACCATTTAATAATGACCGATGAGCAGGGAAGAAGCCCGGAAAGTGAGTTTATTAAGGTTGTACCATTAAATTTTTATCTAAATGGTCGAGAACAAACCTTAGCAAGATGGCCAAATAGTGGATTTGAATTAATAAACAAGGTTGTATCTTCACATACATTTGAATATACTCAGCCTAACCCCACAAACTGGACTAAGGCAAAGGATGCCTATATCGCAGGGTATTTGTATCTTGAATATTTCGGCGGTTGGTCAAGGCTTAGTTCGGTTGATACGGAAAAACGTACAATAACAGTCGGCACAGGTGAGGGCGTAAAAACAAATCATCGCTGGATGGCAATCAATCTTATTGAAGAACTTGATATTCCGGGTGAATGGTATGTTGATAAATCGAGTATGATTTTGTATTACTATCCCGAAAAATTGCTTGACCCTAAAAAAGACAGAATGGAATTGCCTATACTTAGGCAGCCGTTTATTTCTCTGACAGGCTGCCCATATCTTACATTTGACGGTTTGACATTTACCAAAAATTACGCGGATGCGTTTACTGCTCGTGAAAGCGCAAATGTTACTGTGAAAAACTGTGTGATGAAGGACATAGGAGTTTCCGGAATTAACTTTTCGGAATGTAAAAATGCCTTGATTGATGGTAATACAATATATAATACGGGACTTCACAGTATCCGAAGCGGATATTATCCATATGGAGGTTATCCTCAAATGGAGCTTGATAATATTATTCCCACAGGTACGGTTATAAGCAATAATCATTGCTATAACTCGGGTAATAACGGTATGGGAATGATAGCGAGCATTACCTTTGAAGGAATAGGAACTGTTATAGAAAAAAATACAATTCACAGAGGAATTAACTCTGCAATTATTGGTGTGGCAAGAGAGTCAAAAATAAGGTACAACGAAATATTTAATATGGTCAGGGAAACGGCTGATGCCGGTGCCCTCTATTCGGGTATGTCGTGGGCTCTTTACGGTGCTGAAATTGACCATAATTATATACACGATTTGGGGGATAGGGAGTTTAATGCAGGAAACCTTGTTGACGCAATTTTCTGGGATGATACCCTAAGCGGACAAACTGCAAGGTTTAATATTTTACGTCCAAATTCTAAAACCAGAACATACGGATTAATAAGCGGCGGAGGTAAGGATCAAACTGTTACTCATAACATTATTGTTGATTCTGACCAGTCCATAGGAATGCAGGACAGAACATATCCGTTAAAGGATGCAAGAGTAGAATATAACAGAGGAATTCCTTGGGCGGCATTGGAGGAGGTTGCTAAATCTAACACGCCATACTTGAAAAAATATCCCAATATTTTAAGGTCATATAACGAAATTAACCGAAAGGGTATTTTCTCGCCCGATTATAACAACGTAAACCATAATGTGATTGTAAATGCGGCGGCAGTAAATTACTCCAATTCAATCAAAAATTCGCCGACAACAAAAATGGAAGGCAATTATGTTGGTAATGATTATAGCATATTCGTAGATGCGAAGAAGCAAGATTTTCGTG